>Ga0180437_10000263_pt1 | contig 105086 bp, 154 predicted proteins | sample SS_ome_4_FD_132410 | JGI IMG/M metagenome (GOLD analysis project Ga0180437, IMG submission 132410) | Hypersaline lake sediment archaeal communities from the Salton Sea, California, USA - SS_3_D_1 metaG | ecosystem: Environmental > Aquatic > Non-marine Saline and Alkaline > Hypersaline >...
CTCCAGACACCCAAGCATCTCCAGACACCTGAGCATCTCCATACACCTGAGCATCTCCATACACCTGAGCATCTCCAGACACCTGAGCATTTCCATACACCTGAGCATCTCCAGACACCTGAGCATTTCCATACACCCGAGCATTTCCATACACCTGAGCATCTCCAGACACCCAAGCATCTCCATAATGACTCAAATTTTCTTCTTTCTCTACATAGCCACCAATATCACCTTCCCCAACATCCCCGAATGAAACATACTCCTTAATCCTAAACAACGTCTTTCCAAAAACAGTTTTGGTATCATCCTTTAACAATACATATTTCTTCCTCATTTAAGATCACTCTCCTTTCTCAATTTCATACCTGTTCACGACTGGGTTCCAGTGAATACGTCCCTTGACCTTGCCCTTGTTGTCGTACAGGTAAAAGTCCCCATTGATGTGGTTCTTTCTGATCCTCCCCGTCTGGTTGCCCTTGTCGTCGTAGACTGTGTAGTTGTCCTTGCCGTGGCCGTCGTACTTGGCGAAGCCCCCAGCCAAGAAAAAGCCACAGATGAGGAAGATTGATAAAATGGTTTTCATCTCTTAGTTCACCTCTCTTTCTCTTTTGGATTTAGCCTCTCAAGTCCACCCACCTGCCCCCAGAACAGATGGGCAGAGTCAAAAGCTAAACCACAAGCAGCTCGCTACAGTCCATCATCAATAGATTGGGCTTCTTCATAACGCCCAGCCGAAACCTCAGCTCCACCTCGTCCAGGTTCATGCACTCTGCGCATAGCGGCACCTTCAGCGTGCTGTCCACCTTGCAAAAATGGGTGGCCAGTCGGTGGTCGCAGGAGTAGCACATGAGCGTGTTGTCTATGCACTCAAACTCAATGCGTTCTGGTATCTCTGCGAATCTCATCTCTTTAGCTCACCTCCCAGTAGCAGACTTTATCGTACCATTTCTCGTAACGCATTGAAAGCCAACGTGCCCTTGCCCTGTCCATTCCCAACTCCACCAGCCGACACATGATGTGCAGCGGGTTGAAGCGGTGCTCAAACCACGACTTCATTGCAAGATCACCCCTTTCAAAGAAAAAGAGCCCAGCCGCCATTCTTGGAAGACAGAGACTGAGGCAGTCTCTGGGTGGCAACTGGGCTCTAAGCATTCTGTTTGTTTTTAGGATTTCAGCCATCTTCCACCTGGCCTTTCTTGATCCTGTTACCCATATCATATGAAAAAACCGTACCAATGTCAAGCTAAAAAGTCAAAAAACTTAAAAAAATTTTAAACAGTCAGTTTTATTACGTTTTTAAAACAACCAAACCTATGAAAATCAGTCTACCTTGTGTCAAAAAGATGCTTTTCATTGACATTTTTTGGCATTGGAAAAACCTTACAGGCTAAAGACTTTGCAAAAAAGGCACCTTAACACGTTAAAATATATAGGTAAATTTTTGTCAAAATGTTGACATTTTTTGTCACTTTCAACTTTCCAACAAAGTCATAAAACCATCATAATCAAGTTTCAAAGGGCTATCATAACTATAACCGTAAAGCCTTCTCATCACCATTTGATAGTACGCCTGCCAAAGATCACGATTCCCATTTGCCCTAGAATTACAACTCAAACAGACCGTAGCTATATTCTTATAAGAACAATCAAACTTATCATAGTTTATATGATGCCTAACAAGCTTTCTACTTCCATCATTCTTTCTACAAAGAGGGTTTATACACTCGTACCCATCGCGTTCAAAAATATACTGTTTATACCCATCGTCTTCCCAAACATGACAATAACTATCGCCAGAAGAAGGAGACACAAACGCAACTAACGATAAAAAGAAACTTTCTGAGTACCCAGAAAATAACGTTCCACATAATGTATTCCAATGTATTCTAGGATCACCATTACTACGAAAAAACATCCTATTTCCTATACCATCACCACAAAAAGGACATTGATCATAAGTAGAACTATAATAAGTACCACATTCCTCACAACAAACAACATCATCTTCTCTTAAAGATTCCTCTAACTTCCACCAGTCCTGCTTTTCATTAAGCTCAAATTTCGGGTTGTAATTATCCGGATATCTTTGCCACCACAAATAGTTATGATATATCTTGTTAAAATCATCTCCCCATTTCAACTTCAAATACCGCTTTTTCTTTCTAACCACCTCCTTCATCAGATCATTAACGGCTGGACATTTTTTATGATGAACCTCACAGCAAACATTTCCAGAACCAAATAAATACTTAGCCTTTCTACCACAACCAAAAAAACAAAAGAGATCATCCCTACCTAACTTCTCAGGTACTCTTCTTTCCTTCTTTTTACTACGCCTTTCTTCCCATTTTAGTAACTTCCGTCTTTTTCTCAATTCAACTTGTTTCTGTTTCTTTTCCTGCCTCTCTTCTTCTTTGATCAATTTCAGTCTTTCCTTTACTTCAGACTGCTCTCTTTTCTTCCTTTTTTTCTCTTCTCTTCCAGCTAACCTCCTATTCCTTATAAGTAACTCTTGCTTTTCAACCTCTGCCTTTCGCTCAAGCAAACCCTTTCTCTTAAGATAAGCATCACTATAATAATAACGCTTTCCACGAATAGAATAAGTCAAATCAGTATCAACACAATCCATTACAAGCGGCCCCCACTAGACCTCATACCAAATATCAGTATAAACGTCCATCAGTTCCGGCTCGTCTTCAGGCTCCTCATCCAAAAGGCTCCACAGTGCCCGCTTTTCCTCTGCCGTTACGCCCCCCGTCAGTTCTCTCATTTTCTCGATCTCCTTTCTTGTGTTGGTTTTCTTTCTCATCCCTTATTTATATTATCGGCATTTTTTGTGGAAACCTTTAATGTTTTTTCACTATTTCCCAAAACTTTTTTCTACCAAGACTGGCTGGATCTTCCCCATACGGCAGCCTCACGGCCCTGGCGTCGCAGAAGCACCGCAGCTCACCCAGCACGTCGTCATCAAGGACATCACCGTCTAATACCACTAGAACCTCCTTAGCGCCCAGAGAACGGACGATCTCAAGCTGCTGCGGGGAAATACCCTTGCCCAGAAAACAAAGCGAATTTCGGGCTCCTACGGCCATGGCGTCCATCAGCCCCTCCACCAGCACCAACGGCTCCTGCGCCCTGTGTACGTTCAGCACCAGGTGCTTTATGTTCGTGCCCTCCTGCTCTGAGGTTGCCAGGTACGGAGGCTTGCCGTACTTGCTAATGGTCCTGCCCTGCCATGCCCTTATGTATCTTCCACTCGGATCTCTCACCGGCACCACTATCCTGTCCTTTAGTCTCCCCGCCGTACACCACTTGAGATCCCAGTCCTCTATGTCTTTTTCAGTGAATCCCCTGCTCAGAAGATATCTGAAGGCTTTTGTCTTTGGTCTAAGGTATTCAACCGAGCTTAGAATGAAGTCCCTCTCAGCAGCGTCTGAGGGCTCCTGGTGGGCATGTTTGGGCTGGTTGTCAAGTAGCTTTCTGCATTCCTCGTCTATGTCGTCGCCGTAGATGCTCTCGTAGAGTTCTGCCTTCTTCCTTGCCCTGCCGTATGGGATCTGCTCCAGGTGGGCGATCAAACCCACAAAATTCCCGTGGGACTCACAACGCCAGCAACCAAAATTTCCCCGCCTTGGTCCGTCTGCCCTAATCCAGAGCTGACGGCTTATGTCGCCGTCGTAGTTGCAGTCAACGCACTCGCATCTGTAAAAACGATTGCCCTCTCTGCCTGACGGCTTTGGTAGGTATCCGAGCTGTTCTTGTAGGTAGGCTTCTAGGTTCATAAAATGTAATTCTCCCCTAAGAGAACTGCGCCAGATGCCCTTAGTAACCTCCACAGCCCTCTTAGGAGAATCTAGTTGGACAGGAGCAGCCAGTCGCCACCCTACTCCTCTATTTAGTCCAACTAAAAATCAATTACTTGCTAGCATACTTCTTAGCAAGAAAATCCTTATTGTAAGGAAAACGTCTTCCTTTGTACACATAAGTATCTTCCTCATTATCGTAATCAATTCTTTCTTTCTTATCCTCAAGCTCATACAGTTGATCTTCTATTCTTCCAAAACCATGTGCTATAGAAAGCCGCACACCGTCGATAACATTACTGTATTCATTATGTACTATCTTCTCTTCTGGAAGAAGTACCTTCTCATCTATACACGGATGAATCCTTTTTAAGGCTGCAAGAGAAGTAAGAACACGGCGCTTGCGGCTACGCCTCTCTACTGCAACCTCCCCATTACTTTGGCAGACTCTATATCCACCCTTTCTCTTACTAGACCTAGTCAAAGTAAGACCGTACTCGACCTCAAACCTAGTCTTAGCAGCACACTTAATAATGCCATTAGCATAATCTACCTCTTTTCTTGTAGGAGCATCAGTAGCAAAAACAATTTGGGCAGTTTTCTTTTTGTTAATACGATGGTTCCCATTCATAAAGCTACTCTTCCAATACTCACACAACCTCTTTTCTCTCAGTCTATAAATACCTCCCATAGTAACCTCCTTTCTTTAGGTCATGAGTTTCACATTGTTCTTCTTCATCCTCTGACTGACAGCAGAAATCGCAAACACCTCACGCATCGTAGAGATCAATAAAAGCAGAGACTCCATCACCTCCCAGTTTTCAAGTATAATTTGGGCACTCTCTGGACTCTCCTTCACCTGTTCCAGAAGCATGCCCAACTTGTTAATAAGCCCATCAGCAGCATTAGAAACCTTTTTCAAATACTCATCAAAAGTTTCTTCTTTCTTCTTTCCCTCAACCTCTTCTTTGACAGCAGCAATCAAAGCATCCTGATCTTCAACCTTGTTAAGATCAGAACTCTTGTACTTGCCCTTCCGTACCTCCTTCTTTACTTTTTCAATTACCTCATCAGATTCATCATTCTTTATAGCCCGCATGACAGTCCTGACCATAATACCAGAACCATAAAACTTGCTGTCAGAACAAATCTCATCCTGCACCTTTGCAATTTGCTTCAGCTGACAATCAGAATAATCCTCACTTCCTAATGTTCCCTCAATCTGCGATACAGATGTGTCTTCAGCCTTAGAATACACCTTCTCAGATGTTCTATCCTTGAACAAAATGTTCTTCCTCACAGCAGTTGCCATCGGCTTCCCGCTCTTGTCCATTATGCTGAACTTGTGGGCTATGAGGCTATAATAGCTATTTTCCTTCCGCATTCTGGTGAGCCAACGAGTTTCATCTTGTCCCCTTCGTACTTTTTTTGAAAAAAGTACGACACCAGCACCTCTAGCCTCCTCCAGCAGCTCTTCGTTTGTGCGGGTACGGTAGTAAAGCTGTTGGGCTTTGAACATCTCAGCAAAATAAACAGACAACTTAACGCCAGCTTCTTCACCACGATGCCAGTTCTCACTAGCCTGTTCAGAACGAATCTCAGATTTGAGCTTCTCTCCTTCATACTGAAGTAAGTCATCCAGAACAACACACCACAAACTTTTGATCCCGACCAGTTTGGCAGCTCTCCAACGACGCTCACCTGTTACTATCATCCCATCTGGAAGAACCTGTAGTGGGTGTTTTTGTCTCTGTAACAAACTCTCACCAAGACTCTTCAACTTCTCTGGGGGCATTTTCCTTGGCGCTTGGTTTTCATCTGGCCTAAGATCAGAAACAGCCCATAACTCTTGCTTCTTAGGAATCTCAATTACAGGGATCACAGCCTCTTCACCTTTTCTAACAACTGCCAATCTTCTTTCCATAGCCCACTCTCCTTTCATTCTCAGAAAATAAGAAAGCCCCAGGCAGCCAATGAAACCGGACAAGAAACATTAACCACTCTGGAGCTCTCTTAAGATTTTGTCTGTATGCCGTGGTGTTAGCCTTCATTGTGTCCGGTTTTCTTAACCTCCTTTATTTCAGTATACCATACTTTTTCTGATTTCACAAATTTTTTTTCAAAATCCCTCATTTTTTATTGCAACCACCCCGTACCTATACTCAATGTCATCGGTCATCCCTCTGATCCTCGACTGCTGGGCGTACCAGGCGTTCCAGTCCTCAGCGCCCCAGCCCTCGGCGCACACCGGAGGACTCTTAAACAGCTGCCCTTGCAGCACTCCCCACTCCGCACGGTCCTCCTCCGGCATGGCGCTGTACAGACTCTTTACCGCTACTGCCATAATGCAAATACCTCCTCCTTCAGTTTTTATCTCCTCATCCTCCTTCCATCAAACTGCTCCACGGGCACACCTCCGACCTCCCAGCCCTCGGCCGCGTAGACCTTTCGTCTTTCCCTAGAATGCTTCCTTAACCACCCGTGCTGCAGGTCTAGGAAGTCCACAACCTTCACCGTGCTCTTGTCCTTGGTTCTCCTCAACGCCCTGCCAACCTTCTGCAGAGCCTTTATCTCCGAAAGCCCACCTCCGGCCACAATCACGGCATCAAGGCTGGGCACGTCAACGCCCTCATCCCACACCGGAGAGCAAATCACCGTCTTAACCTTTTTGTTCTTCAGCGCTGTCTTTATTCTTTCCCTAGTTTCTGTCTTTGTGCTGCCCTGCACAAACACACCCACACCCAGCTTCTGCAGCTCCTCGCCCTGCCGCACCTCCTTCACCGTGACCAGCACCGTGCCCTTCCGTTCCAGCTCCTTCGCCGCCTCCCATATCATCCGGTTCCTCACATCGTAGTAAACTATGCCCTGGTTGTAAGCGTCACGGTATTCATTTAGCTGTGCGATGTCGAAGTTGAACGGCACCTTCCTAAACTCCACAGTAGGAGTGGACAGCCGACCCCGTCTTATCAGCTCCTCCGTACTGATATCGGCTATCCGCCCTCCCAGCAGAGCGTGGGTCCAGAGCTTGCCCTCGGTGTCCTTTCTAGGTGTGGCACTCAGCCCATACCGAACGCTGCATCCCGTGAGCCTATTGAGTATCTTTCTATAGGTAGGACTTGGACAGTGGTGGCACTCGTCGCAGATCACCATGTCCACGCCCTCCTTCTGCAGCAGCACGTCCTTCAGAGTCTGCATGGTGGCCACAGTCACCCGCTGCCAGCCGAAGTTGCCATCACCAATGAGCCCGATGTCCTCTTGTAACAGTCTCTCAAACTCCTGCCTCGTTTGGTGCAGCAGGTCCAGCGTATGCACTAGAAACAAACACTTCGCTGGCTGGTACATGTCTATGAGCCCTGCGCCCACCACCGTCTTGCCGCTCCCTGTCGGAGCCTTTATCACTCCCCTCTTCTGTTCCCTTGCCCTCTCGAACACCTGCACCTGGTCCCTGAAAAAGGTGATGCCCTCAAGCTCCGGCATCTGCTTCTTCACTCCCAATCCATTCAGCCCGTTCACCACGTCCACCTTGAATACTTCCTCCAGGTACGGAATCAGTCCAGTAGCGAACTTTAGCGAGTTCTTGTACACCATCCTCCACTGCCTGTACTCCCTCTTCCCATTCCTCCAGAATACCTTCCAGTAGCTCAGGTGGTCCTTTACGCGCTCATAGTCCTCGTAGCTGAACAGCCTGCTGTAGCTGTGGTTCAGCTGCTTCACCTTCAACGGATGCCTTCTGGCTCTAGGACTCAGTGGCTTCACTATCATCCTTCTTCTCTTCCTCTATCCTTTTCACCTTGCGAGCTGATTTACAGAACTGCCCTATCGCGTAGTCCTGTATCATCTCGGCGCAGTAGCCCCTCAAGCCGAAATGCCTGTCCACGAACATCACCATCCGCGCCAGCTTCTGCCTCTCCTCCTCCGGCGTGATGCACAGCGCGAAGGCCAGGTCGCAGTGCGCTGCCTTGCGCTTGTCCTCGGCAAAATCACCCATCGTGATCCACTTCTTCGTGTAGGCCTTCTTGTTCACTTGAGAAAATGTCATCACCACAGCTTTCCGTTCTCCAGCCATCCTCTTGTGGTCCTCGTAGATCAGGTTCACGCCTGAGCGCTCCTGGGAGCTGAGCTTCATGATCTCAGCGTAGTCGTTTATGATCACGTCCGGGTAGAAGCCCTCGTTCACGGCGAGGTGGTCCAGGTAGGCGTCCATCATCCCAATGGTGCAAGCGTTCATCGGCCACCACTTAACCCGCAACTTGCCCCCGAAGCCACTCATCACGCTGACTCCGTGCTTTATGACCTTTATGTCCTCTATGGAGTTGACCTTTACCGTCGAGATCCGCAGCTCCCCGTCACTGTCGAACCACTTCGTCTCGTACCTGCGCTGGGGTTTCTTGCGCCAGTGGAAGCTCCCACTAAAGCACTGGTCAAAACGGTCCTCCATCTCATCGGTGCTCAAGTCACCATGGGAGCAGAACAGCACCCGCAGCCCCTGCAGCAGTGCCACCTTGGCCACGTGGATGCCCATCCAGGTCTTGCCGTATTTCTCGGGCGCGGCCCCCAGCACCAACCACCCACGGTTGAGCCCTATGCCAGCCTTGTCGAATGGACCGATCATCAGGCGCATCAGATTCGGCTTGCTGAAAGCCCTCCTCATAGCCCTATTGGAGATGCTCTCCTCGCTGAAGATGTCCACCCCGCTGTCCAGCACAGTGCTAGTGCCCTCCCGCAGATACTCGTATATCAGGCTCCTTCCGCCCTCAAGGTCTGCGCTCCGCACCTTGTGCACGAACGCGATCCCAGCGGCCAGCCACCTACGCTGCAAGGCGAACTCCCCGAGCTTGTCCAGTATGGCCTCGGGGTTGCTCACGTCCACGGTCTCCGCCAACCGCGTACAGTACTCGATGGCCTGGGCGTACTCCTGCTCCGTGAGTTTCCTGCTGTTCAGGGCTGAGTTCAGCTCCATCTCGTAGTCGTCGCCTGGAGCCGTAGAGAACTTGTCCCAGTAGTCATACCAGACTCGGAGCATGGCCTGCTGGGTGCGGCCAGTGGCGAACTCGGCAGGGAACACGTTTCGGGCCATCTTCAGGAACCGTGTGTCCGTTATACACAGCAGCATCAGCGCATCCGTAAAGTACTGCCCGTAGGCCTCGTCCAGGCTGGGCAGCGAGCTCAGCGCCATGGAATAGTCTATCTTCTTCCGTTCCGGCATCAGAAATCCTCTGGTATCTTGAAGTCACCGAACTGTCTGCGCATGTACTTGCAGAAAGCCTCCTGCTGCCACCAGTTGCTGTTCAGTGTGCCCAGGGTCAGCTCCATGCCGCTCTTCTCGGAGAAGTGCTTCATGCCTCGGACGAAGACCTTGGCCAGGCTCTTGAAGTCGAATCCGTAGAACTGGTTGTCATTTATGTCCAGGCAGGTCTTGAGCTTCAACGCCGCAGCACGACACTTCGCCTTCTCCTTTCCGTTGTGGTTGAACCTATACCGCTTCTTGCCGAGCACGATGCTGGCATAGGCGTTGGCCAGGGTCGTGGTCAGCTCCTTCTCATTGTTCCAGCGGCGTACGTTTTCAGGAGTGGGTTTGTTGTTCTTTTTTGCAGGTGGGTCTACACTCTGGGCAGGTCGTGGTACCTTCCTCGGCTTTACAGAAGAAGAAGGTTTTCTCGGTTTTGCACGGAGTGCTTCATTTTCGTTAGAAAATGAACCATTATCCTTAGTATCCTGTTTATCCTTAGTACTCTGATTATTAGTATGGGTTTCGTTTTTAACTTTTAAGTTTTTGATAAATAAGAAATAGCCTTCTGGAAGGTTTTCTTCGGCCTCGGCTTTCTGCGTCGGTTTCTCGAACACCAGGTACATCCACCGCTTTATGGAGGTGCGGCCTTCAGTGTTTCTTTCCACTGCGCGGTATATGTACCGTTTCTCCAGCAGTTCCTTCAGACCAGAACGCAAGCTGCCTAGGCCGTCTGTGGACCGGCTCTGCAGCTCCGACGTGTGCACCTGCCAGTTCGGTGGTCTGGACATCAGATACAGGTGCAGCCCCTTGGCCTTCCAACTTAGCGTCTTGTCCTCTACGCATGAGAGGTTCACTGTCGAGTATTTCTTGTTCCTTTTCACTCTGAACTGCAACAGATTGCCCATCTTTCTCCCTCCTCTCAGCCCACAGACGGCACTCACAGCGCACAGGTCCACGGTCGGCTTCCAGCCGCACGAACACAGCGCCCACGTTCCAGCCCAGCATCCTGGCCAGCTTTGCGGCGGCGTGCCAGGTGGCGCTGGTGTCGGTCTTGGCATGGGTCCAGAAACGATGCCACTCCCCGTACCAAGAAATATCAACGCGCCATAGCGGAAACTGTTTTGCCATCGGTAGAATGAGAAATGTAATAGGCAGCGTGCCGTGGACACAAGTGAGAAGGACAGGATGCCCAACTCCCACGGCAGCGACTGCCTAAGCTGAAACTGCGATCTTCATGACCCTTGTGTTAGCCATTCGACTTGTCTTTCTTCTGTTCTTTTAGTATTTGCGCCTTGAGCTGCTTCAGCGGAGTGGACAGCCGTGTGTCGTCGATCCATCTGTAGCGCCCAGCGATGCCTTTCACTGTGGCTTTCAATTTATTTTTTCCTTTCAATACCATTATACACTAAAAATCCGGATTTCCAAAATTTTTTTTGCCCACCGGAGGGAAAGGAGGCAGAAAAACTCCGGTGGGCGGTTGAAGGCTCACCGCAGAACGGCAGCCAACAGCTTGAAAAGATTACGATATTGCCTCTCTGAGAGGTGGTTCACGATCTCCTTCTCCCAAGCCTTGATGGTCTTCTCATTGGCCTGTGGGTTGCGGTGGTGACCGTACTCATGCAAAAAGGTGGCCAAGATGTCGCGCTTCGGATTCAGCAGTATCAGCGACTCGTCGAACATAATGCGCCCAGCGTCCCGCTTGAACTTCTTGAACACCACAGTGATGTCGCCCGTTCTCAAGTCCCTGTAAGCAGCCTTGAGGACATTGTTCGCCTGTTGCTTTGTCATAACACTGCCGCCCACTTGTCTCCTTTCCTGAACAGGTAGCCTGCGTTGTCCTTTATGGCTACAAACGATTCCGACCAGAGAAAATGCGCGGTCACGCGCAGGTTCTTGTAGCTGAAGGTCTTCGGGTTGGCAAACACTCCGCAGTCTATCAACTGCAGCTCAGTGTTCGGCGCATAGCTCCAGGCGCTCATGTGTGCGTGGGTGGTGATGATGTTCTGGTAGTGCAGCGCCGCCATCTCCCGACCCAGCGACAGTGGGATCTTTCTGTAGGCGCTCGGGTGTATTATCCGCCATCCAGGACCAGGTTTCTCGTTTATCACGCAGTACGGGAAGATGGTTATCCTCAGCCGACTCTTGTACTCCTTCTCTACGTTGGCCGTCACCTGCTGCCACACGTCAAGCATTTGCCCTTCCTTGAGCACGCGCTCCGAGTAGTCTATCCACAGCCGCCGCAGGTAGCGCAGCTCGTGGTTCGCTGTCAGCATCACCACCTTGTCGTACTCCTTGCAGGCAGCGCAGATCAACTCCGCTGCTGACTCCTTTTCGACCTCCCACGGTATTCGCACTATCTCATAGAAGCGACTGAAAGCCGTGCAGTTCAGAGTGTCTCCGGCCAGCACCAAGTTCTTCAGCTTCAGTTTGTCCCGCACCCGCAGGCTCTCCTCCCAGAGTGCCCAGTCCACCAGCGGACAGTGACAGTCCGCGATCACCATCCAGTCCCCTTTCAGCCTCGGGAACGTGTTGTACTCTGGTGGAGTGTAGAGGTTCTTGTACGGAACACATTGCAGTTCTGATTTCTCTCTTGCCTTTTCCAGGTCTCCCTTGTGGTAGAGCGTCCAGCTGCGCTTGCCTTTTCTGGTGCGCACATTGTTCTTGGCAGCCAGTCGGCTTACGGACGCCGTGTCCTTATAGTCAAGTACTTTTGCAGCTTCTCTTGCGTAGATCCACTTCTTTTCATCAGTCATGGTTCCTCACAGCCTAGGGTGAACACCAGTGGAACCGGAGTACGCTCAGTGGAACTCTGTGGAGAAAGTCATCCCACGGTACACGTTCTTGTCCAGCTCCGTTATGCCGTTCTCGTCAAACAGCAACAGCCTCCAACTCAACTGCTTCTCGGAAGAAATGTAGTCGCAGAACTCAATCAGCGCGGGCAGTGCGTGCTCGTCGTGCTCGATGGTGGAACGCACATACGATCCACCACTTTCAGTGCTCATCACCCCTGACATTATTGTCTCCGTTGCCATGTCCAGCTCCACGTCCGCCATCAGGAACGCTCCCACGTACAGCTTCTCTAGCTCTCTGTGTCTCATCACCACTGTCCTTCAAGCCAAGAGAAAGGAGCAGAAGCAGCGAACCCCCTCCCAATGCAAACAGCACAAGTTCGCCAGCAGCAGCAAGCGCCAACAGTGACAGCACAAACAGTGCCCAGTACATCCCTTCCCTCAACTTAGTTTTCACTCCTTCTTTGGTTGGTTATTGGTGGTTGCCTTCTCAATCTTGTGCCCTAAGCCCCAGGCTGCAGTGCCGCCGCCCATAGTAGTCAGCACCACGCCCACGAACGTGAGCCACGGTGCAACGACTGGGTCCGGTATCACCTTGGCTCCAGCCAGGCAAGCGCCGCCCACAGCCACGAAAATCGCTCCCAGTTTTGTCTTCCATCCTTTCATATCAGCGTATCCTTTCTATCCGCTCCCATATCGGGAGGTGTATTAGGTCACCTGGTCTCGGTGCCTTCATGCGCGGCACAATGCGGTGCTCCAAGTAGCAGAGGTACACATACTCGGAGCAGAAGAACTTGTTGGCATCCGCAGACACTCTGCCCATCATGTTCTTGAACAGGCTGCCGTAGTCGTACGGTGTGCCCACACGCTTCAGTGCCCAAGCGCCAATGTGCTCACGCAGACTGTCGAACTTGCTGTGCAACTTGTACCACCAGGCCTTGCCGTCGTAGTCGTCCAGACGCATCGAGAGCAGGTTCATGTCTATGCCCATCTCCAGCGCCTCTAGCAGAAAGCGCCTGTCCTCCAACCCCTTGTAGTCCAAGCGAAGTGCCAGAGAGGAGTGATTGATCTGCGGACTGAAAATCCGTATCAATTTTCCTAGTATGCTGTTAGACTGCCACTGTATGCAGTCTCCTGTTTTAATCTCCTCTCTGACAGCGTCCGTATAGGGGCTACTGGACAACGGTCTGCGCCTCCACGCCCTCGGCAAACGCAGCGAGCATCTTCTTCACCAGCTCGTCCTTGTCGCCTGGGATGTCTATCGGGTTCTCGGCGTCGATGTCCACTTCCACCAGGCTGAGCAGCTTCTTCACCTGGTACTGGAGCAGCGGGTCTTCCGTGACTTCCTGCACCACCTTTTCCCGCAGGTTCTCTACCAGCTCGTTCAAGGTGAGCTCGTCTGCCTCCAGAAGTTCTAAGCCCTCTCGGGCTATTACCCCAGCTTCTTGAAAATCCGAGGGGTACTTCTCCACACCCTTGTACCCGAATGTAAACGCCACCACTTCCATGGCTACGTCTGTGGCCTCTGGCTGTAAGTTGATGCCAATGCCTGCACAAGCTGTGAGCAAAAAGCAGGCTGCAATTGCCAATACGGAAAGTTTTCTCATCTCTCTTTACCTCCTTCCTTTGTAGGAAACTGAATAGTGATCGCCGTCATTGAACCGTCCGCCCCAAGAGCCACCCATTGACTCCCAGAATTTGCCTAGAGGTTCATGATCGGCAGTTTTGGTCAAATACTCTTCACCTTTGAATATGTCCAGATCACCAGCCAGTTTTATCTTGTGACAGGAGTTTGGGTTGCCGTACCACGGCTCCATACGCGGACTGCGGTATCAGTCCGCCAGCGCCAGCGTATAGCCAAGCTCCTGAGCATACAATATTAGCTGTGCATACATCCTGGCGAATCTATTTTGTTTCTCTCTTAGTTCGCTCATACTTCTTTGCCGCCTTCATCAGATCGTCCAGTTTCTTCTTCATTCTGGCCTCAAAGGCATTCAGCAGACAACACTCGTGGAAGCACTTGCACTGGCTGAAGTCCACCACCAGCTCGTTTAGGCACATGTGCCGCAGGTGCTCAATCTGGTCTACGGTGAAGTCTGGATCTTTACGTTTAGGCATCTTTGTTGTTCAGCTTATCTAGCTTTCTGTCTATGCCGTCAAACCTCTTGTTAAAGCTGTCAAGCTTGGTCCTGACTATGGTCACCACGTCGTGGTCTCTCTTTATTTCTGAAATTAGCGTTTTGTGCTCGTCGAACAGAAATTTTATGCCTCTCTCGATCTGGTCACGCCGTTCAGTACACATTTCCTCGTGCTTACCGTGCCGTGCGTCACACATGCTCTCTCCGACATTTGGCATCTTTACCTTCCCCTTGAAGTCTTCCAATTTTGCGATCTGTGTTGCGTGTCCAGCCAGAATAAACCTGACTAGAACTCCAGAAACTCCAGCAGCCACAACAACTCCGATAGCAGAAATAGCAACTTGAGCAATGTTCACATCCATAAAGAGTCTCCATTTTATATTTTTTTATCAACTGTGGTGTTGCTGACTATCGTATCTTTTTCTTCCGCTGTCTTCTTACGAGCCTGATAATCACTGAACTCCTCTACGAAGGAGTTTATCGCCTGTCCTGCCAGGTGTTTCAGGTAGCTCTGCGCCCAGGCTGCAGCGCTGCCATATCGCCAGGTCAAAGCCTTCTCCTCCTCTGCCGTCAATGTTATATTTATGATCCCCATGTCTTACAGTCTCCTTAGGAAAGTCTATGCATCTGAAAAAAACTCCACTCATCCTGACCAACAAAATCCAAGCTTACACCCATTCCTGCTGAATGTGACACACCTCCGCACCAATCTGCAGAAGCAGCAGACAAATAAATGACCGCCATAACAGACACTGAACAAGTAACCCCAGTAGCTCCAATTGAGCACACATTAGTATAATACGCTTCGTGATGCGGAAGCCCCCTATAAATACAAGAAGCAATCTTGAGACCGTCCACTGCTTCATAGCCCCTCAAAGTGTTCTGACAAATACAAAGATAATACCCAGCCTCACTAGAAGTGAACTCGCAAGGTGTAGTATCATACTCACTAAGAGTATCGAAATGTTCACTGTCAAAATCAACCTCAATGAAAGATGCTCCACCAGGGTAATCTGCCGTGTCATAAGCACTTATCCTGCTGGTCCTCAAAGTCATCCCATACTGAGACAAACTGAACACAGTGGCGTCTGGTGCAGGCAGTTGGTATCCTAAAGAAACACCAGTAGTAGTGAAGCACCAATCATCCGTGGAAGCTATCAGCAGTTTCCTCTGATCATCATTAGGGAAGGACACGTAGGAATCATCATCGCTATCGTCCCTAACGTCCTTCAGGTACTGAACATTGTCCCAGAGCTTGTCGTACTGAGACTTCCTGGTCGGAGCGCCTATGCTCACTGGGTTTGCTGTAGTCCAAGCCATGTCAAGATAACCTGTGTACCATAAAGTAAGTTTCCGTCACTCCGGAGAGGATGTTCTTGTCTCCAGTGCCACCACAGTAACAGTAAGTCTGTATTGTTACCCCTGCAGCCACAGACAGAATGCAATTCACCCCAACGGCTATCCTTGAGTCTGTAGCTCCAGAGACCTGCATTGCTGCTGCCTTTGTCACTGCGCTGTTCTTGAAAGCCACCCCATAGCCAATGGCATCGTCTGCGTCCTTTATCCCCAGATAAGACGTAAACAGGTAGTAGCCAGCCTCAGAACAGGTCCAGGTGTAAGTGCCTGTGTTGTACTCGCTCAAGTTATCATACCCACTGGCTTCAGAGTTGAACTGCACCAGCGTCCATTCGTCACTGGCGATGGCCTGTGGAGTGTCCGGAGTCAGGTGTGAGTAGACCTTAGTGGTGGTATGAAGCGTCATGCCGTACTGTGAGAGATCAAACAAGTCTGCCGAGTTTATGTGCCAGCCAAGAGAGACTCCTGTGGTTTTAAAGCACGCCGCGTCCTTGCTGTTTATCTGCACTTTGTAGTGATCGTCAGCCACAAAGGCAGCGTAAGAGTCCTCGTCGGTGTCGTCACGGGCATCTTTCAGGTAATCGGCATTGTCCCAGAGCTTGTCGTAGTGGTCCTTCTCTGTGGCATCGCTGACGCTAACCAGATTGCTTGCCGTCCAAGCCATTGTCCACTTCCTTTGTCAAGAAATCTATAATCTTTTGATGCTCGGTGCAGAACACCTGCATCTCCACTCTCATCTGGTTGACCACCTCTTCACGGTCTTCCAGGAAGTCTTCAAACCTGCCAGCCTGCACAGGGCACGTTCTGTGCACTGGCATCACCAGAACGGTGGCATCTGTGAATACGATGTACATCTTGTCGCCACCAGAAATGTGGGCAAAGAAAACCTTCTTTATGGTCTTGCCGTTCAGGTTTATCTTGTTTATAGGCGTCAATTTCTCGTTACCCATTTACCACCACCGTGATTTGTCCAGTGAGTCTTTGTCTGCAGTTTCTGCATAGCCACTAGTGTCGCACCAGAAGCCACTGTTGTCCCTTTGCTGCTGGGTGCAAGCACCGTAAGTAGGCGAACCTGTAGCCATCCAGAAGCCCTGTCCCTTGCCATAGTCCACTAGGTCTCGGGCCTGTATCTTGTGCTCCAGTGGGAAGAAGGACAGCTCGGAGCCGAAGATCTCAAACACCCTATCATCATAGCCCCCGGCGGTCTCGTACGGAGCCCTGTCCAAAGTGATTTGTAATTTATCTCCAAGCAGTCTGTTTATGATAGGAGTTTTGAACCGACCTGTTAAAATAGGCGAAGGGTCTCTGGTGAGAATAGTCATTCTTCTTGCCAGGGTGTCTCCGTCGTTACTGCTCCTGAGATATGTGTTCACCGTCAGCTCGTCGTCTATGCCGTACTTGTACTGGCTGTCAGCGTTGTAGTAGTCATCGTAGATCCAGCCACCAGACCAGCACCTGTATGAGTGTCCTATCCGCACTTTGTAGAACAGCCACTCGCTGTCATCCTGGATCACTGGAGTAGGCTCCAGAAAATCAATATCGTCAACTTTCGGGGCGCTGGGAGTTATCGTAGGCTCCCACACCCTGTACCGCAACTGACCATCACCATCCTCGTCGAAGTAAGCCAGCTCGCTGACACAAACCCTCTCTATCACTGCCAGTGCCTGTACTTCTGCTTCTATTGGTACATTGAGGTTGAACTCGGCTATGGCAGCTGAGCAAGTGGAGGAAGTAGCATCTATATCTGCCGAAGAGTAGCCACAATAACTAGTGAGCAAATCCTCAACAATGCTAACTCCGCTCTCTATCAGGTTGCCTGAGGCGTCTGCCTTGCCCTCGAAAGCCACCCTGACCTTTGAGTAACCATTCACATAGCCAGCAGCAGTCAACTGCACCGTGGCGTCGGACTCGCTGTAGCTGTCCATAGCGATAGTATTAAAAGTTGAGCTGCCACTGTAAGAAATCGACGCACCACTTATCGACTTCAGTGAATGCACTGCCACCCTAAAAATGTACTGATTCACTCCTGGGTTGTCTACGCAGGTGACGATGGGGCTTATCCTGGAGTCGTAGTTGCCGTAGTAGATGGGCATGGCCCAACCAGCTTTGTTCGGGTCCATATTTGGATAAGTGGTCGTGTCGAAAAAGGTTGTAGGTATACTTTCCAACAGCCTAAAAGCAGTAGATTTCAGCCTCAAGGTGACTTCCCTGCGGGTAAATACCTTATCCACTATGATCCCAGTGAATAGAGTCTCGTACTCTCCGTAGGCTAAATCATTACCACCCAGAAGCAGCTTGACTTTCTTGTTGCGCCAAATGAATTTCCTAGAAATCTGATCAAAGTACCCACGGTTGTTTATGAGCACCAGGTTGCCGCTACTGATCTCTGATATGCCCCAGTGGATGTTGGCGTTGCGCTGCTTCAGGGTTGGAATACCACGTTCGTGGATGTAGGGCTCGTAAAACTTGCCGTTCAGCTCTATGCCCTTTGTGCCGAAGTACAACCAGAAGTACGCAATTATCGTGTGGTCATCAGGAGTATCGCTGCCAGAGGTATGCACGTACAAGGTACCAGCGTCAGTGTCGTGGTAGAAACTGCCTGCGTTGGCTACAACATTCGCCACGCTGCTTTTTTCTGTCAATGCAGTACCGTCCTCTTCAACAGCCACTACTTCTTTTCTTACGGTTTCTGTGGAGCTGTTCTCGTCGGCCAGTGTGATGGTTTCATTCAGGTAGCTCTTGTAGTAAGCAGAAGACGCTGGGTACTGTGTCCAGCCAGTGACCTTCTCAGCCACTTGTATCTCGGCCAGAAATACCTTTTCGCTAGTTACCTCGTCTTTGAAATCAGTAAAGTAGCTCGTAGGATCCCACCTGTGGCTCCAAGCCACTCCTGCAGTGTCTCTGAAGAACGTTCCTGATGTATATTTGAAATATGCCGCCATTCCTTCTTTTCTTTTACACTTTTATCTAATAGATTCTACTACCCACATTGTTTGCGTGATTGTATCATTAACATTAGCGCACTCCCCAGAAAGTTTTAACGTAACAGCGGCGGTAGTATCTATGGCTGAAGTATCATAACCGGATGTGATTGTGCCGTCAGATTCTACACCCGTCCACGACCATCTCTGTGCATTAGTGGCTGTATTCCAAATATCCGCAACTATTCTCCAATCTGTCTCATCTCCCGCAGCTGCTGATATTACCGTAACGCTTGTAGCGCCAAAATAGAGCCTAATTGTCTTGGTATCGTTTGCACCAGATATGGTTCCTGCGGCAGTTATGCGAATGCCGGAAGTATCACCCATATACTTTGCTTCGATACCCTTGGCCTGTAGTGTGTCCTCTCCCAACCCCGATGTGGCAACATTTGAATTATCAATCTCAAGAGTATTGTTGGTTTTGTCTGTTTGAATGACAATATGGCTTCCAACATTAACACACTGGACATATCCGTTTAGTTCTGCAACACCGACGATGTTTATATAATCTACCTGTGTGCCAGCCGACCCAAGTTCTACAGTGGCTTTAGTGGCACTATCACACCTGATCTCACCACCTGTAATTGACACACTGTTGGCAAGAACCTGTATTCCTCCACTTTTATTATTTTGGAATGTGCATCCAGTAATAGAAGTTGCCCCGCCCTCATCTTTAATACCCCATTCTTCAGAGAACCTAAACTCACAACCCGTAAAATCATTATAATAAGCTGCAGCCTGAATGTGTACCCCATGCGTACTTGTAGAATTGCTTGATCCAATCCTGCAATTTAAGAACCTGTTATGAGTGCCGTTGAGATAAATATTAGCATAGGTTCCAGAATCTCCTATGTCTGGATTTTGAAACTCACAGTCAGTAAAGTTACAATCAGCACCACCAATAGAAATGTTCTCCTCTGTGTTGTTTATGGAGTGCACCCTGGTGAAGCTGGCAAATCCACCAGACTCATTTATGCCTTCCTCCTTACAGTCAACTACAAACACATCCTCAAAGACCACGTTCTTTGCGTCATCAACAAGCCCTTTACCACTTGCCTGGTTTGCCGAGTTACCATCAAATGCTACCTGCCTGATGCCACCATTATGGTAGGTCGCAGCAGATAGGGTTGTCTGCACCATGTCGCAGTCTGATGAGTCTGCGAGGGTTATCATTGTGCCTGTTATATGTGCTGCTCCACCGTAGTTGTTCAACACTCCCTGTAGAATTACGTCTTCGTATACGATGATCTTCCCGTCTATAGTGTAGGTCTTCGGTTGGAGGTGGCAAATTCCACCACCAGCAGCAAAGAGCCTTGCTATTATTGCGTTAATTGCTGTTTCACCACTGGTACTGTCGACACCTAGCCATTCAGGGTAAGCAGTACCACCGGCAGCAAAGGCGAGCATATTGCCGTCTGCAATTTTTGTAACAGGTAGGGCTATAATGTGCTGTGGGGAAGGAACAGTTAAAACCTCATCCCCTGTCACCTGGTCCAAGTAAGCCCCAGACATGAAACGGAAATGCATATTGGTATACGATGAGAGGTCTAAAGACGTATCGAGATAGTATGGTGTAGTATTACCTGTTGCCCCACCCACATTCGTGAACCAAACTTCCACATGCTTCGAAGTGCCAACAGAATTAGCAATGTCCTTCAATGTGCGTCCGTTGCCTGCTGCTCCCTGGTCAGATTCTGTCGGATCAATCAGGTAAGCGAGATTCCCCGACTGCAGTTCCCAACGCTTATCCCCAGCATTTACATCTGGTGAAATTACATGAGGTACACTTTCAGAAGCCGCTGAGGAAGCATTGAGTCTATATGCATAAAAGAAGCCGTCTTTTATTACGAATGCAGCATCATTCTCTTGCAAGTCATTACCGTCTATATTGTCCAGTGAGCTGCGACCGCCACCCGTAAACTCTATAGCCCCATATATGTAGGCGTCTGCCATTATCGAGCCTCCTCAAATTCTAAGTAAACCCTTCTCAAATCAGGCCATTCTGGATCTGAGTGAAAAGTGCGCATCGGAGTAACAAACATCCCGTAAATAGTCATCTCATTGGCCTCGTTGTCGTAGTCGAAAGCAACGAAGAGGTTCTTGCGCATTCGCACTTCGTTCCACATCTTCTGGAACGACTCCAGTTGCGCTTGCGTGGTGACTTTGAAGTTGAACTTGACATACCTGTAAGCTGTAAGCTCATCAAGGTGTTTTTGACCGTCTGGTGTCTGGCTGAGCATAGATGGGTCATTGAAGTCCAGCTCATAACCACTATGCTCATAGTCGAGTGTAGGAGTAAAACTTGGTCCTATATAAATCCTACCGATATCTGAATTGTAGACCGAAGTACTTGCACCATCACTAAAAACCAGACGGAAATACTGATCACTAGTATCAGTGAATTGACTAACTATACAAGCCTCGTTGCCGTTGGCTGTTGGCCGTAGCGCCCAAGTGAGATCAGCAGTTGTTTCCGGATTGCACCAAGAAGTATTCTGTGCAGACGTATTATGTTCAAGAGTCACGCGTCCAGGATTACTGCCCCAACTATAATTTGCTAAGGCAACACAATCGATGTCTGTCAACCCATGCGAGCCTAAATCAAATGTTATATACCCTGTAATAACCTCCTGCACGTGAACGCAGTCAAAGTAAGCTGTCCCAGCAACAGAAGTCGAACGCAAATGGATACTAACCTGAGTGCATCCAGAAGGAACTGTAAATACTACAGTCACCTCTGTATAAGTAGCTCCAGAAACTCCCGTAGAAGTAGTAGAGATTATCCAAGCTGCATTTTGGACATCGTACAGCCTATATTCGCCAGCATTTGCCCCATCACCGCGAGCCCAGAATGACAACTTGTAAACCCTTCCTGCTGTTACAGATATATACTGATACATATAAGTTGTCTGCGTTGTTCTTGTCAATTTCACAGCGTAACTTTGTGTCTTTTTTGTGGCAGTTGCCTCAATCTTGTCCCCAGCACCATCATTGACGCTAACATTCGTCCAACCAGTAAAAGTGTCACTAGTGCCATCGTCCACCTCGGCACCGCCATTAAAGTTATCCCCCGTACCACCGATCTCAAAGCCACCATTAGTAACCAACCCTTCAAATACTTGAACCTTGTCCACGTACCAGTCGCCAGTGTCTCCGTCGCCGTCATAGAAAGCTATCTCGGCAGCAGCCCCACCACTGATATCTGTATAAACAAACTCAATGTGGTTCCAAGCACTCTGCGTTAAGTCCGTGTGTTGGACATCGTACGCTGCTGCTGCGCCATCACCACGCAAAACTTTCACATTTACCGTAGTACCACTATCCGGAAGAACATAACCACTACAAAGATAAGTTTTCCCAGTAGTTTGTGTCCAAGCTGTAACGTTGCTCACCCCGTCATTGGCTCCATTGGACTCAAAGTACCAACTGTAACTGCCCTCATAATACTCAGTAGCTGTTCTCTGTTCATTTGCCGGAGTGCCATATTGGTCCCATCCACCAAGCTCTTCCATACCACCATCAGCTACAAGATTGGTGCCGTACCACTCAGCCACTCCAGAAACCCTAGCTACCTTCGTGCGGAAAGGATTCTGTAAATTGCCAATAGGGAAGGTGCTTACTGCACTGCTAGGAGTAATCGAGGCACCAGAATCATCAATCAGGTTGTTGTACATGAATATGCAGTTGGTCATAAGCTCACCACACCTCGTCGTCTGACGCTGCCGTACTTCCAGCGTCCGTCCCTGGCCGCATCCACCAGTTTCTCCCCTATCACATCGCCATCCAATTCTACAGAAACCCGTATTGGCATACTCTGCATCTGTATTGAGGTAGGAGCCACCGTGCCCTGGTTCAAAGCCCTTATGCCCTCTCTACCCCCCACCGACTCTGTGGCCATCTTGTTCAGCACGCCTTCTGACGGGTGCAATATAGCGAAGCGTTTAGAAGGCACATACCCACCACTCTGGTATGGCATGGCCTGCGAGACCCCGATGAGCAACTGATTCACCTGATTGAACATTGGCTGCAACGTGCCGAGCATCTTATCCAAATCTTCCAAAGCAGGTGTCATATAGCGCCAGAAACGCTGCTCGCTGAACTTCTTGCCCCCCAACCCTCTTTCCAACGCCTGGTAGAATGGAGCTAGGGCTGTTCTAAAGGCCGCCGATTCCATAAAGGAGGCTATCACTGCTTCCTTTACATTGGTGTAGAGACTGTTCTTCATCTGCCGTATGAAACTGCCCCAATCACCTGTCTCCACGATATCCGCGAATGCACTACCTATTAAAGCTGCAGATGCCTGTGCCCTCTCCTCCATCTTCTGAGCGTACTCTACAAAAGCCTCCACTGTGGCAAAGCCCATATCCTTGGCCACATCAACCATATACTTCTCCATGGCCTTTCCCATCTTTTCTACAGCCTGTTTGCCCGCGTTCTCAAAGTCCCTAGTGCGCAGAATGATAGAAGGCAGATCTACGCCAGCGCCTCCACGCCTGCCGGACATCTGCCTTATGACGTCTATGTAGCTCTGTACCTGCTGCATCTGCCCGCCGTAGGTGGCTTGGAGCTGTTGCTGTACCCCTGTGTAAAGAGAAGGATAAGAGCCACGTCCCCAGGTGCTACCTGTTATATTCCCAAGAGGATCGAAACCGTACTGTGCTCTGAACTTATGAGGTTTTTCTGCACCAAACAGCGATCCAAGAAAACCACCACCAAGTCCTCCGATTACTGCTCCCAGAGGCCCAAGAGGACTGAACATGCCAAGTGCTGCACCAAGCCCGCCACCTAATGCAGACTGTCCCTTGCCACCAAAAAGTAAATCAGCTCCCAAATAGCCAAGACCACCAGCCCCAAGAACACTGCCCCAGCTCGCAGCGCCCCAACCAGCAATGCCAGGTGCAGCTGCTCCTGCAAGACCAGGAGCAACAGAAGTAGTCAATATCGGGGAAGAAAGAAACTGTGAAACTCCACCTAAACCACCAGCAAGCCAACTCATACCTGGAACTTTGGAAATGTACTTTCCTGCAGTACCAAGAAGACCTGCTGTTTGTACAGCCCCACCAACGCCGCTTGGAACAAGTCCACCTAGGCCTGCTGCTCCCATCATTGAAGCCACAATAGGGACTACTATTGGCCTGGCTATAGCGTAAGCCACCATCTCGGCGATGGCATGCTTCACTATGTCCATTATCTTGCTCCAGGCATCACCCCAGGATCTTATTTGTCCATCCAGAATCTCATAAGTCCAGTCAGCTGTGGCATCATGCATTCTCTCGTAGAAGTGCTCTTGCTCTTTGAGGAGTTTATCGTTTGCTTCTTTCTGAGCTTCTAGCCTTTCCTTGATAAGCTTTTCATTTAGTTCAAGCTCTTTCTTTGCTTCTTCTTCTGTTACTATGCCTAATGATGGAGCTTCGGCCTGGGCCATTTGCTTCATTCTTTCAATGAGATCTTTCCATTGTTTTGCTCTTTCCACAGGATCAAACAGCGGATCAATTTTATTTACCTCATTTTCTATCTTCTTCACCGTGTTTTCTACTACAGAAGAATAAGCTTCCCAAGCAGCAGATTGTTTATTTAACCATGCTCGATCTGAAGCCTCTTTATAGAGTTCTTTTACCTTGTCTTCTGCAGAGTCCAGTGCATTTATGATGTCGCCATAAGCTGCCCAGGCGTCTTCTGCCTGCTTTGCGTATAGTTCTCCAATTCCTTCATAGGTGTCAGCCCAACTTCTGATTTTCTCAACTCCAACAAGGGCATCTTGTGCATGCCCTAACAGAGTCATGTTCCCAGTGGCGTAAGCAATGAGTTTGACTAACTTTGCATAGGCTTCTGTTATAGAAGCGTATGCTCTGAGTGTTATTGCAGCTCCTTTGTTTACAAACTCTACCCACTTTGACCAGGAAAAGATAAGAGATACTATTGCATCGCCCAAAAACTTCAGCGCTTTTATAGATTCCTGAACAAAGGACAAAATAGCCAGAGTGGTCCTGTGAGCCCACTTCTCCAGCTCGCCTGACTTACCCATATCATCAATAGACTTATTAAGGTTCTTCATGAAAAGGGTTGCTGTATCAACAATCAGTCCAAATGATTCATTAAAAATACTTCCAAATTTAGTCCAAAAGTTCTCCACATACCTCACGAATGAAGTCCATTTTTTGCCAACAGTCTCCATAGCATTTACATAGGTGCCTGCTATATTCTCTCCAGCCTTCATCACCTCGTTCATTCGTAGCTGTGTTTTCTCCACAGCCGTAAGTTCTTCTGTGGTCTTGCCTAATGCCTTTGCTCCTTTCTTATACGCTTCTTCAAACTGAACTTGGATACCTATATTTCTTAGTATGAGCACATTACCGGAGATGATGCCATGAATCATCCTCTCAAAGGCTTCTGTGGAGTTGATCATGCCAATGACAGCGGCATCCTGAGCAATACGGGCTAATCTTGTAGACTGACTGAGATCTAACTGCGCTTGAGCAAGGCGAGTCACTATGAGCCTAGAAGCATTCATAGTGATGCCTTGGGCTTCAACTCCCTTTGCGAAACGATGCATCTCGTCAGCAGTGTAGCCGACATTCTTCCCTACGGTTTCCATCACTATACCAAGAGTTTCGTATCTGGCAGCAAGCAGAGCAGATTCTTTTATCTGTTGGGCTACCTTCACAGTAGCGTAAGCACCAGCGAGAGCAATAACGGCAGTCTTTACAGACAAGACAGAGTTTTTCAAACTGTCAAAAGACCTTGAAGCCCCAGTAGCAAATGCCTTAGTTTTATTCTGCACTTGAGCCAGAGCTGCATTGAAGCCTCTGACATCTGCACCGATTCTTACTTTTAGATCTTCAGTAGCCAAAGTCTACTACTCCCTATAAGGTTTACTCTGATGTGCTACTTGTAGGTCCTGACGCTTAAGCTCCTCATGTTTCTCACGCCTGCTCTTCATCTCCAGAAACAAAAACCACTTCAATTTCTCTGTCCTAGGTAGCTTCTCAAATTCAGTGTGTGTACAGTGTAAATACTCTGAGCAAATGAACATTTCAGTTTCCAGATGGGTCATCAAGTCATACTTGGGCTTATCGACCAGACCCATCTCTATCCGAAAAAACGGCGCTCTTCCTCCTCGGTCCACTTGGTGAGGTTGGTGATGTCGTTTACTACTTGCGTGAACTGGTCGCCGCTCATACCCATATCACGCAGAGTGTTTATCTTCTTCTTTTCCTCTTCTATCAGGTTGCCTTCCTCGTCAACGATGTCCAGAGCCAAGCCCTTCAGCACAATAGCGGTGCCAAGGTCTGACTCAAACTTCTCCTTTTCCTCCAGGTAGCCTTCATCGGTAACGTCAGGAATCTTCATCCATCTGGTTTTTGTGATACCAAGGTCTTTGCCGATCTCCGAATCAGGTTCTATCTTTCTGTCCTTCGACGGAGGCTTAGGCCTGTCCTTGTTGAAGGTGTCTATGAGCTCCGCCACTCCTGTGGACTGGATAGGTATCTCCACAATCATGACTTCGCTGTCTTTCGTCACCTTTATCTTGCTTATGCCTGAACTGCGGAACAGATCCTCACCGCGTTTGATCTCCTTCAAGCGTATGGTCTTGATCTTCTGCGGCTCATGTACTTCTTTTCCTTCATCATAATCATCAGTCATGGTAAAAACTCCCCCTTTCTTTGTGCTGCTTCACTTACTACATTGCTGTTAGTCCTGAACGTGCGTCAAACGCTGTTATCCTGCTCACTCCTCCGTATATCTCACCGTTGCAGTTGAGAGCTAAACCATCCTCGGACTCAGTTATCGTCTGCTGGTTAGGAGGAAAGTGCACCTCAGCCATCCTGATTCCCATGTCCTGCGTGCCGTCCCAAAGAACCTCAACATTGACAGCGAGCTTCTTTCCAGACTGAACAAACGACGGCAGACTGCTGCCAGAGCCTCCCCAGTCATCTGTGTGTCCCTTTGTGCTGTAAATGCTAGTGACGCCGCCGACCTGAAAGTTAGCTCCAACCGTAGTGCCAGCCATTATGTCTATCAGCTTCTTTGTGTACATCTTATCATCCAGACGGCAAGTGAAACTAATCGGCAGCGGACCATACCTAGTATAATCATCTCCGAGAAGCGTAGTTGCATGGGAGTCAAACCTAGTCCTATTTAGAACCAGAGTCTCGTCTCTTTGTGGTCTTCCTATTGGGCAAGAGAGATTCATATCATGAAACAATATGGACAGGTAATAAGTGGTGCCAGCACTGTCCCCATATTCTATGAGTCTCATTTCGCCATCACGTCCTTGAAAAATCATCTCTACATCCCCCCTCTACATACAGTCTGTTTATGCGCAAACGGTTACACCGAAGTTATTTGTGCCGCCAGTGAAACCAGTAATCCTGGAAACACCGCCAAAAATATGTCCAGTCATGTTCAGAGTGAGGCTGTCTTCAGCCTCAGTTATTGACTGATCCTGCGGCGGGAACCATACCTCGTCCATAGAAATGCCGAAGTCTGTGCTGCCGTCCCACCTTACCTGCACCAGAAAGGCAAACTTGCTGGTGCCACTGCCCACAAAATCCGGCAGCGTATTGCCGTGAATACCAGCGGATTTCCCTTTCCTGCTCTGAATGGTAACAGTGCTCCCAGCAGCCACGCGCACATGGCGTTTTGCTAGAGAAGTAGCCCCGCTACCCAGCCACCAGAAGATGTTCTGGTTGGCGTCGGTGTCAGCAATCCTGCAGCTGAACGACGTAGGTATTGGGCCATAAGCCATCTCATCTCCGCCAGTAATCATGTGGGCATTGGAATCGTACCTGGTTCTGTTGAAAACCAGCATCTCCTCCCTCTGCGGCCTGCCGATCGGGCAAGTCATATTCATATCACAGAATAGGAGTTTTAGATAATATGTGGCACCGCTGGTACCGTGCTCATATATCCTTAGTTCTCCATCTCGTCCTTGAAAAAGCATTTTTCTTCCCTCCCCTGTGTTTATGCTACTCTTGTTTCTTCACTTCACTGAGTGGTTCGGTGATGTCCTCTGTCCTTGTCTTCTTTACTATCCTCTTCTTCTTAGCAAGCTTCTCATCGATCAGTTTGTTGAGTGGAGCCAGCATTGTCTGGGCTGTCTTCACACAGCGCTTTGTCGAAAAGCCAGAGTTGCCTGCCAGTAGGTTTACGAGTTCACTTTGCTCTATCATTTTATTACATCTCCCTTATGGATTAGTTGTTAAATCTAACCAATCAAGTTCCCACGTTAGTGAGTACTGCAGAAAATGCTCATCCTCGATTGGGCGGTCGGTTATCAGCTGCCTCACTTTCATCTTGCCTAAAATCGCCAGCGGAGTGGTGCCGCTGGTCCAGTTGCGTATGTTTATGGTCTGCCCTATCTTAAAATGCTCTACGACTTTGTCCCTGAGCACGTAGTGTCTGTCGGCTATTGTGGTGCCGCTTTTTGTAACCAGTATATTCACATTGAACATCATGTTCACATTGGTGGCGTACTGTGTTGCGGAGCCTTGTCGCAGGAACTCGCCGCTGAAGTCCATCACTCGTGGCTGCAGCCACTCACGCTTCTCTTTCGTCTCAAACGGCACGCCCTCGTAGTCCACGTAGAAGTCCTTGCCGGAGGGACCAAAGATACCATGAAAGTAGCTCTCAAGGCTGCGCTTTACGTTTGCTCGTTCTGCCAGTATGTCCAGTGCCATTACAGTTTATTCCACTCCTTCAGAAAAACTGGCTTGAAGTACTTGTCGGTGATTTTCATACCCCGCATCTCGCGTAAAGATATCCTGACCATTCCAGCAGGGGCGCTCTTGCTATGTCCGTATTCAAGATATATGATGTATGGGCAGCCATTTATAAGCTCCACATATTTGAAGTACTTGTTCTTGAGTTTGTTTACGAAGCCGCCTTCTTTTCTCCCCATGGCTACTTGATCTCTTGATGGATCTACTCCTTTATGGTAATTGAACCTGCCACCAAGACCCTCCATCGATGCTGCCCAAGCGCCTCTCGCTCTACCGGTCTCGACCGGATGAGTGCCGTGAGGTTTTGGCCTATGAATCATAAAGAGCAAATCCAAAGCTGCTTTTCTTACTCCTTTTCCTACCTCAACATTGCTGTTCTTCAAAAACTTTTTCAGTTTCCTGTTAAACTTTTCCGTCTCAACATCAATGGTAACTTTCATACCGCCCTGCAATGTATGAAGTAGCAGATCTTCAACGGATCATAGCTCAGCGAACCAACTACCTGGTATGTGGTGCCGCTCTGCACGCTGCTGCCGCTCTCGAACACCTGGTCTATTGTGCCCAAAATACCAGTGACATGAGAGCGCATTACGATGAACTTCACATCCCCATACTCTATCAGTCCGCCTGACTGGGCAGCCTCGTCCAGGCTGTAAGTGCCCTTGAACGCGCTCACGGAGCTGGTCGAAAACATGCTCGGTATGGCTTGAGTGGTCGGATCGTAGGAGGTCTCCGCTGTCACCCCAGCCAGCCTGTAAGTGATCCTGGTGCTCAGCTCGACATCAGTCACTATCTCATGTATGTCGCTTGTGATGTCCGCTATCTCCTGAGAAGTCAGTATCGACATTATTCGTAGTCACCAAAGTACTCTGTATCGTCAAATCCCGTGTAGCTCACGCCGTAGTTTATTGAGTCAATGTACTCGTCAACGTCAGTGTAGGAACGTTCCTGGTACTCTGCTGCCAGTTTTAGGTAAAAGTCCGGCTTCTTTCTCTTGTCTACGTAGATGTCTGTCTTTCCAAGTCCCAAGGCTATGGCCTCGTCAGCGAGCTTTGCAGCCATAGCTCGGCATCCATCAGCAGCACTAGCCCAAAGGTCGTCACTGTTCATATCCAGCAGGGCAGACAGATCGGCGTCCTCAAAGTGGTAGTTTGAGCCTATAGCTGCGCTGGTTCCGCTTGGTACTACGTCATATAAAAGTATACGGAGACGCCCCTCGTCGGTCTCTGGTGAATGAGTATAGCTCATTTTTTAGGTTTCCTTTTTGGCTTCTCCTTTCCTGTTGCTAATTCTTCTGGCTTTGTGGTTTGCTTTACTTCCAAAAGACGTCTGATAGCCTTCAACTCATTTCTTATCTCTATGGAGAGGAACATATTAGCCAGCAGCGTGACGTTGCTCCTCCACACGGAACGTGTAACCCTGTTAAATGTGCCTAAGTTCTTCTGCACAAACTCGTCAAAGGAAAACACTATAGGCTTCTCGGGTTCTGGCTCAGGAGGAGGTGGTGCCTTCTCAGGTTTTTGCTCCTCTTTCTGGTTTTCTTCTTTCTCCTCCTTAGCGTCAGCCGCATTGCCTATTGCCATCTCCTTGCGGGCCTCTTCCAGCTCTTCGGAAGTGATTTTTGTTCCCTTGGCTGCCTTTTCTCTCAAATCATCCATCAAGGTCATTTTCTCGTGTCTCCTTCCTTTCTCTTTCTAAGCATTTGTTCCAGGTACCAGACTCAATCCTCCGCCCATTTCTTTCTGTCTCTCTCTACGTAGGTTTTCTGCTTCAGTAGGAGTCAGAAATACACCCTCCTTCAGGTCAAAGGACCACTCTATCGGTATGTTCGATTTCACCTTCTCCTGCAAGATGATGTTCTCTATCGCCATGTTGTGCTTTTCGGCCTCCGTGCGATGCAGCTTGATAGCAAGCAGGCCCTCCTTAGTCATCCTCTTCATCAAGATCCTCCTTTCTGGCATCTTTGCTTCAGCCCAGATCATCTGCATGAACTGCAAGGCGGGCTTAAACCTCGGAAAGTAGTAAAGTGAATGGTTCAAATATTCTATGGCCTCTTCAAACTTACCATTGGCTGCCTTCACCATAGCCACATTGTAGAACATCATCCAAGCCGGAGTCATGCCGTCATAGAAGTAGCTCATCACATTGGCATGCTTTTCGGCAAACGACGGCACTGTCTCCGAGTAGTTTACCGCAGCATGAGTTCTGAATATCGTTTCTCTAGGCGAGAAGTCCGTCGCCTTTATCAGAAACTTCTCCCGCAGCATCATGTCACGTGAGAAGCTGTACTTGTTGAAGTAGAAGTTCGCTGCGTTCGGCTTTATGCTCCCCTCCCACAACAGCGCAGCCAACACACCAGCCACCAGCAGAGTCAGAAAGATGTTCGACTCAAATGTCACTATTGCTACATCGGTAGTCATGGAGTCCAGCAACGCCAGCCCAACCCAGAACAGCACCGCTGATGCTGGTAGCCTGAACGGGAAAAAGAAGAACGCCACCACAAGCAGGCAGAGGAAACCAGACAGCACTCCAGCCACCAGCAAGAAGTCTACCGCAACCACCGAAGACAAGTAGACCCAGGCATTGTAAAACACAACCGCAAGTATAGCCAGAAACATCAACCCACCGACCAACCCACCTTCAACAAAGTTCTCCACATAGTCATTGTGGCACTCCCTGGGCTGTGGAGTCTGGTAGCCAAGACCTAAGAACTTGCCGTCCCTGTTGTGTAAAGTTGCTTGTGCTTGATATACTTCTTTCCTAAACGTCCTGAGCCCAAAACCCTGCAACGGTTTCTGCTTCAGCAACTCCCACGCCGCCTTCCAATAGCGGAACCTGTACCGCAAGTGAGCCACAAGGTCCTCCTGGTCCTCGCTCTCCACTGACAACTCCGAGGTGAGAGGAGTCTCTGCGTTCAACATCCTGAACACTCCTCCCTTGTGCAGCCTGCATATCGCATCCACAAGAAACAACAGCACATACACTGCACCGATTACAGAAAGCAGTCGCACCAACTCAAAAGAAAACAACCACACCACAAAGTCAATCACCAGCCCTGCCCTTGAGGCAATCAGCAGAAATACCAGACCACTACAAAACATGCCCAGCAGCGCCGCCCTGCATTCGGCCATAGTTACAGTGACCACAACCAACAGAATGCTCAACAGGAACCACGGCGACACCTCCACAGACAAAAAAACCAAGAACGGTACAGTAGAGCCCAAGTAACCTGAGACAAAATTCGTATTGCCTATCGTGCCTATCGGTCTGGAGTCAATAAAGTTCTTGTTCCTGAACCACTTGGGTATCCTCTGTCTGGGCAAGCCTTTGAAGTCCACCGCCGCTGACACCAGCCGCTCCTTGAACACAGGATCAATACGCAACCGCTGCCCAATGCAGTAAATACAAGTGATAGTGCTAACAAAGAAAACACCCAAGGAAACCGTGACCATGTTCAGCGCGCTACTGCGGAAGAGCACAGAGGCCACAAGAAAGGCAGCCAACCCGTTGAACACGAGAGGCAGATCCCGTAAAGAGGCGTGAGTAGCTGTAGACCAGAAAGTAGTCATAACCATATAGACAAAGTAAAGACATACCAGCAATGACAGCAAGCTCAGTGGGAACACTCCCAACTGCACCATGCCCACAAAGGCAACCCCCAACCCAATGGCGTGCACTGCCAGCTGTGGTAATATGTAGCCATCAATAAACTTCAACGGAGCAAACACCAGAGGTGCTGCTATCAGCGTCAGTGTAAAACAAGCAAGTACCCATTCCAATTTTGCCCCCCTTCAAAAACATGCAACCAGCAGTTCAGATATATATTAAGCAGAGAACCACAGTGTGCACAGACTGTGGTTCTCTGCGCTGTGGTTTATGTCCCAAAAGCCAGCCAAGACAGTGACACCCCTGTGTTGAACAAATTGTACGGAGTTGCACCACCAGTACCAGCTGCAGCAGCCTCTACAGCGGTCACCACAGTCACCCTGGAAGTGTATGTCGCGTTCTTCTGCCAATCCAGGTATATGCTAACAGATGACTTGTGCATATCTGAAGTGGCATCGTAAACACTACCCCAAAAGCCAAGCACCGTTGTCAACCCAGTGGCCACTTCCAGAATACTGCTCACAGAGCCAGTGCCCTGGCTTACACCGCTGTTAGCCACATCTGTCAACCCATAGGCCACTCTGTACCCTGCCGCAGTGGTGTAGGCGACCCCGTAGCCAGCCTGACCGTCTAGATATCCGATTTCAGTAGGTGTTATGAACGTGCCTGCTGAATACTCAATGCCCTGTTTGTCGATCGTAACACCCGAAGGCACCACAGCGAGAGTGCTGCCCGAAAGCACACCTTTGCCCATACGTGATCCACGTCCAGGGCCTCTTCTCCATGTACTCGCCATAATGTAGTCCTCCTTGTATTATGTGCCGAAAGCGATCCACGAACAGGAAACTCCCTTATTGAACAAGAAGTACGGCGTTGTGCCTGCCGCACCAGCATCAATCAAAGAGATCACCGTCACCTCTGAAGTCGTGGTCAGGTTCTTCTGCCAGGTCAGAAATGCACTTGCCGACAGCTTGTGCATGTCAGAAGTGGCATCATAAATGCTAGGCCAAAAACCCAACACCGTTGTCAGCCCTGTGTCTACGGACAGCACGTTGCTCACGGACAGGGTGCCTTCAAGAGGCTTGCCGCTGCCTGCGAAGTCCGTCAGTCCATAGGCAATTCTGTACCCTGCTGCTGAAGTATAAGCAAGCCCATACCCCGCCTGCCCATCCAAGTAACCAAGTTCAGTTGGAGTTACAACAACACCAGCAGTATACTCGATACCCTGTTTGTCTATCGTTACGCCGGACGGGTGCACAGCCAGAGTGCTGCCCGAAAGCACACCCTTGCCCATGCGAGATCCTCGTCCTGGTCCTCGTCTAGCCATAATATAGTCCTCCTCGTGCTATGTTGTCTTCTTCTAATTGCTGTAAAGAAAGACTAGGAAGGAGAAGAAGCCCAGCCGCACAGAGTGAAGTTCCGGCTACAAAACTCCTCCCTATCTCTCTTGCCTACGTGTAACACACAGCTACACGAGATTAAGCAGTAGATTTGAAGCTATGCCTTACGTCCACGGCACCGATCGTGCCATAGTAGCGGACCTTGTGCATGCTCTTGATGTCTCGCTTGAACTCGTCGCTGTTGCCAGCCGCGCGTGAAAATGTCTGCAGCGGCCATACCTCGCTCCACCAGAAGTCCTGCCTAAAGTCGCCCAGGAACCACGTGGTGGCGCTTTGGTTTGTGACGTAAGGACTGGTCAGCACCCGATACCGCCCACGGAAAAAGTTGGACGCATTCTCAGCCGACTCGGGCGTCAGAGTAGAGTTAACCATCTGCCACGCCTCAAGCTCCAGATCCACAGGAACCAACAGGATCATGTTGGCCTCGTTGATGAGGATGTAGTCGTTGCTGTCGCTGTGCTCGGAGTCGTCCTTCATCTGCTGCATCAGCTTGCGCACGGCTTCCAGCCCGCCTTCATTGAAAGCGTTGCTGGTGGCGAGGTTGCCGTTGGTGGCGCTGTAGAAAGCCGTAGCCACGCCGGATGGGTTCCAGACTGAGCTGTTGATGTCCTGAACGCCCTCCACTATGGTCTTCTCTCTGTACTGCGCTGCCTTCTCGCCGATCCTCTGCGCTCTGGTCATCACCTGACCAGACTGATCGAAGAGGATCATCTCCTCGGTGATGGAGATCAACTTCCCATACTTTTTATTGCGCATGGTGACGTATTTCTCTGTCACTGTGGAGTCGTTGTACTCTCCGGCTTCAGGAATGAAGTCCGGAACCTCAGCATCCGTAAAGCCTGCTACGGTCTCGGTCTTCAGCTTGCTTGGAACCGTGGTGCAGAGCTGGTCGCCAATCATCGCCACGCTGTCGTAGCCAGCGATGATCTTTGCGTTGATAAGCTCTCCGGTGATCTTCGGAAAGGAGTCCGCAACCACTTGCTCCTGTATTTGACTCACAGGCCCGCAGGTGGCTTCCCAGATCTCTTGAAGTGAGAAGTGCTCCGGCTGGAACTTCTTCTGCTTCAGACCCTCGCGGATCACTTCCTGAGCACCTTGCGCCCCTTTCGATTCCACAAGCTCCTTGATCGGAGAACCTGTAGGATTTAGTGCCATTGTTCTATACCCTCCTTGTTACGATATCATCCCATCCCCATGTTGCGTTTTTATTTCGACCAAAGCCGATTGGGCATGGGTCTTGTACTCAACGAAATATCCATAACAGTGGGCTTTATTTGCTTCTGCTTCAACCATCATCTTCTGGTTGAACATGTTTGACCCGCTCGTCGTACCCGACGGCCCAGCATAGTAACCCACCTTCACAGTTCTTGCTGGCTTGAGGTCAAACTCAAAAATACCTCCCGTGGCGATAGCCATTGCCTCCTGCGGCTTGTTGGTGCCACCGTCTTTGTCGGTCAATGCCACACCCAGAAAGCGCGTTTCCAGGTAGCCTTTGTTTGTGCTGAGAGTTGCCGACGGCCTCAGGTGCTCCATAGGGTAAGCGCTGAAGTCTGCTGTGGAAGCGCCCTCCTCACGCAGACCGTCAGTGTCATCCAGGAACATCAAGTCCCCCGTCTCCACGGTGGTGCCACTTTTCACAGTGACGTGAATTACATGCTTTGCTCCGTGGTCCCAGCGTTGAACATTAGCCATCTTCTTACGTTACCAGTCCTCCAGGCCCGTACTTGGTCCTGATAGTGAAGTCCACATAGCTTGCGCCGCCAGTCTTGGTGCCTGCTGGCTTGGTGATCACACAGTAGCCTAAGAAGGCAGTAGAACCACCATCAACAGCAGCCGACGCCCCGCCATGGCCTTGGATCATTACCGCCTGCGCCGAACAGCCACTCGTTGTGGAAGCCGTAGGCGTAGCAGCACTGACTATGTAGCCAACCGTTGTGCCGCAGGTCAAAGCACCCTCTTTGGCAGTAATGTTACGCAGCGGATAGCGGAACATGCCCGAAGTGGCCACTGTAACCTCATTGGTAGTGCCACTTGCCGAGCCGCTCATCGCCACACCGATGAACCAGTTCTTACAGAGTCGGATGACTCCCTCACCAGTTTCACGGGTGACACCGCTGAACGGATACGCATAGTAATCAGCCACACCCTCTGCTTTACGGTGCTGTTGGGTCTCCGTAGTAGCTCCCAATATAAGCAAGTCACCAGGTTCCACCACAGTGGCTCCGTGGACTGGTAGCTTAATTGAATTGATATCTCCTTTGAGATATCGGTTGTTTCCTGACATTTTCTTTTCCTCCTAGAATAGAATCACTTAAACCACGATACTTGAATAGAAAAAGCATCTCCTATTAAGTACCTATTCTTCACTGCTTAGGTAGCCAGCCCAAGACCCCACTTGCTCTTCAGCACGAAGTCCACATAGCTGGTACCACCCTTTGTGCCACCGCCGCTGCTGTTCATAATGCAGTAGCCGATGTAGGCACTGGTGCCGCTGTGAGTAGCGATGCACACAGCCTGGTCCGAAGGCCCAGCCACCGTGACGGAGGCCGGAGTCACCATCGATACCTTCAGCCCCACTGTGGTGCCGCAGGTCTTGGAGCCGTCCTTGCCTGGTATGTTGCGCAGCGGATAGCGGAACGTACCCGTAAGAGCCACCGTGATGTCCTCTGTGGTGCCACTCTTCGAACCTGACAGGGCAATGCCGCAGAAATGGTTCTTAGCGATGCAAAGCGTTCCCGTGCCGCCCATACCAGCTGAGCCGGTGATGCCGCTGACCGGATACGCATAGTAGTCGGCCCTGGAGTCGCTGTGAGCGGTCCAGATGTTTGTATCGCCACCGTAGACCAGCAAATCCCCAGGCTCCACAACCGTAGCGCCGTGGACGGGCATCTTGATAGCGTTTACATCTCCTCTGAGATGTCTGTTGTTTCCTGACATAGTCGTTTCTTTCAACCTCCTAGAATAGAATCACTTAAACCACGATACCGAATAACAGAGATAGTATCCCCTATTAAGAGAGTATCTATCCAGTGTGGTTTAGCGTTTGTTGATCTTGCCAGCAAAGTCATCCACATCCTGCTCGGTGACCTTTTGGGCTTTCTCTTTTTCGTCCTCGTTCCCCTCTGTGAATTCGTCACCTGAGCCCTTGACCTTGCCGGAGCCGCTCTCGGCCAGCTGCTTGCGGTCGGTGATCATGGCCTTGGCCTGCTCTTCGACCGTAACAGCCTCTTCCTCATCGTTCTTGTACTCCTCCAGGGCCATAAGGTTAGCCATGAAGATGTCGGACACATACTCGTCCTTGAGCTGTGCTTCCTTGATGAGGCGGTTCATGAGATCTTTCTTCTCGGAGACCTTCTCCTGAAGCTCAATCTCGTCCATACGAGTCTTCAGATCGGTGTTCTCTTTCTTGAGCTCCTCGATCTGTTTGGTTTGTGTTTCAATGGTCTCGTCCTTGGCCTTCAGTTGATCCTGGGCCTCGGAGAGATCAGCTTTCATGCTCTTGACCTCTTCGGTCTCCTTGTACTCAGCGATGATTGCCTCGACAAGGTCCTGATGTTCAGTCTTCAGTTTATTTAGATCCATCTCTTCATCCTCCTCTTCGTAGTAGTCCTTAGACTCCTTGATTCCAGAAACCCTCTTCTTGACTTCCTTGCTCAGGTCGTCAAACACTGCGATCACCTTCTTCTTCTTGTCAGTGATTGAGAGCTTCTCGTCGTAAACGATATTTTCTATGAGCCTGTTGGCCGTGTAAGCGATATCGTTTATCTCGCTTCTGATTTTGTCATTGTTCAACTTGTCCTGTATGATGCCCTCCTGCACGAAGAGCAACTCAACGTTCCGCTCCACTGCCTCGGGCACAATGACAAGACGTTCCCTTTGTTCAGGTTTATTGTTCTCTTCTTCTACTTTTTCTTGTAGACCCTCCCAGATAGAAGATGTGCAGGCCGCTGACGAAACTAAATCTGCCGACTTCAAAAAATCAATATCTTCAACACTTTCCATGCCCTTTTCATCAGCAAAAACCTTTACACGAGCATTAATACTCATTCCGACGCCTTTAGGCTGGAGTAACGCAACGTCCTTAAGGAGATCGAAATATGCTTCTCTACAGCGAAGGTTTGCAAAAACTTTGTCTCCCTGCCTTCTAGAAGATTCAAACACACCGATCCAGTCCTTAATCGAACGAGTTCCGTCCCGCTGCTTTAACTCGTCATGTGTAGGATGGTCAACATAACATTTTGCTCCCTCTGTAAGAGAAGCCAGAGATTCTACTGCTTTGTTTGTATAGATACGATTGTTTTTGCTCTTTTTAGTCCCAAAAATACACACACCGCTAAGCATGTGGTTATCAGTATCTATACCTGCTTCAGTTACAGCAGAAAAAGGGGCTTCTACTTCCTCAGTCATCTCCCTTGTTTGTAAAACTTTTTTATCCATTCCCCTTACCTCTTATGAAATTCAGTTAAAGTTTTCACCAAATGTTCCTTATTCTCTAATTCTCTTTGCCAAATAACCAAAGTGCTAAAGCCATATTTTTTGAAATGATTTATCCTGTCTTCAGGATTATCATTTCTGTGCCAATAATCGCCAAAAACTTCAATCAACTTTTTCTGTCCGTTTATATTCATAAAGTCTGGGTTCTTCCCACCAAGAAAAAATTGGAAGTCACCAACATATCTATACTCATTTGGAAACATTTTTTGTAAGATCCGATTTAACTTCCTTTCTGGTTTGTTCGGTTTAAGTGAAAATGCCTTTCTCATTTTATGTTGGTGCTCCTCGGTGAAACTGGACACTGTGCAGCATTTTTCTCACAACACCATTTGCCATTCTTGAACAAATATCTTCCAACCCTACCACAACCATAACTGCATAAGCACTTAGCCATTCCAGTTCCCTCTGCTTATTGCCTCCACGATTAGATCAGGTTTCTCACTAGCCGTTGCCTTCTTCTTGCAGGCAGGCAGATCCGGATAGTGCCTACAGACGCAAGCCTTTATGCCTGCTGGGTTGGGAGCGTTGCGTGCATAGGCCAATGCCGCGACCGCTCGTTTACGAGTATTCACCGGAAAGCTGCCCTTTGGTGCTCCTCCGGCTGGCCCACAAAATGTCTTCACCCCTTTGTACTTGCCCACACTGGAGCCACCTGGCTTGTCCTGTGGCCTTGTGGCCTCAACCAGATAGCCTTCCGCTGTGAGTTCAAGTTCTGCTTCTTTGAGTTCAGCTTCCTTCATTGTTTCCTTTCCTATTGCTGCACCCTGTATATGAGCCTTTTGCTTGGCCTTGTCCATGGCTGCTGTGTTGCCGCATGAGTAGTAGTACTTCTTCCCGCTATTACCCCATCTTGCAAAACATCCCCTACTATCATTACCAACCTCAACCGGCATCTAATTCCTTTTCAGACCATATAGAAAAAGACCAATCTTGATTTTCTGCATATTCTTTCATAGCATTTAATTTAATCTGTTCTTTCTTAATATCAAATTTAAAACGTGGTTTAACTTCAATTAATTCCTTACTATTATCAATATAAGTAACCAAAATATCTGGTATAGTTCTATGGATTGAATTTTTCCATTCATATTGAATACTAAATGGTTCTACTTCATAACTTTTCACTTTAGATAATTGTTCTAACAATTCATAAGCTATTAATTCGTAAGAAGATCTATACCAAAGTTTTTTATTGTTCTTTTTGGAAAAGAAATAGCCTGATTTACCTTTGCCAACTTTGCAAAGTTTACCTTCAATATACAAATTAGTTACTTTCTTAGAATTCATATTATGAAACCAATCTGAATTATAAATACTATCTGGATCAGCCCACAGTTCTTTCATCCTTCTGCTAGTTTTAATTTTCCTGTCAGGATTATCATCCCAATTTTTTTTAACAGATTGTGATACCCCTAAAGACACTCTATTCCGATAATCAGGATCTTTCCACCGTCTTTTAGCCTCAATAGATTGTTTATTTTTACATTCCTCTGTCGAAATAGATTTTTGTAAATTAAATTTATGGTGATTAGATCTATTTTGAGCATAAATACTCATAGATTTACAAATTCTACTTCTATAATTATCATCCTCCCATTGAGCTTTTACACGTCTACTTGTTTCTTTGGATCTTTTCTTATGAGAGATAGCTATTCTATCTTTATGTAGCTTGGAAAATTTTTTACCTTTATTTGCATGACCTTTGACAAATCTATTATAGCAAGCTTGGCCGCATCCACATTGGCAAAGTCTCATTTTGAGTTTACGATATTTTTTCTTTTTAATCATTTAATTGTTGTCTTTTCCTGTGTGGACTGGCATTATTTCAAATCCTTTACAGCAATCACTTTCTTGTCAGTAGCCATCTTGGAAAGAGTGATCTTGCCTTCCTTCCAGAGCTTCATTCTTGCAGGCCCAAGTATCTCCTTCAGCACATCATCAGGCTGCTTCTTCAGCCAGTCACTGTAGGTGATCACCTCTGGCCTCTTGCCTGAGAAGTAATCCTTGCCTGTCTGAGTTTTAGCGTCTGCGCCGAGTTCAGTCCAGGATTTAGTCACGGGGCTGTAACAGCACCGACACAGCGGATGCCTAGGCAAAAGTGGACCTTCGTGATCGATGCCGTCCTTGTATGGAAAGAACCGACCATCGTCAGAAGCGCAGATCAAACAAGTCCTCCTGTCAAGAGTGGCTGTGTACATGCAGCCCTTCATGACGTCCTGGTTCTCGTTAAAGACCCTTCTGGACACCGAGTTACTCACGTGCATTATCTCAGAGCGTGCTATTATCGTCGCCCTCCGTGCTATTTGTTCGTAGGCAACACCTTTCATAGTTGCAGTCAGTGGGTTCACAAGTCTTTTAGAAGCCCTAGCCATATCCTCCCCAGAAATAACAGCCTGTGTCAGCTCCTGCCTCATAGCGTCAACAGCCTTCTTGTTGCCCCAGAGCATACTGTCTGCTGGAGTCATGCCCCTGTATTGGTATATCAACGGTTCGTCCAGTATCTGCTCTATTTGCGCATAGGGCAGGCTGACGATATCCACCCCCACCCGTCCAAATGGCCCAGCAAGCATCGCAGCCTGCAGGTCGGCCTCCGTATAGGCCAGCTCCCTCAGAGTCTGCTGCAGTGAGCCAGCCGAGTCCAGCGCCGCAGCCTGCAGAGCACCCTCCACCTCCGCAAGCTGAGCATTGAGCCGTGCTATTCTCCATTCTCGTGTCCTGCCTGTCCATTTTGCTTGATCTGCCAGCCTGTCATATATCTCCTGCCTCGCTCGCTGGTACGGAGCAACCATCTCGCGGATTGCCCCATTTTCAACCCTGCCCAAGTAGTGTGAGTGACGTAAGAGCCAGTCCCTAAAGATCTCATTCGCTGTCTTTGCCATTTAGCCCTTTCAACAGAATCACCAGCTGCCTTACCTCGTCATGATGATAATGTGACCGTCGGTGGAAGTGCCACTGATAACGCTCTGCGAGAAGTCAAAAACAGGCCTCAACTTCTGCCCATAGAAATACTTCACCCTGGAATCGGTTGTATCAGCGCAGGTGACATCCATTATGGTGGTACCACTGGCCCCATCCAGCATAACACACCTATCAGAGGCGGCAGTCGGGTTAAACTGTATGCTCTCTACCCGTATTCCACTGCCTCTCGCTGGCAAGGTCGTAGACCAGGCCCAATCCGCATTGAGATTTGTAACGTGAATAACGTTAGCGTTGCAAACTGCTGTTACAGCCATGATTATGTTCTCCTATTTGCATTCATTTATCTCCAGAACCTCCACCATCTCGGCTTCATGTACTCATACGCTCCTATGTCTGGAGCAGAGCCTAGTGGCACAAGTCGGCCTGTGATGTCGCTGGTTAAACCTAGCGTGGCGTCACCATTATCCCTGCACGGTGACAACGCCTGCAAGCGGTAGTTGCCGTTTGCGGGATCAACCATAAGTGGATCGGTGTTCGCTAAACCGTTTCCGCCAACCGAGCTTGATCCAGCCACATCAGTCGCGTTGTTGTAGTAGCAATTGTAGTTGAGATCAGCTTCATTTGCTCCATCATCATCAACGCCGTTACAGGAGCCGTCGCCGTAAAAAATATTATTCCGAGCAGTAACCTCAGACGCATCCGTGTTGGCGTCTATCCAAAGACCAGCCAAATCATAATCGTAAAGTGTATTGTTGTAAAGAAACAAACCGGTTGGGGGATTCACTCCGTCAACGTCGTAGAAATAAACACCCCTGGAGCAATTATTGAAAAGACAATACTTAACTGTGGTATTGTTTGAGTCATCTCTTACAAACACCCCAACACCACTATCCGCAGTCAGGCTAGTAAAGATTACTCTTTGTATAGTGGTTGTATCGGCAGAAGCCCGAAGCCTAATGCCGGAATCGCTCCAGTCACCAGCAACGTACTCTATCGTGCAGTTTTCAATAATAATGTTATTACCCCCACTTATTTCTATTGCGCCATTCGTGGAGGCAGTGGTTTTAACTGTTCCAGGCCCTTTTATCCTTGTGTAGGTTGTAGCAGCCAGTCCCAGTATATAATCATCGGCTGCCGTCATGTCCCAAGTGTAACTATTTAGATCGAGAGTAACGTAGACCCCGGCTGCCCCGTCGTCCATATTTCCCCAAAGACACTTATTCGCCTCAGTTACGTCTGTAATAAGCGTAATTGTATCCCCAGGCATAAAAGCATGACTCGTAAGGGCCGTTCCAACCTGTGTGTAGTCCGCACCAGCCGATCCAACAGTTTTATCAGCAGCAGAGCAAAAAGCTGGCAAGAGCAGCAATAGTAAGATCAAACCGAGTTTCTTTAGCATGTTCACTCTCCTAAAACACAACCAACAAAGGCGGGATTGGCCTCAACAGAGCCAGCGCAGAACGGTGTATTGTCCTGCATCCAGGCCAAAGTTCTTACGCCACTGTGACGAATCACACCTTGTCCAGTTTGTTCGTTCGGGTGCCAGTACAGGTTATTTGACATTACTAAACCCTCATCGACTCTACACCATACCTGATAAGCCATCTTGCCAGCATCCACTCTTCCCTGACCATTCTTGTAAAAGGCATTGCCTCGAACAGTCCAGTTAGGCGAGTTGATATTCACATACCAAGACGTAGGATTGTATTGGGTACCGTTGTTGGCAAAGATATTGTTGTAAAGCCTATTACCACCAGCCGTCAGGCCAGTGTCAAAGAATGGTGAGCGAAGCATGTTGGTGACGATATTGCACTCAAACAAGATGTCTCCCTCTTGACCATCACAGTATTCGTAGGCAGGACTGTCATGGTTTATAATAGCAACGCCAAGATTGGCTCCCGAAAGCCGATTACCAACAAAATCAATCCCGTTTGAGCCACGGTGGATAACTATTGTCGTATTCTTAGTGTTGCTCAAATGGTTGTTGACAACCTGTGTCCTGCCCTCATTCCCAGCCTCAAATACCCACTTGAAGTCCAGCTCGTTTTCTTCATGGCCCCAGATATGGTTGTTTTCAATCAGATGCCCAGAAGCCTGTGTCATATCAAATGTTATACCATCTACGCCTCTATCAAGAGCGTTCCCGTAGAGCAGACAATTTCTAATCGTTACCGCCCTGACATGGTGCATGATACAAATATCAGCAGCGGCAGTATCTCCCCAATCACCGATATCGTATATCTCGCAATTCTCAATCACTATGCCGTCAGCATAATCTGTTTCACTGTAACCCATGAGAGCGATGCCACGGGTCTTAGCGCCATGAAGAGTGAGGTTCTTTAGGTGAATATTGTTAGAAGACCGAGTAAACTTAAAGGCACCCACATAGATAAGATTTCCAGACTGAGTGGGACTATCAACATTCATCAACTCAAGGCCGTCAATCGTAATGTCTGATACATCAACAATCTTGAATATCCAGTTGATGTTGTTTTCACCGTCAATGATGGGTTTTGGGCCTACTCCATAAGAGCCGAATGTAAGATTGGAGCAAGGAACCTCAACCTGCCCAGCCCATCTATCCCCACGCTTAAACAGCACATGATCGCCAGAGACAAGATTAGCTATAACCTGCTCAAGTGCTTGTGTTTCATCAACATAATATGTTGTTGAGTTGGCCGAACACGCCAGCACCAGCACCAGCCCGATTGCGAGTATGAGTTGTTTCATTATTCCCCCTCTCTGTTTACACTTTAGGATATGTGCCTGTCATCCGCTCAGCCAAAGCCCTGTATCACACCAGACAAGTCTCCGTCCCATCAACAATCATCAGATTCATTTATCAAAAAACTGCTTCCTTGTCTTTATCATTTGCTCTGTTGACGTGCACCTATCAACGTCAAGATCCTGCTTGCCCAAAGACAAACTGCAAGTACTTTCTGCCCTTCTGGCTGCCTTGCTGGCCATTACTGCAGCAGCAGCCATATCAATATCATCATCACTGATAGAAAGCACCTGCTCCAGCTCCTCGTTCGTGAAGAGTTCGACCTCACTGCCTCTACACAACCCAGTCAGCAACCGTAGTCGACCAACATCTGACTCCGTGTCACAGCCGTACAGTTCAGAGTAAAGTTGAATGTGGATATTAGTGATACTGCCTACAAAATCACCATCTCCGGTAATACCCCAAAAACCATAGCGTCTACCACCAGGGTCTGTTATGTCTTCAATATAAGTGCCATTGGCTGACCGAACAGTTCCGTCCTCCGCTGCTATTTCAAACCATATAGTCCCAGAAACATAATTCCTGACTGTAAACTCTGTCCTAAACGTACCACCAATATTTACATTGCTATCATCGGTCGGAAGATTATAAACACTCAGTGTTGTAGTCAGACCGGGTGGAAAACCTGGCATCGATCCATCACAATCAAACTCATTATTCGCAGCATCATGCGACCAACCAATCCCCTTAGAAGCCCAAAAATCAATAGCACAGGTTGGATCTGGGCAGTATTCAGTAGCAGCCATTGGTGGTCTTTCCCTCCGTAGGCAGAAAAGAGCTTTCAGCAGTCTTCTCAACATCAGCACGAAGCTCAATCGCTTCATCACTCATTAGTCTCCGCATTGGCAGTCCCTTTCAGCTCCTCCCCTATCTCTATCACCTTGTCCCAATCCTCCCTCCTAAACGCCTCCCAAAGTTGCACAACTGCTTTGCCGAGTTGGTTCATAGGTGCCAAAGGCATGTTAAACTGCCCGCCAGGTCCAGGCCTGCCCATTGGGTACTGGTTCGGGTGTCCTGCTGGCGGCTGTCCGTAGACCTCATCGCCTTCCTCATCCTCGATGTTCTGGCTCTCTACCTCATCATCCAGGCCCTGTTTGCCGCGCCAGGTCTTCTTGCTGATGATCTTGTACTTGAACATTATCTCATAAGCCTTGGCCAGCTTCTCCAGCTCGGCCAGTATCATCGGCGGGAACTCGACCTTGCATGTAGCCTTGGTGTTGTTGGGGAGTTTGTTTGCTTTGATTTTCGCCTTGATCACCCGCTCATACATATCGGTGTAGAAGTCGCTGAGGAAGTCCTGCCAGTCCTCTATCTCCCGCACGAACGGGTTCTGCGCCACCAGCGAGGAGCTGTAATTGATGTTAGAGTAGTCTCCAGTGAGTATCTGCTCAGGAAACCCTACCGCAGCGGCCACCGCTAGCAGTATGGCCTTGCCATCATCTGCGGAGTCGCTGGCGTTGATGTTCGGGGTGAGCATTTTGTACTCTATGCCCTTGGAGGCAGTGATCACAGTGCCTCGATGCGGAGTTCGCACTCGGCGCTTGCCTGTGGAGTACTGGTCACTGAGGCTCTCGTCCCTTATGGCCTTGACCTTTGCTGCGGAGCTGTCTATCTGCCTGACCAGTGCTATGGCGCTGCGTATCTTGTTCAGCACCACTCGATCCTCAAGCCACTCCTCGTACTGCTTCAGGCGCTTGGCACAGACCCTGTAGACCGACACGCCGCGCTTCTGGTCGGAGTCGCAGAAGATCTTTATGTGGATCACTTCCTCAGGTTTCAGCCGCTCCTTGTAGTTGCCCTCACGGTCGCAGCGTATGTAGCCGAGCACCTCCTCGATGTCGTCTGGGTCCGTGACGATGCCAAAGGAGCCGTTCTTTATAACGTTCTTCTTGTCTCGTGGTTCGGCTACAAGGTCTGCTCTGATAAAGCGGATCTTCACAGCACCTTCCGCAGTGTCCTCAAAGCAGCGCAGAAACACCTCTCCGTCCCTGAACAGGCGGTTGACCAGTTCCTTTTCCCTGCGGTTGAACTTGTTGAGTTTGCGGAACTCTGTCCAGGCTTCCTGGGCCTTCTTGCGGTTGCTCTCGTTGTCGTCCTCGGGGATGACGTTCGGCCCCTTGCCCAGAATGAACTTGGAAAGGTTGCGCACCACGGCCCTGGCGTGCGGATTGTTGTGGTAGAGCCTGTAGGCGTTCTGGAGCATGTCGCTGTGCTCCTCGACGCTCATGCCGACGTTGCCGCTCTCTCCGTGGGCAAACCACCCAGACATGCGGTCTTCGTCCTGGACTATGTTGGTGGCCTCGGTAATTTGCTCAATAGCCAGCTCGTACTGCTTTGTGGCGTACTCGGCTTGCTTCAGCTCAAGCTGCTTCTGTGCACGCCTGAGCTTGAGTGATCCCTTTATGTTTTTAAGCATCTATTTCATTTCCTGCTCTTAGGACAAAAAAATACCAAAAGAAATACCCTCTTTTGATAATATAAAAGAAAAAACGCTGTTTACCTATTTTGTCTTCTTTATTCCTAATACATAAGTAGTTATAATGCTTTTAAAAATCTCCTTTATTTCATAATACGCAGAACTCCTAACTCCTGGGCATTTTGACTTCTTTCCTTTATTAGAATAAACAGATTCATTATGTAAAGAAAGGAGAGCATCATCCAACATCACTCTGTACTTCTCAGGAACCGCCAACTTTAGCCTATGCAGCTTGGCCAAGATTGAAAAAGCTCTAGTTGCTGGCTCTTCGGCCAGTTTCATTATTTCCTCAAATTCCTCTAACGGTACTCTCACGGTGTCTTTCACTGCGTAGTGGTTGAGCATCCAATAGCGAGTGTACTTGTAAAAGTGTTCAGGTATGTTGTTGCCACCCCATTTGTAGTTTTCCAGACAGTAGTAGAAGGCGTCCCAACTCAAAGAGAGCACTTCCTCATTGGTTTCGCGCTTATTCCAGGAGACACATATTTTCTTAATCCACTTTGTCATCCAAGGCTGCATTTTTACAAACAACGCATTCCTACACCTCACCTTGTAAGACTCATATTTGTAGCACTGGTACTTTCGGATCAGTTCTGCGCACTCGGCTTTCAGTTCTTCATTCATCAGAATGGCCACTCCTCGTCTTCAACGATGTCCTCAAACACTGGGGTAAACATCTCCACAAAGTAGGGCACGGCGCTGGCTATGGCGTACCGAGTGGCGTCCATGCCGTGATCGTTCACCTGCATGGGCTTCTCGGGATCAGGCCTGCCGTCTGGGGTTATCTTGTATCGGTAAAGGGCGAACTCCTCATGCGTGCCCTTGAGCTTCTTATCGGTCTTGTCCAGGTAGTCGTTGAAGATGTAGAAGTAGGTCTCATTGTCGCCACGGATCTGCATGTGGCTGCGCACGGAGTCTATGCCTGCGGTCACGGCGTTGTTGGCCTCAAAGGTGCTGATGCCGTAGGTGGCCTCCAGGTCCAGGCGCTGCTGCTTGGCCGAAGGGTCGGCGAATATGATCAAGTCCTCATCCCAAAACGGACAGCTCTTTATCCACCGCGCATGGTTCTCCAGCGGAGAGCCTCCGGCCCTGTACTCGTAAGTGAGGTAGAACACAGGCTTGGCGGTGGGTATCTCTCCAGGCCCCAGCTCCTCCAGCTGGGCCTTTAGTTTGCTTACGTCCACCTCCCACACCTGAAACACGAAGTCGTGCCCTGGGCTGGAGCCGAAGTCCAAGGAAGCGATCTTCACCACCGTGCCCTGGATCTGCCTGCGGGGTATAAAGTGCACTGCCTTGTTCCAGTAGTCGCCGTAGACCAGCAGACTCCTTGATGGTCTACGGTTGAACCACTGCGCGTCCAGAGTGTCCTTGTCCAGTGTGAGCACCTTATCTATGAAATCAGAAAGATCATAGAAACCAGAACACTTGTGCGCCCTGCCGTGGCAGACGTGCTCAATGGGGCAGTCGCCGTAGCGCGGGTCCTTTTTGCATTTCCTTCTGCACTTCTCCAGTATCTCCCAAATGCACCACTTGAATATGACGTAGCCCTGCTCACCCGAGGTCTTCTTGGCCTTGTCTAATAAGCGCTGGAAGGTGCCCAGCTCGTACTTGCGGGTGGAGCAGAAGATCTGCTGCGCCATGATGTCTTTGGAGCTGATAGTCATGCTCAGGCCCTCCTGCAGCACGGCCCAGTCCATCAGCTCCACCTCGTCTATGATTGCCTTGTGCGGATGGGGGCTGTTTAGGCCCTTGACGCTGCCCGTGATGATCTCTATCTTTGAGCCGTTCTGGTAAAAGCTCCTACTCTTGGTCATGTCGCCGTCCAGCAGCGGGGCAAACAGCTCCCCCTTGTGGAAGCTCTGGAAGTACCCGTACATGCGGTCGGCCTGCGCCTGAATGGCCCCCGCGGAGGCTATCTCGCACTCCGGCTTGAAGCGCATGTTCAGGTGGTTGAGAATGGCCACGTTGATGGTCTTGCCCCCCGTGCGATTGGCGAAGGCGATGGCGTTCCTCACTCGCTCAAAGAACATCTGCTCTATGAAGGTAAAGGGAGCAATGTGCTGACGGCAGAACCTCTTGCGCGGTATGTCGTAGCCCAGGAACACCCGTATGTAGAAGTGCAACAGATCAGAATGATAAATGCCGTGCTCGCCGAAAGCGTTCCACAGGGCTTTCAGCTCTCCGGCGGTGACCTCACGGCTGTAAAATGCTCCGATGGCCGAGTTGAGCACGCTGCGGTCACGGGCATCGGTGGGCGGCCTCTTCATATAGCTGATTAGAAAGCCTATTAGCTCGTCTGTGGGTTTGTCTCTCATTGCAGCTTGTAGTACCTCCGGAACTCTTCTTTTGCCTCCTGGTCGATGATGCTCTGGAGCTGGCGCACCTGCAGCTCCAGCATCTCCAATCGGCCCAGCAGGTTCTCCAGGTGTGCGGTGTAGTTCTCGTGCACGGCTTTGCTCATTTCCTCGGCCCCTTTTTCGATGGTGAGCTTCACGATCTCGCGCAGGTGGAGCTTGATGTTCTCTGTGACCACATCCCGTATGAACTCCATGAGCTGTTGCTCTTCTGGGGTCATTTTCTAATCCGTCATCCTTGCTAGATCACTACACTAATATCACATCAGCCGCCCAGACCCTCTTTCTGGTGCTGATTGAACTTTGAACAGCCTGTAGGGGCAGTCACCACAGTCCTCATCATCCCCAGCATAGTCTAAACCTGGGCAACCATCAAAATCTCGGAAATTGCTCTGGTAGTATTTGCAGTCTATGTAGCGCATTTGTTCTAGGACTTCTTCAATACTCATCATTTTCCCTCCCCCTGTACCGAATCAGCAAAATGACCCACACGGTGTTGGCGGTGACCACTCCAGCTCCACCCCAGAAGCTGAGCCACTGGCCCAGGTGCGGGTAGTAGTAGAGGTTCCAGAAGCCCCAGGCGCTGAAAAACGCCGGGTGCACCCAGTTGACGCCATGCACCGCTTTGTCCTTCAAAACTCTGAGTATGCTCATCAGTATGAACGCCCCACCGCTCAGTTCAAAGGTGCCGTTGACCAGGTCCTGCCAGGTGGTCATCTCCTGTACAGCCCTCCTTCCCTAGTCAGGTGCCAGTGGAGGTCGTAGCTGAACAGCAGCCACACCACCACCCACAGCGGCAGAAGAATGATGAACACGAAAACCGATAAAATGATTTTGAGCGCTTCTTTCATAGTGTCACAACCTCCACTCTGTGGCAGCAGGTTTATGAATAGAGAAAAAGCAGAAAGTCTACAGAAAGAAAAAGAGTGAACCACCAGCACAACAGCCCACCGATACTCAGACCACCATACGGCAACCCTGAGACGCAGTTCCCTGTTCAGGTACCAGAGCAGTAGGTAGAGTTTTTCGGAGGTAGTCATCGTGTCCTCAAGTCCCTCTCCCTATACTGAGGCTGTTGTTTTCATCTTTTTGAGTCCTCCCTTTTTCTGTCAAAAAAATTCCTATATTATATTTTCAGTTTTTGGGGTTTAAGCAAAAAAATTCAAATTCTGCAAATTCAACCTCCCCCACCCAGGCCCGCCGACCGTCAAAAGTTTTCCAACACCCCGCCCCCCAACCCCGTGCCCACTCATTCTCCCCACATCAGCACCAGCAAACAGACACCAAGACCAAACGCACAGATCCACCACAAAGCCTCCCCCAACCAAAACACCTCAGACTATCCATTCCAGGGCGCTCCCCACGACACCTGACCTTCTTTATAAGACTTCTGAACACAGCGCTGGCAGGGGTCCACCCCAGGGTCCAGACTCCTCTGCGGAACACAGCACTATAACTCAACTGCCCACCGCACTCTGAGCACCTGATGTCCGGCACCACCACTACCCTGGACTCCTTACCTTCTGTTTCTGTGTTCGTCGGCATTCTTGGTTCCCCTTCTTCCTGCTGGTTGAGGGGTGGGGGTTGGGCTGTGTGGGTCATGGCCAGATCCGCCCACAGATATCAGCACCCAGAACCCAGTTCATTTCTACCCTATCCCCTTTTATATTTCTACTCACTACAACAAACCCAACCTAATCATCACCAACAGGGCCATCAGCGTGTCCCCATAATACCCCAGAGCAGCACACTGCTATCATTACCACTGCTATTGTGTTAGCACTATCTCTTAGCCCCCTTCCCTCTTTGTCACTGCGGTTCTTCCTTCTGTTTCTGGCCTGCCTTCTCTCTCTCTTTGTCCTTCCTCAGTCAGGCGTAGCTCATATCTGTTCTCCTTTTACAGCAGAAACCCCAGCCAGAAAGCCATCCAGAACACATCCCCTGCCGCTATCCACTCCAGTAGTGTCATCTCTCTTTCAGTTCTCCTTTCTTTTCCCTGCACATTCTCAACAATCGAATCCGTGTACCTGCCCTGGATCATTGTCATCATCCAACACATATACCAACCACACCGCAAACGGCACCCCGACAAGTAGCAGAGCCAGTAGTGCCGCTGCCCAAATTGTGAACGTCATCTCTTTAGTCCTCCCTCTTTATTTTATTCCCCAACATTCTCTACATATCTCGATAAGGATCATACCTATCCAGTGCCTCCTCCTTCAGCTTGTACATAATAGACTTCTGCACATAGCCCAGCACTATTGATATACACAGTTAGCCATAAACAGATACTTAGCCTTCTTCTCCTCCAACCCATCCATTGCCTTATCCAATGTCACACCCTCTTCCTTTGTCCTCTTTGCTGCTCCTCCCTTCTCTTTTCTTTCCCGTACACTGTGCCCTAACGTACTGCCTTGTAACTAGAGCCAGTACACAGGTGGGCACAAACCACCATAGATTGAGAATAGTAAACGCACCGCTAATCATGGTGGCCAGGCACAAACCGAAGCCTATATTTATTTTAATCTCCCTATTCATCCCAGTTCAGCCGCCTGATTTCTGGATCTTGAAGTATGGCGGCTATCCTCCCCCAGCAGCCCACCTCCGTGGTCACCTCCAGCATCTCCCGCATTGTTTCCTTTAGTGAACCTGGCTGCCTGCTGATCAGCACCAACACAGACACCAGCATCTCCACCGGCCACACCGCCCTTATCCGTTCTGTGCCTGCCTCTGTCACCTGTATGCGGAAGAGGTTCTTTTCCCTCTGCCGTTTTGTCTGGCTTAGGAATACTCCGTGCTCCGTGGTGCCCAGTCTAATCGCCTTCATCGTCTTCTGTCCCTTCTTCTTCCTCGAACTCGGCGTCCAGTGGCTCGTCTGTGTCCTCCGGTATCACCGCGTCCGCTGGCAGCAGCCGCTTTCTCTCCTCCGGCGTTATGTCCCCCGTGATCATCCTCTTCTTTGTGGCCGTGATCTGCAGTGTCTGCGTCTCTTGCTCCTCGGGGTCCTTGAGCTTGAAGCTGGCTATCTTGTCATCCATGAAGCCCTTTATGGTTGTAGGCGACACTTTGTCCTCATCGGCCTGCCGTATAAGGCTGTCCATAAGGTGGTCCAGGGCCTCGTCGTGCTTGCGGCAGAAACGCTCAATGTCCTCCTCCTGGGCCTCTTGGGCGTACTCGTGGATCTTCTCCTGCACCAGCGGGTGTCCCAGATAGGTGGTCACCTTGTACTTGCTGAGGTTGAGGCGCTCCCGAATGTACTTGTCGCTCACCCCTCTGGCTTTCAACTTCGCCAGCGCTCTCATTTCGTCGGTCAACTCCTCCAGGTCAATTAAACTCGGTCGGCCTGGGTTCTTTTTTCTGCGATCCATTGTGGTGCCTGGCTTACGGCGTTTTATTTCTTTTTTCTTCGGCATATTCTTTTGACCTTCTTTTTAGGGTGTTTCTGTATTGTTTTTGTATTTATTTTTAGCAAGACCAAGACCAAGACCGAGACCGAGACCCAGACCAAGACCCAGACCCAGACCAAGACCCAGACCGAGACCGAGACCCAGACCAAGACCAAGACCGAGACCGAGACCCAGACCAAGACCAAGACCGCTTTTGTCTTTTACTTCTTATCATTTCATCACCCCAAAACTCTCAACCGCAGAAAGCATCACATACCACTCATCGTTAGGCAAAAACTGGGCATCCTTCCAGTCCTTTTCTGAAAACGGTCCTGTCTCATACACTATAGCAGGGCCTTTGAGCAGCACACAGTTGTCATTGATACCCACAAGTTTGCCTGTATAGATGTAGTTCATGCAAAACAGGGTAATACGTTCCCCCACTAACTTTTCCAAGCCTTCTTTGTCAGCACATTCAATTAGCTTTTTCATTTTGTTGTTGCCTCCTTTTCTTTTGTTTCATCAGATAACGCTCTCGGCGAGCCAACTTAGCCACCAGACGCTCCAGGAACAGGTTGCTGCCCCGTGGCCCGTTCACGTGGCTGCGGTGCTTTCTGCTCTTTCGGCTTCTGTTCTTGCGCTTCACCTCTTTATCCTCCTCCGGAACCCTATGCCCCCAACAGCCACAAACCCCAAACCCACTGCCACGTACCAAATGCCCTTGACAATGTGCCCATTGCCGAACACGCCTGCCGCCCACACCACCCAACTGGTTTTCGTGCCTAACTTGTTGACGGCGCTCTCCAGAGCAGCTATTGTGTCTTTGGCATAATCTAAATCGTTTAAAACGGTATTCATGGCAATGTCCGCCTTATTTTATGATTTGTCCTTAAGAGGACATTAGTTTCGAAGCCAAATGGCTGAGGCTTGGAGAGCATCTGAACTTGGACCATAACCACAATAGTCGACAGACCGTCCGATGAGAGAATTCACCTGTTTAACAAACTGAAGGATTTTGAAAGTCGGTCCTTCGGATCTCGCACTCCAATCTATGCAATCAAGATGATTGAGCACGATTCTTGTTGGCCTATTAACCTCAATAGCTGTCCGCACAACTTCCGGATTAAATCTGCCGACTCTGCGAACGCATTTTGTAACACTTGTTATCTCTTCGATGAGTTGACTACCACCGCCTTCCACAGTGACCGTCTCCCAATCGATTTCATCCGCTAATGGGCCTGAATTTCCAGCCACGCGTATCGGTAATGCTCTAATAGTCAGCACCACATCATCAACATCTAAGGGACTCAAGCCAGCCTCAGATACAAATGCTGCCGCTGTTGTGTCGCGACTAGTGACATAAGGATAATGTTGCGAATGCAGTAGAGAAAGGCCAAAACCTTGCGTTCCTTCAATGATAATCCTCTCTCTATTTTCGAGATAGCATCTCAGAAAAGGTTTGGTTTCTTTGACCAAAGGAGTGAGGTCGGGAAACGATTCGGCAAGTAACCGCAGATTTTCTCTCCGAATTCTTTGTATAACAGCCTCGCCTGTTCCGCTACCCGTCGAACCGATGGAATCCATCAGGCCTGCATGCTGCTCAGCCTTTTTCATTGCGGGGGTAATGACAATGGCGTTGGGATCGATCCACAAACGATCCGGACTCAATCCAGCTATTTCGATTTCCTTTGTTAAGATATCTATGTCTATATAGGAGCCGGCACAAAGGACAATGTTGATATCAGGCAGTATTGAGGCTGCGGGGAGTTGTTGAAAAATGATTGGCTCGCCATTTGGATCGATGACCGTATGACCCGAATTTGGCCCACCGCATCGGATAGCCACAGAGGCATTCATCTCTTTGGCAAGGTAGTGGGCGACTTTGCCCTTGCCTTCCGAACCAAATTGGCCGCCAACGACTACGGTTACAGGCATTTCATGTCCTCCTTCTCCTTCTTAAAACATTCGCATTGTACAGGCCCACTGCCAGTCTCCATCTTAGCGAACACAGCACCAGGTCCCCAGCCCAGCAGCTTGGCCAGTTTGGATGCTGCGCGCCATTTGGCGCTCACCTCAGTCTTAGCATGAGTCCAGAAGGTGTGCTGCTCGCTGTACCAACTGATGTCAACTCGCGCCACAGTGGGAACTTCACCCTAGCCATTCCCTCACCTCTGCCACTTCTTCAGGTTGCATCTCTGCCGCCCACACCACCCAGACCAGCCCCACCAACTGCAACAACACCGATAACGGTTTGCTCATTTTCAGTATCACCTGCCTTTCAACTAACGTCCCAAACTGCTTCTGGATACTGCCTGGCCCAAGAAAGCAGAATAGACAAAGCATAGCCAGCGTTGCCTTTCGTGGGCTTCCAATAATCTGAACTGGTTTTCGTGCCTAACTTGTTGACGGCGCTCTCCAGAGCAGCTATTGTGTCTTTGGCCCTTTTTCCGTGCAACCACTGCAGACCCTCTTCTTCGTTCAAGTGCTTATAATAGTGCTCAGAGTAGTTGTAGGTGATGTTAAGATCAGCTTGAGGAGTACCACCAAGAGCGTACGTGCCTCCTTCGCTGTGCCTGTCCACTTGGACAATGCCATTTTCGTCGCTGAGATCTACCCACCAACTCATTTCCAGCATCACCTGCCTTTCAGAACATCTTCCCAAATACCAGCAGCGCCAATATTAGCACTATGAAGACGAAGGTCTTCACCAGTCCTCGAAAATACATCCGCTCATAGTGCTTTATCAGCGTCGTTAAGTTTCATCTTTCCTTCCCAGCACACATCCCCAAAAGCCCTCAAAGTCCTTCTTCCGCCACAAGTATCTCAGCGGCAGACACCACCTCGGGTACTGCAAATAGACAGCTTCTCTTACCACCTCCCATCCCGTGTAGGCGAACAGCAGCTTCCAATCCTCTGGGCACAATTCAAAGATATGCGTATTCTCCAAATTGTACCCACCAGAGCCTTGCCGTATCTGGTGCAGCCCGACTCGGCTCTTTCTCAGGTAGGGCACCGTGATTATGAACTTGTCTATGCACATCTTTTTCAGCTTCCGCAGCACGTCCACCGGATTCTCTATGTGCTCCAGAACCTCAAACATCATCCCGAAGTCATACGGCTCGTACTTCTCAAACATCACCAGATCTTCCAGCGAGCACAATATGGCGTTCAGGCCTTTTGCAGCGATCTTGTTCACAGCGTTCTCGTCGGCGTTCACGCTGAGCATCTTGAACCTGGTGGCCGGAAACAGCCCTTTCAGATACAGAGTGTGGTTGCCTGAGCTGTCTCCGATATCGATACCCTTCAAAGCCCCTGAGACGTCCTCAGACACCATAGAAACGACGATCGCCCTTTCCCCTACCCTTTCTATTGCCTTTGACAAAAAGTCCATCTGAAACGCATGCATCGCCCTTATATTGGTGATCTTGTACTCCGAGTTGACCTCGGCAAACGAGTACTGGTCTCTGATGTCGGGCAAGATCTCTTCCAGCTCCTCGTAAATGGGCATGAGGTTCTGTTCTTTTAAGGCTTTTCTGATAGACCAGATAGCCAGCTTATGCTTTAGTTTTGTGAACATAGTTAAAGTTGTCCGGCCTCCCCTCCATTATTTTCTTCACCGTGTCCCAGGAGACAGGAAAATACCCATTGCAGTCAACCCCAACGTCCCAGCTCTTGCCCTGCGGAGGCAGCCTGCCATGGCTGTGGCCATAGAGGAGCCAGCTGTTGTGATGGGATGCAGGCCAAGTGCGCATAGCATAATGGCAGGCTACTACTGTCTGCCCATCTATCTTGTTCTTCCATATCTCACGCATAGACTTTGGTGCCCAGCGATCATGACTACCCCTGACAAAGATGTGATTGCCGTTCAGGCATCGTATGTACTCTCCAGCCTCCTTCTTTGTCCTGAAAAAGCCAAAGTCCCCAACATGCACAGTAGTATCATCTTTACTCACTACACTATTGTGGTTAGCCATTAACATTAAATCATTCTCATCTATTGAGTCAAATGGCCTGTTGCAGTAGTCTATGATCCTGCTGTGTTTGTAGTGCTCGTCGGCTGTGAACCAGTACATTAGCTTAACTCCTTTATGTAGACTTTCTCCCCTGTTTCGCAAGCCTTTCTAGCCGCCTCCACCACTAGCACAGACTTGAAGGCGTCCTCAGCCGAGCAGATCTCTGGTGCTCCGTGTATCATGGTTTCGTAAAAGCTGTCCAAGATATATTTGTCTGCTTTGTCGTACTGTTCTTTTGTTTTCTCAAAAGGAAGACATTTTGGCGGAGTATTCATTTGGCTAGTGCTCATGAACAAATATCCGTCACCCCAATCTCCCAACAAATTCCAATCAAAACCCCTTCCTTCGATGAGCAGGTTCTCTTGATTCAAATCGTATCCAGGGCTGGAAAACGTACTAGTATAAACCACAGGCACTCCGCTCTTCATCTGCAGAAACAGGTTTACTCCCGTATAAGACTCATACAGCGACCACTCCGGCCTAAAAGCCTGCCCAGTGACCCACTCAACCTCATCCCGCAGAATGTACCGGAACAAGTCCAGGTGGTGTATGCCCATAGCGTACAGTGGTGGATAAGGTTCCTTGAATATGTAGTCTGGGTAGTTTGGGTTTTCTCTGTTTCTTGTGTAACAGAAGAATATGTGAGCTACTTCCTCATTCTTCAGATTGGCTCTTAGTGTTTGGCCCACGTCCTTGAAGCGCCAGTTCTGCACAATACAGGTCTTTACGCCCAGTTCCTTGATGTCTTCCAACAGCACTTCGCCCTGATGGATATTCCAGCAGAATGGCTTCTCCACTATCAGTCCTGTTGGCCGACTGCCACGCTCACGCAGACTGTTCAGCGCAGCCAGTATTCCTGAGTCGTGATATCTGATGGGGCTGCACACCAATAGCACATCCACACTCTCCACAAAGAGCATGTGTGAAAGGTGCTCGTATTGTCTGCAATCAATGTTCTTCTCAACAGGATCGTGGGCTGCTATCAACTCATAGCCGGGATGATTTTGGATCTGCTTCACCCAGCCATCCCAGTTGCTGCTGTCTGGGTCTTTTGGCAAAGCCCTATTACCTAGGCCTGTAATTGCTATGCGTAGCTTGCTGTTGCCCATAATCTGTCTCCGTATCCAAAACGCCATAAGAAGTGTTTGTAGTCAATGTTGAACCTGGCCCATAGTTGAGTCCATGCCGTTTCAACATCTGTGGTATCCAGAAACATGCTCGGATGTATAGGTGGCTCACCTTCCCTTGACTCCAACAGGCCTCCAGGTGCTCGTTGGTACAGCCACTTCAGGTGGTTTGTCAACGGGTACTCCTGAAGCATCTCTATCTGTATGTCATTGAAGCCAGCCTGCTCCAGAACCAGATTCAGAGTCTTTTTGTTGAAGTAGTACAGGTGCTCAATGCAGAAGTGGAACTCTTTGTACTCAGGTATCTTGTACAGCCACAGCAGAGCATCATTTATACATGGCACCAGGAGCACGATTCTACCGTTCGGGACTATAAGTTTCTTCCTGCAGTCTTTCAAGAAAGTCACTGGGTCCGCTATGTGCTCCAGAACATAGATCATGGTGATGAAGTGCTTGTTTGCCAAAACCGTCTTTATAACATTATACACTTCCAGCTTCTTTTCCTCCTTACAGAACTTCAGCTCCTTCTCGTTCAGCTCTACACCTATAACGGCTCTCACTTTTGGTTTTATCTGGCACATGAAATGACCAGTAGAGCATCCAACGTCGAGCACTGTTGCTTCCATACAATGTGGGAACTGATATAAGAATTTATCAGCCCACTTCTTGGTCGTCTTGCTGGCCTTCTCAAAATACTTCTCGGGGTCCAAGGCATCAGGCTCCACATGGGTCAGGTAGGTCTGGTGGTACTCCTTCTCATAGAAGTCCTTCGGGAACTCAAACGAATCCTGGTCCAGAAACACCAGGGAGCAGTCATTGCAACGGTAAACGTCAGCCTCTTTGCCGAACCTGACCTTATTTGTTATCAGGAACATATCCTCACTTTTGCACAATGGACATTTAGCCATTTTGCTCACTCCTTTCTTTTTCAAAAGCATACATCAGCTTCAACCCAGTAATAAGATCAGTCTTAGCCTCCCAGTCCAGCTCGTCCCTTGCCCTGGCAGGATCAAGCACTATGCCGAACTGGTCACCAGGAGTGCCCCTCTCGTCAACCTCGTAGCCCTCCTGGTGACCGGAGATCCGGAACATCAGCATTAGCAGGTCGTGCACCGTTGTGCCGATGCCTGTCGAGAGGTTGTAGGTGCGTCGGCACATGGTGTTGTCCATCACGGCCAGCATCCCCTCCACCGCATCCTCTACGTAGATGAAGTCCCTGTACCGTATCGGCAGCCCTTTTACTAGCACCCGCTTCTTGGCTAGAATGTATGAGAGGTAGATGCTCACCATGCCCTGCTCTCGGTTTTGGAGGTTCTGCCCAGGCCCGTAGACCGCAGGCAGCCGCACCACATTGGCCTGTAGCCCTCTGTTGGCAAAATACTTCACGTAGGCCTCCGCAGCAGCCTTGCCTGCAGCGTATGGTGTCTTTGGGCTCAGAGGCTCTAGTTCGTCCACTGGCTCAGCTTGGTTGCCGTACACGGTGGCAGAGCTTGTGTAGATGAACTTCATCCTTGAGCTCACACTGTAAGCCCACTCGAGAAGCTCGTAAGTTTTCCAAACATGCTCTTCCAGCTCCTTATGTGGGTTCTCAAAAGACTTGCTTCCGGAAGATGGTGCAGCCAGGTGAAATATGCAGTCAAACTGCACAGCATTGTAAGCAGCAACGTCAAAGAAGTCCATGCGCCAGAACTCTTTCACGCCTTCCGGTACGTTTTCTCTGGTGCTGTTGGAGAGGTCGTCTACAACATACACCTCGTGCCCCAGCCGTAGCAGCCTCCTAGCCAATGCCGAGCCTATGAACCCTGCTCCTCCGGTGACTAGTGTTTTCACTTTTCTTCCTCTTTCTCACTCGTGGCTCACCCATTTCCCTTCTTTCCTCTCATACCCACACTTTCTTGCAAGAACACTATGTCTCTTGCTAATGGGTCTGTAAATCTTATGAGAGGTTTTTTATATCTAAGCCCCTCTTCTCTAAAAAACGCATTACAGCAAACTTGTCCCAATAAAGATACGGGAATGGTGGATAATTACATATAACCTCTCTCATGCTCAATATTGTCCGATGTAGATCCCCTTTGTAGCTCATTACTTACCTACCTCCTCCACCGTCTTGCTAGGGTTTTTAAGGCAAACAGACACTTCACATCTATGGACTACAAATCAACGTATCGATCGTCTTTCCCTTACTATTCATCACATATAATGAACAGTTAGGAGCTAAGATAGTTTCCCAACCACTGTCCTCAAGAGCATTTGGGATATCAATAACAAGGAACTCAAAACCCTCTCCCTCTGACAATTCTTGCGGTATTTCCGGCCCCACCACATGATGACTACGCCGGAAGGATTTCATCAACCATTCCCAAAATGCGTTCATTGATAAAACCCGGGCTTTTTTGTACCTGGCTCTGTCAGTTTCAAACATATAGTGCTGTCTAGGTGCCACCAACGTAGGCGGGGCAGTTTCAAAACTCGACGGCACTATAATTCCATCCTCTTCCACATGCCATGCTATCTTTAAGTACATATCTATCTCCTTTCTGTCTCTTTCACTTTTACATGTCTGTCTGCCTTAAACTTTTACTAAATTGACGTACTCCTGTCGTTTTAACGACAGGATTCTAAGCTCAAACGGAAATCGCTACCATACTGCTGCATAGGCTTACATCTCCTCACTAACAGGTCTACGCCTTTACCTAAAATCATTCCTTATCCCTTATTGCCCTTCTCTTCGGTCTTCGTAGATACCCATTTCCCCTCCTTCCATTGATAACCTCTCTCCCACCCGATGCCGTGCAGGACGGCTTCTTCAAAACTATCACCCACAAAATACTTTTTACCGGCCACAAGAATATTGAATAATGTTCCTGTTTCTCCCGAAGGGGTAAAAGATTTATGTATGATTCTTCTGCCGATGTCGATATATCCATTTTTCACCATCTTCAACAACTGGTCGAGTCTGGGGATGGGTTGGAGAAATGTTTCGCCTTGGCACGTCCGGCAATGAAACCTGTAGGGTTTCTCCGGTATGAAGTCTGAATACACTAAGCAACCAGGACACATCCACTTATTCTGCTCATCTGGCTCAAACCCCCTTTTCGCTTCCTGCGGGGCTGAGAGCCACATCTTACAATACTCTTTCAACAGGGCCATGGTACACCTCCAGCCTGTACTTCGGGTTGACATGGCAATAGTACATAATATCCCTCAGATTCATATCCTTCCTTTTCATCCACATCAGGATGGGCGCGCATCTAACTATCTTTCTATCATCATCAAGTTCTGCACCAGCTACAAAGTACGGGGTGGTGATGCGTATCCAGGTATTTGAAATCCCTAACTTCATAAGATCACTTGTTTCCTCACCTAGCTATGTTTATGTCGTCAGGCGTGGTTATGTACCTGCCCTGGCAGAGCCTCTTCAGCCTCAGCCACCAATACCTGAGAGTCCTTTCTACCATTATACCATAAGTTTTCCCAAACCAGAAAAAAACCAGTCCCCACACAGAAAAAACCAGGCAATCAAACCACTCGATCTCTGAGAACATACTCCTCATCCCTCCTAGCCATACGCAGCCTTCTAGCCACAATTTGCTGGTTGACCCTTACGCCGTACAGCCTCTTTAGCAGTTTCGCTATGTCCAAGTCGCTCCTCTTTTCCTCTATCTTCCACCTCAGAAGTGCTTCTTTCTCAGCTTTGCAGGAATGCTCCTTTGGTAGCAGCGGTTTGAACTTTGCATTGTTGCCGCCTTTCGGCCTGATCTTGATGCCGAAGGTCTGCATCTTCAACGACACTGTCCTTCCGCTTACACCAAGAAAAGCCCCAATCTCGCTGAGAGACATCCCCTGCCTCCAGTACAGATAGTGGAACATATCGGCTGTGCTGTAAAGCTTGGTGCCCTTCCGCTTTTCGACTTCCGTCTTCAGCTCAGTCCAGTCTATCGTCTCAACAGCGTTCACCTGGGTATGCTCCTGTAACAGTGCTCAATGCTGTCTACCAGCCTGTCCAAGGAATAGGTCTTCTTCACATACTCTCTGGCCCTTGCAATCATGAAGTGGTAGGATTCCAAGTCCAAAGAATGAGTGATATCATTAGCTGCTTGCTGTGGGCTATACAAGTAAAACCCTCTCATTGTGCCTATTGAGAACGGCGGATACTCATATCTATCGTCCCTGCCTATAAGGTCTTTCACTCCGCCTACAGAAGTGCCCAGAACTGGCCTGCCTGCCGCCATAGCCTCTATCAACGCCACCGGAGTACCCTCATTCTTACTGCTGCAAACAACCAGGTCCAAGTTCTCATAAACTGCTGATAGAGCACTGTGCCTCACTTCTCCCATAAAAAGTGCATCCTTATACTTGCGTTGCAGTTCGGCCCTTCTCTCACCACTGCCAATGACAAAAGCCTTAACCTCTACAGATGTAATCCTTCTTAGTGCATTTACGAACTCAAAAAACAGCTCATGGTCCTTCACTGCCGTCAACCTACCGACTATCCCTACGTTCAGCCTCTTCTTGTATTTCCACATGGGCACTTTCAGAAACGGCTCCAAGTCAAAGCCCAAAGGAATCACCTCATAACCGTACCTTGGGAACAGGTGATAGTTGATCAGCTCGTCCATCTGGCTTCTGCTTACAGCTATCAATTTGTCCGTCCACCCCGCCAGCCACCGTTCCAAGAACAGATAGAACCAGCTCCTGTACTTATTGAAATAGGAGTGGAATACATGCCCATGAAAAGTATGCACCAGCTTCGGCCTGGGCCTGATTGTAATAGCAGCCAACCTGCCCAAGAAGCCAGCCTTTGCGGTATGAGTGTGCACGATGTCTGGCTGGAAGTCCTGTATCTTCTTCCTTATAGCTTTGAAGGCACACCTGTCACAATACCAATTTAGTTCCCTTTGTAAAGTAGAAGAAAAGCCAAGTTTATCTCCTAATTGCCCCATTGCTTTTGCCTGAAACTGCTGTCCTTCTTCTCTGCTCGCTAACCCAACAACCAGTTCACACTCATGCCCACGTTTGTGCAATTCCCTGGTCAGGTCTATTGCCTGAATGGCTGGGCCACCAGTATTCAAACGAGTTATGATCCGCAGTATTCTCATGTCAAGCTGCTCATAACGAGTCTAGATCGATGTTCCTAGTGTCCAGTATCTCGTAAAACCTATCCCTGATCTTATCCAGCTTTGGCCACTCATCGTCAGGATGATATTTTTCCTGGTCCCTCAACCACGCACCAATGTCCCACAGTGCCAGATACATTTCCCTGGCGGCGCAGTGGAGTCTGTAATCATCCTGGTCCTCCGGCAGATTGAACTCTAGTATGGCTTTCATCGCGGAAACTTCTCCTTCTCTATTCGTCCTTCCAGGTTTTGGTTCACCGTGCCCTTGTCCATGCAGTCCCTGATGTAGCCGAATACCTCGTCATAGACGTTGAGTGTTTTCTTTATGTCCTCCTCGGTGTGCGCGTGCATTATGAAATGATCCCTGCTGTACAGAATGCCTCGCTTCACCACTTCCTGCAGGAACAGACACTGCTCCTCAAAGCATTCCTCTTTCCACTCAAAAGACGACCACGGTCCGTACCCCTTCAAGTGCACACAGCTGTCACCGTTGTTGCCGAGGTTGTGTTTGTTGATGAGACGACGGATCTTTGGATTCAGCAGCGTGCCCTTGTCCCAAAGCCTGGAAATCACATCATTCATGTGGATGAACTCTATCGTGTCCAGCGCTGCAGCCAGCCCAATAGTCTCACCAAAGAACGTGCCCGAAAAATGCAGGTGCTCCAACTCCTGCATCAGGTCCCTCCTGCCCACTAGAGCCGAAATAGAATATCCATTGCCCATCGCCTTGCCAAAGCAAGCCAAATCCGGCTCCACACCAAACAACTCCCCACCGCCACCGACAGCGTGCCTGAAGCCCATGATCATCTCGTCAAACACCAAGACAACTCTGTGCTTAGCGCACATCTCTTTCAACTTTAGCAGGTGCTGCCTGTTGGCCTGCTCTGGGGCGTAACGAGACATCGGCTCCAATATCAAGCAGGCAATGTGCTTCTCAGGGTCTTCAAATAGATTTTTCAATGTCGTCAAATCACTGTAGTCTATCTTGTGCACATACTCTCTAACTCCCCATGGCACTCCGTCTGATCTTGGGCTGGGCAAAGTGCCAGCGTACCAGTCGTGCCATCCATGATAGCCCATGCACACAACTCCACCTCTGCCTGTCACGTGCCTGGCCAACCTCACAGCGGCGCTGGTGACGTCGCTGCCCGTTTTGCCGAACCGTACCATCTCGGCGCAGGGGATCTTTTCTACCAGTTTCTCGGCCAATTCCACCTCGTACAAGTGCGGCAACGGTAAAGACGGCCTGAGCTTTGGTGCATTGGTCTTAGGCCCCAACGCCCCGTAACCCAGAATCACAGGCCCTAGTGCAGCGGTCCAGTCTAGGTATTTGTTGCCGTCGCAGTCGAATACATACGCCCCAGAACCTCCACTTATGAACGGTGGAGCCACACCCTGTGCGAACCTGCCGTACATCTTGCTCATGGTCTGTGCGGCGCCAGGTATCACTTTTTGTGCTCTGTCGTACAGCTTCAATGACTTCTCTATTGTCCTCATGTTTTCACCAGTTCTGGGTTCTCGTAGATATTGCCGATGATTTTAATTTCATGCTCTTTGATCATAACCGTATTCAAATGATATAATCCGTAAAAAAATCCAGGTTGTGTTTTAGACCAGTATAAGGGAAGTGTAAAAACATTATTAGTTGTTTTATCATAACATCTTAAAATGTCCTCCTCGTAAATCTCCACACCGTTCTTGTCCTTAAGGCCGGTGTATTGCATGACAGCTTCAATGTCTTGACCTTGATTTTTCCAAACTAGACAATCTCCTGGCTTCTCATCATATAACATTTTATCTGCCAATCTGTGCCAGCACCTAAACTTTATCTCTCTCATCATTCTTAACCTCCGTGGTACATAAGGTCATTGATGCGCTTCTGAATCACCTGTATCTCCTGCTCCACTTTGTGCAGCTGCATTGCTGCCGCCCTGTCATTCGGGAACTGCGACAGGTGCCACCGTATGTTCATGGCCAAGTCCTCCAGGTAGCGCAGGCGATAGTACATCTGGTTGGTCTCCATGTCCCTCTTGAACTGGTAAAAGGCAGCCACCGTCTCTGTCTTGCTAGCGTAGGTGGAGTCAATAAAGGAATACCCGCCAAAAGCCGTAGCCACTATTCCCAATATAAGTGCTATTGTCTTAACTGTTCCGTTCATTTTTAAGTCCTTGAACCTCCTTATAAATGAGTTTTGCGTACAGCCAGAGCAGATGCCTGTACACTTTGCGCTTCTGTCTGCTTGTCAGCAGTCTGTAGTGCATAGCTGTCCTCACTACGTCTATCTCCTCTGCCGTGCACCGTGCCGGAGTCTTCTGTGTTATTTGCGTGTCATGTATTCTGTAATAAGCCAAAGGCTCTTTAGCATAAGCACACTTATATTTTGCAGTCATTTTTAAACACCAGTCATAATCTTCCGCACTTGTATAATGCATCGGGTTGCCTATAACATCCATTAGTGCTTTTCTATCAAATACCAACGTAGGACAAGGCATAAAATTATGCCCAGCAATACCAAATCTATCACCGTAAAGTAAATCAAAGAACACGTCTCCAGACTTTGGGGGATACTTTTCGTGAAATGTTCCTTTTACTCTCGTGTATATCTTTTCTGTTGTAAATGCTGGAAATCCACCCACCTGCACCGTTTCTTTTCTCCAGTGCAGGTAATAGCAGTCCGAAAAGACCATCTTCACCTCTGGGTCGTCGAACAGGGGCATCTGCCTCTCCAGTTTGTACTTGCCCCACTGGTCGTCTGCGTCCAGTATGGCTATGTGTGAATACTGCGCAGGCACCTCTGTGACCATAAGCCATCTTGCTATCCCTATGGGCAGCACCTTCTTCAGCCCGAAGTCCGATATGCTCGCCTCCGGTATCAGGTGCTTGAATGCCTCCTTGAAGCTGCCATCTGTGGAGTTGTTGTCCCAGAAGTGGATGGTGAAGTCCTTGTATGTTTGACCCTTTACGCTGTTTATGCACTCCTTGATGAAAGGCTCGTGGTTGTAACATGAGATAACTACTGCTACTCTATTCTTCATTCCTTTGCCTCATTTCTTCTATGAAGTCTTCCTCGTGGGCATTCTCCGCGCTCTCCCATCCATGCCGAAAGCCGTGCTCAAACTCCGTTATCATCAACGGCCTCATCATCTCCAGCAGCCAGTCCACATGGTTCTCGGCCAGCTTTCGCGCTGTGTCTTTGTACCTCTCCGGAACTATATCACTTATGTGCCTGGTGTCACCCATGAAAGCCCTCCAAGAAGTTGAACATCTTTGTATTGGTCCTTGAATGAGTGGGAAAGTTCACCACGTGCTTAGCCACCAGCTCTGCCACTGGACAGGAGCCTTTCTTGTAGCCAACAGAGTCCAAACGCTCGCACCCGAACACTGGAGAGTCATACCACCGACCTATGGTAACGTACTTGCACATGGCGTCTACCAGCAGCTGCGGGTTGCCATTGTACCTTGGGTAACGGAGAAGGGGTTGATCCTCGTTCTCCCCAAGCCAGTTGCTCATTGCCATACGGTGCCCCAAATTGCTAGCCAGCTTGCTCAGCTGGTCCAGACCGATCATAGCCTGCAGGTTGCTCAGCTTTAGCGGGTAGCGCAACGGTTTCTGCTCCGCGTTCTCGTCCTTGTAAAAGAAGAATAGCGTCCTGTTCAACAGCTGCCTCAACGGCTTCAACAGCCAGTACACCTGCGGATACGTGATCAAGGTCTCAACAACGAATGTAAGTGCAATTCTAAGTACATCAAGACGAGACAGAGTATTATCTCTGCCACAAAGCTGTATCTTCTCAGCCAGTGTCTTATCATTAGTGAACGCCATGCCTCCCGTGCTCGTGGAAATTGTCTTTGTGTGGTCAGAGCTGTAGAAGCCTGCTGTGCCGAATCCGCCCACGTTCACCCCATTGTATCTACTGCCAACCGCATGGGCGCAGTCCTCTATCAAGTACAAGCTGTTCTCTACGCAGATATCCTGCAGCTCCCTGACAGCTGCCGGATAACCAAAAGTATGCTGCATGATCAGCGCTCTGGTCCTTGGTGTGAGAGCTGCTCTAACCTTTGCAGCGTCCATGTTGTAAGTCTCACCATCGATGTCAACATAAACCGGCTTAGCACCAGCGTACAGAATAGCCCTTGGCACAACAACACAAGTAAAAGCCTGTAAAATGACTTCATCCCCTTCACCTATCCCTAGTGCTTTTAGTATTGCATAAAGAGCCTGCCGCCCCGTAGCAAATGAACATCCATACTGGCAGTTCATCCATTGTGCGGCCAGCTTCTCATACTCCCCTATGTACACGCCTTTTACCAATGGATGCCTGAGCAGAATGTGACAAACCACGTTCTTGACCTCCTGCCAGGTGTTGCTGCCGCAGAAGAAGTCATGCTGGTAGAAGCGCTTCCTGAAGAATACGTCTGTTATGGTTTTGACTGCATCAAGCATTGTGCTATCCTGAAATCCAGCTCCGTATCCACATCTATGCTCCGCTCCGGAGGCATCTCGTAAGGTATAGTGCCGTTAATATAGAAGCTCCTCTCCTCTTTCAACATCTCAACTGGACAGATGAATATCGCCCCATTGAAGTGCCAACACACCGGAAACTCCCTGTCTCTCAGCTTTTCCATGTTCGCAAACCACAGCGGCCTCAGTCGGCTCATTACCACCATCATCGAGTAGTATGGGTTGTATGGTTGGCTGATCTGCACCGTGGACATCACTGGCCACTTTGCTCCGTTTGCTGTGTAGAGACCGAATGCCGCCTTCATGTCACCAGCAGTAGTAAACGGACAGTTGGGCATCAGCACCATCACAGTATCGAATGGCTTCCCCCTTCTCTCCAACTGATACAGTGCGTGCAGTGTGACATCTATCACTGTGGCCGGATCTTCTGCTAGCCAAGGTGGTCTCTTCACTATTCCAACCATCGACCTCTTTGCAAGATGCTCGACCTCGCTGCTCTCTGTTGATACCACTACCGAACACGGCTTCACTGATGAACAGAACCTCAAAGCCTGGTACAGAACGTGCCTGAACATAAGCCTGCCGTTTAGCTCTCTCAGGTTCTTCCTTGGTAGCCTTTTTGATCGCTCCTTAACTGGCAGCAGGATTAACGTCTCCATAGTCCTTCAAATCATAAATCACTTTATTAAGATCATTAGGTGATAGGTACAACTTAAATCCAGCAGCATGCATACTCTTCACGTAGTCTAGGCGCTGGTTGGCCTGCTCACACCTGCCGCTCCTATCATCAAACCCCAAATACCGCCTCCCCAGCAGCAAGCTGGCCACACCGAAGGTGCCGCTGCCTGCGTACGGGTCTATAACCAAGTCACCAACACTAGAGAATGACTCCACCAGATACAGGCCAAAGACCAGATTCCTCTCAGAACTGGAAAAGTTGTTGTACCTAGGCAAGACCAGCGAATGGTCCTCTGTGCGAGTGGCCCCACCCTTAAACACAGCAAAGAAAGAATCCCCATCTGTTACAGCGCTTCCACACCTCAGCAAGTCGTAGTTGAAGATCTTCGCCTGCAGAGAGAACTTGCTCAAATCAATTGCAGAGTTTTCAACCTCCTTATCAAGTTCCGCCAGCTGCAGCAGCACACCACCGCGCTTTAGAAAGTCGAAGGAGTAGCTCCACATAGAGCATCTTGGTGAGTCAACAACAATCAAATCTGCCACAGTGTCTCCTAGTTTCTCCTTTACCTCCCCAACATTGCAATCAACATGGTAAACCACATCCAACTCATATTCCATCAGTCTATCAAGCTCCTCACATAGTCAGCTATCGCTGGTCCTGGGTCCTGTAGTTCCTTCCTCTTGCCATTCTCTTGTAGCGTTTCCACGGACTCTCCGTAGTATTCAACTGCAACACCTTGAGCTACAGCAGCCTCCGTCAGTGCCGAGCGCAGAAAATCCAGCATTATCAAGTTGTACTCCCCGAGAATCTCCTCAGCAGGAAAGCCGTACAAAACCCTCACGTCGTAGCCCTTGCACAGATTCCTAAAGTAGAGGTAGTTGCTGTCTCCCTCGCCTGGGTGCACCTTTATGTCCAGCCCCTTGCCGCTACCGCACTCCACTATGTTCTTGTGTTTTTTGAACGACTCAGCATCCGAGCACGTCAGCATCAAATCCTTGTAAGCATGATACACTGGAGGACCTGGGCAGTACAATATGCCTTTGGTTCTTGGCTTCTTCTTTTTGCTCAGTTCGTACATGGCCAATGAACCGAACCGCTTCCTTCTGATGTGATGCCTGGAAACAATGTTATTAGCTCCCTGGTAGTTGATCAGCGGATCTTCAGCAAACAACTGCCCACCACCATGATCAAAGTAGAACACGGGCACGCCGCGCTCATTGGCCATCCACCCAAGCAGCGCCTCGTGTAGCCTGGTGGAGCCCACTGAGTAGAACACAGCCTTTGGCCTCTGCTCCCTGAACATCCTGTCCAACAGCTCAAACGCCGAGCGCACCCTCCTGACCACACAGTCATGATACCTGGAGAAGACATTGTACGCTCTGTTCAGCGCCAGTGACTGCCCAGAGAAGTAGTTCATCAAGAACTCACGGAAGTCCTTGGTCAACGGGCTGCTTCTTAGCCCACTATATTCCAACTGCTCGTTCTCCAGTTCCACCAGCGGGAATGAGTACTTATACTCAGGAAGGCGCTTCTTCAGCCTGCTGACCTCGTAGCCTGCCTGCGCTACCCACACCGGAGCACCCTGGTCGCATATATCCAGAAACAGGTGTCCGCCAGAGTTGTACTTCAGCCCCCTGATCTTGCTGTAGTGCAGAGCCATCATGTCCGGCAAGCTGTAAGCCGAGCTGGACCTGAGAACCTGACAGTCATCCAGCAGACTCTTCAGCCAATAGACCTTTGTGTTCAACCCAAAACTGAAGCGGTGCAGGTTCAGGTCACTGTGAGTGAACTCTATACCTTCGTCTATCGGCTTCTCAAGCAGCCCACCACTGTGCAGTATTATCGGCCTGCAGCCTCTGTAGACTTCGTTTATCCTCCTAGCCAGCTTTGACAGGTAGAACAGGTTGGCAAAGAACACAATGAACCAGTACTCGTTGCCACTCCAGGCATACGGGAACCATGTCCACTTGCCGCTCTCGTCCAGCTTCTCCAGCACTCGGTCTATCTCCCAGGCTATCGGCAGGAAGTCCTTGCGGAACGCTCTGTAGTCGTAGAGGTTGTCCGGCACTGAGCACTGAAAGCCTTGCTGCTCGCAGGCCAGTTGCGCCCCATGAGTCAATGCTAGTATCTCTGCGCCCTTGAACTCGCTGCCTATCCGCACGTAGTCCGTAACTATGATCAGCCTAGCCATACACCCCTCTGATCATCATGAATGCTTCTGCAGCATTGTGCCCACATTCCATTCCTCTTTTCTCTGCCCATGAGCACAAGCCATTTGCGGATCTTGGATGTGGGTACTCTCTCATTTCCCTCTTGTAACATAGCATCGCTTCCACTTTCTTTTCCAAAACATCAGCAGTCATCGGCATGTAGAAGTTCGGCACAAACCCGCTGTAAACCTCAGTGGAAGAAGGCACCTCGTAGCAGAATATGTTGGGCACCTGCTTGGTGGCTATTATACCAGCATGGTGAACGGCCTTGTGGTCCTGGTTGGTGTCGCCTTTCCATGGCAGGAATACCATAGTTGGTTTAAAGTGGTGCACTGTTGATTCTATTTTTATTGCAGTATCTATGAGTTTTTGACCCATTTCCTCATCTTTGCAAGCGAGAGTGTTTATCCTATACCCGACACCATTGCTCAAAATCTTAGCAGCAACTTGCAAAGCATACGCTTGCTCTCTTGCCTCTTCCATATCTGGTGTGTGATTATACACCCTATAACCAGCCACACAAACGGCCACCAGAATCTTCTCACCACAGAACCTGGCAATCAGCCCTCCACAGCCAAGCACCTCATCATCTGGATGCGGGGCCACTACCAACACCCTAGTATCTGGCAATAAGAGCATAAATCTTCTCCGTACCTTTGCCGTCTATAAGGTCTAATCCTTTGGCAGTCATCTCCTTACGTCTGTAGGAGTCGTTCACCAGTTCCACCACAGCCTCGGTGAAAGTGTATCCGTCCAGCATGCCAGCGAAACCCAAGTTCACTATCACACCTTTCTCCTCAAGCCTCTTCGCTGTCTCCTCCTCAAAAGTCTCAGCGCAAACAACCACAGCAGGCACCCCAACACACAAAGCCTGAAACACAGTCAGCCCACAGGAGCAGATAACCAAGTCTGCCCAGGTCATTGCCTTGCACATCTGCCGCTGAGTCAACGACCACTTTACTTGATGCCGATAGTCGACAGCCCCATCATAATCGCCACCACCATCCCTAACGGCAGGTCCGTGTACTGTTTTGACAACGGCAGTCAATGGTATCTTCAGCAATAACCTATTCACCCTCTCGTTGAAACCATAAGTGTCTGCCCCACCCAGCGTTACCAGAATCCTGCCAACCATCCTTCTTATTGGAGTAATCTCGCTGCGTGCGCTTCTGAACACCCCGTCAATGGGCACGTACTCGAAGCCCTTGTGCGCGGTCAACGTATCGTAGAGCGGATTTATCCTGAGATCGGCCATGTGCACGGCTGCCTCTCCAGCATCATCTATCGTTACCAGCTTTGCCCTGCCATACTGCTCTTTCAACACTGTTAAGTCGTCGCGGCTGGTGGTGAGCTGGTTGACTATCACAACATCATACTCATTGCTCTGAGTGTAACCTGCTACAAAACCAGCGTCCTTGAACACCTTCTCCACAGCTTCGTTCATTTCCACTCGGAAGTCTGTGTGCCAACCATGACTGTTGAACTCCTCGGCTATAGCAAGAGAGCCCATAAGGTCGCCCATGCCCTGCTTGTTGTCTGCCCTGGTGACGAACAGCACCTTTCTCATATCGGCTCCCCTTTGTCTTTCTTGCCTAATACCTCAGCCAACTCCTCAATGTATTCTATGTACATGTCGCAGGCGTCCGAAAGCAGCTGCAGGTACTCAGTACCCAATGCCTTAGCCATCATCGCACAGCACAGTATGCTTGAAGTCAACAGCTCCTCGGTATTGGTCACGTCGGTATCGGCTATCAGCTTCTCCACCCTATCAAAGTAATCACTCTGCTTTTCGACTTCCGGTGGCATCTTGCTACAGGCAGCATCCTCGCCACTGCCAGCAAAAAATGGCGCAAAGCAAACAGCCCCCACCAACAGCATCACAATCACCATAACGATCTTAGTCTCGCTGTTCATCCGTCAAATCTCCCTCTCAAGAAGTCCTTCAGCAGCAATTCACCCCCTGTGCGCTGCCAGTTGCCGCTGCCTTTCATCTTCTCCACCCTGCGTATCTGGTCTACCATCTCCTTCAGCTCCCAAGGCTCAGCAGAGAGCACGTAGTCGGTGCCGTCGTGGAAAGCGAGCCCATCCCTCCTGTCCCAACAGATGTGCTTTTCTATCACCTCAGCCCCCATAGCCACAGCGGACACCGGAGCCAGTATGCCAGCCGTGTGGTCTGAGTAGCCAACCTTACAGAGGTATTTGCTAGCCAAAACTTTCATCATGTTCAAATTTACATCTGCCTCATTCAAGGCCTTCAATCCTCTCTTTTCCAATAAAGGACCAGTTGGGTATTCAGAAATACAGTGCATTAAATAAAGATAAGTACTACTACTAAGAAAACCAACAGCAGCAGACACTTCTTCCGCAGAAGCCATACCAGTAGAGAGAAAGATCGTGTCGAAGTTGTCCTTCACAAACTCCAACAACTCATAGTCAACTATTGAGGAGCTGGCCACCTTCACCTCCGGCAGCCTCATGTCGGCGACCCACTCGGCTGTTCTGACGTTCTCTGGAGTAAACAACAGCTTTATCTTGTACAAATCTGCCCACGTGCGAAAAACGTGCATAAGGCCAGGAGTCAATGCCACCTTCCTGAACCATTTGGCTTCTGGGTCGCTGTCCCGTATGCCTTCGCTGTCTAGGGTTTGAAACTTGACGTAGTCACAGCCAGCATGCGCTGCAGCATTTATCAGCTTTCTGGCAGTCTCCAGCTCACCGTTCCAGCACTCTCCGACCTCTGCTATTATGACTGTCTTATTCATCCATCAAAATCCCATAGCTGTCCGGCCCGTAGTTGAACAGCAGATCAATGGCCGAAGTGTTGTAGATGAACGGTTCGTAGAGCTGCTTGTAGACTGGGTGCTTGAAGTCCTCAAACTTGACTTCTATGTCTGCCTCGTTGAACTTGTGCAGCTCCAAGTAGTCTCTGCCTGATGGGCCTGAGAGGTAAGTGTCGGCCATAGTAGCTTCACAAATATCAAGAAGTAAATCAGTACCATCACCAGAAACTTTCATATCTCTTTCAGTACTAATAAATTCTGGAGTTTCAACGTCAAACATTAAGCACATATCAAATATCAGTTCTTCATTAAAAGAAGATAAATCCTCCAAAGTATCGAATAGTTTATCAGGCCAAAAGTATGCCTCCATATACTTCTCAAAAAACTTGCTTCTCTTATAATTGTAGTAAATAGTATCCCACCATTTTCTTTTCCACCTCTCACCAGCAATCTCCACATCACAGATCTTTGTATCCAAATGCCTCTTCACAGGTACAGTCACCCATGTCAACCCTGTAGCCGTGCGCACTTTGTTGCGGTTCTGGAAGTAGTTCTTACGGAACGGCACGTTGTCCAACAGTACCACCGTGTCTGCCTGAAATATCTTATGAAAGAAACCAAGCCACGGCAAGTGCTCCGGCTGATGTATTGTGACCACTTTACTCATCTTCTGATACCAAATAATCTAAGTCTATTCCTTCGCCTTCAAAAAAATCGCAAGTTGCCTTGCGGCCAATAACCAATCTATAATGCTTTGCTGCGACCCAGCAAACAGGCCTCCTGAACTCTATATCTCCTCTGCCTAGCGTTTCCCCAGCTGTAATGTCTCTCTTTGCGTAGATGCCCCTGCGTTTTGCTTCTCTTCCAGACAACTCGGCAGCCGATGCAATAGCGACTCTGTTCCTGCCCATTGCCTGCGCGACCTGCCGTATTCTTTCTACGAACACACCGCACAGGTCAACAGGCATAGAAACCATGTGCTCAGGTTCCTGGCAGAACTGGTCAGTAGTAATGGTTTTCTCTACCATATTCGCCCCCAGCGCCACAGCAGCTATGTCCATGTCCACGCCCATATTGTGATCTGAAAACGCCACTGGCCACCGGAACATCTGCCTCAATGTGGTGATCATGTTCAAGTTCACACAGCTCAAGTCTGCCGGAAAACCAGAAGGACAGTGGTTGATGACAATCTGGCAGCAGCCCCTCCTCCGCAACACATCCACAGCGTTCTCCACCTCACCAAGAGTAGCAGAACCTGTATCTATCATCACAGGAAGTCCGGTGTCTGCAGCCTTCTCCAACAGCCAGTAGTGGTCTATATCGCCAGAGCAGATCTTGAGCAGCTTCACCCTCAGCTCGCTGACAAGAAAGTCCAACTCCTCCTCAAAGCAGAAAGTGGAAAAGAAAGTGATACCTATATCGTCGGCATAAGCTTTCAGCTCCTTCCACTCATCCTTAGTGAACTCCTTCCGCTTCAGAGTTTTCACCAGCAGCTCTTCTCTTTCCTCCACCTCTCCTTCTGGGGTGAGAACTGAGTAGCGGTCTGGCAAGTCATCAGCAATAAGCCTCTCGGCGTCGTACATCTGGAACTTTATGGCATCTGCTCCAGAATTGGCTGCCACATCTATCAGGTGCTTTGCATCCTCAAACCCCTGGTGCGTCTGACCAGCCTCAAACACTATGTACACGGGCTGATCGTCGTCTATCAGTCGGCAATCTACCTCAACTGCTTTTCGTACCATTTTATGTACCTCTGCAATCCGTGCTCAAAGTCCATCTCAGGTTGCCAATCCAAGTCGATCTTTGCCTTGTCTGTCGCTGCGCGTGCCGCCTCGTAGTCGCCAGTTCGACCCTCAACGTACTCCACCTTCAGCTCCGGAAAGTGCTCCTTCAGCAGGTAGACCAGATCCTTTATCCTTATGTAGCTGTTGCTCTCGAGGTTGTAGATCTGGTTCTTCGAAACAATAAGATGGTCCAGAACGCAGACGTGAGCCCTGGCCAAGTCCTCCACATAGATAAAGAAGCGGCCCTGCTTGCCGTCTCCGGCCACGGTGAGCGGCTGTCCATTCATCGCCTTGTCCACAAAGAGAGGTATCACCGCTGCTCCGCGTGCTCGCGGTCCATAGGGTATGCCATAGCGCAGTATGGTGTAGTCAAGGTCGTACATCTTGCTGTAGGTGATGCAAGCGTGCTCCCCGAACAGCTTTGTCGCCGTGTAGAAGTGCTCTGGTGTAGGCAACAGAGACTGCTCATCCATCTCCTTTGAACCACTGTAAACCCATACAGTGCTTGCGTACACTATGCGCTTCGGCTGTCCGTTGTAGCGCATTGCCTCCAACAGGTTCACAGTGCCCGTGCAGTTGATGTCATGGGAGTGCTTTGGGTCTTTCTGCACCACGTTCACGTCGGCCACAGCGGCCAAGTGATAAACAACGTCCACGTCGTCCAGTGCCATCCTCACTGCGTCATAGTCCAACAAGCTGCCCTGGTAGTACTCAATACCTGTGCTTTCTAACCCATAATACCTAGCAGCCCCATGAACACTATCATTCAATCTCCACTCTTCCTGATACGGCCTGCGCATATCAAAAATCCTTACCTTACAACCTGCAGCTTTCAAGTAGTCCACCACATGACTGCCTATAAACCCACTGCCTCCCGTTACTAGTGCTCTCATGTCTTCGGTGCCTCCATTTTAAGTAGTCTCTTCTTTATCTTATTAGCTCTCCTCACCAGGTCGCGCTTGAAAGTCTTTACCTCGTAATCTACAAAATGGTTCAGTTTCTCCTTCAAGTGCTCTCGTACCTCCAACCTATTGCCTATGGTATCCTTCCCGTATAAGTCAAGCAGAAACTTAGTATAACCACCCTTTACATATCCAGCAAAATCTAGCACAACCACTGGTCTAGTCATCTCCCCAACCTGCTCAAGAACAAAACTATAAAGATCTATCCACCTGCTCAAATAATCATTCGGGTCCTTCTCCCGCTTTTCGCCCCTATGGTACTCATACAGAGAGGAAGAGGCATCAACTGGATCACGTACCATCACCAAGAACTGCAATGAAGGGTCAAATCTCTCTAACCAGTACAAAACACAGTAATTTCTCCAATCGGCATCAAACATTTCTCCATCACCAACATTAGACATCTTTGCCTTAACTTTATCAACTATGCGCTCTGGAGTTTTTTTAATTGGGTGAATGCCACTCGTCTCAGAAGTCCCAACTATCCTCATGTCGGCAGGAGTGCTCTCTCCTGGTTTCGTGCCCTGGTGAAAGGAGTTAACACCAACTTTTTCAAACAAAGCTGCAATGGACATCGTACCACTTCTCGGATAAGAAGCCAATATCACTCTTCGTCCAATTCCCACCACTCTTCCTTTCCTGGATGCAGCTCCTGGCAGTAGAGTTTGCCATCAGCCTGCGCGGTGGAAGGCAAGCTGATTCCCCCGTGTTGACCCAAGTTTTTATTGGCAGCCTCCACCACTGCCGGATCATTATCAAAGCCCAAGTACTTTCTGCCAAAGCACATAGCTGCCACACCAAGGCTTGCGCTTCCAGCATAAGGGTCTAATACTACACCGCCCATAGGAGAAAACAGTTCTATAAGGAGTGCGCAAAATACGAACGACCTCTCATTCTTGGTCACAATACAACGCCTTCTGACCCTGATAATGTTTTCCCCGACCTCTTTAATTGGATTGCTTTCTTTCACTAAAATAGAAATCCTATCTGGAGTTCCAATAGACATGAAAGGACTATCACAGTTTTTGATTGTACCGACAACTCTAAATTGCCCACCCAAAAAATAAGGGGATGTTTCCTCAAGATGAGATTTTCCTTCGTCATCGAATTGCCTCGGTGTCCAAAACAGAGTCAAAACCCCCAATGGCTTTAGCAGTCTGTAAGAATCCCTGCCTCTTGTAGTCGCACTGCAATCTATTGAAATAAGATCAGCTGATTGATCAGGAAGCTGCTCGCAACCTTCATCAGCATCAATGTAGTGCACTTTGCCTAACTCAAATGGTCCTAGCTTTTCTGTCATTCGTCGCCTCTGTAGTAAATGGGCAAGCACTTGTGATTCTTAGCCACCCAATCAGTTGCTGGGAAACTCCCTCTCTCATTCATTATCAAATGGCACGGTTCATCGTACACCGCCCCAGTGGTTGGGCCTCCATAACAGCCATCACGATCAAAAATAATAAATTTGTAATAACCACTGCGCATAGTTCTAGGGAACTCCACAGTTTCAAAATTCCCCGCATAATGCTTCTCAACATATCTGTTCTTCCATTCAACTATATCCTCAACTCGTTCAGTCTGCACCAATCCCAAAGCAGCAGTGAACTCGCTCATTCTGTGGTTGCCACCTCTGGTTCTGTAATCGGGCTTGCCGTAGTTCCTGTACTCTCTGGCGAACTTGTCCAGGTACTTATTATCAGTCACCAGCATACCGCCTTCTCCAGTGCTTATTGTCTTTGTGGCGTAAAAGGAATAAACTCCGCAGTCACCAAAGGTGCCTGCTTTCTTCTCCTGAAAAATAGCGCCGTGGGCATGAGCACAGTCCTCAATGAGAAACATGCCTTTCTGCCTGCAGTAAGCGGCTATGCCATCAACCTCAAAAGCTATATGCCCTCCAATATGCACCAGGAACACTCCAACAGGCCCAACATACCAGTCGTCCGTAGACAAGCCCATGCACCCCATCACATCTCTCAAACCAGCACAAAGGTCATGGGTATTGCAGTCACAGAACTCCACATCTCCACCAGCCTTCAGCACAGACAACGGTGTAGCCATAAAAGTGTTAGATGGACAGATAACTGCTCTACCCCTCACATTAAAATACTCCAGAGCAGCCATCGCAGCCCCAAACCAACTGCTGAAAGCCACGGCGTACTTTGTGCCAACGTACTCTGCCCATTTCTGTTCAAACAGCTCAGTGAACGGTCCCTCCGACCACCGCTCCGTGGCTATGATCTTGTCGAAGTGACCGTAGAGTTTTGCCTTGTCTTCCTTCTCGAAGCCTATAGTGAATTTCAATCCGTTACCTCCTCCCCTCTGTCAAATTTGCGCATCATCTGCCAGTAGAGTTTTCTCTTCACGTTCTCGCATCCACCCCTGAGATTGTCCAGCATCCACTTTCTATTTCTGCAATAATCCAATGGGTGCTCGTACTTCAGAGGCAGAAAGAAGTCCTCAGCAGCCAGTCTGGGCTTGACTCCGCTTACGAACGACACAATGTTTCTCTCAGCCTGAGTGGTGTGCTTCATGTACCTTCTGTTCCTGTCCAATGTGCTGCCAGGCTCACCAAAAGTAGATCGTGGCTCCGCCTCTATGTCTACTTCAAACTCCTTCCTCCCCTTCAGCCCCAGGAACTCATCCACATAAAACATCACCCCAGCAGGATCTTCCGCAAGGTTCTCATAATGCGTAACCATATATGTCGTAGACCCCAGAAGCAGCTTATTCAACTCAGCCAATGTATCGCTCAACATACCTACTTCAGCGTGCGCTGATGCGAAGTCCTTACCGTTCAAACTCCTCACAAATCCCCTTCTCCTCCTGCGCATCTTGGCGCTGATGTACCTTGTAGCGTAGTCCCTTTTGATGTGGATGAACTTGGCCCTGTAATCGTCGTCAACACCGAATGCCTTCTCCAGCTCCATGGCCCCAATCTCATTCCCCACTGGACACTTGAACACCACCACCTTGCCGTCCATATTTGACAGCGAAGACAGAAGTGTTTTATACAGCTCCCTCAGCGACAAATGAGATACCACAGTCCCTATGCGCCAGTCACCATTAGAAAACTTGACATAGCTGCACTCAAAGTCTTTCTGCACGCCGTAGACTTTCTTCCTGTACTCCTGCATCTGCACCGCATAAAAGAAATCCTTAATGTTCAGTATCTCCTGAGTCTTCAGGTAATCGCGGTTGAAGAACCTGTGGGCATTGCCGTGGCGCTGAAAGTAGTTCCAGTAAAAGTAGAGCTTGCACTCGCCTGGAAACACACTCACCTCTTGGTGGTTGCCCAGCAGGTTGCACAGATACGTGGTGCCTGACCTGGGTGCCCCACAAATGAAGCAAATCGTTTTCTTACCAGTCATAGCCGCACATCGCCATTACATGCCCAACCTTGTCTATGAACCACCGCCGTTGCTCCTTGGTGTAGTAATCATTCCAATCAGGCCTGCCACCAGAATAAGTTGACCTGTTGCGCGGAGTGGTTGGAGTGTTGAGGTTGCTCTCCAGATCCGCTTTGCTCTTTTTCATTCTACTTAATTCACCAAGAAAATGAATAGTAAAATAATGATCCAAACCATAATATATCAGTATATCCTGAAGAATAGTGCTAGTCCATTTCAACAAACTTTCATACTTGTAATAGAAAAACGTATCAATATCCTTGCTGCACACATAGACCCAATCCTCAACCCAAGGAGCATAGTGCTCAACCACGATCTTCAGGTTGTGCCACATGCCGTCCTCAACCGTCATCCCATTGTATGCCCTGTAAAACCTGCTGCTCCTGTCTGTCTTCTCGTGCACGTAGCGAGACACCGCCATGGTTCTCAGGTCACGTATCAGCACTATCGCCTTCACCTTGTTCTTCCTCAGCAGCTCTATGTTCTTCCTGGTTGGCCTTGTATGCAGCTTCAGCACTGTGAACTTGTCCTTGGGTATGCCGTCGAACATCCGCTGCGAGATATCGTGGTTATCCAGCTCTTCCTGAGTGAGCTGCAGAGATCTAAGCAGTCCTGGACACGGATTGTAGCCAGGTATGTTGCAGAGCATGTTGAAGAGCCACGTGCTGCCGCTCTTGGGCAATGCAGCTATGTTGATCAAGTGCTCTGGGTAAGGCCACCGCTGCAGGTCATTAGCCATGTCAATACACAGTTCCCTGCCTGCTTGCTTTATCAGCTTTGGATTCTTGTAGAGCAGTGGCAGTTTTTTAAGTAAGTGTTTCATCCTTAATGAACACAGTCAAAATCATCAGAGTACAAAAGATGGTAGACAAAACCAAACCAGCAAAGGAACCCCAAAGCATACCAGAACCATCTTCCACCAAGATCCGCAAGCAGTTTAAGCCCAACAACCAACCCAAGCCCAACAAGAGGAAAAGCTACCGCTACCATCAAGGCCACCAAAACTCTTTTCACAGAGCCATCACCGCCTCTCGCATCTGCTCTTCGTCCCTAGAGAAGTCAAAGTAATCTCTAAGATTGTTTCTGCCTGCCTGCAGTGGGCACAACCGCACGAAGTGAGGCATCTCAGGCACCACGACATCCAGCCCAAAAGCCAACGCCTCAACAGCCACAGTGGAGTCATACACCACAATCCTCTTGACTCGCTGCAGACAGTACGCTAAACTGCCTTGTATCGTCTTCCACCCGCCAGCCTTTGGCAGATCTGGATGTGCTCTGAGTGCCACATTCCTCTTTATCATGTCACTTTGAAGGTTGTTAAAAACCCAGTTTATCAGAAAACTATTCTGTCTTTCATTAGGAGTCAATATCACCAAAGTACAGTCACTCTTTTTCCTTTCCATCTTCTCCCACTTAAGCAAGTGCCTGTGCCTCACTGTACCAAGAATAAAAACTTTGTCTGGATACGCTTTCTCCATCAGCTCGTAAGCCACCTGACCAGGCACACCCAAGTAATCCGGCTTTGGCATATACTCGTCAGGTAGGTAGAAGTACTGCATGTGGTTGGGCGAAGGCACCGAGCACATCACACCCACCTTTGTCGCTCCATCAAACACTTTACACAAAGCCTTCTCCCAAGCAAACCCCTCATAAACGTAGATGATCTTGTTCACCGTTGTGTGTTTCTCTGCCACTCTTTCAAACGCTCTCTCGTAGAACAGTCCCTCTATACACTTGCCACCGAACAGCGAGTCATAAAAGTCCTCCTTGAAAATCTCCCAGCCGTCGTCTCTGCCAAAAATCTTAGCCACCAGAACAATAACTCCAATGCGAACAGAGCCGTCAAAATCAACAGCAAAGTAAGCCCTAAGCACCCGAAAGAAATCCCACCAACTGAGATACCCAAACACCCTGTCCAGATATAGCAACCCAGCGTTAGGCAAAGGATGAAACACGGAGAGAAAACTGCCGTCATAAGTCACAATCAGGTTTTCAATCTGCCTAACTTCTGTTATTGGCTCACTCCTTGCCTTCTTTACTGCTATTGACGCGAACTTCCTTACAGCTCTGTACAGTGCCCTGACATACATAAACCTTTTTGGCTCGGCTGGCAGGTCTTTCGCCAATATGTGGTAGGCTCTGCTGGTGGTGGTGTTCTTCTCATGCACAGAGGAGTACCACCAACAAAGTCGCTTTGGGAACAGCTTCCCAAGCTCCGCCACCAGCTCCAGGTATTTATCTCGACTACTCAACCACCATCTCCCCGTATATGCTGCGCACCGTATCATACAAACCAGAAGCCAGATCCCTGCTGTCCCTGATGGACTTCTTCACCGCGACATCAGGCTGAAAGCTGTACGGAGTGACCTTGTAATGACCTTCTGGCTCCTCGCCTCGGAACTCCGTGCTGTAGTTCTCGCCTAATATGTCGCTCAGCAGCGCCACCATGTCCTTAGCCTTCACTGGATATGTGCCAGAAATGATAACAGCCTCATTGTTGTACTCTGGATGAAGCACCTCCACAGAGCACCGAGCCACGTCCTTCACATGCACGTACTCTCTGACCTCTTCCCCTGTGCCATAATAAGAGATAACCTTTGTCTCCAGCGCCTGCTTCACTATGCTGCGTATGCTGTTGTCGTCCTTAGCCCTTGGGCCGTAAATGGTGCCATAACGCAAGATGACAAACGGAAAACAAAACTGCTCGCTGTACTCCCTGATAAGCTCCTCACAGGCCCTCTTGCCTATGCCGTAGAAGCCTGCATCTGTGTTGTAAACATACACCGAGCTGGCGAAGATGAACTTAGGATGTACATTGAAAGGATTATCAGCAACAGGATCATTTTCTCTCATCACATCTACCACACTCTGCAAGCAATGAGTGTTGCCCAATATGTTCTTTCTCACGACATCCAGCGGTCGCTTCTGACACTGCTCTATATTGGCAATGGCAGCAAAGTTGTAAACCACATCAGGCCTGTACTCACACATGGTGTTTGAGAGCTTCGGGTAGTCCATCATGCTGCCCTCGACAAACCTGTACTGAAATGGATCATACCGCACTTCTGGCGCAAAATTATGCAACCCATAATTCAACACGTCCCAGTGCTCAAGCAGCAGCCTCTCCACCACATGGCTGCCTATGAAACCTGAACCTCCTACGGCTAGAGCTTTCATTTCTGCTTGTACTCCTTCTTCAACTCCCTGTACATTCTTGGGTAGCTGCCATCCACATACCTGCGGCCACCGTTGGTCATTCTCATATTGACCCTGACCCTTTTTGAGTCAAACCACATCTGCGCTGCCTGGTTCCTGAGTCTCTTAGCTACGGTTCCTCTCACTCTTCAGCCCCTTTATCAAGTTCTTCACCGCCATCCGCTCCATGGCTGTCCGCGCCTCCACAGTAGAGGATGCTATGTGCGGTGTGACCACCGTGTTATAGAGTTTGAACCTGCCAGCCAGCTCATTGACATCAGTAGCGAACCCTGCCAGTTTCTTGCTCCTTAAAGCATCAAGCACAGCGTACTCATCCACGCAGCCAGCCCTCGCTGTGTTTATAAGGTAGGAGTCATCCATCATTTGTTCCAGTTCCTCTTTGCCTATCACCTGCTCATTACCAGAAGAATGTATGGTTACTATCCTTGAACAAGACAAAACCTGTTCCTTCGGCTCAAGTCCGTAATCAACAGACGCATCAATATCATAACGCATGACATCACAGCTAAGAGAATGAAACAGCTCATGCACTGCGCTGCCTATCCTTCCATAACCCAATATGCCAACAGTCATGCCCACCAGGTTTCTGCCCCTGCTGTTCTTTCTAAGCAGAGCTAAAGCAAGATACAAAGTAAACTCAGCCACAGCATCAGTCAGCTCACGGCAAGGAGTAATGTAAACCTTTATACCCCTCGCCTTACACTCATCGAGGTCAATGTTATCGGTACCAACACCCACCCTGGAAACCACTCGCAGATCATGATAGCGGTTAAGATAGAGCCTACGAGTATCTAGTATTATGCCCTCAACCATATCTGTAGGAGAATACTTGGCAGCTTTCTCAAGCACTTCCTTGTCGTCTTCAATAACCAGTTTCTCAAGTATTTTGATCACTGCAGAACTCCTCCCATTTCACGGTATGCACCTCATCCCCAGGCAAATCGCATGCTGGATACTGAGCATACCTGCGGAGCCACTCCTCCACCTGCGGCACCTGCCATTTGTAGTCAACGTCCAGCGCAGGGAACTGCTGCTTGTACGGCAGTACCAGCGTCCCCAGCCACCTCTGCGGAGGCATACCTCTGTCCAGGTGCTCCAGGTTCTTTGGCTGGACCACCGCAGCGCAGCAGTCGTAGAACCAGGAGTCACCTCCGCTTCTGCGGTCGCTGGTGGAGCCAGCAGCCACATATGGGCAAAAAGGCCTGAGCAGCGGACCATCAATGACTCGGCACCTTGAAGGATGAAACATCTCGTACTCGCTCACGGTGCAGATGGAGTCATACCTACCGCCCATCATGTTCTCGCTCTCGCGAAGCTTGCGTATCATCTCGGTGAGCATCTGACTCGTGACACAAGGCGCATTGGCAAACAGCAGCACCACCAGCTTTATCCTGTCCTCGGCGCTGGCCTTTATGCTCTGGTAAGCGTGAGCAAACACGTCCTCACCCAACGCAGCATCCGTAGACAGCTCCGGTGGACGGTCTATGACCTCTGCACCGTACCACTTGGCGATGGCTGCCAGCTCTCCGTCATCCGTGCTGAAGTACACCCTGTTTATTTCCTTGCAGCACTTAGCAGCCAGCAACGGCCATGCCATCAGCTCCTTGCCGAGCACCCTGTACTTGTTCTTGCCTGGGAAGCCCTTGCTGCCTCCTCGGCCTATGCAAACTGTTACTATCATTCTCCCTCCGTCCTGATATCCAACTCAAAATCATCCACACCCTCGCAGATGCCCATGCCGCCTTCCCGCTTTACTTCCTGCTTGCACTCAGTGCAGACGTACAGTTTTCTGTCTTCATCCCAGATGTAGTCAAATGCCATACTTCTTGCATCTTCCGTACAAAGCATTGTGGCTCACAAAGCCTAACCACTCGCTGGCCTTGCTGTAACTGCCACGCTCGGCCAAGACCAGCGTATAAACCTCCTTCTCCAGAGACTGCCAACGAGGCTCAGGCAGAGACTCCAAGTAACCCATTAAGTCAAACACGCGCTTCCCACCACCGCCGCCGTCAGCTATCTGCTTTGGCCGATCTTCCGGTATATCCGATAGAAGTTTTTCCTGCTGCCCAGAGTCGCTGTCGTTGCCAAAACTCATCTGCTGACCAATGTTGATGATGTTTATGTGCAGGCCCTGGTCTGTGTGGGACATAGCCTCCTTTACGACCTGTTGAGCTATGCGTAAATCTTGACTCATTGAGCTGTTGTTGTTGCCTCTGCCTGACATCGTCCTCTCCTCCTATTCACCAACAGCTTGAATAGTGAAAGTAAAGTTACCCGGAACTGGTGGAGCCTCGGCATTAACTACTAACTCATCACTAGTCTGATCAACTCCTATATTCCCAAACGGCGACTGGTCCGTAGCTGAGGCCACAACATCATAAGTGCCATCCGCCAAAGCAGCAATTGTGTTGTCCGCCAACGTCCACGTGCCGTCCCCGTTGTTTACAGCAGAATAGTTTGCTCCAGCAATGGTGACTGCAATTGTAGCAGTTGGGTCATTGACTGTGCCAGAAAGTGGCGGAGTGCTATCAGTAGTATTTATTGGGCCATCAACAGCAATTATGGGTGGCTCCAAATCAATTTCCCCTGTCATAACATTTGACCAATCACTCTCATTCCCAGCTTCATCATACGCGAGCATTCTGGCATGAAGAGTAGAAACTACTCCATCTGGAAAAATGAGCAGCTGCGTAGAAGTATAGTCCGTCTGCCCAACAACAAAAGGAATGTCTATCAACTCATCATCTGGAAACCTGGCTCTCCAATTCACACCGTCCAAACTCGTATCCAACTTGAACCCAGCCATGTCATCAGGTGGGTCAGGATACTGCCAACCAAAAATAATGTTGGCCTCCCCAGCAAATGCTGCCCCAACAGCAAACAGCATAAGAACGAACATACACGCAATAATTAAAACCTTTTTCATTTCCTATCTCCCTCCTCATTTATGACAGTGTCCTTTGTTTCTTGCCTCAGCTCTATTCTTGCACCACCTCCTCCTCGCTTCCAGACGTACTTCTCCTTGTAGGCCAAGTAGTTTGCTCCCGCAATGGCCAGTATTATCCCCACCACAACCAGCACTATTAGCTTCTCTAACAGAGTCATTTTGAATTTTGCCGCGTAAGATTTCTTTGTCATTGCACACTTCCTTAATAAAAATCCTTACCTTACCTCACCGCACCATACCTCACCGGACCTTACCTGACCGTACCACACCATACCATACCTTAAAGTTCTGTAACTTCTGAACAGACTCCATTGTGCTTGACTTCCCAATTGCGGTCACCTATTGCCGACAATTCATCTGCATGTGTGACCAAAACTAATTGGAAATTCAGCTTGTGAGAAATCTTCCTCACCATCTCCCCAGCTTTCTCCAATAGCTCGCCCTTGCCCACGAACTTCAGCGGCTCATCCACTATGAGCACATTCCTGCTCTTGGGCTTCTGCATACTCCACAGGATGACCCGCAAGGCAAAGCTGAGCACATCTATGATCCCGCCGCCCATCTCCTCCTTGGGCACGAATGGCTCCTGATCGCCCTCCTGCACCAGCAGTCGGCACTCGCTCTTGTTCCTTTTTATCTCAAAGTCAGCTATGAGCCGGAAGTCTCTGTCGAATACTGATCTGATGGCCATGGTACCCAAGCTCTCAATGTATTGTGTGACATGAGCCTGAGTCTTACGAGCAACTTCGCTGATAACCCACCTGCTCTTCTTCAGGTTTTCCAAGTACTCCTGCTTCTCTGCTATCTTCTCACCGCATTGCTCTAGCTGCTGCTGTAGGAGATTTCTCCTTGACTTCCTGTCCTCAAGTTCTGCTCTGTATTGTTGTAGGTTCATCCGAAATAATACCCAGGCAAATTCACTTCTAAAACTAAGTCTTCCAACTCTCTAGAAGGTACGTAATCAACTTCACCCCGCCAATATCTAATCATCCAAGTACTTATGAACATCCGAAACACAGCCTTATAAACTCTCTTAGCTTCTCCAAAATTCCTGTATATATCTTCCTTCGTTGATCTATAAAACACATTTGGTCTCCAAACACCATCTTCATCAATTCTAGCTTTCATTCCCGTCAGTATTTCAAATTGTAAGGAGTTCATTCTACACTAATCCATCTGTCTCTGTGCCATCTCCAAATAACGTCCTCAGTATAATCCTCATTGAATCTTATTATGCAGGATTTACTTGACTTGCCCTCAATCTCAAGCATTTCCTCCTCTTTCCTATTCGGACCATGCCACATACCAAACTCATGCGGTCTATGCTCCTCACCAATAGCGAACATACGTTCTCTGGTTGGCTCCGGCTTAACTGGCCTCAAATGCCTTGGCGTGTATTCCTTTCTTCTCATCATATCTTCCTTATTGCCCTTCTCTTCGGTAACCGCCCAGACCTTTGCTCCTTTTTTGGTTTCTTGAGCTTGGAAGGAAAGCAATTCTGATCCGAGCGGCACGCATCGGAGAAGGGCAAACTGCGAGTCTCGCTGTAAAGGAAAGTGTTACATGTCACACAGTAATAAGATTTGAACCCAGAACCACTTCTTATCCTGAATGGCTGGTAGCTTTGGCAGTTGTAACAGAACTCTGTGATCATTATCTCAATCCCAAAAGTGTTTGTCCCAATCTGTGCGCCACCGGAACTCCTCGTCCGCAGCCGTGGCTATTGTATCGTCTTCGCAGTTCTCAGCCAGCCACTTCAGATAGCCAGAAGGCACCCGCTCCATGTCGCGACCCTTGAACTTGCCCCACGGCATTATCATTCTTCTCTTGTCCCAGTAAGACTTGTCTTAATATCTTCTTCTAAAACATAAACTCTTAGACAAGTTTTACACTGCTTAAACTTCACTACCACAGAAGCTACATCGCAGCTATCCTCAGCAGAATAGACCCCCGACAATGATTTCTTGTGGCAGTAAGGACAACGGCCCAATCCCACAAGCTGTTCCTCCAAAGGATTCATTACACACAGGTTGAAATGTTTATAAACACTATCAGTCTTCAAAGTACTCCCTCAGCTCTTCCATCACAGTAGACAGAGTGCCATCTCCGTCATTGATCTGCTTCTCCAGAGCCTTCAGCCTCTTGCCGATCTGCTCAGGCTTCGTGTCATAGTCCCTCTTCAGCCTGTCCACAAGAGCCTTTCTCTCTCCTACCTTCTCTGCCCTCTCGGACTTGGCCCTGTCTACCTCTTCCTTGTATTCCTGTAACTGCTGCTGGTCAGTTTTCTTCACTTATCAGCTCCCCTATAATCCTCTTCACCCCTATGCCCAAGTCGTTCTCCTCGACGAACTTCTCCAGGTTGCTCACGAAGTCCATCCCAAACTCCTGCCCCTCGCCTATGCCTGCTATGAAGTTCTCAAGCATCTCGTTTGTCTGCTCTTCTCGTTCCAAGTGTTCTCTGGTAAGCACTTCTTCTGCTGACCTATGCGGGATCTCGTGCCACCTTGCGTTTCTAGTCTCTGTGTCGTAAATGTAGAAACCAGGCTTGTGCTTGAAGTTGTATGCTTCTGCAGTCAGTCGAGTCATGCAGCCTGTGTTAAGTATTATCCTCTTGCTGTCTCTGAACAGAAACTTCCGGTGGCAGTCTCCGCACACTATCAGATCGTAGCCCTTGTGCTCCTTCAGGAAGTCAATAGCCAGGTCGTAGTCCTCTTGGCCTGCCCACATAGGCTTGTCCACGATCATACGGTGTATGAGGAGCACTTTCAGCTTTCGTGCTTTCCTCGGTTTGGGCACTTCTTCTCCATAACTGCATCCGTACAAATCTATGTCACCCAAATCCAGCCCATCATTGGGCACCTGTGTAACAGCGCAGATTTCATCCAGCACTCCCATCACAGTTGCGTTTTGCTCACCGTACATATAGCTGTCATGTTGACCCCTGACTGCATAAATACCAACCATGTCTCCACTGTGGCATAAGAAGTCCAACCAATACCTCAGCAGATACCACCCACGAGGCTTATGAGTAAAGTCACCAGCCTGTACGACAATAGCCTCATCCTTTACAGCAAAACCTAGCACATACTCCAGCTTCTCCTTTTGGGCTCCCTTCACGTCGTCCATCCTAGCCACTGGGCTATCGTAGAGCAGGTGTAAGTCTGATAGGCAGATCAGTTTCATTCAAGAGAATCCCTCAATGCTTTTACCCAAGCATTCCTACCTTCAACTCTCTCATTCTCCTTGATGTTTTCTTTTGTATAGTAAGCCAAATCTTTCATAGCCTTAGTAAGTTCTTTTTCCAACCACCTTTGAGCAGAAAGCAAAACTGGAGACTTCTTAACCCAATAATCGCCACCACAATCGAAATCTATAGATCCTTCTATCTGGTCAATCATAAACTTCTTAAGCTCCTTATGATCTGTCGTAGGTGGTCGCCATGCCTCCACTTTAGACAACATAGCAGCGTACTTGCTTCTAAGTTCATTGTCACGTCTGATGCCCTCTTCCTTATCCTGTAACTCTTTTTCATATTCAGCTCTAGCACCAGCTTCAGCCTCAGCAGTACTCATCTTCTTTAACTCTTCAATCCTATCATTAGCCCTCACTATACCTTTAGAATAATAATCAGAAGGTTCAAATCTATCAGGTATGGGTTTGTCACTTGGGTCATCACGCATAGTAACGCAAGCACCAAAAGCCCTTGCACAACCAAGAACAAATTCCTCAAACGATACCCCATCACCAATACAAGCTGTGTATCCTGTAGGCATTTTTAGATCACTCTCCTTTCATAACTGTTTCACTATCTCCGCTGCCTTCTTCTTGCCTATCCCAGTGAAGCAGGTGGGGCAAATGCCAAGTTTGCCCAGCAGCTCCCCGTATGCCTTCTTGGCCTTGTGCTCATCGCTCTCGGCCTCTGCAATGTCCATGCCCAGGTCCTCAAGCTCCTGGGCCAGCTCGTTCAGTGCGAACCTCTCGGCCTCCAGCCTCTCTAGCTTCTTCATTATGTTGTTTGCCTCCTTTACCTTCTCGCCACAGCGCAGCCACTCCTCCAGCCCCTTGACCTCGTTGTCCAGCTCCACTGCTCTCTCTAATAATAACAGCTCGTCTGTGGCCCTTCTCTGCTGCTCGGCTATCGCCACTGCCTTCTGCAGCAGGTCTTCCACTTCCTCCAGCCAGCCGGACAGGTCCTCTATGTCCTTGTCCAGCTCTCCCAGCCTGTAGGAGATGTCCTTCAACTCGTCGCGTTCCTGCGTTGCCTCTTGCAGCTCTTTATCTAACGCTTCTGCCTTTTCTACCAGTTTTTCTAGTTCAGGCAGGTCGCCGTATTCATCCAACTTGCTCTCTAAGCCTTTCCTCTGGTCTTCTAGTAGTCGGACCTCCTTCGTGGTTGAGTTTATAAAGGTAGTCAATTGCCTGGTCCAATGGTCCGCATCCTCCATGCGAACAATCTGGTTGATGACTCTGGCGACCTGCCCAGGTGCACTTGTTATCAGAAACGGCTCCTCAAGCTGAGCCTGAGTGTTGATCTCTGTCAGGTTGAGAGCCTTTGTTACCAAGTCAGGCACATTGCTGCCTACTTTTGCATACTCCTTCTTGTTCAGCCGATAAGTGGTTCCCTGCTCGTCCTTTGTGAACGCGATCCTTGTGTCGTCCTGCAGCGTCAGACCTACCTGTGTCGGCTTGTCAGAGAAGTTACTGTGGAAGCGGAAGCCGAGCGGCCTGTTCTCGGTCAGGAGTTTCAGCGCCCGCAGGATGGCTGTCTTGCCTGACTGAGACTTGCCAGCCACCACATTGACACCGGAGCAGAAGTTAAGTTTGGTGTCTTTGTGGCTTTGGAAATTAGTTATTTGTAGTTGTTTAAACATTAGTGATCCTTAATCTTGTTTTGCGCTCCCTTTAGGCAGGTTTCTCGTATAAAATGGCTCGCTCCTTAACGATGTGTTTCTCTCACCTCCTGGCTCGCTCTCTTTCTCTGGATTACTCGTAAAGTGTGGCTCACTTCGCAACCTTCAGCGACAGCATTCCCAACTCCTTAGCCATTCTGCGCACTAACATCAGGCGCTTTCTCAGCCTGATGCCTGCTGCCTTGTTGCCACGAACCGCCTTCAGAAGATCATTCTCCATATAGGTGATCTCTGCCTTCAGATCGTAGAAAAGATCACTGACTGCCTTGCCTTTGAACTCTGACATTTCTACCTCCACATTTTAATAACAGTAATGAGTTGACACCGACTCCACCTTGCCGTCAGTAATGGTGACTGCGTAGTTGCAAATGCTCCCTGTCCTATCCCTGTAGCATGGGCCTATGACCTCCCCTACCAGCATGATTCCCTGCTTGTGGTACCAGCACACATCTGAGTTACCATAGGAGCTGTGGTATGAGTCGCCACAGCAACCGCCCCAGTGCTCAAACAGCTCCTCCTCTGAGCATCCAACATACGGGAACCAAGAGGAACTGCCTGATGATCCAATAGTACAACACCCAGCGGTAAGCAGCACGACCAAGCAGAAATATACCGCAGCAAGTGTTTTCATTTCACTTCCACCTCCACACTCTCAATAGTCAAAAAAAGCTCAGGCACCTCCAGCCCTCTAGCCTTCAGCTCCCTGTAGTCAATGTACTCGTCGCCAACCTTGAACAGCACGTCCTGGTACTGCTCTTCCTCGCTGATGACATGAATCTGAATCCTCACACAGTCGGCGGACTCAGCGCCAAACACCATCCTTGCAAAGCCTATTATACCAAGCCACAGAACAATGCTTATTAGTACTGCTGCCCTCATGCCTGAAAAGAAGTTCTTGTTCATGATGTTACTCCTTACCATACCTTACCAAACCTTGCCTCACCTGACCTTGCCTTACCCAACCTCACCACACCGGACCCCACCAGACCTCATAGTAGCTTCAGCAAAACATCAAGCCTCAAGCAAGCATAAATAGGTGACCTGTTCCTCTTGAACACCAGCAGGCTGTCCTCGCCGTACTGTTCTGCCTGCTTTAGTGCTGACCAAATTGAAATTTTTTCCTGGTTCTTGCACTCGATTCCTCCAAGCCTCCAATGCTTCTGCGCCAGCGGACTCATCACTATATCCGGCCCAACTTCACCCATCAGCGCACAGCGTATGTCTCCCGCCTCACACATAGGGCTCAGGCACTCCTTGAAGATCATGTCACGAGTTTTGTTCTGCAGCACCCTCGCTTTGCCCTTTCTGCTACTCACCTTTATAGCCATCCTTCAACACCTCCCCAGCAGCTCACTCAGGTGCTTCAACACTTTCTCTCGGTCTATGTCTGCCCAGTCCACACGCTTTCTGTAAGCAGCCCTCTGCAGCTCGTAACGCTCCTCCGGTGTGTAGCTCACTGCTCTCTTCACCCCGAAGGTGCCCAGCCCGTTCAGGAACTGGATCTCGTTGTGCGTGGTCCAGTTTCTGTTCTTCTGTACTGTTCTGCGTTGTTTCATATTCCTTCTTTACTTATCCTTATCATTAGTAGAAATCCTTACCTTACCATACCAAACCTCAACTCACCTCACCAAACCTCACCTTGCCTCACTTCACCACACCTAACCTCAAACTCTCTTTCTTGGTTTTCTTTGTGTTGAATCCACATTCTGCCGTATCCATTCTTTCCTAGTAAGTGAAACCAACTTCTCCTCAAGATCGTGCTTCTCAACATAAGAAACAAAATTAGACAGTCCTCTTACTCCCTTCCGTCCAGGAAGCTCAAAGATTCCTTGCTTTGAAGAAAGAATATCAGAATTACCCTTCAACCAAGAAGCACAATCAAGCAAATCATCAATACCAGCCCCCGCCCCATACTGAAACAGCAAGGTAAAAACACAAGATCTAAGCGGAATATCAATCTTATCCTTAACGACCTTGGCACCGATCTTAACCCCGATAACCTTCTTTTTGTCATCAGTCTTTATCTCAGACGGATAGCTAAACTTAATCCTCACAGACGCATAGTGCTTTATGGCCCAGCCACCAGGAGAATCATAAGACTTGCCAGAAAGTCTTTCCACATCTCGTACTTGATTGTCAAATACCACTGCCAGCTTTTTATCAGCAATCAATCCCGTCGTTTGTCTCATACCCTGGCTAAAAGCCTTTGCCCTGCTCTGCCCACGCTTGTCAGAACCGTCCTTCTCCATCCTGCTAGTAAGTGCCGCAATACTATCAACAATAGCTACACCAGGATTCTTACCATCCATCCTTTCTGCAATCTTATTTATCAAACCCTTCCTAGCAACCCTACTTGTGCCAACCTTATACACACCGATAATGTCTTCAACGGCATCAATGTCTGCTTCCCTTTCACTTGGATAGTAATGAAACTTACCGTCATCAACTTCAAGATCAAAAGTATCAACAGCCCTGTCGAACTCAAAGCTCCTCTCTGTGTCCACCAGGTGCCGCTCCCACCCCAAGTCCTGCGCACTCCTTAGTAACTCACCACTGATGTAGCTCTTACCGCTGGCCTCCGGACCGAATATCTCTGTGTACCTGCCCACGGGGATCCCTCCTCGGCCACTGGGATCTACAAGCCCGCTGATACAGAGGTCCAGCAGAGTGGAGCCCGTGCTCAGAAAGTGCTGCACGTCACTGGGTCCAGGCTCCAACATCCGCCTGGGCTTGCGGGTGGGCTTTATCTTTGATGGGTCCGCCATTTACTCACCTATCTACCACATCCATAACTACACAAAACACCAACTATATTCACTATTTCCTCGTAGGCTTCTTGGGTTTTAAAGGTTTTTTAGGTTTCTTCGCCTTAGCAGCCTGCTTTCTCTTGACCTCAGCCTCACACTCCTCACGACAAGGACAAGTAGTAGAACAATCTGCATAACGATTCCACTCCTCCACGTCGCCGAAGCAGGGCTCGTCCTCGCAGTCCAGCTCTCCGGTGTCGTCCTCCTGCTCTTCCTCCTCTTCGGTTTCCTCTTCAGACTCTTCTTCCTCCTGTTCATCCTTTTCCCAAGGAGCATCACGAGTGTCGTCGTGCTCCTCTTCCTCGGCCTCTACTTCTTCCTCTTCCTGGTCGCCGAGGTACTCGTCAGCGATCTCGTTGTAGCTAGGTATCACCAGCGCCTCTCTGAGATCAAACACCTGATCATAGAACTCGATGTCCAGTTTGCTGCTGTTCCTAGCCACCTGGCACTTCTTGTACCGTGGGAAGTCGCCAGCCGAAGTCTTCTCGATCTCCATGTCGAAGTAGAAGTCAAATCCCTCATCAGGGTCGGTCATCGGCAGTGGTCTTCCGGTCTGCGGATCAATCACCAGTCCTCTTAACTCCTCGTCAATCTGCCAGTAGGGAGCAGTCCAAATCTGTACTCCCTTCTCCTCCTCGTCCCTGTCCACAAGAAGGTACACGGTCCTAGACGTGGGCCACAAGCCCTTCTGCTTGATCTCCTTGCCTGTGGTGCCCTCACGCATCAGCCGATAGATGTCCTCACAAATCGGGCACTTGTCGCTTACCTCATCACTGTCCACAAGGTCCTTCAGGTCGTCATAAAGCGTCAAGCCATCCCTGATCTCACTCTGCATGCAGAGGTAGGCGCTGTTCTTCGGTCCCACGTTCCTGTGCTCACGAATCTGCAGCCCCCAGTACCTACCGTCAGCCCAGGCCAGGAACCGCACCCTGTTGGTACCCTCCTTAGGCTTGAACATCCGGTCCTGGAAGTCGCTCTTGACCCAGCCCTTCCAGCCTCCACTCATGCCGCCCTTCTTCACGGCCTCGTCACTTGGTTTCGGTATGTGCCTGCGCTCACCCCTTCCGGTCTTTTTCTTTGGTGCTACTTCTTTCTTTCTTGGTTTTGGCATCTTAGTCGTTGCCTCCTTTCTTTCTTCTAGGTACTCTGATGTCCTTGCCTATAGTCTCTTCCCTTTTTCTGCTCACCACCCCCTCTGTACGGTCAAAGTATTGGCTTACGAACAGATCCTTCAGCACCTTTATCATACTGCTCCTATCCCTGAAAGCATCTACAGCAGAGCTCAGAATCTCCCTCCTCCTCCACGCCAGCCGCTGTAGCCTAGTAGCTTGCAGGTAGTCTGCATGGCGCTCTATGGCGCTGGTTATCGCCCCCTCCGTCAGCTTCTGTATGCCATACAAGTCCTCAAGATCAGCAGACTCGCACAGCCTTATGTCGCCGTCCAGCCGAGCCTTCACGGACTTCAAATCTTGCTCTACACCGTAGTAGATGTCCTTCATCTCTACCAGTGCCGCGTACCACTTCTCCAGCTTCTGTGGCTGGGTCTCGGCGTGCTCCTCCAGGCTGAACCTGTTCAGTGCCAGCTCCTCGCGGTAGTCCTTCTCTACGCACTTGTTACACAGGTCTATGTGCTCGTCCTCCAGTGGGAAATGATAAGTCTCCCCGCAGCTCTCGCATACCGAAACGTACTGTGGAAATTCAACATCATCTTGCTGTTTTTTGGTTTTCCGTTTTACCACTTTCTGCCTCCTTTATTTTCATCATACCATACGTTTTTCAATCTCATAAATTTATTTTCCTCATCTCGAGCCAATTCTTCCCAACTTTAGCACCGACCTTAAGTGGTACAGTTTCCGTAAACTTCCAGGGGAACTCCAAAAAATTATCAAGAACAAGATCAAAAAGCTGCCGTCTTTCATTTTTAGGATAAATAAATCCAGCCGAATCATGTATTTGAAATATCCCCTTTGCCTTCATTTCCTGATCCTTAATAGCATCCATCGTCTTGGCAGCAGCATAAAGAAGTAAAGCAAAGGCAACATTCTGGACGGGAAAATTAACCAAAGCCGTATAAGTCATTGGTTCCCTCCGTCTATATCCCAAAGGTGTTTCAACATAAGCATTATCTCTAAAGAACTCAGCAAGCTTCTTTTGAAATGCTGTCACCCCCGAATACTTCTCTTTAAAAGCATAGTAAACATGCTTTACATTTTTTTCCCTTACTTTAAAACCGTTAGCAACCAAGTCCTCATAGATACTCCTCCAACCAGAACCATAGAAAATAGGAAAAACAAAAATCCTTTTACCCCCTTCATCCCTTTCTCTCGTAGTTAACTTACTAGCCGGTTTCTCCATTATCTTGGCAGCATAGTCCTCATGAAAATCATGCCCACTTACAATATTATCAATAAGAACTTTATCCTTAGATAACATTGCAAGCACACGAACCTCATGTTGACTATAATCAAACTCGCCAATCTCCCACCCTCTAGGAGCATAGATAGCCTTCCTGATCTCCCTTCCAACCAGTGCTTCCCTATTTGGGAAATTCTGCATATTAGGACTATCAGATTGACCCCGATATGTCTCAGCAACTCCAAGACCAAACGAAGGATGAAGTTTACCATCATCATGAAGTTGATCTTCAAGATATCCTTTAAGAAAAGTACCGACAGCCTTTTCAAGTTTCTTATATCTCAACCAGTTCTTAGGCCATTCATATCCTTTCTTAATGAGATCTTGAATGATATCCTCAGTAGTTTTCCATTGTCCACTCTTCGGCGTTTTCTTACCTCCAGGAAGCTTCTGTATCTCAAAAAGCATTTCACCAACCTGTTTGCCACTATTCAGATCAATCTCTGTTTTATATTTCTTCTTCCATTTCCTCCCATAAGAACAATTGATCAGTTCACTCTTAACTTCTTTTAACTGATCCTGCCATTCGCCAGACAAAGAAGAAACAACTTTCTTATCAACTTCGACGCCATTCCAAGTCATCTCGGCCATGGCTTTACAGCCGTATTCAATGTGTATTCTCTCAGCAACGCCGATACCACGATAATTCTCTCGTTCTTGTTCATCATAAAGCCAGTAAGTGAACTTAGCATCACAAGCATTATAGTCAAACAAATCCTTGTCATTAAGTAGCCCATAGTTCATATTGGGAGGTTTCAAATGTTCATCATAAGGCCACAAACCACGCCTAGCAAACATCTGGAACTTTAACGACTTCGGCCCGTACCAACCATTCTTTCCAGCACCGGACTTTTCCCATCTTAAATGCTGCCGGACCATAGTACAAGTCCACGGTCTCGCCAATTCAGCTCCGATGAACTTTGTCCACAACATTTCATGCTGTATATTATGAGCTATCTTTAATGGTCCTTCTGTCTGTAAAGTCTCCTTCAGTTCTTGTCCAATTATCCTTCTTTGCCGTGGGCTCCAATAAACTTCCCTCTTAGGTACAGGGATCTTATCCAGTGGGATACACTTACCATGATCACCATCAACAGCAAGACCAACACATAACACTCTGGAGTCATTTGAAAAAGGCCTTAATGGATAGTTCTCCCAGTCAAAAGCAAACTTCTCAACCTGCCTTAACGATCTCAGATATTCAACGGCTTTGTCAAAATCAGTAACAGTCTCCACATTATCAAGCTGCCAATCAGTCCTATGCCTCCACTCGAACTCAAGCCCCTCTTCCTCCGAATCCTCAATCAACTCTGCTATACGGCCAACAGCATCAATGAAAAGATCTTTGTTGTCCCTTTCATTCCTGATCACCCAAGCAGGATGATAAGTACAATATACCCAGCAACCATACTCAACACGTGGAATCAAAAGATCTTGAAACTGTTTAGTAGTAATCGGATGAAAGATCCCAAAGACAGATTGTATAGCCTCCTTTCCAAAAGCAACAATCAACCACGGTTTCAATCTTTTAATATCACCAACAAGTCTATGGTGACAGCACTTCTGATACATCAAAAAGTTCTTACCAGAAGGCTTACACCTAAAAGCATTGGCAACATAGAAATCTCGTTTAAACTCCAATCCATAAGTACGCATGACATCAGTAACAAGATCGCCACTGCTGCCAACAAAATTTTCTCCTTTTCTATCTTCAACAACTCCGGGACTTTGTCCAACAGCAAGAACACCTTTCTTCCCATAACCATCACAAGGGATATTAGGACTTCTTACCTTTCTATACTGTCCGCATTTACCACAATTCTTATCAGTCTCTATATCGCTCACAAATCACACCATGATCTTTCAGATATTTGATTCCTCTTTCATCCCTGTACTCTATCAAGTAAACAACCCTTTTGAATCCACAAGCAACGAGTAACTTAGCACAGTCCAGACACGGACTTAAAGTAACAAACATCTCAGCATTCTCTAACTTGATACCACTCCTAGCAGCAAAAGCTATAGCATTGGTCTCTGAATGCAATGTTCTTATACAACCTCCGGTATTAGAATCAATCTCACAACCAACATCAATACAATGGGAATCACCAGAAGCAGAACCAGTATATCCGGTAGAGACAATTCTATTATCCTGAACGATTACGGCACCGACCTTACCCTTCATCTCTTTAGGCCGAAGGCACGTAGATCTTTCAGCAAATAGTTTTGCTGTCTCCATAAAGATTTTATCGAGAGATACTCTATTTATCATCTTCTAAGGAACTAGATATTTACCATCAACGTTTTTACCACAAATATCCAAAAGACGTCTAGAAACGGTATTATATCTAGACGCATGATCTTTATTCTTCTTTCTAATAATACCAAAAAAAGAACAAACACCCTTAATAGTAAGCCACTCCCCCGTCTTAGATACGATATAACTCACAATCTCAGAATGAGTCGGTAACCCCTGTTTTCCCCAACGATCCCCAGAATAAGAACTTCTGTCAATCCCATTTGTACAACCAAATAAAGTAAAAGCCTGAGAAAATATCTGGGGTAAAATACACATAACAGATAAATTAAAACGTTCATTAGTAGAACCAGGATATTCCTTCATATATTCACTATTTATTATCCACTTCTCACACATCTCAACATTACCAACAGGAATCATTAGATAATAGATTAAAGAAACAGAACCTCCATAGTTAGAAGAGATATAATGATACAACTCCTTAATCGTCCTACCGATCTTAATTTCCAAAACCCGACTACCCTTATTACAAATACAAACAGCATAAATAAAACCCCACAGTTTATTTTTACTCTTATTCCCCTTTCTCTCCTCACTTTTAGAGATAAATTCAAACCGACAATGTTCTCTATTTCCCATAAAATCTCGCCTCCTCTTCATCTATTTTGGATAATTAGATATAAGATTAAAATATCCCCCTCCCTTCCATATCCTTCCTAAACGCATGCAATGAGCCAAGAAAATGAATAAAGAAACCAACATCCCAGTCCAACTCCTTAGCCACATATCTAAGAATACCAATAGCAAAATAAACATCATGAACAAAGTGAGTAAGAAAATCACAACTTCTCATAGAATAGATCATATTCAATTTACCAGATCGATAGAACAGTTGATAGTAAAGAGAACAGCATACACGATCAAGCCCACCCCAATTATTCATGTCAAGATGTTTGTCATAAACCGTAATAATTGCCTGCCTGCTATTTGGCCTCTTTTTCAGTTCTTGAATTACACAGGGAAGTTGATCCCTAATCCTTTGGTTATAAGTATAAGAAAAAGTCCCATCTCTTAAAAATGGTTTCCAAACCTTTTCCCACTTCTTATATGCTTTACCTGGATTGATATACTCCGGCGACAAACGGTCAACTAATTCATGTTTTGCCCACTCTTCATTCCCTTTCATATAAGCAATCATCTCAGAAAGTTTTTGAGAAGTAAAAGAAGTCAATCGATAAGTATAACCAAACAGTTCAAGGTTCTGATAATCCGAGTCGCCTTCCACATTCTTGTCCTGTACAGTATGACAATCAACACGAAGACCCATTTCAAAAAGATCTCTTTCAACCTCCTTGACCATCTCTACAGGATCATTATAAATCCTCATTTGCTATTCTTCTCCTTTCTAAAAACCAAAATAGTTTGATATAAAGGTATCTTCTCAACCTCTGGATACCTTTTTCTATAAGTATTCATAAACAACGTCGGGGGATAATGAGGAAGAAGAATCATTTCTTTAAACGATAAAAACTCTTCCAGTATTTTTCCAAGATAGAAATGAAGTAAATAGGGCTTCTTCTGTCTCATCATATCCTTAACACCAACTACAAAATACCCCCCAAAAAGTAAATGCTTACAGGCTTCTTGATAGATATCCCTAATAAATTTATAATACTCATCATTCTCTCTTTTAAAGGCAAGATTTCCAGATTCACCTGTTTCATATCTTACCTCCTTACCACTACCAGTAAATCCCCATTGAACAATAGTATCAGCAGAATAAGGTGGATTGTTAATAATCAATCTAAACTTTCTCCCCGCTTTCTTTAGAAATTTACCACAATCGATAGCATCGCCATGAAAGATTTTATATCTTTTACCATCACGACAATTTTTTCTTATATTCAATAAAACATTATCATAATAACAAAGTTCTATCCCAACAACATTCCTATCAAAATTTAAAGCTTCTACTGCAGTAGTTCCCGCACCAATAGTCGGATCAAAAACCCAATCCCCCGATTCAGTATAAGTTTGTACACAATAGCGAGCCAAATGAAGAGGAGTTTTTGCTGGATGAACTCTCTCCCCTTCATCATAATAGTAAGAACGAACACGACGGCTATATTTACTACCATCACTCCTTATCAACATTCCAGAATATCCACCCTTGCAAAAAGAACAAGAACAATGATAGTCTCTGGGCAACCTTTTCCCAGATTTTTTGTTAACTATTTCAAATTTAGCATCCTCAATTCTCATTCGTTATTCTTCTCCTTTCTGGATTGAACCAGCAAGCACCTTTCTCAATAGGTGTCCAGGTACTAAAACCCGGCAGATATCCTAACCCTTTCAACTTCAAAGCCAAATCATATTTCAACTTAACTAAATACTCACGATCATGATCCTTCTTCAAAAGATCCCGAAGATTCTTAACCTGATGCAACATAGAAGAAATCGATCTTTTATCAGCAGATTCAATAGAAGAAGAATTAGCAACCGAACCAAACTCAGACAAAAGATCAAAAATAGAATTAAAGTTACTCCTAAGAGCATCCAACGGTGAAAGATCATCTAGCAAGAAAAGAAGATCATAGAAGAAATCACCAATTCTAACATAAGTAATCTTAGTACCATTGAACAAAACCTCTACTTTCATTTAGCTCACCTCCCACAATCTAGCCAGCAATACTTACAAGCTAGTTTTTGATTAGAGTAACCAACGTTTTCACAATACCATTTCTTAGCCTCGCTGATAGATTGATTCTCTTTTATCAACCGCCTTCCAGAACACTTGAATTTTCTACCCTTCATATAAGCCATAATCTGCTCAGAGATATACCTGCAAAATTGGACAGGCATAAACTTACCGGTTTGCTTAATTAGATTACTATTCTTATAAAAACCCCATTCTCCCTTACTATTAAGCTTCTCACCGATAAAAACAAAATCATCCGGACAGCCCTGAATACGAGCCCTTTCTCTTATCGTAAAAGGAAGATTCTTTTTTGGATGTATACTGGGACTTGATCCATCAATAACATGAGAATGACCACTCCAATATGGTTTACTAGTACCAGCTCTTCTTGCTACCCGTCCCTCCTTATTTATATAAGTCATCACATGTCCTTCTGGGACAGCAGAAAAATATCTTCGGACATCAGACCATTCACCACTTTCCAATAGCGTATCAAAACCCACAAAAGAACGATAATCATAACAACCAGAAAAATTCATCCTCTTTCCAACACCAACTCTCTCTTTCATGTCTAACTTGCTATGATTCGGAAATCTACCATACGAAGAAACTGGTAGAAGGTCTGATAAGATCTCTTTCATAGACAAGAATAATTCTTTCTCCCCAGGAACAAAAGTAAAACTTTCGCCCCTAAGACAACCAATAATAAACAGCCTGTTTCTCCTAATCTGTAAGTTACCATAATGATAATTGCTAACCCACTCAAAAAAAATATCATAAGAAGAAAGATTAGAAGACCAAAAATCTGGCCCAACAGCACAGATGGCTCCTGGAAGATTATCCATAACAAAAAATCTGGGTTTAAGAATAGAAACAAGTTTGATAAACAAAGGAATATCCGAGGGATGTTTTCTCTTCTCCATCAGTTCCTTTTTGTTATGCCCCCCACTCGATAAAAGAATACTATAGTTACCACAGTCAGGGATGCCCCATCACCAAGTCAATCCCCCTTAAAGAGCGAATTATCCTTGGCGATAGAGCAGACAGCTCCTTTACCATAAAAGCACCAGGGAAATTATATTCAAACGTTCCAGTATGGTAGTATTTTCTCCACTCAATATTGCCAACAATATCAAACCCAGCTTGTCTGGCACCAATCAACATACTTCCAATCCCACATGTAACACCAAGTGCCCTGGGTTTAGTCAATATCCAAATCCTCCTTCAATCTTCTATAGTATCTTTTGATATCCTCAATTGTCCCACCATATAAAATAGATGAAAAGTGCGGGACGATAAGGACATCGCGTTCACCAAAATTCTCAAAAGTCCAAGGAAGAAATCGAAGACCAAACGATTCAGAAACCTGTTTACCAAAAAACACCAGCATTCCTGGTCTAACAACCTCTATTTGTTCAAGCAAATAGGACCTACAGTTATCGATCTGTTCTTGTCTCGGGTTCCCATTCCAAGGCATTTGGCATTTTACTATATTACAAAAGTAAAAATCATCAAACTTCCATTCAGCCAGATTTCTTTTCAAAATAGAAATTCCCTTGCCATCCTCAAAAGCATGATCTTTAACCCACGGATTCGTCCCTATAAAAAAGACATAAGGCTTATCATCTTTGCCAAAACCACAGGCAGAGTTGCCAAAGGTATCACCACACCTCCTGCAATTATGAACACATCTTTCTATAAGTTTCAGTGATCGCATCAGTAGTTTGACCGCTGTCTAAACTTATTGACCTCACTCTTCTTGAAGTAAAAAGTGAAAAGATCTTCAGCAGACATCCCCGAAAGAATACAAAGTTCTATAAAGAAATGAAAGGCATCAACAATCTCTTCTAAATAATGATGGACATCTGTCTGCATCTGAGTCTGTTTCCAAGGTTTATTTTTCAAACAATTCATCGCCTCACCGATCTCTTCAGTAACACGCCAGGCAAAGTCTTTTAACCTAGCTTGTCCAAGATGAGAATCAATATTCACAGGAATATTTTCATCCTGCAATAATCCCTTTTCTTTCTCAATCGGATGATACTTCTCCATCAGCTCCCTCTGTCTAGCAAAAACCAATCTAAGCATATCATCTTCATGCTCCGGTACCACAACACTCCCAGCGTCATCAATATTCATTAAATACCTCCGCTCTGAATTTGTTAACAAGATAATATCGCCATTCCAACCCACCTTCCAAAACCATTTTACTCTTCAAAGCTACCTTGTCCCTTTCAATAATCTGTTTTGGAAGAATATCAGAAAACATTTCTTTCAAGATTTTCTTTTTCATCCTGTCTTTATAAGGAAGTGAAAGCGCCCCAGCAATCACAGGTTCAGAAAGATAAGGACAGCGCAGTTCGATTGTCTTAGCCATCATTAACTTATCAAGTCTCGGCAAATGATAATAAACCAACTCCTCAAATACATCAGACCACTGAGAATCATAATCAGATATCCTAGTATATCCACCAAACAACTCATCAGCACCATCACCAGAAAGAGCGACGCTCAACCCGGTACCAGCAATAGCACTGGCCATTTCATATTGAGGAAACACAGAACCTAGATCAACTGGTCCCTCATTATAGTAAAGCACTTCATTCAAATCAAACTGATCCAACGAAAGCATCACAACATTAATATCACCAGGAATCTTCAGATAGTTAAGATATTCACCCTCCTTGTTATCAATATGAAAGATAGTAAAATCATGCGTCTTCTTCTCTACCAATTTATAAATAATAGACGAATCCAACCCACCAGAACATACAAGTGAGATAGGAATATCAGAAACCAATCTATTATAGACAGCAGTTTCTATCTTTTCTCTTAGGTGAATCTTTCTAGGAGAAATGCCCATGTATCTCTTTTCGGAAACCACTTTCATGTTCTTTATCACAAGATGAGTACAAGGAGGAATCTTACGAACAGAAGAAATAAAAGTATGCTCATTAAGGCAATAGCCCCATTTATTGACACAAGAAAAATAGTACTCGTCCTGCCAATACTTATACCCATTAAAAGGACAAAGGGACTTTATCTCAGAAGAAACAGAACTCGTGTACTTGTGGATATAAAGCGGCTTCTTAGCAAGAAAATCTGTAAAGACATGAGTCTCGCCTGTCTGTTTATCATAAACTACAACTGACCAAAAACCATCAAACAGATGAAAGCATCCTTCACCATACAGATCCCAAGACTTGGCCAATACTTCAATATCACTATTCGCAGTCGGGTCTATCTTCTTATAGTTGAATATCTCTCCAACATAAAGAATGATCCAGTTCTTATACTCAAACGGCTGATCGTATTTTTCATCGACGCCTTGTATTGGGAGTCTAACATGACCAAACCCAAGATCATCATAGACATACCAATTAGAACGAATACCCCTATAAGATATCTTTTCATTCATCAAAGGGATATAAGTCTCAGGATCAATCGTACAGAAGTTCAACCCGCACATCTACTTCTCCCACTCCCCGTTCCGATACATGACAGCCATAATAGCATAAACAGCAAGATCCCTCCACGTGTCGTCAATCGTCTCTTCAGGGACTGATAGCTCCTTCTTTTGATAAATGTTTTTCAACCTCTGAATCTTATCATAAGAACGAACAAGAATACCAAAGTCACCAAAAGCTTTGATCTGATCATTGCCATAGTCAAAGTTTTTCTTAGCAAAAAGCTGCTGTAACTCCTTGCTTACTTCAAAGAATTTCTTAGCCAGGTCTTCTGTCCTAATCATAAAAACTCCACAAAAAAGCCCAGGCATATCTCACCGCAATGGGTTGATACACCTGGGCAAATGATAATAGTTGATGATGACTAAGATGCTGCAATCTGAAATCCTTCCTTCGAATCGCCAGTAAGTCTTCCAGTCTTGGTCCCAATCGTTTTCACATACACGCTGACATTGCCTTTCTTTCCCGTTTTCTCACCATATTTCTTTGTTAGAATCTTCGAAAGATCCTCAATCGTATGAGGCTTCTTAGAAAGACAATCGAAAACAAAAGCGTACTTAGAACCCTGTTTGAAAGGATTGCCATTTGGAGATACAGCGGCCTCCTTCATGTTCTTCTTCTGAACCGCCTTTTTCTTCTTGCCTTTAGCCTTGGTAACCTTCTTCTCCCCAGCATCAGCAGCTTCCTTGTCCATCGACTTCCTCACCGCATCAGCAGCCGTAGCCCAATCATGCACATATTGAGGTAGCTTCTCGTACTCATCCTCATCCATCTTATACACGACATCAAGAAGTTGATCACGATGTTCATTCCCATCAGACCCAGTGAGCTTGACATTAAGTGCCTTGGCTACTCTTTCCAAACCCTCTGGGATCTTCGGTGCTACAGCCTTCTTAGCCACTGCCTTTTTCTTCGTTGCCTTTGCCGTACTCTTTCTCTTAGCCATTTGTGTTACCTCCTTTTTATTATTAGCATACCATAGATTTCTGGATTTCAAAAAAATTTTTATCTCTCTAACCGTTTTTTCTATCTTTTCATGTTTCCAGCCAAGGGATTTTCTCAAGAATCTCTTGGCATCTAAAAGGGTTAGTCCACTTCCATTGGTACCATACTTTAATTCCAGATTAGGGAAAGTAGACAAAACATCCTCTATCGGATCTATGAAAAGCTCCACCACGAAGCACGCCCCATAGCTGAGCTTCCTCTCGAAGTCGAAGTAGAACTCCTCATCTCGATACTCTTCCCTAATGTCATCAACCGTCGTTCGCCTTGGAATCATCTGCATCACATCAGCAGTTCCAAGCAAACTAGAATCAGATTCCAAAGGTAGCAGCTGCCCTACCAAAGCTCACCACCCCCTCTCAGAACACACACCAGACCTTAGCCCGCAGCCTGCAGGCCCTGCCCCTGGAGTACATCAACTCCAGCAGCGGTCGGCACGGACTGGCGCTGGCCCTGTTCAGGTACTTGCAACCGTTAGCCTCCCTGCCCAAGCAAGAACAAACTGGTATCTGCCTCGGCCTCCTTTCCCCGTTCTTCTTGCACCAGACGTAGCCCCCCATGCTTCTGGCCTCGGCTGGGTCTACGTAGTTCTCGACCTTCCTTACCACCTCCTCTGTTGAGAGTGCCTCTGGATGTCTTACCGGCTTCTTCCTCTTTTTAGACATGATTCAGATCACCTCACTTTACCCATTCTGTAACCACCGCAGCCACACACACTATGGCCGCAATCAGCATCCAGCTCCAAAACGGACTTATTGACATACTAGATCACCTCGCTTTCAGCACCTTTTCACAGTATTCTCCAGCAGCAACGCAAGCCTGAAACTCCTTTTCTGACAGATCAAACTTTTCTTTTAAGCCGTTTGTTTTCAATAATCTTTTCCATTCGGCGAACGTATGCAGTTTGCATCCTATCTGCAAATACTTTCCATAAGCAGTCACAGAAAAGCAACAAGCACCAAGGAGATTCAAAACTACTCCTTCCACCCGAGCATCTCCATACACCCAAGCATCTCCAGACACCCGAGCATTTCCATACACCCGAGCATTTCCATACACCCGAGCATCTCCATACACCCAAGCATCTCCATACACCCAAGCATCTCCAGACACCTGAGCATTTCCATACACCCGAGCATCTCCAGACACCTGAGCATCTCCATACACCTGAGCATCTCCAGACACCTGAGCATTTCCATACACCCAAGCATCTCCATACACCTGAGCATCTCCAGACACCTGAGCATCTCCAGACACCTGAGCATCTCCAGACACCCGAGCATCTCCAGACACCTGAGCATCTCCATACACCCGAGCATTTCCATACACCCAAGCATCTCCATACACCTGAGCATCTCCAGACACCTGAGCATCTCCAGACACC
>Ga0180437_10000264_pt1 | contig 105077 bp, 97 predicted proteins | sample SS_ome_4_FD_132410 | JGI IMG/M metagenome (GOLD analysis project Ga0180437, IMG submission 132410) | Hypersaline lake sediment archaeal communities from the Salton Sea, California, USA - SS_3_D_1 metaG | ecosystem: Environmental > Aquatic > Non-marine Saline and Alkaline > Hypersaline >...
CCCCACATTCAACCAGCAAGTGCAACACCAGTTAACTGATAAAGAACCTCGAACGGTGTTCTGAAGCGCAGACATTTTCTGGGTCGTGAGTTGAGCGCATATTCGATCTCCTGGATTCGCTCGTTGGATACTTTCTTTAAGTCTGTGCCCTTGGGTAAGTATCGTCGGATAAGACCGATCATATTCTCAACCGTTCCTTTTTCCCAACTGTGATACGGATTGCAGAAGAAGGATCTCGTGCCCAGTTCTTCGTTGATCTCCTCATGTTCCACGTTCTCATGGCCATTATCATAGGTGATGGTCTTGCGGATGTCAACCGGATAGACACGAAGCGCCTTCTGAATCGTCGCGCGCACCGCCGCTGACGTGGTGTTCGTAATCTTTCTGATGATGACGACACGGCTGGTTCTATCGCCCAACACCTGTAATGCCGCTTTGCTCTTTCTCGAGACCACCGTATCCGCCTCCCAGTCACCAACGCGTTCGCGTTTCTCCGCAATCGCCGGCCGTGCTTCGATGGAAACCCTGTTCGGAATGTGGCTCTTTCGGTGCTTCCGGCTGTGCCCCCGGGGTCTGCGCTTTCTATTGTGCCGAACCAGATAGCGGATAAGATCCCGTCGTTCCGCATAAATGTACTGGTAGATCGCCTCATGGCTGCTCCGGGCACCGGGATGGTCGATTGGTAAGCGGCCCGCGATCAGTTCGGGAGATAAACCCTCTTTTAGGTGGTGCACTACATACTCGCGAATCTCCCGGCTCTTGAGGCGATTCCGCTGGTGCGAAACTACCCAGCGGTATCGTGCCCGTTCCTGTGCTTTATGACTGAGATAGTACCCCTTATAAATCGCCGGGGCATTCCTGCGTAGCTCCCGGGAAACCGTCGCCTTATCCCGACCAATTGCTTCCCCAATCTCCCTCATGAAACATCCCTGGGCCTTCAAAACCGCAATCAGGTCCCGCTCTTCCTTTGATAAGTGCTCGTATCTCCTTCCCATAACGCTTTGATCTCCTTTTCCCCATTATACTCATTTTCTCTTCAAAGCGTTGCACTTGCTTATTGAACTCGTGGCCGAATATAATGGACGCGAGCGCTTCAATCACATTATATCCCACAGTCGCATATTCAAGCTTCAAACCTTGTTTATACAACCGGTTTTTTTCTGCATGATTCAACTGCCGGTGATCATTCGATATGCACAATGTCTCCTCCATATATCCTGGGCACAACGTTATAAAGATTCAATTGAACCGCGTGTTCAATATCCACTCCTAGATCGTTTTCAACCAGATATCGACCGCTGAAAGAACCGCGCAATAATTGTAGCAGGTCATCTTTTGAGGAAATAAATGACCGAATGCTGACTTCTGCTTCGACACTCCTTTGCAGTGCAGTATGTGCGATGATCGCACCTGCGGCCAGATAGTCTTCTATTGCGAAAACACGGAATGCTTCCTCCGGTATATAAACTACCCGCTCACCGGTTTTGATCGATCTCTGTTCTCCGCAGGCAATAACCGTCACATTTTTCTCCTTTGCATGTGCAAGGTCACTGACCATTTCACCGATTGCCCGGGCATTTAAAAAACAACCAATAAAGGCCAGATCGTTCTGCGTTACCAGGGTTGCACATGATGCACCGTTCGGGGATGGAAGAATAACCTTTTTTTCTTTGGCGGCAGCGGCTTGTATGAAACTCCCGGGTGAAATGGATAGCCCCGATTCATTTGATCGATTTGCCAGTTTGGCATTTGTTTTTTCCGCAATGATCTTACCCTGGATACGATCAGGAGCCGGGATTATCGTATATCCATGGGCTACTGCAGTAATGACTGCACTGCTAAAACGCAGAGTATCAACGATAATAACGATATCTTTACGCTCGAGGGCATATTCAAGTCCATCTCGTGCCCAGTCGATGGTGATGCAAGGAACGTTTATTTCGTTATGCACGTTAGTCTCGCTAATATTGTTTTCTCCCCGGCTCCTCAGCTCCTCCGCTTAAACGTAGCGTCCAGCGCTTAGCGTACAGCGAGGGAGATTCATCGGTTCCTAGTATCTACTCAATTCCCCATGGCTTGCCGTCATCAGCCTTCGGTTTCGGGTTCAGCATGAACGGTGATCTCTGCATCGGGAATCGACTCCTTGATGCATGCTTCAACTTCAGATGCCTTTACATGGGCAGCATCAAGCGGCATATCTGCTTTTAGTGTGATATGAATGGTGATCTCCAGCTTTCCACCATAGTCATGGACATGAATATGGTGTACATCATTTATGCCATTACAGGACAGAGCAAGCATCTTGACCCGATTTATGAATTTTGGTGAAGGAGCCTCACCCATGAGTGAACTTGCTGAATCGCGAATGAGCATGATGCTCGTATATATGATGAAAAGACCGACAATTATACCCAGAATACCATCGACCCAATTTATCCCGGCCCGGTACAAAAATAATCCGATGATCACAAGGACAGTAGAAAGACTGTCGGTTCTATGATGCCAGGCATCCGCTCGCAAAGCAGTAGATCCGATCTCTCTGCCAAGTGAGAATACCAAACGGGCGAGGAGTTCTTTTATAATAACCGTTACCACCAGAATAAGCATCACCTTCATGTCTGGCTGAAGCATAGTAGGGGTACTGATCCTTCCGATACCATTGACAATGAATTCAAACCCTACAATGATAAGTATACAGGCGATGATCACGGATGTGATCAATTCCGCACGACCGTGTCCAAAGGGATGACGCTGATCAGGCGGCTTAGATGAAAACCTTATACCCACGATCAATACTATTGAAGTAGCAACATCCGATAATGAATGCACGGCATCTGCAGTGATCGATATAGAACGCAGGGTCAAACCTATTATCAACTTTAAAAGGAATAATCCGAAATTAACAAAAATGCTCAAGAATCCAGCGAAATAACTGTATCTCTTTTTTCTATTGCCGACATCAAGATGTAAGATCCGGGCAATATTTCGTACGATTGGATGCATCGACTTCGTGGGTATATATTTTGTGCTATTATGCTCGCTCATGGATAGTCAAATTTGGCTTAACCGAATCTATGACTGCGAACGTAAGTCGTGTGCCCAAAGGTGTGCATATTTCAATCCGCTTGCCGTATTGAATAACACGACCGTATCATTATTCTTTATCCAACCCTGTTTTCTCAGTCTCTTGAATGCGGCGAGTGTCGCGGCACCTTCTGGAGCACAGAAAATGCCTTCGGTATTCCCGATCTGGTTCACACACTCAAGCATCTCATCATCGGTAACTGCGATTGCAGTACCATGGCTCTCCTTAAGTGTACGCAGGATCAAAAAATCTCCAATGCATGCGGGTACACGCAGACCATCGGCGATCGTCTTTGCATTCCGCCAGGGATCGGCGGTCTCTTTTTTCTCGTTAAAGGCTTTGACGATCGGGGCACAGCCGGATGCCTGAACTACTACCATACGCGGCAGTTTTCCTTTGATCCAGCCAAGATTCTTTAACTCTTCAAATGCTTTCCACATGCCGATCAGCCCAGTTCCACCGCCGGTTGGATAGATAATCACATTCGGTAACTGCCAGTTCATTTGTTCGGCTATTTCCAACCCCATGGTCTTTTTTCCTTCGATCCGATATGGTTCCTTGAGTGTTGACATATCAAAACGACCGAATTGTGCGAGATCCTGTGCTGCAGCATGCCCACAATCCGTGATCAAACCATCGACCAGGTGAACCTGCGCCCCGAGTGCGATACATTCAACAATAAATGTCTTTGGAACGTCACGTGGCATATATACATGCGCTTTCAATCCACCGCGCGCTGCATATGCACTCAATGCTCCGGCAGCATTGCCCGCTGAAGGTATCGATAATTCCCTGACTCCTAGTTCCCGGGCACGCGAAATAGCAACTGCCATGCCCCTTGCTTTGAACGAACCAGTAGGATTTTGTGATTCATCCTTGATGTATAGATTTGAAAAATTGAATATCTGCCCCAGCCGGTTCGCACTGACCAGGGGTGTGAATCCCTCATCCAGAGACAGGATATTATTTGATGCTTTGATCGGCAGCAATTCCTGGTATCGCCACAGATTTGAAACCCGGGTAATAAATGATTCTCTCTTAATATCTTTTTTAACCTGCTTCAGATCGTAGAGCACCACCAGCGGCTTGCCGCAGAATGTACAGAGATTCCACAGATGATCCGCATCCACCTTATTACCGCATTTGGTGCATTCTAAATGATCGACATAACTCTTCATTTTAGATTTAAGATTTTAGAGTTAAGATTTGACACATAATGCTCACCATTTAAGATATCAGAGTTTAGATTTAAGATTATAGAAAACACACTCTTCTTTTAGCAACTGCCTCTTCCGCCGTGCTGTATTTATCGATGATACGAATATCGCAGCCAATTCATGCGCTTCTCCAATCAGCGCTTTAATCATAGCATTATCCTCCAGGTTTCTGGCAATAGCTAACTCCAACCAGTACTGGGATTCATCGGTCTCCTCGAGTACAATTTTCAGCTTATGGATGAAATCAGCACGCGATTGGGCTCTACAAGCAGCGCGATAATTAGCACCGACAGAACACCCTGATCGAATAAGTTGATGTCCAATTATATCTGCCACTCGAGTCTTAGGAAAACTGCTGACCAACTCCATGATCGCCAGGGCGAATTTCTTGGTTCTTCCTATTAACTCTTGTTTTGTCATACTGTACGTGAACAATCATATATGAAAAATCTCTCGAGTCAATATATAATCCCTAAAATCTGCAATCGTAAATCTAAAATCTCAAATTACTTCTCCTGGATTTGTTCCAGGAGGAGTAATGCTTCTGGTTTGTCATCCAGCGTGTGGTCGGCCGGATATGTCGGATCAGTGATCTGGATCGCGCGGTCCAAGAACCAACGCGCTTTGTCATGATCGTCTTTCTTAATATAAGCTTTTGCCATATCCACATAAAGCAGGGTGTAATTCGAGTCCAATGCAATTGCTTCGTTCAAATATTCGATCGTCTTGCTCAAACTGCCTCCAAGCACCCCGGGAAGTTCAAAATACAACATGGCTTTTGCATCAAGCGCTCCAGTATGCTCAGGGTCGATCTTCAATACCATATCGATCTCATCCCTGATATCAGGAACCATAAACAGAGAGTTAAGCACTCCCTTTGTCTGGCCGATCCTCCCCATGTTCACCATGTACCAGAAATGCGCCTCGGCGCATCCTTTGTCCGCTTTTTTCGCTCGTTCCCCATAATCCTTGCCCAGGTTATACAATTCGAGTTTTTCCTCTTTTGTTGATGCTTTATCCCCGATGAGAAAATACACATGGGAAAGCTCATACAGCGCTTGTACATGCATTGGTTCCTGTTCAATTACATCCTCGAGGACCGCCCGCGCTTGATCCAGATTTTCCATTTTCATATGCCGTGTTTCATAGAGTTGTACTGCATCTTCAACAAGCTCCCCAGCGGTCTGCGCAACCGTGGTGACGCACATCAAGATGCAAAGAATGAACATAATTCTGTCCACAATTACCTCCTTATGTTGCTGACGATCTCATTGTTGTTCCCTTAAGAATCATTGTTGAGATCGTGAACATGTTTATGATCTTTTGCTTAATCCGTTCATATTGATACAGGCTGGACGGTCTCTCACTGATCTTTATTTGAAGACTCTTTGCTGTATCCGTGATATATAACGCCTCTTTTTTGATCAGAAGGTGATCCGTGCCATCACCGCCAAATCCATAGGTATAGCCGGCTGATCGCGCCGCCGCCAACACTTTGGAGTTCACCCGGTTGAACGGGTAGGAAACAGAACGGCATCCTCCGATCCTGGTATCGATGATCTCTTTGGAATGGATCAACTCCTGCTTGATGATCTCAAACGGTAAGTGAGTAAGGTTACGATGTGTCATTGTATGTGAACCGAATTCAATCCCCCAATCACTCATCTCATGTATCTGCTCCCAGGATAAATGGCGAACCTGCTTGCTAGCCAGTCGAATATCCCAATAGTTCTCTTTGCCGATATATGCGCCGATTAAAAAGACCACTGCCCTCATGCCGTATTTTTTCAACAGAGGGAATGCATGGTCATATATGCTGCATTCACCGTCATCGAATGTAATGATGATACCGCTTCCCGGTTGATCTGGTAAGAGTACCGGAATTTTCTGCTCTTTCAGGAAATTCAAGAAGCGATCAAATTGCTCCGGAGTATTCCACGTTCCGCAGAGCTGTAGATCAGGTGTTATGCGGTGGAATTGAAGTGCCTTTTTTCCCATATACAAATACAATCCAACTGATAATTGACAGCACGGCAAGCAAAATCCCGACGGCCACAAACAATACTACTTTCGTGGTGATCACTGTCAAAGCACCAATAATGAGTGTCACGAGCGCAAAAGATCCATTGAGTATCCAGTCACGGATCGAAAACATCCTTCCGCGTACGAATTCATGGGCATACTGGTGTATTATCGTGTCTTGCCCAATAAAGACCGGCGAGATCGCAACACCGCCCACGAACGTTGCGATCGCGAACAACCAAAAATTCGATAAAAGTGGAAATGTGGTTAACACTCCACCGAAGACAATAAAACATATGACCATTAGATTTCTGAGATCGATGCGATGTCCGAAAAGACCAACTAACCATGCCCCGATAAGCAGACCGAATGCCCCGATCGCAGCAAGTTTTCCGACACCGCTCGTTCCCCATGCCATTTCTTTCTGGACGGTAGGAATGACCAGGACATAGATCATCCCGGCCGCAATAACCAGGAACAGGATCGAGATCATGGCATAACCTATGCGATGTTCATGGAATATCACAGCGATCGCATGTTTCAGATCTTGCCACACACGGCTAAGACTTTTGCAAAACATCAACCACAGTCCCCGAGCTTTAAGGTGCGGTGTTGATCCAAGCGCCTCACTGATTCTTACTTTCATGACGTATAGCATGAAAGCGGACACGCCAAAAGTGATCGCATCAACGATAAACGCTACGATCCATCCTTCCATTCCGATCAAACGGGGCCACATGGACCAGTCCACGATAAGACCGCCAATGAACATACCAAGGACAGTTGCTCCGCGACTTACAAAATTTACCACCGAATTTGCTTTAAGGATCTGATCCTTAGCTACCAGGTTCGGTATGATCGCACTCCTGGCGGCATTGAAGAATAAGGTAATCAGGAACATCACAAAAACAACGCCATAGACTAAGTATATATTGCCGGTCACCAGGAAACATACCGGAATACAGATAGCGCATATCATGCGCAGGACATCACAGATGACCATGACGGTTTTCTTATGCCACCGGTCGACCAATACACCGGCAAGGGGACCGAAGATCAATCCAGGTAGAGTAACGAATATCAATAATAAGGACAGAAGAAAGGGCGTGCGACTTGCCGGGAACAGACCGATCAGCCCGATCAAAGCGATATAGTCGAGTTTATCTCCGAACTGGCTGACTGTTTGAGAAAAAGTGAAGATGGAAAAGTCTTTATCTCGAAGTGTCGCCCACATATCAGTTGTTAATATTGAGCGCATTGTAATATAGCGATACAATTCGCTCGGTTATATTCCGCCAGTTATAGGATAGTGCGGTCTTGCGCCCCTGCATACCCATACTTTTTCGGCGACCACTGTCCTGCAGCATGTCGATGAGCTTGTCAGCGAGATCGCCGGCATCACATGGGCGGAAAAGCAAACCCTGTTTATCATGTTCCATCACCTTCCTGTAGCCTGGAATATCCGAAGCAACGATCGGTTTTTGTGAGGCCATTGCTTCAAGGAGCACGATACCAAAGCTTTCCGCGCCAGTTGCCGGAGAACAAAACACATCGCAGGATGCATAATAACGCGGCAGATCTTCGGGAGGTACAAATCCAATGAAAATCACACTCTCTTCGATATGCCGTTGAATATATCTCCGATAATAACCTTCGAGAAATCCCTCACCAACGATCACGAGTTTCGCACTCGGGTATTCCTTGACAACCTCGGGAAAGGCCTTAAGTAAGAATTTCAAACCCTTGCGCGGCTCAAAGCGTCCAACAAAAAGGATGATCGGCGAATATTGCTGCAGATCAGCAACCGGCTCATTATCTGGCTTAAAACGATCGGTATCGATCCCGTTCGGGATGATATGATATTCACCAGGGAAATATTTTGAAACTGAATCGCGTGCGACTTCAGAGACCGCGATCAATCCATCGAGCTTTCGAAAATACTGTTCAAGAACTGGTTCCCAGAGCAAATAGCCCAGGCTGTCCTCGTGAGCAGAATGGAATGTAGCAAAGTTCCTGGCATTTGAATACTTTATAGCAAAATAAGGCAGCACTGGCGCGATCGGTCCATGAACATGGATGATGTCGAATTTCTCCCGCTCCAGCAATGCCCTCATCTGCCAGGGGATCAATAGCCCGAACGTGATCACGGAAAACGAACCGTTCTTGGGAATACTAATAGCCTTGCCGATACGCAGGAAATGCTCGTGCATATATGGTCCATTATCCCCGAATGAAGGAGCAAGCACCCTGGCATCATGACCCAGAGACCTCAGGTTTTTACAGAGGTACAGCATGTGCTCTGAAACACCGCCGGTATGTGGATAGAACATATCGGAAACAATGAGTACCTTTAATGAAGAGTTGTTTTTTTTGTCCATTACTCTGTACCGGTATGTCCAAACCCCCCTTGCCCGCGTGTGCTTGGGGAAAGAGATTCCGCAGGATCAAAATCTGCCTGCACCACCTCACTGAATACGAGTTGTGCGATCCGGTCTCCATGCGAGATCTTGAAAGGAACCTTACTGAAATTGAACAGGATCACTTTGACCTCACCGCGGTAGTCAGCATCGATCGTACCTGGTCCATTGAGCACCCCGATCCCGTGCTTGGCGGCAAGACCGCTGCGTGGACGAACCTGGGCCTCGAATCCAGGCGGAATCTCTATCTTGATACCAGTCGGCACCAAGAGGTGATCATCAGGTTGTAATATGATCGGTTCCTGGATATTCGCACAAAGATCACAACCCGCTGCGCACTCACTCTGGTATTCAGGGATCAATCCCCCAACTACTTTTACTTTTATCTTCTGCATTTTCGATATTCAGACACTCCCATGTTCAATCGATCCACTCTGGGTGAAAGACGAACCATTGATCAGGATAGGTTCGTAATAAAACCTCCAGTTTCCCGACCAACCATTCATGGAATTTCCTTAGACCGCCGGAAAAAATGATTGGTTTTTCGATCACACCGAGATACCGGCCTTTTTTTGGATCAGGATGTAATACCATATATGCGAATACAACCGGGACCTTTTTCCTGGCTATTAACCTGCCAAGACCACGAGGGATTTTTCGTCGAGCATCACAAAAATCCACTTCAATCCCCGTCTTCATTATATCGCGATCCGCCAGCACTGCAAGTACTCTGTTGCCTTTGATCATATGTAAGAAAGCATGACCAGCCTGATCAACCGTATAGGTTCTCATCCCCGTGTGTTCGCGGTGATTAGTGTACAACGCAAACATTCTGCGATCCGTCACTTCAACAAGGGCGCTCATTGGCACACCGTAGGCAGCAAGATACGCACCAGCATAATCCCAGTTGCCAATATGCGCGGTAACAAGGATGCATCCCCGTCCATAGCCTAAGGCGATCCCGATATTATCGAAACCAAGACATTCAACACTGAATCCCTCTTTGGTGATCGAATCGAGACGAAAGAAATCGATCATTGCCCGGGCAAAATTCACAAAGGTTTGCCTTGTATGTGATTCCAGGACAGCTGCGGAAACTGACCGTTCGTAAAATATATGCTTCAGGTTCGTTTGAATATATGATCGTTTCTTCTTGAGCATTAAATAACATGCGATACCGATCTGGGTGGCCAGCCAATCGAGCAGGTTTTGGGGCAGTATTTTTACCAGAACGATCCCGATCCGCTGAAGCAGTACAACAATTCCCATGGATGTTATGTTCTATTCAGGATAGTTATTGAGTGCCTTTTTCAACACTTCGATCGCTTCACGCAGATCAGGTTCTTTGAGTACATAAGCGATACGAACTTCATCCATACCCTTGCCTGATGTCGCATAGAAGCCATTAGCTGGCGCGAGCATGACGGTTTTTTTGTCGGATTCAAAATCAGTGAGTAACCAACGACAAAAACTATCAGTATCATTTACGGGTAAACGTGTGACCGTATAGAATGCACCTTCAGGCTTATGACAAACGACACCGGGGATGGATCGTAATCCCTGGAACAACACATCACGCCGGTTCTCATATTCATCGATCATCGGCCTGATGTATTTTTCAATATTCTTATACGCCGCAATCGCTCCAACCTGTTCGAGGGTCGGAGGACAGAGGCGTGCTTGACCGAATTTCAGGATCCTATCCATTAGCATCTTGTTAGAACTAATGATCGACCCCACACGGGCACCGCAGGCGGAAAACCGTTTTGATATCGAATCCATTACGATAACCTGATCCTTGATCTCGGATAGAGAAAGTGCACTTACCTGATGTACACCATCATACACGAATTCCCGATATACTTCATCTGACAGAAGAAACAACCCGTATTTTTTGCACAAGCCATTGACGATAAACATCTCCTCTTCAGTTAAAACCGTCCCGGTAGGATTATTCGGTGTATTTATCAGGATCGCACGAGTTCGGTCGGATATCTTACCCTCAATAGTTTCCTTATCAGGTAGATGAAACCCGTGCTCCACGCTTGTCGTGATCGGGACGAGCTTAACCTGAGACATAACCGCAAAGCCGTTGTAGTTCGTATAGAACGGTTCGAAGACGATGATCTCATCCCCTGGATCGCACACGGTCATCATGGCAAATATGATCGCTTCACTGCCCCCGGTGGTGATCCAGACATTATCAATATCCAGATCGAACCCAAGCTGGCGGTGGTAATCGACGACCGCTACGCGGAGGTCCAGCATTCCCCCTGATGGGCCATAACTCAACACCTTTCCACGGAATTGACTTATGGCTGCAAAGATCTCAACCGGCGTTTCAATATCAGGCTGTCCGATGTTCAAATGGAACACCTTTGTCCCGCGTTTTTTCGCTTCTTCTGCATACGGTGCAAGTTTCCGGATTGCAGAATAGGGCATGTGTTCTGCTCGCTGTGATACTTTGATCTCACTCATAGACACATTATAAATAGTGACACATCAAAGTCAATACGCCCCTGAGGGAGCGGCAAGCGCTACCTCGCTATACGCTACGCGCTACATAGCATTGCGAACCGAAGGCACTAGGCCGTAAGCCGAAAAATGCAGAGTAGATACTAGGAACTAGGAACTTTGGATATTGCTACGCTATACGCTACCTTTGAGCAGAGGAGCTGAGGAGCAGGGGAGAAAACAATATTAACGAGACTAACGCACGTAACGAAATTAACGCTACAAACGCACCTTTTGATGTCTTATATCACGGTAATCGATTCCACCCTAGGTGGAATACGGCTTGACGTAGCATCATTCCCGCATATACTAATGACTATGAAAATAAGAGTGCAACATCAGGATATTACAAAGTTTACCGGAGATACGATCATTGTTAATCTATTTAAGGGAGTCTCGTCGCCGGGCGGGGCAACCGGTGCAGTCGACAAAGCGCTTAGCAGGATAATCTCAAAATTGATCAAACAAAAAGAAATATCCGGGAAATTAGGAGAAACTACTGTTATCCACACTTTTGGCAAGATCAAGGCTGACCGGGTGATCGTCGTCGGACTAGGTGCATCTAAAGAGTTCAACATCACCCGAGTGCGGAGGGCTGCCGGTGCGGCAGCAAAAGCAGCACAGGCAAGTAAGGGCCGCAGGGTGGGTACAATCATCCACGGTGCGGGGATCGGCAGCCTCGATCCCAATCAGGCATGCCAGGCGGTTATTGAAGGAAGCATACTCGCTCTTTATTCGTATTCGCCGTATAAGGATCCTGTTTCCAAGCCAATTCAGGAGTTCACCATATTGGAAAAGGAAAAAAAGAGGATAAAGCCATATAAGAAGTACAGCAAACAGGGTGAGGTCATCGCGCGTTGCCAGAATATCGCGCGAGATCTGATCAATGAACCGGCGAATCACCTGACCCCGGCTAAATTACTTGGCAAAATAAAAACAATACTAACTAAATATGGTCTGGCAAAAAAAATCAAGCTCTCGGTACTCACGAAACAGCAAATGAAAAAACAAGGTATGGGCGCTCTACTCTCGGTCTCACAGGGGAGTGCTAATGATCCCCGGTTCATTATCCTGCGTTACAGAAATTCACGCAAACCGCTTTTTGCTCTGATCGGCAAGACGGTCACCTTTGATTCTGGAGGTATCTCGATCAAACCAACCTCGGGTATGGAACGGATGAAAGGCGACATGTCAGGCGGTGCTGCGGTATTCGGATCCACCCTGGGAGCAGCACTCCTGGATCTAAAGATCAATCTTATGACCATCATACCAGCCGTTGAAAATATGCCATCAGGCAGTGCATCCCGTCCCGGAGATGTGGTGAGGGCGATGAATGGTAAAACGATCGAGATCATATCAACTGATGCGGAAGGTCGCATGACCTTAGCCGACGCATTGTGCTATGCAGAGAATCAGGGAGCACGATCTATGATCGATGTAGCTACACTCACCGGAGGTTGTGTTGCTGCACTAGGCGACGTGACCGCCGCGGTCATGGGACGAGACCAGGATTTCGTCAACGATCTACTGGAAGTAGCAGAACAAACAGGTGAAAGGCACTGGCAATTACCGCTATTCGAAGAATACATTGAACAAATAAAAACACCGATCGCAGACGTAAAGAACTCAGGAGGTAGAAAGGCATCCGCGATAACGGCTGGATTGTTTCTAAGCATGTTCGTAGAAAAAGCCCGCTGGCTTCATGTCGATATCGCTGGCAAGGAATTTGTTGAAAAACCAGATCCAACAACGCCAGTAGGCGGTACCGGCTTTGGCGTGCGTACTCTGCTGGAAATACTCCGACGGTCAACATGATAACCTTTTTTCTGTTATTGCTTGTCAGTACTACATACACCTCGTCATCATTGCCTTTGTCTTATCATACCCTCTCTAATCCGGCATTTACTGCTTATTATGGACGTTTCCATGTTTTTATTGAACCCAGAGATGTCGGTGACATATCTGTATTCAGTATAAGCGGTAAATTCAATTGCTGGGCCCTGGGATTCTCCAATATCCGGTTCGGGGATGAACCATGGAACGAACGTCGAAACTGGGCGAGTATTGCACATCATTTTACAAAACTGCCTCTTTCAGCCGGCATAAACGCGGGAATCTATAAAGTATTTGATGAAACTTCTGTGCTGACTGATCTTGGATTATGGTTAAAGCGCCCAGTATCAGCCGGAGTGATCTTCACCAATATTTTCAATGATGACCGCATTGTCCGCGGCGGAGTTTCTTATTCATGGCAATACTTAACAGCAACCATTGAAATAGAAGACTCCCTGCGAACAGGTACCCTGGTACCGCACGGCATGGTCACATTTTCTTACCCCTTCAAGGATTTTTCTTTCTATCTTACCGGAGGTTTCTGCCCCAATATTATCTCGGGTGGGATAGGGATTGAATACCGGCGTTTCATCTCTGCCCAGCTGCTCTATGAAGACGTGGATCAAAATAGCCTCAAGGCACTTATTGGAATCCACTTCCGACCACCAGTTGTTTTCCGCCAGATCGCGGTGGTGGAAACAGTTGCGGTTAAAGAACCTGTGATCATCGAGAAAACAGTGATAAAACAAGATCCACCAAGACAACCGAGAACTTCACACGACCTGACCTCACAGCAAATCGTCTATTGCGAGGAACACTATATGAAAGGTATCGAGTTCTATGTGAATGACCAGCTCGATGAAGCGATCCGGGAATGGACGCTGGTAACGAAGGTTGACCCTGGCTACAAAGACGTAAAACGGTACCTTGAGAACGCCAAGGCAAAAAAGGAATTACTGAAGGAAGAATAGAATCCCCCATGTCGGAAAAAATCTATGAATTCGTTATCTGTGAGAAATGTGGCGCTGAATGCCCCAAAGGAACTGCGAAATGTTTGAAATGCAACAATCCTCTGACAAAAAATTATTATCGTGGACTCTGGATGAAAAATGCGATCATAACCCTCGGATTATTCCTCCTGCCCTGTATTATTCTTTTCTACATTATCAACTTCGAGATCTCCACTCATTTTGAGCAACAGGTTAAAAAGGGGCTTGAATACTCGGTCGAGGTAAACAGCCGTGTTATAGGATCATTCTTTGAAGAGAGAAAAGCAGATCTGCTTTCGATATCAAAATTCAATATTAAAAGAAGCAATGAAATCACGGCTAAAAGTATTTTGTTACAGCGCTTTGCCGAGGAAAAGCCCTGGTTCGACTTTATTGCCGTTGCTGATCTTGGCGGTAATATCATTTTTTCTACCAAACCATTGAACCTTAACGTAAAGAACAAACCATTCTATGAAACTGCAAGCAAAGGTATGTTCAATAACAGCGGAATATTTCATTCCGATACTCTTGATACAAATGCACTCATACTTGCTTCCCCGCTCATGAACAAAGACGAAGAAATTGTTGGAGTCATCCTCGCCTCGATATGTCTTCAAACGTTCTATGCACTTATTTTGGACCTACGCATTGGTGAAACAAGCGAAGTATTCCTGGTTGATTACCAGGGGACATTTCTCTCCCCGTCGAGACTAGGCGGTCGCGTCCTGCAGGAAAAAGGACATTATAAGGACCAGACAAATCCACATTCTGGTGATGGAGGAGTTATTGTACATCGCGACTACCGTGGGAAGAAAGTAATCTGTGCCTACAAGAAATTTGACCCTTTGAACGGGTACCTCGTTTCAGAGATTGATCTTGAAGAAGCACTAGCCCCGGTCACGACATTGAAACGAATCATGTTCATTATTTTCATCGTATTCGGGTGTTTCCTTATCTTTTCGTCATTCATTTTCTCCCAGAGAGTAACAAATGTAGTGAAGAAACTGACCGGAACACTCAAAGCGGCGCTCGATGATATCAGCCACAAAAAAGACACGATCAATAATATTAATAGAGAACTGCGTAAACGGCTTGCCGACTGTGAGAATCTCAGTCAGCAGATCAGGGTCTCCGAAGAATATATCAAAAATATCATAAACAGTATATCCAGCGGTTTCATCGCGATCGACAATCGTTTATCCATCACTTATTGCAATACCTATGTCCAGGAATTCTCGGAAACACAGGACTCGGTTATCAACACCTATTTGTACGAAACATTCCCACTACTGCAGCAAGGCAAGATACAAAGCCGTATCGAGGCGGTATTCGCTCACGGCAAACCATTTCAGTTAAGCAGAATCCCCCTTACCAAGGGAAAAACGGAATTCGTTTTAAGCATCGCAGGATTCCCCATCCATGATAATGATATTGTAACTGGCGCGATACTTGTCCTTAATAATGTCACCGATCAGGAACAGCTCCATGCTCAAATGGCCGATTACGAAAAACTATCAGCCCTCAGCCAGCTCGCACTTGGTGCCGCGCATGAGATCAACAATCCTTTGCAAGGGATAACCTCCTATATAGAACTCCTGTTAGAGGAAGAACAGCATGTCGAAAAAAAAGGACAGATCAAAGAAGTCCTCGATAGTGCATACCGGATCTCGGAAACTGTAAGGGGTCTGCTTAATTTCGCGCGACCCACGCCCCCAAAATTCACCAAGATCAATATCAACCGACTTATCGCGGAGTCATTGTCATTCCTGCACCATCAACCGCTTTTCCGTAAAATAATCATCGATAAAGTTCTTACCGAAAGCATGCCACAGATAACAGCAGATACGAACCAGATACGCCAGGTGCTCCTCAATATATTTATCAACGCGGCTCAGGCAATGCCTCAGGGTGGTTCACTTCAGGTCGTCACACGCAAGGTAAAATTCGAGGAATTTGTTGAAATAAAGATCGTTGATACTGGTACAGGAATACCTCGAGAGGACCTGAAAAAGATCTTTGATCCTTTCTTTACGACAAAAAAGGGCGAAGGCACAGGTCTTGGTTTGAGCATTAGCTATAGTTATATCAATAACCACGGCGGGAGCATAGTGATAACAAGTATCCTCAAAAAGGGTACCGAAGTGACCATTCTTCTGCCAATAAGACAAGCCGGACAATTACAAAAGGAGATCTTAGAGTAGTGGCCCAATCGATCCTAATTATCGATGATGAAATATTGACCCTTAACAATCTCAAACGGGCTCTGGAAAAGGATGCCTATGAGATCCTCCTCGCGGATTCAGGGGAAGCAGGTATAACGATCTTCAAACAACACCGCCCGAATCTTGTTTTGATCGATCTCATGCTGCCAGGGATCAATGGGATCGAGGTATTAAAGCAAATAAAAGAGATTGACAGCAATACCATTGTTATCATGATCACCGCTTACGAAATTCTCGAAAAAGCAGTGGAATCGATGAAACTGGGCGCATACGATTACCTGCTCAAACCTTTCAAACTTAACGATCTCAAAGCGAGCGTAGCCCGAGCTCTCGAATTACAGTCTTTGAAGATCCGGGTATCCGAAACTGTCGCACATGAAAAAGGTAAGTACTACTTCGACCGAATTACCGCCAATAACAAAAAAATGATCGATGTTCTTAACACCGCGCGCAAAGTCGCGATGTTGGAAAAAACCACTGTCCTGATTACAGGCGAAAGCGGTGTTGGAAAAGGTATGCTTGCCCGAGCAATACATTACAATAGCCCGCGTGCCGATGAACCTTTCATTGAGATTAACTGCGCGGCGATCCCGGACAATCTATTAGAAAGTGAACTTTTCGGTTATGAACCAGGCGCTTTCACTGATGCACGGCGGAGAAAAATCGGGCTCATGGAGCGAGCCGACCACGGTACGATATTTTTAGATGAAATTGCTGATATGTCTCTCCCGCTTCAAGCCAAAGCCCTGAAGGTCATCGAGGAACAGAGTTTTGTGCGACTCGGTGGTACTCAACATATCAAGATCAATGTACGCATTATCACGGCAACCAACAAGAATTTGAAGATCGCGATCGATAACAATGAATTTCGAGAGGATCTCTATTACCGGTTGAACGTTGTCCCGATCGCGATACCACCACTACGCGAGCGTGTTGATGATATCATTCCCATGGTTCTGGTGTTCATTAAGGATCTGAATCATGAACTCCATAGATCGTATACCGGGATCTCGGAACAAGCCGCATCAAACTTGAAAGACTATATGTGGCCCGGGAACGTACGCGAACTAAGGAATATCATCGAACGAATAATGGCCCTGCATGACACCGATGAAATCGTAGTCGAACATTTACCTCAGGAAATACGTGCACCGTCCCAGAAATCCACCCCTGCGGTGCTTAGGGAAACTTCAGAAAAACAGGAACTCATACCGTTGAGTGACTTGGAGACAAGATATATTAAACAAATCTTAAGATATACAAATGGTAATAAAAGTATGGCTGCAAAAATTCTCGGTATTCATCCGACCTCCCTATTTCGGAAACTGAAAAACATTAAATAACCGCCACGTACTATAGCATATTACTATAAAAGCATGCAAAATGCTATATCCCTACATTATAAAGTCATTAAATTACATGCGTTATCTCTGGCACGGGTATTGCTTAGTAATAAGCCAAATGGAGGTCACACATGGTCAGAATAAATGAGAGAAAGATTAAGGGGAAAAAGTATGATCCATTCATTGAAGCAACGTTTCAATACGAACGAGCGGCCAATAAACTAGATCTGGAACCATGGATCTATAATCGGTTAAAACACCCTGAGCGGGAATTGACCGTACACATGACGATCACCAGGGATAACGGTAAAGTAGAAACCTATACTGGGTACCGTGTACAACACTCGACCTTACGTGGTCCTGGCAAAGGCGGTATTCGATACAGCCCGGATGCATCATTAAGCGAATGTAAAGCCCTGGCTGCCTGGATGACTTGGAAAACCGCGGTTCTTGACCTGCCGCTTGGCGGAGCAAAAGGTGCGGTTATTTGTAATCCGCCAGAAATGTCTGAATGTGAACTGGAAAAACTCACCAAGGAATACACCTACTCAATTAAAGATATAATCGGACCAACTAAAGACATACCGGCTCCAGATGTTTGGACCAACAGCCAGACTATGGCCTGGATCTGTGATGCATACAGCCGTTATGTCGGGCATTTTGAGCCGGCAGTCGTAACCGGAAAACCAGTCAATCTATGCGGTTCCCTTGGCCGATCACAGGCAACCGGTCTGGGCATGTACTATACCCTCCTTGAAACCTCGAAACACCTGGAATTTCCGCTTGAAGGAAAAAGAGTGGCGATTATCGGATATGGAAATGTTGGAAGTTCCATTGCCCAGCTCCTTTACGATTACGGATGTAAGATAATTGCGATCACCGACCTCTACGGCGGGATCTACAGCAAGAACGGCATCAACATACCGGAATTGGATGCATATATAGCAAAAACCAAATCAGTCAAGGGTTTTAATAAACTTGATACCATAACTAACGAAGAACTGATCGAGATAAAATGTGATATACTGCTACCCTGTGCAATGGAAGGTATGATCCATTCAGGAAACGCTGACAAGATCAAAGCGAAGATCGTATGCGAAGGTGCGAACGGCCCGACCACAACTGAAGCGGATGAAATCCTGATCGACAAGAAGGTTTTTATTATCCCTGATATCCTCGCAAATGCTGGAGGAGTAACGGTTTCATATTTAGAATGGGTACAGGATGTACAACGTTGCTTCTACGAAGAAGAAGAGGTCAAAAACAGATGCTGGAAAATGATGCAACGGTCTTTCTGGGATGTCGTTCGGGTATGCGATAAACATCAAACCGATACACGGAATGCAGCTTATATTCTCGCTGTTCAGCGTGTTGCTGATTCAGTCAGGCTTTTCGGCAAGATCGGCAGAAACTAAAGTCCCACAATCACTTAAAGGGGTCGGGATCACACCCGACCCCTTTCTATTGCAGTTTGCTATACTGCAAAATTCAATAGTTGACTTCATTGAATTTATCACTATAATATGCCGCTTGAAAGGAGTTTCATGAAAATCAATGAAAAAACCGTTCGTGCAATCATCAGAAAAAGCAATCGCGAAAAATCCAATTTACTGGCTATTTTGAACGATATTCAGACTGAATATAATTGGCTTCCACCACAAGCCCTTAAGATCGTAGCGGAAGAATTGGGTATACATTTGATCGATGTCTACGGGGTCGCATCATTTTACCATGCTTTCAGTCTCTCCCCGCGTGGTAAACATGTGGTCACGGTATGTCAGGGAACTGCGTGCCACGTCAGGGGAGCTCCCTTTATCCTTGGCCGTATAAAAAACCAACTTGACGTTGAACCAGGCAATACGACCAAGGATGATCAGTTCACACTCGAGACAGTGAACTGCCTTGGCGCCTGCGCTCTGGCTCCGATCGTCGTGGTTGACGGGGACTATCACGGACAGGCGACAGTGCAAAAAACCGATGCGTTGCTGATCAAATACTCGAGCAAAAAAGCAAAGAAAGGCACCAGGATAAAGAATAAAAAGAAAGGTGCGAAAAAGGCAAAAAAAGCAAAACCAAAGATGAAAAAAACTTCCATGCGACATTCAGTGACAAAGAAAAAACAATCCGGACCCAAGAAAAAATCCGTCAGAAAGACAAAAAAAGCCATCAAACGAAAGAGTGTTAAAAAAACTACATCACGGCGTTCCAGGAAAAAGTGACTCTCGACAAGATCTCAGAACTGCTCAACGCAGATATGCTCTGGACTGGTAATACCAGGGGGATCGATATTCAGGTCGCTAAAGCATCCGACCTGATGAGTGATGTACTCACATTCTCAGGTCCAGGGAAACTGCTGATAACCGGTTTAACGAACAAGCATACCATCCATACATGCGAGATCGCTGGAATACAGGCAATTATTTTCGTCCGCGGGAAAAAGCCGTCTGCAGAAATGATCGAATTGGGCAAGAAGAACAAGATATTCTTATTTGCATCCAACCTATCCATGTTTGAAACATGTGGTATACTTTACACCAATGGAATTAAGGGAGTTCAGATCCATCAAAAGAATACCTGATCGGTAGTATGGCATCGGATACATCATTCCAACATACATACAGCATCAAGGGTGGCGATTTCATAAATGCCGGGGAATCCTCATGCGAGGTGCGCAATACCCTGAAAAATCTCGGCATCGAACCGAATATCGTCCGACGCGTTGCAATCGCATCATATGAGGCAGAAATGAACGTGGTGATGTATGCAAACGAAGGAACAATGCGTTTTATGGTAACGCCCAGAGAGATCAGGATCATCGTAAGAGACAGTGGTCAGGGTATACCGAACATTAAACGAGCAATGCAACCCGGCTTCTCGACTGCGACCAAAGAAATGAGAGAAATGGGTTTCGGGGCTGGAATGGGACTGCCAAATATCAAAAAGAACGCGGATGTTTTTACTATCTCCTCAACGAAAGGAAAAGGTACGGTCCTCGAAATCACGATATTTCTCAACAATCACCATGAGTAAGCACAGTCATCACTCGATCAAGATCAATCTGCGTAAATGCATTGGCTGCGTCCGCTGTATGAAAGACTGTCCGACCAAGGCGATCCGGGTGCGGAAGAATAAGGCACGGATCACCTATGAGAGGTGCGTCGACTGTGGTGAGTGTCTGCGCGTCTGCCCTCATAATGCGGTCGAACCGATTGTAACACAATCCGCTGATCTGAAGAAATACGCGTTCAAAGTCGCGCTTCCATCACCGGTGTGTTACTCACAATTCGGCGCTCATATTACACCTGCGGCTATCCTTTCAGCAATTAGCAGTATAGGATTCGATCATGTTTATGATGAAGCACTCATGTGCGAAATGATCAGTGCATCGATCGAGCAATATCTTGACGAACACAAATCGCCCCGCCCGATCATCTCTTCCATATGTCCGGTCGTCGTGAGACTTATCCAGCGGTTATTTCCCAGCCTCTGTAGACTCATTATTCCGATCGAACCACCTCGTGAGATGGCTGCTAAGAACTTACGCAAAGAGATTGCAGAAAAACACAAGATCCCGGCTGACAGTATCGGGATCATCCATATCACACCATGTGCCGCAAAAATGGTTTCGATCAACTATCCTGAAACCATGGAAAGATCTCATTTGGATGGGGCGATCCCGATACAGATGATCTATAACAAAGTAATGATGAAGATAAAAAAGGAAGCCCGTTCATCATTCCTCGATACCGGACGGCCAGTAAGCGGGATTGGGATCGGATGGTCAATGGCCGGTGGCGAAAGCCGCAGTTTGAAATATTTTCACAGCATTTCAGTCTCCGGGGTCTACGATACGATCAAGATCCTCGAAGACGTTGAATCCGGCAAACTCAGGGATATCGAGTACCTTGAGTGTTTGATCTGTCCTGACGGCTGTATCGGTGGCCCGCTCACAGTAGAGAACCGCTTCATTGCCCAGAGTAATATCAACCGGCTCATACGGATCTATGGGTCAAAAAAGACCGTTGATGTTCATACCGTTCGTCGTTTATACAAAGAACGATACTTCTTATTCGAACACAGTGTCGAACCCAAACCATTTCCAGGTTTCGATCAGGATCGATCTGAAGCAATAAAGGTACTTAATAAAAAAAATAAGATCATGAAAAAACTCCCGGGAAAAGACTGTGGTGCTTGTGGGGCACCAGACTGTTCGACGCTCGCCGAAGATATTGCACTCAATAACGCTTCACTCCAGGATTGCATCTATAACAAAGGAGACATGCATGGATAGTATATCCCTTACGCTCGAACAAATAGCTACTGACCTGCATCTTAAGGTACTGTGTGGTTCCGACAAACTGCACCATGCAGTGCAGGGTGGGTATGTAAGCGATCTGCTCAGCGATGTTATGGCTCATGCAAGAAAAGGTGATGTCTGGATCACACTTCAGATCCATCCCAACATTATCGCGGTCGCAGTACTGAAGGAGATCACCGCGATCATATTCGTAAATGAGCGTGAGCCTGATAATGAAACGATCGATAAAGCAAAGACCGAAGGTATACCTCTACTTTCAAGTTCCCTCACCACCTACCAACTTGCCGGTAAACTCTATGAATTGGGTATTCATGGACAATCCTGATGTTAACATGCTATCGTACCGATCTCCATATTCATACCTGCCTGTCACCGTGTGCAGATATAACCATGTCGCCGTTAAGAATCATAAAGAGGTGTAAGGAACTGCATATGGACGTCATCGGAATATGTGATCACAACTCGGCAGAAAATGCCCAGGCAGCAATACGGGCATCAGATGGATCAATAACAGTTCTACCAGGAATAGAAATAACAAGCGCAGAAGAAGTCCATATGCTCGCTTTATTCGGGACGATCGATGACGCAATGTTTATGCAGGATATCATTTATCAACACCTCCCGGACACAAAGAATGACCCAAAACTCTTTGGTGAACAGGTAATAGCGAATGAATATGACGACGTGGTCGGTTTCAATGAACACCTGCTATTGACCGCGACCAGTCTATCTCTCATGGAGGTGGTCAATATAATACATGCACAGAATGGCATCGCAATCGCTTCACATATAGATCGCCCCAGTTTCGGTTTATACGGACAACTGGGCTTTATTCCCCAGGATCTTGCCTTGAATGCAGTAGAACTCTCAGGGCAAATCACGTACGACAAAGCACGCAGTCAATTCCCGGATATCGAACGCTTCCCGGTGATCTTCGCATCTGATGCCCACAGTTTATGTGATATTGGCAAGAATTTTACGGAATTTCGTCTTTCTGAACCGACGTTCGCAGGAATCAAGAACGCCCTGAAAAATGGACAGGGACGAGGCATCGTGTGAAAAATGGAAGATCTATCTCTACACATACTGGATTGTGCGCAAAACTCACTCCGTGCGGGTGCTACTTTGCTAGCGATTACGATCGAAGAACAGGAAATTGCTAATATGATCAAAATAATAATCGAAGATAATGGAAGGGGCATGGATGCAGCAACCCTCAACAAGGCACAGGATCCATTCTTCTCGACCAAATCACAAAAACGCATCGGCATGGGCATCGCCCTGCTAAAACAGGCGACACAAGAAGCGGACGGAACATTCATAATTACCTCTTCCCCGGGACATGGGACAAGTTTGCATGCCTGTTTCAAATATGATCATATAGATCGAAAACCACTCGGCGATATTGCCGATACGATCATTGCATTATTGACCTATGACAGTACCGAGATCGATATCATATACAAACATATATTCAATGAACAGATATTTGAATTTGATACAACCTTAATAAAAAATGAACTGCAGGATATACAAATAAACGACCCTGCAGTACTGGCAGAATTTAAAAGAATGATTACACAGGCGCTGAAAAAGATGCGAGAAAAATGAAAGGAGCCGAAAATGAAGAGATTGAAGATCGGCGATTTAGCAAAGATAAGAGAAAAGGTTAAAAGAACCGCTAATCTGCGTCAGGGAAAGGCACGTGCAAAGGTCACAATTCATATGGGGACCTGCGGGATCGCCGCTGGTGCGCGTGGTGTTCTATCTGCGCTCTTGGCCGAGATCGAAAAACAACAGCTTAAGGATATCATCGTAACCACTTCCGGTTGCGCTGGACTTTGTAGCCGTGAACCTATGGCAACAGTCGAAATGAAAGGAAAAGCACCGATCAAATATGTCGAATTGACTCCGCAAAAGATCGTGAATATTTTGAAAAAACATGTAATCAAAGGAACGATAGTTAAGGAAAATGCCCTTGCAGTTGGCAGTGAAAGGACATATTAGGAGGCTATCTTGAAACAATACCGAACTCATTTGCTGATTTGTGCTGGAACTGGATGCGTTGCAGCAGGTTCATTTGAGATCAAAAAGACACTTGAAAAAGAGATCGTCAAACGCAAACTTCAAAATGAAGTTGCCGTCATCTCCACCGGCTGTAATGGATTCTGTGAGCGTGGTCCCATAGTTGTCGTCCAGCCTGATGGTATATTCTACCAAAAACTGAAAGTCGAAGACATCCCGCTTTTGGTAAAGGAGCATCTGCTCAAGGGTCGCCCGGTTGAAAAACTTATGTATGTACCCCCTGCAGAGGAAAAACCTATACCCAAGATGATGGATATCGGCTTTTTCCGCCACCAGCGTCTTGTCGTTCTGAAAAATCGCGGACGCATGGATCCTGAGAACATCGACGAATATATCGCCTTTGACGGATACCATGCGCTGGAAAAAGCACTTGCAGAAATGACCCCGGATAAGATCGTTAAGGAAATCAAGACTTCAGGACTTCGTGGCCGTGGTGGTGCAGGATTCCCGACCGGCGTAAAATGGGAAATATGCCGTAGTACACTTGGTGATGATAAGTATGTCGTGTGTAATGCAGACGAAGGTGATCCAGGCGCTTTCATGGATAGAAGCGTACTTGAGGCGGATCCTCATGCCGTTCTTGAAGGAATGGCGATAGGCGCACGGGCGATCGGTGCACAAAAAGGCTTTATATATGTCCGTACCGAATACCCGCTTGCACTGAAGCGTTTGCGTATTGCGATCGACCAAGCTATTGCATATGGGCTACTGGGTAAGGATATCCTTGGCACGGGATTCAATTTCACGATCGAACTCGTTCAGGGCGCAGGCGCCTTTGTATCAGGGGAAGAAACTTCGTTGCTCGCTGCGATCGAAGGGAAGGTCGGTGTGCCAAAACAACGACCACCCTATCCTGTGCAGCGCGGTCTTTTTAAGAAACCAACTAATATTAACAATGTGGAAACATGGGCGAACGTGCCGCAGATAATTTTAAAAGGCGCGAAGTGGTTCTCCTCCATGGGTACAGAAGGCAGCAAAGGTACGAAAATATTCTCCCTCGTAGGCAAAATCAATAACACCGGTCTTGTCGAGGTTCCAATGGGAATAAAATTAAAGGATGTGATCTACGAAATCGGCGGTGGTGTACCCAAGAACAGGAAATTCAAAGCGGTTCAAACAGGTGGTCCGTCAGGAGGTTGTATCCCGGCACGATTACTCGACCTTCAGGTCGATTATGAAACGCTAAAACAAGCCGGGTCCATGATGGGATCTGGGGGAATGATCGTCATGGATAATGATACGTGCATGGTCGATGTTGCTAAATACTTCATGAATTTTTTACGTGACGAGTCATGTGGTAAATGTCTGTCCTGCCGGGAAGGCACCCAGCGGATGTGGGAGTTGCTCGAGAAGATAACACAGGGTTACGGGGCAATGGAGGATCTAGAAGTCCTTGAGGACATCGCCCTGGCGACCCGTGATGCTTCGATGTGCGGTCTCGGTCAATCGGCAGCAAACCCGGTTCTGAGCACACTCCGCTATTTCAAAGATGAATATATCGAACACATAAAACACAAACGATGTCCTGGTGTCGTATGCAAGGGGATCATTTCAAGCCCGTGCCAGCATGTCTGTCCTATCGATACAGAAGCACCGCAGTACATTGCTTACATTGCGCACGGCCAATTCAATAAGGCATATGATATCATTCTAAAAGACAATCCACTTCTTGGCTGTGTATCACGTGTCTGTAACCATCCCTGCGAGATCAAATGTAGGGCTGGACAAGGCGGCGAACCGATCTCGATACGTGCGCTGAAAAGAGCTGCGATAGAATATGGTAACGGTACGAAAAAATTATCTCAAAAGAAACCGACTGGGAAAAAAGTTGCCATCGTTGGTTCAGGACCTTCAGGTCTTGCAGCTGCTCATACACTGGCACAAAAAGGCTACGCACCTACGATATTCGAAGCCGAAACAGTAGCCGGCGGTATGCTTGCACTCGCCATACCAGAATACCGGTTACCACGCACCATTCTTAAAACGGACTTGCAGCGGATCGAGAAAAGTGGCGTAACGATCCAGACCAACAAGAAATTAGGCAGGGATTTTACCATAAAACAATTGCTTGACGATGGTTTCGCAGCGGTCTACCTGGCGATGGGAGCTCATGAAAGCATTAAACTGGCAATACCCAATGAAAATGCCAAAGGGGTCATACCTGCAATGCAATTCCTCAGAAGCATACACCTCCATAATAAAATCAACATTGGCAAGACCGTGGCAGTGATAGGCGGCGGTAATTCTGCTGTTGATGCTGCTCGGGCGGCACACCGTTTTCCCGGGGCAGAAAAAGTGACCATCATTTACCGGAGAACACGAGCCGAAATGCCGGCGTACGAGGAAGAGATCGAAAGCGCACTGGAAGAAGGCATTGAGATCAAATACCTTACGGCTCCCACCAAGGTAATCGTAAAAGATGCCGGAGTTACCGGGCTTGAATGTGTGACCATGGAGCTTGGTAGTGTCGATGAGAGTGGCCGTCGACGTCCGATCCCGATCAAGAACTCTGAATATCAACTGAAGATCGATACTCTTATTCCCGCGATCAGCGAGCAGCCGGATCTTAGCGGTCTGGGTGAAAGGAATGAATTCAATGTAACCGGCTGGAATACACTGGTCGTTGATCCTGAAACACTCACGACGAATGTTAAGGGCGTATTCGCAGGTGGTGATGTTATACGGGGACCGAGTACGGTGATCGAAGCGATGGCAGACGGAAAGAAAGCCGCCCGGGTGATCGACAGTTACATCAAGGGCGAAAGATTCGAATTTGCCTATCACATTACTCGTCCCTCCATATATGTCGATCCTGTTAAGCTCAAGATCGAGGAGATACTCGATGCCAGGCGAGAAAAGACCGCCAAGATCCCGATAAAGAATCGATCAAAGAATTTTAAAGAAGTTGATCTCTGCCTTAGTAAAAGAGCAGCGATCAATGAAGCGAAACGCTGTTTACGCTGCGACCTTGAGGTAAAGAAAGAAGATGATGAAAAGGAGAAAAAATGATCACATTTCTACTCAATGGTCTCGAAGTTCAGGTACCTACCGGTTATACAATACTGGAAGCATGCCAGTTTTTCGGTATCGATATACCCACCCTATGCTACTACGAAGGATTGGAACCTTATGGTGGTTGTAGGTTATGCCTGGTAGAGATCGGTAAAGGAGAAAACACCAAACTCGTTAGTTCGTGCACGTATCCGGTTGAAGAAGGTATGGTTGTTCGCACGAACACCAAACGTGTTGTACATGTACGCAAGGTCATGATCGAACTTCTCCTGTCTATATGCCAGTCGTCCAAAACCATACAGGACCTTGCCTCCAAGTTTGGCGTAACCAAAATACGTGTACCGGTACGCAAAGAAGACTGTATCCTCTGTGGTCGGTGTGTTCGCATGTGCAAGGAGCAAATGCAGGGCAGTGCGATCGGATTCGTCGAACGCGGACACAAAAAGAAGATCACCACCCCGTTCAATATTCATTCCGAAGACTGTCGTCTTTGTGGGGGTTGCATCTACGTCTGTCCCGCATGCCAGATGCGCTGCCAGGGACCAGATGCTACCACCGACGTCTGCAGTGGATGCCTTCACTTTGAACCATCGTGCATCAACACCCATGATGATTATCAATGCTGGAGTGCGACCACTGGTAACTGCGGAATGTGTGAGGGAAGACCAGATCAGCAGAAGAAAAAGAGTAAAAATTAGAGGATTTATATTACTTGTGAGATCAATAACTAAAATAATTAATACTTGAAAGGAGCAGTAAAAATGCCATCTTTATATAGACCTAATGCTTCAGCCGCGACGCTAACCAAGAACCGGACTGAAGATTCCATTGTGCCCTTAAGTGGGATGTGCGTAACATGCGTTGACGGGTGTATTGGTATGTGTGAAATCGGCAAATCCGCTTACCGGGGTCACGAGGTGATATACCCGCAGCCCTTTGGTGTTATAACCGCAGCTTCGGAAAAAAACTACCCGGTTGATTACTCACACTTCAACATTATGGGAACTGCGGTCGGGGCAATAGGCATCGAGGCGGATCCAGATAAAGCAATATTCCCGAATGTCAATATCACCCAGAAGATATCAGCCGACAAATCCATTAAATTGAAATTCCCGATGGTGGTGCCGGGTTTAGGATCAACGAATGTTGCCAGGAATAACTGGGATGGACTCGCGATCGGTACTGCACTCTCTGGCTGTATGCTGACGATCGGTGAGAATGTAGTTGCCATGGATATGAGCAGTGAGATCAAAAACGGTAAGATCATAAAGGCCCCGGATCTGGAATACCGGGTAAAAACATTCCAGCGGTGGCAGCGGGATGGTTACGGAATGGTGATAGTCCAGGCGAACGTCGAGGACACACGTCTTGGTGTGCAGGAATTTGCCATTGAGAAACTCGGTGTCCAGACCGTCGAATTGAAATGGGGTCAGGGTGCCAAGGACATCGGTGGCGAGGTAAAGATAAAAGACCTGAAAAAAGCCCAGGAACTCAAGAAACGCGGCTATGTGGTACTCCCGGATCCACTCAATGAAGATGTTATTGACGCCTTCAATCGTCGCACATTCACGGAATTCGAAAGGCACTCACGCATCGGAATGGTAGAAATGGATTCGTTCTGCAAACGTGTCGAGGAATTACGTGCGGCTGGAGCAAAATACATCTTTTTGAAAACAGGAGCTTACAGACCCGCTGACCTTGCGCGTGCGGTCAAATATGCATCGGTCGCAAAGATCGATCTATTGACAGTCGATGGTGCGGGTGGCGGTACTGGTATGAGTCCATGGCGTATGATGAACGAATGGGGTATGCCACCGGTCGAGATCCATTCACTCACCTATAACTATACGCACAAACTGGCAAAAAAGGGTAATTATGTTCCGGATCTTGCATTTGCTGGTGGTATTGCATTCGAAGACCAGATCTTTAAAGCGATCGCACTCGGTGCTCCCTATACCAAGATCGTAGGCATGGCAAGGGGACCGCTTTGTGCTGCAATGGTTGGCAAAACGATCGGTAAAAAGATCGATGAAGCTGAAGTTCCTGTATTTGTCGAACGGTTCGGTACGCGCAAGGACGAGATCTTTGTTACCGCTTCCAGTCTGCGAAAGGAAATCGGAAAAGACTTTGACAAAATACCTACCGGCGCACTCGGTGTATATACCTATGTCGAAAGACTGGCCCAAGGTCTCAAGCAGTTGATGACCGGAAACAGGAAATTTGCCCTTCAATATATCACTCGTGATGATATTGCCTCTATCACCAAGGACTGCGCAAATATTTCAGGGATACCATACGTTATGGATGTTGATAAAGATGAGGTTGAGAAGATACTGAACAGCTAGAACACGATCAAATTACCTTAATAATAAAAGGGCGGCTTCAAGCCGCCCTTTTTCATGATTCGCCTTCTATCGTTTTTTATAGTATCATTGTAATCTTTCTTTTACATCACTGTAATCGAATCCGCAATAGCGGATTACCTTCTAAAATATATCGATCATCCGTGCGAGTACCGCTTTACCCCGGTAGTCTGGCATCAATATCGGTGCTTTACGCGCAGTATCGATCCCGGCATCCTTCAACAACTTCACATAGGTTCCAAGATGCGCAAGAGTAAGTTTGCTCTGCACTGGATTTGTTTTCAAATACTCGGCCGTGGATATACCGGACCGTCTGCCAAAAACCAGGCAATCAAGAGTGGAATTTCCCATGAGGCGGTTCTTACCATGGACACCGCCGGAGACCTCTCCGGCAACCCACAGTCCATCGATATTGGTCTTTCCCCAGGGATCGGTCTCCACTCCCCCGTTCTGATAATGGAGGGTCGGGAAGACAAGAACTGGATCCTTGCGCATATCCAGATCGAAACGCTGGAACATACGGAACATACCCGGGAAGGATTTTTCGATCGTCCCATTGCCATTCTTCAACTCGATCATCGGTGTATCAAGCCAGATGCCGCGCATTCCGGTCGGTGTCACCACTCCCTTTTCACGCAAATAGCACTCACGGATGAAACTAGCTGCTTCGACATCACGTGGTTCCAGCGGGAAAACGAACGCTTCGCCGTCCTTATTCACTGGCTGGGCGCCCATGCCCCGCAGTTTCTCGGTCAGCAACAAACCGATGATCTGCTGGGGATATGCTGCCCCGGTTGGATGATACTGTACTGTATCCGTATCGCGTAGCTTCGCACCGATCCGGTAGGCGAGTACAACACCATCAGCAGTAGCACCATAGTGATTGGTCGTAGGAAATCCCCGGACATGCAGTCGTCCGAATCCACCGGTTGCCAGGATCGTCGCTTTTGCCTGAACTATCTTATAGTCATGGGTTTCAAGGTTATAGAGTACTGCCCCGGTCACCCTATTGCCATCGGTCAGGAATTCGACGACCGGCATATATTCCAGACACGGAATCTGTCGGCTGCGGAACTCATCACGTATCACGCGGAGTTCCTCCAATCCGGTATAATCTTTGCACGCGTGCATTCGACGGCGGGACGTGCCACCACCTGCCTTTTCCACAAAACTTCCATCCTTTTCTCGATCGATGATCGCGCCAAGGTCACACAGCCACTTCATGATCAAAGGTGCATCCTCGACAAGTGCTCTGAGCACATCCGGTTTGTTAGTAAAGTGTCCTCCGCCAATTGCATCAAGGAAGTGCCTAGCCGGTGAATCATTATCTCGATCCGCAGCTTGAGTGCCTCCTTCAGCCATAATACTGTTAGCATCGCCGTGACGGAGTTTATTCACAAGAAGTATTTTGCTCTTATCGATACCCTTATCATTCGCCCATACCGCTGCGCTTGTGCCGGCCAGTCCACCTCCAATTATCAATAGATCAACCGAATAATCTGGTTTTGATAGATCGATCTCACTTCCTTCAATAAGAGGATAGGCTTCTAATAAATCAGCGACCTCTACTGGTGCCATATCACCTTTGTTCGGTCCCAGTGCGATCGCGCGTTTTCCACCTGGAGCATAATCAGGATGGACACGCAGCACTTCATCACGCTCCTCCATGGTCATTGCCTTGGGAGTGAAATCCTTCCTCTTTAACCTTGTGCTGTTCACGACATCTATGAGTTTTCTCATTGATTCGGGATATCCGCCAATGAATTTCAATTCTGCCATTCGATCCTCCTCTCTAAGCCTTCTCTATATCACGTTCGGTATAGATCTTCCGTAGTTCATCAGCACTTTTGCCTGCAAGCGAATCGAGTTCGTTTTTGAATTTATTCTCATTGACCTGTTTAACGCGTGCATTCAGATGATCCGGTGCGGGAGTCTCGTACTTGCCATGTAGCCGTCGTCCAAGCTGAGCAAAGTTGTACTGAGCAAGTTCCGCCGGGCAACGCATCGCACACAGACCGCACATGATACAATCGAATGATAATTCAGACATCAAACCAACATCCCCGCGTTTCCCAGCCGCGATATATTCCATAACATCAATATCCTGCGGACACGCTTTTGTACATGCATTGCACCCTAAACACCGAAGTATTTCAGGATAATACTTCAAGAATGGCTCAATCCCTGGTTTGAGTTGCTCGAGGTCATAATTGGCCCGTTCTGCAGGAGTGAATGGTATCTGGGTAAGGTACATACCATCCTCCACCCTGGTCTGACAGGCCATCGCGGTCTTCAAACGGTAGTCGCCTTCAATCCGATATACTGTCGCGCATGCACCACAGAAGCCAGCCCGGCACCCGCATGAACGTATGAAACGATATCCCGCGAACTCCATCGCCTGCATTATTGTCAAACCAGCAGGAACACGGTATTCCCGTCCCAGAATAGAGATCGTAATCCAGTGTTCGATATCTTTTTCATCGATACCAGTCACCACCGATTTGTTGGATGCAGCGATATTATCCATAATATTCTTATCATGCTCAGACATGCTTATGTAACCTCCTCTTGCATTACTATAATCCTAAATCGGAAAAGAAATGTCTTATTTTTTACGGTAAAAATCTGCATATTATAGCCAGTATGTTCAAGGTGTCAAGATTCTCAAAACTATGTCCTGGATACGACTGATTCAAGTTCCTCAATAAATCCAACGATCAGACGTTTAGCACGTACGATATCCTGTAAAGCGACCACCTCAACTGGGGTGTGCATATATCGCAGCGGAATGCCAATAACACAGGTAGGAATACCTTCCCGATTGAAGGCAATAACATCTGCATCGGTTCCAGTACCGCTTGGAATGACTTCGATTTGTATCGGAATATCGTTCTTTTTCGCTACTTGCACAAGGTGTTGATAAAGCATTTCCGGTACTGTACCTCCCCTGACGATCGTCGGACCCTTTTGCAGCATGTACGTTTCATGCTCTGCCAGGAGCGGCTGATCACCAAAACTGACATCAACAACTATTGCATACTGTACAGGGAGGTGGAACGAATGAATTCGAGCGCCCAAACCAGTGTATTCTTCCTGACTGGTTGCCACAAAATAAACAGAACACCATGGAGTGGATCGGGCGAGTGCCCGCATGACCAGCATCGCGCAGGCGACACTTGCACGATTATCAAGGGCCTTTGCACAGCGCAGATCATCCTTGAGTTTGGTATAATTACCCTGGAAAGTAATATAATCACCGATCTTCACATATTCTTTTACCTCCGAGGCACCCAAGCCAGTATCAACAAAGAGTTCATCAAAACGCACTGCCTTTTTACGCTCATCCTGATCCATGAGATGCGGCGGCTTTGCTCCAATGTATGCCGTCAATGTTTCTCGCCCGTGTACCACGACTTCCTGACCCGGAAGGACCCGTACATCGAAACCACCGACCTGACTGATCCGGATACGCCCTGCATCATCGATCGCACTCACAATAAAACCTATCTCATCCACATGGCATGCGATCATGATACCCATATCGGTCCTGCCCTCAATCTTTCCTATGACACTCGTATCCTTTTCTTTACAGGCATTGATGCTGTTTTTTTGCAGTTCGGTCACGATCTTCTCCTGAACATCACCGAAATAGCCGATACCCGTAGATCGCGTTAACGCTGACAATAGCGTATCAAGATACTCCATTAATTTGACCTCTTGTTGTGTGTATTCGATGTGGGATTATTCTTCTTCTCGTTCTTACTCTCCTCGACAGTACAGAATACAAGATTGCCTGTTTCCAATGATAGCATCGTTTTTATCCGGGCCGATACGGTCTGATTGACATATTTTGCCCCATTTTCGACAACGATCTTGATCCCTTCAATGTAACCAACGCCTTCAGAGTGGTTATGGCCTCGTTTCAGTATCTTTACTGATATCAGTTTATTCGGGACGAAGATCGGCGTCAAAACCCGGTAGAGATCGCGGATGTCGATGATCTGAACCTGAGGGTAGTACTTGGACTGACGGCATACTTCATCTGAAACCGTAAAGACTTTTGCGTGCCTTCTTCGCGCGCACTTAAGCACACAAACCTCCTCAACCATACCATCAACCTTCTCCCGTACGAATTCAACTCGTGTATTTCGTTTGAGTATGTTTATCGCACGCTCACCCTTCTGTCCCATACTTTTTTTCACAATGAACCGAACAAGAGTCGGGATGAGGATCTTCCCTTCGAAAAACTTGCGTTCGAACAGGTGGATCACCCTCCCGTCAATAATACTCGAAGAATCCGGCACATACTGGCCTTCTTTCTTGAAAAATATCATGAAACCTCCATAAAACAGCTAAATAGCATCGCGGTTAAGGACACCTTGCGTCGGTTACGGCTCGCTCTGCGAGCGGTTATGGCTGTTCCACAGCGGTCAGTACAGCCCCACTCCATCAATATCATTGTCTGGTCTCCTTATATTCCGCTTAGCTATCTGCTAAGAATTCTTATATTGCACTATTCTCTTATTGCTAATGCTACCGCTTCTTTCACCTCAGAGACCGCATGGACCTCAATTTTTGTCCCGTTCACCGGGGCATTCTTTTGCGGCACCAGGGCCCTCTTGAATCCTAATTTCTCAGCTTCTTTCAGCCGTCCCTGGATACCATACACCGGTCTGACCTCTCCCCCTAATCCAACTTCACCGATCACGACCATCTGCCGGTCAATGGGAATGTTACGAATTGATGAAGCGATCGCCAATAATACTCCTAGATCGCTCGTTGGTTCAACGATCTTGATACCCCCAACGACATTGACAAAACAGTCGACCCGGTAGACGCTGATGCCGACACGCCTTTCCAGAACTGCAAGAAGCATGGATAACCGCTTATAATCCACCCCGGTTGCGATCCTTTGTGGGTAATTAAAGAATGTCGGGCTGGTAAGCGCTTGAACCTCAACGAGGAGCGAACGCGATCCTTCCATGACCGAGATAATGGCCGAACCTGAATTCCCTGAATCCGACATGAACAGGCTCGATGGATTAACGACCTCTTTTAAACCGGTCTCAGTCATTTCAAAAACGCCGATCTCATTAGTAGAACCGAAGCGATTCTTGATCGCTCGGATGATCCGGTACTGCTCGCTGCGATCACCCTCAAAATAGAGCACCGTATCAACCATGTGCTCAAGGGTTTTGGGACCAGCGATTGATCCGATCTTGGTCACGTGGCCAATGATTACGATCATAATTCCCATTTCCTTGGCAAAACGCATAAGATCACCACCGCATTCACGCACCTGTGCTACGCTCCCCGGGGCAGACGACATTTCATTCTTATAGATCGTCTGGATCGAATCGATCACCATGAATGCTGGTTTTTGTTTTCGTGCACACGCAAGAATGCTTGCCAGATCAGTACTGGATAACACATCTATCCCTGCACTGTCAACACCCAGACGTTCCGCACGCATCTTTACCTGATAGGCTGATTCTTCACCGTTCACATACAGAACTGACCTACCTGAATGAGCAATTGAACTGGATATCTGTAGCATCAATGTTGATTTTCCTATCCCTGGATCGCCACCAAGGAGCGTAAGAGATCCGGGCACGAAACCGCCACCTAAAACCCGGTCAAGCTCAGATATGCCGATGGTACATCGATCATGCTGAGTATACGGGACATCAGAGAGCGCTTGAGGTTCAATCGCACTGATCCTGGAGTCTCTGTTCCTTGAAGCAAAGGGTTCTTCGACCATGGTATCGAAACTTTCGCATGATGGACATCGACCCAACCACTTCAAAGCAGTTGCACCACAATTCTGACACACGAAATGCGTTTTCATAACATATTTAGATCGTTCATTGCGTTAGTTGCGTTATTCTCGTTAGTTTCGTTACAATCTTTCGCTTTACGCCCTACGCACATCGGTTCCTAGTTCTTACTTCCTACTTCCTATTGCGCATAGCGTCTAGCGCGGTAGCGCTTAGTGTCTTTAGAGTATCTTAATGTTCTTCAAATACCGGGCAGGATTTTCCTTGATATCCTGTAACAGATCCTTGAGTGCCTGGTTGGATTCGCGTAATTCCTGATACAGACTGTCGCTTCTCATTAATTTACCAACTGTCCCTTCACCTCGCATCAAACTGGTGAGGGAATCCAATCCTTCGATGACCTGCTCGGTCTTCCCAATAACCTGCTCGGTTTTTTTGATGGTAGATGACAGTTTATTCGTCGGCTCTTTCATCATAGCGACCAGACGTCCCATGTTCTTATCGATATCATCAGAGAGGTCCTGGGCAATGTCACTGATCGAGCTGATATTGAACTCTTCCAGTCCCCCAAAAAGAGTATCAAGCCGGGCCGCAATCTCCTCAAGATCGAACGCATCACTCTTACCCTGAAATACGGTTGATAATTCGGATTCCTTACCCGGGATGATCTTTATATAACGGTCCGATGCGACATAACTAACGCTCCGTATCGCAACCTCGGAATCCTTGGGCAAAAGTATCTCACGATCGAGGGCCAGAATTACTTCGATTTTTCCTTCCTTAAGATCAAGGGATTTAACTTTACCCTTTTCAAGACCGTATACCTGTACCGGATCCCCGACACGCAATCCGAGAACATCGCTGAAGTGTACGGTCACAGCATAGGTGTTCCTTAAACTTATCCTGCCGGAGAGCCAAACATACATTACGACAATAAGAATTATCCCCAAAATAATGAAAATTCCGACCAGTGTTTCTCTCATTCGTTTACGCATTATATTCTTCCTTTCCGATGTGTTGGAGCCTACCGATCCTACCTTTCTTGAGCATATATACCTCATCTCCAACTGCCTGTGCTGTCTCGAGATCATGGGTGACAACAATACCACTCTTTTGATATTTCTGTTTCAGTTCAACGATGAGTTTTACGACACGATCACGCATGATCGGATCAAGACCAGTTGTTGGTTCATCGTAGAAAAGGTAATTAGGATTAAGCGCCAGTGCCCGACCAACGGCAACGAGCCTTTTCATGCCACCGGACAAAGACAGGGGATATAAATCACCCTTTTCTGGCAGGCCGATGATCGAAAGGATATCCGATACACGATCCTTTATCTCTGTGCTCTTCAATCTCGTGTGTTCGAATAGCGGTAATGCGATATTATCACATACATTCATTGAATCAAAAAGCGCTGTCCCCTGAAATACAAATCCGATATTCCGTCTAATATCATACAGATGATGATTTCCTTTATTCTTCTGGACCGACACACCATCGAATATCACATCGCCTCCATCAATATCCTGTAATCCGAGGATCGATTTTAACAAAACAGTCTTGCCGGTTCCGGATGGACCAAGGATCACAACCAGTTGGGCTTCCCTGACCGTAAAACTCACGTTATCAAGGACAACCAGATCATCAAAGCGCTTGGATACGTTCTTGACTTCGATCATCCGAATATCACGAGGGCGACGATAAAATCAAGGACCAGAATAAGGATCGAGGAGGTTACCACTGCATACGTGGCGGCACGACCAACTTCCCGTGCCCCCCCCTTTACGTTGAATCCGAAATAACAGCCAGCATTCGCGATCACAAGGGCAAAAAAGAATGTCTTGATCAGACCGCCAAAAAGATCTTCCATACGGAAATAATGAGTCAGTCCATAATTGAAGAGACTGTACGGAATATTTAAAAACTGACTTGAATAAAAGGCGCTGCATAACAATGAAACTGCCTCGGAAATCGCGGTAAGAAGCGGTAACACGAACACCGTGGCAATGATCCGCGGCAAACTCAGGAATCGATAGGGATCTATCGCCATTGTTTCGAGTGCATCGATCTGCTCGGTCACCCTCATGGTCCCGATCTCTGCAGCCATCGATGATGCACACCGTCCACTCACCATGAGTGCGGTCAAGATAGGACCCAATTCGATCAAAACCATTCGACCGATGGTCGTACCAATAAGGTAACGGGGTACGAAACCTATCAACTGGTAACTGGTTTGCACCGTGGTAACAAGACCGGTAAAGATCGAGATCACAATGATGATCGGCAGAGAACCGATCCCTACCGAATACACCTGTTGGAGGATCCGTGACATGGTCGTTCTCAATTTCCATGGAATGAATACACTCCGGAAGAAAAAGGAGGAGAAATCAGCAACCGCACTAAAAAGGTTCATACTCCTCAACTTCCTCCACAGTAGCTTCCTCTTTGAACGTGATGTTCGCGAACATAGTATAGTCACCGTGAAATCCGAGCTCCAACACACCGGTAGGTCCGTTCCGTTGCTTGGCAACATTGATCTCGGCGACATTCTTCTTTTCGGTCTCGCGGTTATATACTTCATCACGGTATATAAAAATGACCACATCAGCATCCTGTTCAATCGCACCACTTTCCCGTAGATCTGCCAGCAGAGGTCTTCTATCCTGCCTATGCTCAGGCATACGGGATAATTGTGATACCACGATCATTGGTATGTTCAGTTCTCGTGCAAGGCTCTTCATGGATCGTGAGATGTCTGATATCTCCTGCTGGCGTGAAGTTGACTTGAAAGTTTTCGGACCCTCAAGAAGCTGCAGGTAATCAACAACGACCATCTGTATATCGTTCTCTGCTTTAAGACGCCGTGCCTTCGCCTTCAATTCATAGATCGATAGTGTAGCAGAATCATCAATATATATCGGCGCCTTGTCCAGATTACCTGCAGCGGTCGCCAGGTTCACCCAGTCCTCATTTTTAAGCATACCCCGTCTGAGATTCCGAAGGCTGACACGCGACTCGCTGCAAAGAAGCCTTTGCACCAGTGCTTCACCCGACATTTCAAGCGAGAATATCGCGACCGCAACATTATTTTCAATCGCTGCAAATGATGCTACATTGAGGGCAAAAGCTGTTTTGCCCATTGATGGCCTACCTGCAATAACAATGAAATCACCTTTCTGAAATCCCGAAGTCATCTCATCAAGTTTGTAGTAGCCGGTTTCAACACCGGTGATCATACGTTCACCACGCATTGCTTCAGCCGCTTCAAGCACCCCGGTGATGTAGGATCGGATATGCATTGGATCCTTACGTAAACCACTTTCTTTAATTTTAAAAACCGAATTCTGAGCATAATCAACCAGTTCCGCAGCGCTCTGGCTATCTCCAAAACCCTGTTCAACGAGTTCCATGGATGTTGTTATGATACGGCGCTTGATCGCCTTATCCAGAATTACGCGTGCATGGTGCTCTATGTTCGCGGTCGTAAGTACATTTGCCACGATATTGGACAGATACTCAGGACCTCCGATCGAATCCAGTTGCTTATGCTGTTTCAGCCAATCAGATACCGTAACAAGGTCGGCGGTCACATTATTATTGAAAAGGTCAAGGACCGCCCGGTAGATCTTCTGGTTCGCTGCAGAGTAGAAACTATCTTCATTCAGGATCTCCATGATCTTTGGAAGTACACGCTGGTCAAGAAGCGCCGCTCCAAGAACTGCTTCCTCAGCTTCTAAAGCATGGGGTGGTACTCTTTTCTCTTCCATTTTCTATTTCTGCTTTTTTACTGTGCTGTGATCCATATACGCATCGAGGATATGATGTGCGCACTCACGCTTACTGAGCATACCCAGTGATCGCGAAATTCCGGTAGCAAAGAGCAACCGGGCCTTTGTTTTATCCTGTCCAATCGTTGCTCTACCATTGAGCACGATAAGATCCAAACCTTTTTCCTTCAGCTTCTTCTTACCCTGAACAACGACGTTCTTGTCCTCCAGGGAAAATCCTATAAAATACCGTTTGTCCTTATGTGATTTCAAGGTCTTTAGAATATCCTTGTTCTTTTTCATGCTGACATTGAATAACCGGTCATGCACTTTATGGGCAGCTTTTTTATCGGGTTTATAATCGCCGACCGCCGCCGCCATAATGAGACAATCGCACCATGTGACATGTCGCTCCAATTCACGAAGCATTTCCCCTGCTGTCCGTACCCTGATCACATCCATGCCCGGTACAATATCTATCGTTGTCTGTCCCATAATACATCGTGCATTACCGCCTCGTGCTAAAACTGCATACAGCAATTCCCGGGCCATGGTTCCGGACGATCGATTTGTTACAACACGCACTGGATCGATATCTTCCTCGGTTCTGCCCCCGGAAATGAGGAAATTCTTACCTCTGAGGGATTTAAGTTTACCGGCAACAACATCAATCGTACGATCGATAAGTTGTGGATCAGGGAACCGACCACGCCCCTTCTTGCCCGAGGCTAATGCGCCACAACCTGGTTCGAGTACAGAGAAACCGACTGCACGCAGGCGTGCTACATTCTCCTGGACAATGGGATTCACCCACATCCCTGTATCCATCGCAGGAACGAGGAGGATCGGCTTGGGAAACGACACAAGCGTGGTTGATAAAAGATCATCCGCGATCCCACATGCTGCCTTGCCGATAATGTTCGCAGTAGCTGGAGCGACAATGAGTATGTCTGCCCATTCGGCAAGTGTCAGATGTTTGATACCTTTGGTCAATACGAACTGTTCCGTGTACACTTCGTTCTCTGAAATGGTCTGGCAGCACAATGGAGTAATAAAATGTCCGGCTGAACGGGTCAGTATGACCCTGACATCATCGCCATGTTTTTTACGCCGGCGAATCACATCCATCGCTTTATACGCGGCGATCGATCCGGTAATACCGATGAGTATATTCACTCTTCAGAATATTTGATCTTTCCGGTAAGCAGCCTGCGCATCGTTTCAAGTACCGGGTTCATCTGTTCTTCCAATAACCCGTTGACCTGGTCCTCCTTTAATTTGCGGGCGTAAATCGAAGCGATATGTATTGCCTTATATTTGTTCTTATATAAACGATAGATCTTTTCTGGTGGTACGATCATGTAACCTCCTTCTTCATTCTATAAAAAGCAAACTCAAAGTCAAGCATTCCTGCTAACGACCGCTTATTGCGTTAGTTCCGTTAAGTTCGTTAATCCTGCTTTCTATCTTTCGCATTACGCCCTGCGCAATACGCTTATCACTCAATACTCGATCCCTTTCCTTGCTGAAGTACCGGTCTGGAAATGATGTTTTACCTCCCGGATCTCACTGATCAAATCAGCATGTTCAACGAGTTCATCGCTCATGTAGCGTCCGGTCAAGATCAATTCAACATTCGATGGGGTGAGTTTGATCAGATCGATGACGTCACTGCATAATACGAGTCCAAAATTCATAGCCACAATAATCTCATCCAGGATAATGATATCATGCTCTTTCTGCTCTATTACTTCTCGTGCCCGCAGCATAGCCTGTTGGGCAAGACGTATATCCTCCTTGTCCGGATTTTCCGGATTGACAAATTCAGCCCGCCCATACTGCTCGATCGTGAAATGTGACAGGTGTTCTGCTGCCTTTAATTCTCCATAATTGATCTGACCTTTCATGAACTGGATCATGATGACGTTAAGACCATGCCCCACTGCACGCAGTGCCAAACCAAGCGCCGCGGTCGTTTTTCCTTTTCCATTCCCGGTATAAATTTGTACCATATTTATAGTCCGTTATCTGCTATCTGTCTTTCAACAAATGACATACTCCTCCGGGGATACGCTCGATCTTACCATCGGTCTTCATCAGCACTAATGCACCGTCATTACTGATATCAAGGACTTTCCCCTGGATCGTCACATCGCCCATTTCGATCGTTACCATCTGTCCCAATATTACGGTATAGTGACGCCATTTGGTCAATAATTCTGAGCTTTGTTTATTCTGGAGCATTTTATAACAGTCATCCAGTTGCTTACACAGATAATCATATAGCATCTTTTTTTCCAGATGCTTCTTGGTTTCGATAAAGACAGAACTGGCAATGTCCTGCAGTTCTTGCGGGAACGTCCGTATATTAAGATTGAGACCAATACCGACAATGACAGATTCATCTATGATCTCTACAAGAATACCGGCTATTTTTTTCCCGTTGAGGAGAATATCATTGGGCCATTTTATTCCCGGCAGAATACCATTAAGATGGAGTGCTTCACAGACCGCTACAGCCGCTACGATCGACATCAATGCAGGGTCGGTTGGATATAGAATAACAGACATCCATATCCCACCTTCGGGTGAATACCATTGCTTATTAAAACGCCCTCTACCTCTTTCCTGTTTGTCCGCAAGCACCACCGTCCCTTCGGATACTTTCTTTTCCAGTAATACTTTGGCGTACGCATTTGTGGAATCAACAGTATCCAGATAGTAGAGTTTATTGCCGATCAGCATATGGATCCACGTCGTATCATTTCATTCACATCCCGAGCCGTCTTCTGCCATTCCAACCCCATATCAGCCCTCTATTTTCTTGAATACCATAGCGACAACGGTCTTATCATCACCGCCCATACTTGACATCATGCCGTATGGTTTGTCCGCGGAGATCGTCACCTGACAATCACCTGATTTATTGGTCAGCTGGTGTACGATATCAACTGCCTGTCTCACTCCGGTTGCACCGGTCGGATGCCCATAACCGATAAGCCCTCCGGTCGGATTCGTTGGTATCGACCCCTTGAAGGCCGTATTTCCGGCCTTCACAAATCCTGCGCCTTCACCAGAACTGGCGAATCCTGCAGCCTCGACCGCCAACAATCCTGCAATCGTAAAGCAATCGTGTACTTCAAGAACACTGAGATCCTTTGGACCAATACCAGCTCTCTCATAAGCACGCTTTGCGGCGATCTCGCAGGTGGATAATTTTGTCAGATCCGGGGGTGGCGTGGTTATATTATCCTGCACCTGAGCATATGCAACTACTTCAGCAGCATCTTCCCGTTTGAGACCGAGCTTTTCAAGGCCCTTCTCACTCGCAAAAATAAGGGCTGATCCTCCATCTGAAACTTTTGAACAATCGTATACATTTATATGCTCGCAAAATGCTTTGGGACTAGGAGCCGACATCCCCGTTGCCAACAATTCAGGATTCCTGTTATGAAATTCCTGTGCCTTGGGATTCCTGCGGGCATTCTCTATCATGTTCACGTACCATTGAGCCATACCAGCACGTAAGATCTCGCTATCATATTTCTTAAAACAAGCACCGGCTCGTTGCGAAAAACGATCTGGAAAGAAATATGCATGACCGTTCTTTCGCTCCCCTGAGAACCATCCCGCTGCAGCCAGGTAATCCGCGCCGTAGATGGCTTTGACCGAATTCTGCACTTCCACCCCGATGCAAAGTACAACATCAGCGATATCAGCAAGCACCGTCTTAACAGACGCAACCAGCGCAAGGCCACCGGAGTCACATGCCCCCTCAACACGCATACAGGGCTTATACCTGAACGTTTCATGGACCATCGGAAAAAATCCGCCCAAATTACCCTGCTTACAGAAGCGCGAAGCAATAAAATTCCCGATCACTCCTTCGTCGATCATATCAGGGTGCTTCACCTGTTCAATTGCGCCCAGTCCAGCTTCTTTAATATAATGTTCGAGCCCAGGTCGTGGCTTTTTCGGATGGAATTCTTTTCGCCCACTACCCAGGGCGACGGTATTATAGCCGCCACATGCAAAAACTCGCTTTCTAAAAAAGGACATTTTTCACTCCTTTCCTCGTGAAATCAGATATAGTTATTGATCGGTCCGTACAACCAGTAGAAACCGTTTGTTAAAACTTCATTCACGTCATCCGGTGATCCTGAAACGCCATCGGCAACCAATTGCTTTCCAATTTCCTTGGTTTTCGTGAGAATTTCTAACCCGAGTTTTGCTCCTACTGAATTTGATCCCTTCAGGCTATCAAAATGTTTTCTCAGTGCCTCATCCTTTTTTGGATTCATGAGTAATGCCCGCCATGGCATATATCCATCAGGTAAAGGACCGATCTTGGTATCAATCGATTTTTGCCATCGATCATTTATCATGAAATAATCTTTACTGCGGATATTATAGATCCCGACAGGACGATTCTTTTCGTATTTCAAGAACCCATCCTTCTGTGATCCGTCGGCATACTGTCCGCCGGTCACGCCAGACCTTACCATCTTGTCGACGAGCTTGTTCCTTAAATCCTTATTATCAAGATGTGTTCGCATAACCCTTAAGATACACTGGAATACATCGATACCAACATAGTCGATCAGCTGGAAAATACCCATGGGACGGAGCAAAAACTCCTGAGTTACTTTGTTTACAACATACATTGCACCTGGAAAACGGAATACCCGCTTGAGTTCATCAACCTTTTCCAGAGCGAAAAGACCATCTCGGATGAAATGTCCATTGCCGATGAACCCACTGACATCATTTGCCGGAACTAATTTTTTCCGCAACCGTTTCCCTAACTCCTCGCCCAGAGCTTTCAATTCGTTTGTCGTCGAATCCCCACTTATCACTTCCACCAGTCTCTGAACCACGGGTGGGTTGTAAAAGTGGTATCCAAGAAGACGTCCGTCAAGCGCAGCATTCTTGTCCAGATATGAGATCGGAATACTGGAGGTGTTAGTCAGGAAAAAGGTTGTCTCCGGACATTGTTTCTTCAATTTCTTGTAGATCTTTATTTTCGTCCGTTCGTTCTCAACGATCGCTTCAAAAATGATATGTGCATTCTGGGCCATCGCTAGATCGGTCGTGTAGGTACACACAGATGTCGCATCCAACACAAACTGGTTGATTATATCCTGATTTTCGATAAGATCTTCGCGTTCCTGGTATAAATTGCGTAAATGGACAGTCCCCTTTTCGCCCCGCTTGACGAGCTGTGCGTGCATATAACCACGCAAACCATCGAGAGCCTTGTCACAGATATCGATCATTGTTAAAGTGTATACTTTATCCTTGTTCTCTGGCTTCATTTTTAATTTCGCCATTTCCTCTGCTATCAATACCCCGATACCGCTGCCCATTTTGCCGGCTGCACCGAGTATCGCGACATTCTGCAGTCTATCGTCCAAAGTCATATTACACTCCTTTTTGGGAGAAATCCTGAATCCTGGTATCTGAATCCGAAACAAATCCTGAAAAATGTTTGGTGATTCGAATTTGGAATTTGTTTAGATATTCGTATTTCGCGCTTAGAATTTATCATTCCCATTTGGGTTTACGTTTTTCTAAAAATGCTGTCATTCCTTCTTTTGCTTCATCAGTCGAGAACAATATACTGAAGGCTTCCATTTCATACGACTGTGCGGTCATCATCGGTGAATCAATCCCACGATTGATCACTGTTTTAGCAACGCGGACCGCAGTTGGACCGGCCGCGCATATTTTTTTTGCGAGTTCCTTTACAGTTTCAAGTAATGCATCCGCAGGAATGACCGCATTTATCAAACCTATCCGCATTGCCTCTTGTGCATCGATCAGATCGCCTGTGAAGATCAATTCCTTCGCCTTGCCAACACCAACCAGGCGCGCCATGCGCTGTGTACCAGCATGTCCGGGAATAAGACCCAGTTTTACTTCGGGTTGTCCGAATTTTGCTTTTTCCGAAGCAATACGGATATCGCATGCCATTGCTATCTCACACCCAGAACCCAGTGCAAAACCGTTAACTGCCGCAATGACGGGCTTTTCCATGTTTTCCATGAAACCGAGCACGCGCTGTCCAATTGCACTATATTCACGTGCCTTGACTGCATTCATTTGCACAAGCCGTGAGATATCTGAACCAGATACGAAGGATTTACCTGCACCTGTTATTACGATCACCCGCACATCTTCGTTCTCACTGAAAGAATGTAATGCTTGTTCGATCTCCAGTATCGCCTCAATGTTAACCGCATTCAAGACATCTGGTCGATTGACAGTTATCGTACCTATATTCTCATCTATGACTGCATCAATATACTTGAAGTTCATATTTCCTCCTGTCATGTTGCATTAATGACCACGTTGAATCGATCCACAATCCTAAAGCAGCGGTGCCACCAGTTCACATACTTTTTCCAGCACTATCGTGTCTTTTTCGGAAAATGGTGAAACGGTATGAGAATCGATATCCAGTTCGCCCACGATCTTATCACCCCGGAAAATTGGAATAACGATCTCGGACATGACCTTGACACTGCACGACAGATAATTGGTCTCTTTCCGAACATCCTGGATCACGAAGGGTTTCCTTATCTCGGCTGCCTGACCACAAATACCCTGGCCAAATGATATCCGTGTATGTTCTGTTGGCTCACCGGTATATGGGCCGAGAGTTAAAATACGTTTTTCTGCATCGGCAATATAAAACCCGACCCAATCATAATACTCAACCTTTTCTTTAAGAAATTCACACACTGATTTCAATTTCTCTTCATTACTCCCATCACCCTCTACTACCTGTTTCACTGCTGAGATCATATCCCCTAATTCCTGCTCAGTATAGTACATGCTTCACTCTCCTTTGTTTTTGCGGTAATTCTCGATCGCCCGATGAAGAGCATCAGCACCGAGATTTGAACAATGCATTTTTTGCGGCGGCAGACCACCCAGTTCAACCGCTATATCCTTATTCGTTATTTTCATTACCTCATCCAGTGTCTTGCCCTTTGCCATCTCACTGATCATACTCGATACCGCAATCGCCGCACCACAGCCGAAAGTTTTAAACTTTACATCGATCAGGACATTATCCTTCACCTTGATATAAAAGGTCATAAGATCTCCGCACACTGGATTACCTACTTCTCCTATACCATCGGCATCAGGGATCTCTCCGACATTACGAGGATGCATAAAATGCTCCATAACTTTTTCGCTATACATACCTATACCCCCTGATCATATCTATTCGAGTTCAACGATCGGCTTAAGTGCGTCGATCTGTTGACCTTCCTTAAAATATATTTTTTTTACTGTTCCCGCTCGAGGTGCGCGCAGTTCATTCTGCATCTTCATCGCCTCAACTATTGCGAGTACCACACCCTCTTCGACCGGATCTCCCACCGCAACAGGGATCTTTACGACAAGACCCGGCATTGGAGAGCTCACACTATTACCTTTCTGACCGCCTCCTTCTGTACTCTTGTATGAAACACCGACAATTTGCTCATATACGTAATTCTCGCCGGCAATATTCACATAGTGCAGATTCCCAGTACGCGCATGATAAACAGCGAATCGTATATCCTTCAGGGAAAAAACCATTATATTCTGTTCACTATCAACATTCGTGACGTTGAATTTCACTTCCCCGATTTGAGCGGTAAAGTTATCACCATTTCTCTTGAGTTCGACCGAATACTCTTTGCCATTATGTATAAATGTATAGTTCATTGATAAATCCCTGACTCCATCACCGGCAGATCTCCCATGCACCAAGTTCCTGCCAGGGTGTTGTACCTTGCTTCGATCCAGGATCGGTGACGATATTCATCCTTGTCCCTCTCGATGCGGATATTGCCGCCGCGATAAGCGCTGCATGCATATGGTCATACGCGGGCATCAATTCATGGATATTTTCATCAATGAAATGTGTATGGTAATCACCTTTCTTAAATACCTCAGTTGCCATGATCCGATCCATGAATCCGATGTTTGTTTTGATGCCGAGAATAATGTACTCCCTTAGAGAAGCACGCATACGTGCTACGCACTGCTGTCGATCTGCCGCCCAGGTGATGAGTTTCGATAGGATCGGATCATAATGGGGCGGAACATCCCAACCCTTGTAAACCCCGGAGTCAATCCTTACCCCCGGTCCTTGTGGCTCACGCAGATCAAGGATCATCCCAGGTGACGGCATAAATTTGTTCTCAGGATCCTCAGCATAAATACGTGCTTCGATCGCATGCCCATGCTGAGCGAGTTGTTCCTGCCTGATACCGATAGGATCACCTGCAGCTATGCGGATCTGCTGCATGACAAGATCCACCCCGGTCACTGCTTCGGTTATCGGATGTTCAACCTGGATACGCGCGTTTACTTCGAGGAAATAAAATTTCTTATTTCCATCAACCAGGAATTCTACTGTTCCGGCATTCACGTAGTCGGCCGCAGTAATGACTTTCATCGCTGCTGCACCCATTTGCATGCGCATTGTCTGGTCAAGTATTGGAGAAGGTGTCTCCTCGATGATCTTTTGATGCCGCCGCTGAATCGAACACTCGCGCTCGAACAGATGGATCACATTGCCATGAGTATCGCGCATCACTTGAAATTCAATATGATGTGGCTTCTCGATGTATTTCTCCAGGTACACTGTTGCATCCCCGAACGCGCTTTGTGCTTCCCGCTGACCTGCACTGATACTATCTTCAAGTTCTTTTTCACAGCGCACAATACGCATTCCTTTTCCTCCTCCGCCCATTGAAGCCTTTACGATCACCGGATAGCCCACCTGTGCCGCCATTTTCTTGAAGCTGCTGATTTCCTTTCCAGCACCTTCCATCCCCGGGATGATCGGCACATTTGCTTTTTTAACGGTATTACGGGATGCGACTTTATCTCCAACAAGTGCCAGTGATTCTGCGCTCGGACCGATGAACATAATACGGGAATCCGCACATGCGCGGGCGAAATGAGTATTCTCAGCCAGGAATCCATATCCCGGATGGATCGCATCCACCCCCGCTTTTTTGGCGATTTCAACGATCCGCCCGATATTCAAATAACTCGCTTGCGGTGGTGAATCCCCGATATGGTACGCGCTATCCATGAAATTAAGGTGTGCTGATGTTCGGTCTATTTCAGAATATACGCCTATCGGTATGATCCCGAGTTCACGACATGCTCGTGCGATCCGGATCGCGATCTCACCCCGATTGGCAATCAGAATCTTTTTAAACATAATTCTGCAAATCCTGAATCCTGAAGTTAAATGAATTCAACTCTGTATGTTGTTCGGACATGTGGAATTTTAATATTTGATATTGTTTAGAATTTCGGAATTCGTGCTTAGTATTTATTTTGTCCATGCAGGTTTCCTTTTCTCAAGGAATGCAGCCATTCCTTCCTGCCCCTCAACTGAAATTCGTAGCTTGGCTATCACCTCGGCGGTATATGTTCTGGCTTTATCGAAAGGTAATTCAGCGATAGTGCGTAACAGCACTTTACACATATTTATCGCATCGGGGCCACTAGTAATGAGATTGTGTACGATCTGTTCGATTTGCTCGTCGATCTCCTCAAGATCAGCCACGATATTGACCAAACCTGCATTGTGTGCTTTTTCTGCAACAAGTCTCTCTCCAGTGAGAAAAAACTCCCGGCAATTTCCTTCTCCACACTTTTTCATTACATATGGGGAGATGCACGCGGGGATCAATCCCAGTTTCACTTCACTGAAAGAGAATTTCGCACGGCTCGCGGCAACGGCTATATCACACACGGCAACAAGACCAGTACCACCTCCTATCGCTGCACCATTAACGCGGGCGATTGTCGGCTTCGGGCAGGTGTATATTTTGAAGAGCATATCAGCTAATTCAAGGGATTCTTTTAGATTATCCTCATATGAAAAATCCTTCACACGGCGCATCCAGTTCAAATCGGCACCAGCACAGAATGATTTTCCCTCACCGGTCAGAATGACGACCCGGATATCACTTCTGTCCCCGATATCATTGAACACGGTGCTCAATTCCTTGATCATCACATCATTAAATGCATTGTGCACATCAGGACGATTCAAAGTTATCCTGGCAATACTGTTTTCGCTATCAAATCTGATAGTCTCAAATTTTTCCTGTTCCATATTATGTCCTTTTTGGTAAATCCTGGATCCGAATATCTCCCGCCCGAGGATGGTCCGCGGCTCCAACCATCTGCTGTTTGTTTTTTGAACATTTGATCTTGTTTAGCATTTCGGATTTTAAATTTTGTGTTTGCGTGTCTTTCGTTATTCTCCTTTTGTTTTAGTCCGTATTGGTTCAACTAACAGTATCCAGGCTGATTTTTTTGCCCGTGATCGATGCCTTTTTCCTTTTTTCACCACGAATCCTTCATTCTCTTTCAATTCGATACTGGTGTCATCAAGATCGATAAATATCGTTCCTTTAAGTACCAGAAAAAATTCATCCTCGTCTCGGTGCGTGTGCCAATGATACTCACCTTCGATCTTAGCGATCCTTAATGCAGTTTCGTTTATATAGGCAACATCCTTCGGTTGCCAGGGTTCCTTAACAGCTTTGATTATTTTGTCAAAAGCTATCTTAGCCATTACACCTCCATATCATCAAATTCTAAATCCTAAATACATCCTGAATTCGAATGCTCTAAACCAGTTTTATTTTGAATTTGGTAATTCGATATTGTACAGTATTTCGATTTCGTGCTTAGAATTTCTATCCTGTAAATTACATACGGAATACGCCAAACTTATGATCCGGGATCGGTGCATTCAATGCCATGGCGATCGATAATCCAAGAGTGTTTCGGGTGTCAAGCGGATCTATGATGCCGTCGTCCCATAGCCGTGCCGTCGAGTAATACGCACTTGATTCTGTATCGTATTTTTCCAGAACAGGTCTTCTAATCTCCTCGATCTCCTGGCTGGATGGATCCTTGCCATCTTTTTTGAGTGCACGCACGCGAATGTCGGTTAAAACACCTGCCGCCTGTTCTCCACCCATAACGCAGATCCGGGCAGTGGGCCACATCCAGAGTAGTCGAGGATCATAAGCACGACCACACATACCATAATTACCAGCCCCGTACGATCCTCCGACAATGATCGTGAACTTGGGCACCTGTGCGTTCGCAACAGCATGGACCAGTTTTGCGCCATCTTTCGCAATACCCCCGTGTTCGTACCGCTTGCCAACAATGAACCCAGTTATATTCTGGAGAAAAAGAATCGGGATCTTTCGCACTGAACACATGGACACGAAGTGAGCTCCTTTTTGTGAAGATTCCGAGAATAGTACACCATTATTCGCAAGTATCCCGATCGGATAGCCCATTATCCGGGCAAATCCACACACGATCGTCGGTCCATATAACTCTTTGAATTCCTGGAACTCGCTCCGATCAACGATACGAGCAATAACCTCGCGCATATCAAATGTTTTTTTGAGATCTGATGGTATTATTCCATAGAGCTCGGCTGGATCATAAAACGGATCCTCAAGTGCTTGACGCTCGAGGGGATATTTAGGTTGTCGCCCCAGATTTTCAACGATATTCCTGGTGATTTCCAGTGCGTGCTGGTCATTCTGTGCAAAATGATCCGCTACCCCTGATATACGACAGTGAACATCTGCACCACCAAGTTCCTCTTCAGTTACGACTTCACCGGTTGCAGCCTTAACCAGAGGTGGACCACCTATGTATATTGTGCCGACATTTTTAACGATAACAACTTCATCGCTCATAGCCGGTTGATAAGCTCCCCCAGCAGTGCAAAATCCCAGTACAACAGATACCTGCGGGATGTTTTCGGCTGACATACGTGCCTGATTAAAGAAAATACGGCCAAAATGGAATCGGTCAGGGAAGGTACCTACCTGCCACGGGAGAAAGATACCGCCTGAATCAACCAGATAGATACAAGGAAGACGGTTTTCCATCGCGATCTCCTGCGCCCGGATATGCTTTTTGATCGTTTCTGGGATGTAAGTCCCTCCCTTCACAGTGGCATCATGGGCAATAACCATAACCTCTCGGCCACGTACGACACCGATACCGGTGATGATCGCGGCTGAAGGATGTTCATTCTTATACATATCCCATGCCGCAAGGTGACTTAATTCAAGAAACGGTGTATCCGGATCAAGCAATAATTGCAGACGTTCACGCACAAAAAGTTTACCCCGTGCAGTATGTTTCTTATGCATATAATCTGGTCCACCCTTACGCACCGTATCAAGTCGTTCTTTGAGAATAGCGACCGATTTTTCCATGACCGCTTTATTCTCTTTAAAGTCACTGCTCTGTGTCTTTACTTTCGATTCTATTCTATACATAGCATCCTTACAAATCCAAATTCTAATGTCTGAATCCTAAGCAAACACCAACTCGAATGTTCTGAACCAATTATAATCTTGGATATCATTTAGAATTCAGGATTTCGAATTTAGAATTCAATGATTATAATGGTACTGCCTTATATCCATAACAGATAATTCCAGTATGACCTTCAGTATACAATTTCCGGAACATGAACTTCACTTTCTGACCGATCTTTAAAACCTCTGGCTTACAATCCACAACCTGAGTGGTCACTCGAACGCCATTATCTGTTTCAACGATCGCAACATTATATGGAACCTGCGTGGCAAAATTATCAGGTGCAACGCGGATCGTCGTGAATGTTACGATTTTACCGGTGTTGCCAAGCTTGGTGGTTTCAAACTCTTTCGCTCCACAACCTGAACAGATCAACCGGGGAGGAAAGAATTCCTTACCGCATTGATTACACTTGGCAGCCTCAAGCCTGTATCGCTGGGGCATTTCCCTTCTATATCTCGGAGATGGCATCTAAACCTCCTTCTGAAAAATATGGACGACAGATGATGCTCCTGAGCCACCCATATTCTGCGTTAGCGCTACCTTTGCATCCTTGACCTGACGTTTTCCAGCAGTACCTCTAAGTTGCTCCGTGACTTCAACGACCTGTGCGATACCTGTTGCCCCTACTGGATGTCCCTTTGACTTCAAACCACCTGAGGTATTCACGGGAATCTGACCACTGATCCCGGTATGACCTTTTTCAGTGAATTCACCACCTTTCCCTTTCTCCGTGAAGCCGAGATCTTCGATGATACAGATCTCAGCAATAGAGAAACAATCATGCACCTCAGCAAGATCAATATCCTTGGGTTGTTTTCCTGCCATTTTAAAAGCAGCCATTGCCGACTGTTTTACTGCGTTCAGCGTTGTGATGTCTGCTCGCGCATGGAGGGCGATCGTATCGGTTGCAGCTCCGGTTCCGATTATTTTTATCACCGGTTTACCCAGCTTTTTTGCGATCTCTATAGGTGCAATGATCGCACATGCTGCGCCATCAGAGACTGGAGAACATTCGAGTATCGTTAGAGGATCAGCAATAACCGTTGCTTTCAGTACCTGGTCCCTTGTGATCTCCCGGGGGAATTGTGCATTAGGATTCATCATACCGTGTTTATGATTCTTCACTGATACAGCGGCAAGCTGCTCATGGGTAGTCCCGTACGCATGCATATGTGCTCGGGCGATGAGGGCATATAGACCGGGGAATGTCACACCCTGGTATACCTCATACTCCTGATCAGCTGCAGTGGCGAGTGCATATGTAACATCTGCACCATCGTTCATTTTCTCTACACCACCCACGAGGACAATATCGCTGTAGCCTGAAGCGACCTCAAAGAAACCAGCGCGCAAAGCCATCCCGCCGGAAGAACAAGCAGATTCAACACGCATTGCCGGTACTGGTGCAGCACCAAGATAGTCGGCCATAAGCGCACCGATATGCTCCTGTCCGACAAAAAGCCCAGGGGTCATTGAACCAACATACATGGAATCGATATGATCCACTCCCGCATCATCGATCGCCTTCATCGCCGCCTCAACGAACAGGTCGCGCAGTGATTGCTGCCATAACTCACCGAACTTGGTCATTCCAATTCCAACAACTGCAATATCTCGCATTATAAACCTCCTAATCGTTCATTATTATTTTGCCGCGGTATTTGGCATATTCTCCGTAATCGAGATAGAAACGTTCGCCTTCGAGCATATCCTTTAGTTTATCCGCCTTATCGCGCACTTCATTTATTCGATCAGTTACTCTGAACACGAAAGCGTCACTCCCTGCACCGGAGCCGAAAGAAACAAGCAGTATAAGATCATCAGGTTTTGCTACATCAAGGGTCGCGGAAAATCCGGTTGGCGAAGAACCAGAGTATGTATTACCCATCAAAGGAACGATCCAGCCCGGTTCCATTTGTTCCTGCTTAAATCCCAGCTTCTTACCGGCGGTAAGAGGGAATTTACCGTTCGGCATATGGAATACGGCAAATGCAAAATCACTTGCTTTATAGCCACCTTTTTCCAGGATCGCAGTACCCGCCCCAAGGATATGTTTGAAATACGCTGGTTCACCAGTAAAACGACCGCCGTGCAGGGGGTAGAATGCGCCCTCTCGACGCCAGAAATCCGGTGTATCTGTCGTATATGAATAGGTATTCAAAACCTCGGCGACGATATCATCCTTTCCGAATATGAAAGCAGAACCTCCTGCTGATGCAGAAAACTCAAGAGCATCTCCTGGAGCACCCTGAGAAGTATCAGCGCCAATGCCCATTGCGTATTTCACAAGATCAGCCTTGACCAGCGCATGGGCAACGAACATTGCCTCAGTCCCTGCTTTACATGCAAATTCAAAATCTGCGATATGAACTTCCGGGACAACACCGAGTGCTTCAGCAACGACCGTTCCAGAAGGTTTCACCGCGTAGGGATGGGATTCAGATCCAATGTACAGAGCACCTATTTCAGAGGGGGGTATTCCTGCACGCTTCAATGCATTGCGGGCTGCCTCAACCGAGATCGTGATCGTGTCTTCATCCATTCCCGGAACGGTTTTTTCTTGAAGCATGAGACCCCGTTTCACTGCCACAGCATCACGTCCCCATTGATGAGCGATCTCCTCAACCTTGATCCGATATCGTGGCAGATATGAACCGTAACCAACAATTCCAGCCATACTTACTCCTTTCGATCGTAACCTCTAAATTCTAATTGCTAAATCCAGAACCCCGTCAAATTATGTCTTCGATAATGCTTGTTCCAGATCTTCGATTAGGTCTTGATAATGTTCCAAACCAACAGAGAGTCTAACAAAACCGGGTTTTATGCCGCATTCTAATAATTCCTCATCGGTATAGGAGGAATGTGTCATTGATGCAGGATGCTCTATGAGTGTATCAACATCTCCGAGACTGACGGCGAGTGTACACAGTTTCACCGAATTCATGAGCACCTTGCCAGCTTCTTTTCCCCCTTTTACATCAAAACCAAGCATGCCACCGAATTTGCTCATCTGTTTGCAGGCGATATCATAACCTGGATGGGTTGAGAGACCAGGGTAGTATACAGTATCCACACTCTCATGATCCTTAAGGTATTGGGCTAATTTCTGAGCAGTCTCGCAATGACGATCCATGCGTACGGCAAGGGTCTTTAATCCACGTAACACCAACCATGCATTGAACGGTGAATTACATCCTCCAATCTCTTTTGCGACCTCCCAACATGAATGAATGAAATCCTTTTTGCCAACAAGTACCCCGCCTATGATATCGCCATGGCCGCCAAAATACTTCGTCATTGAATGGACTACGATATCCGCACCCATTTCGAATGGTCGCTGAAGGTAGGGAGTGGCAAATGTGTTATCAACACAGAGCGGGATGTTCCTTGCCTGGCATATTCTTACACACGCTGGAATATCTACGATCTTCAATGTAGGATTTGCCGGTGTTTCCGTGAACACAAATTTTGTCTTGGGTGTAATAGCACTCTCAAGTTGCGTCGCATCGGACGTATCGGTGAAGGTCACATCGATCCCCAGGCGCGGCAGAATTTTTTTGAATAAAGCGAAGGTTCCACCGTAGATCGTATCGTCTGAGATTATGTGTTCACCCGATCTTGTGCAGGTTACAACAGCATTAAAGATCGCCGCAAGACCCGAGGAAAACACTACGCCCGCTTCCGCTGATTCTAAACATGCGATCTTAGTGGCAAGCAGATCGATCGTTGGATTGCTCAACCGGGTGTAAATATACCCTTCTTCCTCCTGTTTAAATAACCGCGCTCCGTGATCAGCATCACGAAATACGAATGTCGATGTTTGATAGATCGGTGGCGACAGAGCCCCTGTTATTTGATCCGGATGCTGACCGCCATGAACGATCTTCGATTCAATATGCATCGTACCCCCTTACTTCCAAAATACTAAATTCGAATATCGAAATTCGAATCAATGCCTGAATTCTGAATTACGGTGATCGACCATATCTCTATTTTTCGGTGAACTCAATTAACACTCCGCCCATAGCTTTTGGATGGATAAAGGCGATCTTTTTCCCGGAAGCACCAATTCTCGGGACCTCATCGATCAACTTTGCGTTTTGAGTCTTCATCCGCTCAAGCATATGTTCAACATTTTCGACCTCAAAACACAGATGGTGGATACCTTCGCCCCGCTTCTCAATAAAAGAGTGGATCGGGCTCTTATCATCAACAGCTTCGAGCAGCTCGACGTGCAGAGCACCACACTCGAGTACCGCGACCTTCACGTTCTGATCGGGGACTTCTTTTATGTAAAGCAATTCCAGACCGAGCAGTTCTTTCCATATCAACAAGCGTTCATTGATCGAACGTACAGCGATCCCGATATGTTCGATCTTCACAGCAACTTCCTCTTTTTGGCTTCATCCTCAAGTGTCTGTTGAAACTTGGAGTGCGCGATGCTTATAAGGGCTTCTGCTCGCTGCCGCAGATTTTTCCCGTGCAGATATGCGACACCATGCTCAGTTACCACGTAGTGAACATCCGCACGCGTGGTAACAACTCCAGCTCCTAACTGCAATGTCGGGACGATCTTTGAAAGTGTTTCACCCTTAGCAGTAGAAGGCAATGCAATGATCGGTTTTCCTCCTTTTGATTTAGCCGCACCGCGAATAAAGTCAACCTGCCCGCCAAAACCTGAGTAGATTTTTGTCCCGATCGAATCTGAACATACCTGACCCGTGAGATCCACCTCGATCGCTGAATTTATTGCAACCATTCTATCGTTTTGACCGATGATAAAAGGATGATTAGTATAATCGGTCGGGTGTGTTTCAAAAACCGGATTATTATCGATGAATTCATATATTTTCTTGGTACCAAGGTAAAATGTTGCTATAACCTTACCATTATGGAGTGTTTTCTTTGATCCGGTAATAACTCCAGCATCTATTGCATCGATGATGCTATCTGACACCATTTCAGTATGAACACCCAGGTCACGTTTATCAAACATCGCCTGTAATGCTGCATTCGGTATACCCCCAATGCCCAATTGAAGTGTAGAACCATCTTCTACCAGGGCTGCAATATTAGCCCCGATCTTCTTTTCAACCTCGGTGAAAGGTATTGGTTCAAGTTCAGGAAGAGGACAAGAGATCTCAACAACCTTACTGATACGGGACGCATGAATGAATGAATCCCCTAGAGTCCTTGGCATTTCCTCATTGACCTGTGCAATCACCGTTTTGGCAGTTTCAGCTGCACCTTTGGTTGCCAGACACTCAACTCCATAGCTCATAAACCCGTGTTCATCGGGTGGGGACACATGGATAAGCGCAACATCCAGAGGCAACAATCCCTCCCGGAACAGACTCGGGATCTCATATAGAAATACCGGTATATAATCAGCCTTACCCTCATTCACAGCCTTTCGGTCAGCTGGTCCGACGAACAATGAATTATGACGGAAATGACCCTCCATCCCCGGCTTTGATAACGGATCATCACCGAACAAAAGAACATGCGTGATCTCCACATTTTCCAAACGATCCTTCTGCTGAGCAAGTGATTCCATGAGCTGGAATGGAGTTGCCGCATTACCGCTGATATAAACCCGATCATTGCTTTTAATGACCGACACTGCTTCGTCAAGCGAACAACGTTTCTTTTTGTAGTTGTCGAACCAACTCATGACTGATACTCCTCTTTGATAACACCTTTTTCCGCGTACATTCCATTTCTCAGTGCGATATTAGAAGCCAAAGTTTTTTCAATACCCTGCTCCGTGATGATCTTAAGGAAAGGATAAATGCCTGAACTGATCGTATGCGTTGCGGTTCGGGCTACAAGGGTCGTAGCATTCGGCATGCAGAAATGAATCACGCCATGCATCGTGTAAATGAATTTACCACTGGGTGATATCTTCGATGTCTCGGAACAACCTCCCTGATCAATTGAGAAATCGAGCAGGACCGCACCTGGACGCATCGATTTAACCATCTCCTCGGTTATGAGAATCGGAGATCGTCTGCCCGGTTCAAGCACTGCACAGATCACAACGTCGGCAAACAACAGCAGTTTTTCGATATTATGCTTGGTTGAGAACATTGTGGTGATCCTGCTCCCAGGAGCCTGACTTACGATATCATCAAGTTTATCACGTATGACATCGAGCAAATATACATTTGCGCCTAATTGCGAAAAGGCCTTTGCAGCATGGCATCCAAGGGTGCCTGCCCCCAGAATCGCAACTTCAGCCGGAGGAATACCTGCGATCCCGCCCAAAAGAATTCCACGACCACCGCTTGGAGATTCTAGTAATCGACCCGCGATCTGCACTGAAAGTTTACCCGCCATTTCACTCATCGGTATGACCACTGGCAACCGACCGTTCGCCTTCTGGACGATCTCATATCCAATAAGGGTCAATTTCTTTTTTGTGATAATATTGAAAAACTCTTTACGCGCAGTGACCATATGAATGAATCCCATGATCGTCTGTCCCTCTTTGATAAACTCATATTCCGCCTGCTGTGGTCGCCGTACTTTAAGGACGACGTCCGCCCGCCGGTACGCCTCTTCCTTTGAGTAAACGATTGTTGCTCCAGCATTCTCATAGTCTTCATCAGTGAAACCAGCACCTTCACCTGCCTTGGTTTCAACATAAAACTTTGCGCCATAAAGCATGAGCTCCTTTGCTGCCATGGGGGAAAAACCAACCCGACATTCCGGGGTATCCTTAAAAGGTGGTATTTCACGCGGAATACCAAAATTCATAAATCCTTCCTTTCTTCTTCTGCGGAAAAATTGATCCAGACCGATGCGATATGATTCATACGGACGTGTTATCCGTTTGCCTCTGCATCAATCCGATTGTATTTTTGTTCGCTCAGAATATGCTCTTTTCTTTATATTCACCAAAAACTTCGCGGAGTGTATTGCTGATCTCACCAACCGTCGCATAACACCTTACGCAATCAATGATCAATGGTACGATATTGGACCGAGTGCGCGCGGTTTCTTTCAATTTTCGCAAACACAGGTCAACTTTATTTTTGTTCCGATCGTGTTTAATCTGCCGCAGTCGGCGTATCTGCTTCTCTACCACCTTCGGTGATACTTTCATGATCGAGAACTTCTTGTTGACCTCTTTATCAACAAGAGTGTTGACGCCAACAACACGTATATCACCTCGCTCAACTGCCTGCTGGTACTCATATGCACTCTGATGGATCTCCTTCTGGAAATACCCCCTCTCGATCGCCTTCAGAGCACCCCCAAGCTCATCGATCTTGTCAAGATATGCATGCACACCTCGTTCGATATCACTGGTAAGCCGTTCAATATAATACGAACCACCAAGTGGATCGATCACTGAGGCAACACCGCTTTCGTATCCAATAAGCTGTTGCGTCCGGAGAGCAAGTTTTACGGATTCCTCGGTCGGCAGACTGAGTGCCTCGTCCTGTGAATTCGTATGAAGACTCTGGGTTCCTCCCAGAACCGCACTCAATGCCTGTAACGCAACCCGTATTGCGTTATTTTGTGGCTCCTGCGCAGTCAATGTGCAGCCAGCGGTTTGCGTATGAAACCGCAGCATCCAGGATTTTGGATCCCCGGCATGAAAACGGTCCTTCATTATCCTCGCCCAGATACGGCGCGCTGCGCGAAATTTTGCCACCTCTTCAAAAAAATCATTATGGGCGTTGAAAAAAAAGGAAATTCGTGGGGCGAATGAATCAACCTTAAGCCCAGCTTGCTCAACCGCATAGGTTACATATGTCATCCCGTGTGCAAGCGTAAAAGCAAGCTCCTGAACCGCAGTCGCACCTGCCTCACGAATATGATATCCCGAAACAGAAATCGAATTCCATTTAGGCAGGTTTTCACTACAATATGACATAATATCAACGGTGATTTTGATTGAGGCTTGAGGGGGATAGATATAGGTTCCCCGCGCGACATATTCCTTGAGGACATCGTTCTGTACTGTACCTGATAATTTTTCCGGTGGAATCCCCTGTTTTTCTGCGACCACGATGTACATTGCCAAAAGAATTGCCGCGGTGGCATTTATCGTCATGCTTGTACTTACCTGATCGAGTGGTATTGACTTGAACAGTATTTCCATATCCTTCAGCGTGTCGATCGCTACGCCCGTCTTCCCAACTTCACCTGTGGAAAATTCGTGCTCCGAGTCGTATCCCATCTGGGTCGGTAGATCAAAGGCGACTGACAGTCCGGTCTGACCCTGTTGAAGCAGATAGCGATAGCGTTTGTTCGACTCTTCGGCAGTCGCATAACCAGCATACTGGCGCATCGTCCACAACCGTCCGGTGTACATAGATGGATATACGCCTCTTGTGAATGGAAACCGACCAGGATCACCAATATCTGTATCGTAGGTTATATCCATTACATCATCTGGAGAAAAGAGTTTCTTCATTCTATTATAATGAGACGGTCATGGCTGTTAACGATCTGACCCTTGTTCACAAGGATCTGTTTTATAATCCCATCTCGAGGTGCCTTCATCTCATTCTGCATTTTCATGGCCTCGATAACGAACAGACCCTGACCCCTTGATATTTTATCACCCTCGGATACTAGAACCTCAAGGACAAGACCCGGCATTGGAGCTTTGATCGTTAATTCCTTTAGCATAAAACTATCCGGGCTTGCTTTAAGGAGTTTCTGTACCTGCTCATCGAATACATGAACCTCAAAACGTTCACCATTAACCATTACCTGATCATCCGCTTCAAGTCTTACCGTATATGGTTTATTATCGATCATCAAAACGAAACCTGTTTTACGGGTGTTCAGGAATTCAACCGCACATTCCTTGCCATCCACTGTAACAACATAAGCGGACCCGGCACTGCTTACCTCGACCTGGAATTCCCTGTCATCGACCTTGATCACGTACGCCATATCACTGTCTTCTCATCATGGCCTGACGTCCGGCTATTTTCCATGGACTGGTCTGTTTTTTTGATTCTTCCTTAGCGGTCGATACTTCTTTTTGTTTCATGACCGCTGCCAGAGCCCCTCCAATTGCTGCGATATCATAATACTGTTTGCGGTATTCAATCTTTCCCAGCACCTTGTCGATGAAAGTGGTGTCGTAGTCTCCATTCACGAACTGCGGCGTGTTCATCACCAGAGTATGAAAGGGGATCGATGTTCGTATGCCACAAATAGAGTATTCCTGCAGGGCACGCTTCATTCGATCGATCGCTGCAGCACGGGAAGGAGCCCAGACGAGCAACTTCGCAATGAGCGGATCATAGTGTATCGGTACGGTGAATCCTTCATAAACGCCCTCGTCCACACGAATTCCAATACCTCCCGGTGCACTGTACCTACTGATCGCACCGGTCGACGGTGCAAAATTGTTTTCCGGATCCTCGGCGGATATCCGGCATTCGATCGAGGCACCCCGCATTAAAATATCTTTCTGCTTCAGTGCCATTCTTTCACCGGATGCGATCTTGAACTGCTCTTTGACGATATCAATGCCGGTGATAAGTTCGGTGACAGGATGTTCAACCTGAAGTCGAGTGTTCATTTCAAGAAAATAGAAATGCATGTCCTTATCGACCATGAATTCCACTGTCCCGGCATTCGTATAATTCGAGGCCTGGACTGCCTTTAATGCGGCTTCTCCCATTTCTTTTCTCAGAGCAGGTGTCATGATCGCTGAGGGCGATTCCTCGATCAGCTTCTGATGGCGGCGCTGAACTGAACATTCACGCTCAAAAAGGTGGATTACGTTGCCATGGTTATCAGCAAGGATCTGAAATTCAATATGCCGGGGAGCTTCCAGAAATTTTTCAATGAATATGGTTGGATCACCGAAAGCAGACCGCGCTTCGTTGGTTGCCTGTTTCATGGAACCCACTAACTCTTCACGCGTACGTACGACGCGCATCCCCTTACCACCGCCACCACCTGCTGCCTTGATGAGAACGGGAAGACCGATCCTCTCGGCAATATTGATCGCTTCGGACTCTTTTTGAATCGCACCGTCACTACCCGGTATCACCGGAATATTGGCCTTGCTCATTGTTTTCTTTGATGCGATCTTGTCACCAAGCAATTCGATCGCTTGAGAGGTTGGACCAATAAACACAATACCCTCATCTTCACAGGCCCTGGCAAATCCCGTATTCTCCGCAAGAAATCCATACCCCGGGTGTATTGCTTCAGCCCCAGACTTTTTCGCCACATCGATGATCCGCTCGATCCGCAAATAACTCTCGGATGATGCTGCTGCACCGATATGGTATGCTTCATCTGCATAATATGTATGGAGTGCGGTCCTGTCTGCATCAGAATACACCGAGACCGAACTGATCCCCATTTCTCGACACGCACGCAGTATGCGCACCGCGATCTCGCCACGATTAGCTACCAATATTTTCTTAAACATAATCCTTCAAATTCTATATAGTAATCTCAAAATTCTAAAAAATATCTAATTTTTACATACCAAATCATAAACTCATTCTTTTATTGTAGTCATTAGAATTTGGGATTTGTTTAGTATTTCGGATTTCGTGCTTAGGATTTCCCCTAAAGGGGGATATTTCCATGTTTTCTGGGCGGATTAGTATCCCGTTTATTCTCGATCATTTCAAGCGCCTCGATGATTCGCGGACGGGTAGCTGAAGGCATAATAACCGCATCTATATATCCTTTGCTTGCAGTCACGAACGGGTTTGCGAACTTATCCGTATAATCATCAATGAGTTGTCGTTCAAGTTGTTTCGGATCCTTTGCTTCCTTGATCTCCTTCCGGTAAAGTATCTTGACCGCTCCATCTGGACCCATCACCGCGATCTCAGCGCTCGGCCAGGCGAAATTGATATCTGCACGCGTATGCTTTGAACTCATAACACAATATGCCCCCCCATAGGCTTTGCGTGTTATCACGGTAACACGGGGTACGGTCGCTTCACAGAATGCATACAGCAGCTTGGCACCGTTTTTTATCACCCCGCCCCATTCCTGGGCAGTACCGGGCAAGAATCCGGGAACATCTACGAATGTTACAATCGGAATATTAAAACAATCGCAAAAACGTACAAAACGCGCACCTTTCATAGAGGAATTGATATCCAATACACCTGCGAGTACCGCTGGCTGGTTCGCCACGATACCCACTGGACGCCCATTGAAACGCGCAAAGCCAACGATCAAATTCGGCGCAAAATGCTTATGCACCTCAAGAAACTCTTGGTTGTCAATTACCTTCCGGATCACTTCATGCATATCGTATGGCTTATTTGGACTATCCGGGATGATCGAATCCAGTGCCTTTTCCATGCGGTTAACATCATCGGTACAGGCACGAACCAATGGATCTTGCAGATTGTTTTGAGGTACATAGGAAAGCAGATCCTTGATCAGATCGAGACATCCAAGTTCGTCGTTCGCGGCAAAATGGGCAACGCCTGATTTCTCATTGTGCACCATTGCTCCACCCAGTTCTTCGAATGTCACCTCTTCATGAGTGGCGGCCTTGACGACATCCGGTCCAGTGAGGAACATAAATGAACCTTGAACCATAATCACAAAATCAGTCATTGCCGGAGAGTATACGGCACCTCCAGCACATGGTCCCATGACCGCTGAAATCTGGGGTACAACTCCAGCCGAAAGAACATTCCGGAGAAACACATCGGTATATCCTGCAAGACTATCGACACCCTCTTGGATACGAGCACCCCCGGAATCTTTCAATCCGATGACCGGACACCCCATCTTTATCGCCATATCCTGGAGTTTGCAGATTTTTTCAGCATATGCTTTGGATAGTGACCCGCCGAATACTGTAAAATCTTCCGCGAAGATACAAATGTGCCGACCATTGATTCGACCAAAGCCAGTTACTACACCATCTGACGGGACTTTTTTCTTCTCCATACCAAAATCAGTACAACGGTGCATAACGAACTTGTCAGTCTCCCGGAACGTACCTTTGTCGAGGAGATAATCAATGCGTTCCCGAGCAGTGAGACGACCTTTTTCATGTTGTGCTGCAATCCGCTTGTCACCACCGCCCAACTCAGCCTGTTGGTTGAGTTCCTGCAGATGTTTTATCTTATCTTTGGTCTTCATGTTTTTTCCCCGTGTTCCTTTTCTTATGGATATGGTTTGATCGTAAACCGATCATTCTTTTCTTCAACACGCGCGAACGGTCTTAAAGGATCATGTTCAAATATCAGCAACCAATCTTCCGTTGCTGCTTTATGTAATAATTTTTTCTTTGTTTCCACCAGGTCCATCGGGTAGAGATCATAACCCATTGTGTAGGGGATCTTTACATGTGAGGTGGTTGGTATGAGATCACCGAGGTATACAGCTTTCTGTTCCTCAGATTCGATAAGCACTGACTGATGTCCGCGTGTATGACCATTGGTCTTCAATACCCGAATACCGGGGATCACTTCATGCTCGTCAGATACACACTCGATGCATCCTGCTTGCTCCAGCGGAACAAAGGTATTTCTCAGATAACTGGCTTGAGTTCGCTCGTTCGGATGAATCGCATCCTCCCACTCATCCTTCTGTATTATATAGCGCGCATTTGGAAACGCCGGTCGCCATTGACCGTTGCACATCAATGTGTTCCCTCCACAATGATCAAAGTGTAAATGGGTATTGACGACATATCTGACTTGTTCAGGCATGATATCTTTTTCAGCCAATGTCCGTAAAAATGTTCGATCACGTTCAACATTGTACATTTCAATGAAACGGTCTTTTAAATTTTCCCCCAATCCGGTATCGATCAGTACTATACCCTGTGGATGTTTAACAACCAGACAATTCAATGCCAGTTTGATACGATTTTCAGCATCGGCAGGATTGAGTTTATTCCACAATACCTTCGGGACAACACCAAACATCGCACCACCATCAAGCCAGAATGTACCATCCTGGATGAGAATGAGTTTAAACGATCCGATATTTACCGAGCGATCTTTCATGCTAATGCAGTTCTATCTTTTTCTTTTCCTCTTTTTCCTTAAGGTCGATGATTTTCTACTCACTGTTTTTAATGTCTTACTTTTTTTTGTAGTTTTACGTTTCCTTCTTACCTTTACTGTCTCATTGATCCATTCCACGATCTCACCCGTCGGTGTCCCCGGGCCGAATAACTTCCGCACACCACGCTTCTCCAACCTCTTTATATCAATATCCGGAATTATACCACCACCGATCACTATGATATCAGAGGCCTTTCGCTTTTTTAGCAATTCCAGTACTTTGGGGAAGAGTGTCATGTGAGCTCCAGAAAGGATCGACAGTCCGATAACATCAACGTCTTCCTGGACCGCTGCTTCAACGATCGATTCGCATGTCTGGTGTAAACCGGTATAGATCACCTCCATACCAGCATCACGCAAGGCAGCAGCAACAACCTTAGCACCCCGATCATGACCATCTAGACCAGGCTTACCGACCAGAACTCGAATTTTCCCTGTCATAGTACCCCCTATTTCAAATACGAAATTCTAAACCCTAAATCCTAAACATATTCTGAATTCGAATGCTCTAAACCAATTTTCATTTTGAATTTGATATTCGACATTGTTTAGCATTTCGGATTTCGTGCTTAGAATTCAAAATATGATCGGTTCCTGATATTCACCGAATTCTTCCTTCAGTGTATTGCACATCTCACCAAGTGTTGCATAAGCCCTGACACAATCGAGGATCAAGGGCATAAGATTGGAGCCCTCTGCAGCACCCGTGCGAAGTGCCCGTAAGCACTCTTTCACTCTGCGGTTATTACGCTCTCGTTTGATTCGATTCAACGAAGCGATCTGGTCTCGTTCCACTGCCTTTGGGATCTTAAGGATCTCCATGTCGGGTTTTGTATCTTCTTGATAGATATTCACGCCAACATGGTATTTCTCTTTTCGCTCGAGCTTTTTCTGGTATTCATACGCACTTTGCGAGATCTCCTTTTGGAAAAAACCCTTTTGGATCGCTTTTACAACACCACCAAGTTTATCGATCCTCTCAAAATATTTATATGCACCTTTCTCAAGAGTATCGGTCAATGCCTCAATGTGATATGCACCACCCAGAGGATCTATAGTATTCGCGACTCCGGTTTCATGAGCGATCAGTTGTTGTGTTCGCAGGGCTATCTTTACGGCGTTTTCCGTAGGCAGTGCATATGTCTCATCCATTGAGTTTGTGTGCAGGCTCTGCGTCCCGCCGAGTACTGCGGCCAGTGCCTGGAACGCCGTTCTCATGATATTGTTCTCTGGCTGCTGTGCGGTCAATGTGCAACCGGCAGTCTGGGTATGGAAACGCATCAGATAGGAGCGCGGATTCTGAGCATTATACCGATCCTGCATTAAGCGTGCCCAGATCCTCCGCGCCGCGCGGTACTTTGCGATCTCCTCAAAGAAGTCAAGATGGGAATTGAAAAAGAATGAAAGACGCGGGGCGAAACGATCCACATCCAGACCTGCATTAACACCATATTCAACATATGTAAATCCATTCTTTAAAGTAAAAGCGAGTTCTTGCAGCGCGGTTGAACCAGCCTCGCGGATATGGTACCCTGATATCGAGATCGTATTCCATTTCGGAACCTTTTCCGCGCAGTATGACATGATATCCGTAACGATCCGCATCGATGGTTCCGGAGGGTAGATCCATGTCTTTTGTGCCTGATATTCTTTTAGCATATCATTCTGGATCGTTCCCATCAATGCCTTTTTTGGCACGCCCTGTTTTTCTCCGACCACGATATACATCGCAAGAAGCATCGCAGCGGGAGGATTGATCGTCATGGAAGTCGATATTTGTTCAAGCGGGATACCGCTGAATAAAATCTCCATGTCCCGGAGAGTGTCGATCGCTACTCCACACTTACCAACCTCACCGCGAGAGAATGGATCATTCGAATCACGCCCGTATAGTGTCGGAAAATCGAATGCAACGGAGAGACCCGTTTGCCCGTGCTTAAGCAGGTATTTATACCGCTTGTTGGTGTCTTTTGGGGTACCAAAACCCGAGAATTGACGCATCGTCCACAAGCGACCCCGGTACATATTCGTATACACTCCCCGGGTAAAGGGAAATTCACCGGGATATCCCAGATCATGGTGGTAATCAAATCCTGCTATGTCATCAGGAGTGTAGAGTGTATTGACCGGTATTCCGGATACCGTGGTGAATTTATCGTCCCGTTCCTTACAGGTCTTCAACTTTTGCTCCCAAATATCCTTTTTCATATACCCCCCTATCTCCTGGCTGCTAGGATCGTTCTGGCGATCTTACTGGCTATTTTATAAGGATTCTTTTTCCGCTGGTATACAAGATCGATCAATGCGTCCACGTCAATCTCGTGCTGCACCATTTCGGCAACATGAACCTTGATCATATCTTCTATAAGTTGTTTTATGCGGCCCATCAATTTCATCTTGCGGGATTCTTCGAGTCGTCCACTCTTTTCTAGAAATAGCCTGTGTTCCTCGATCGCTGCAACCAAAGCCTTGATACCTTTATGTTCCACCGCAACAGTCTGCAGTATCGGGTAATGCCAGTTACTTTCTTGTTCACGTAATTCCAGGGCGAATTTCAGTTCAGTCATTAACCGATCGCTTCCCTGGCGGTCGGCTTTGTTCACGACCAGGATATCCGCGATCTCAAGCAACCCGGCCTTCATTGCCTGTATGCTGTCACCTGATTCAGGCACGAGTGCAACGATTGTTGTATCACAGACCTGTGCGATGTCTAGTTCCACCTGGCCCACACCAATCGTCTCGATGATCGTATAATCCATACCGGCCGCATCCAAAATCATAAGTGCATCTTTGGTCTTGAGCGCCAGTCCTCCCAGACTACCGCGCGATGCCATGCTGCGGATATATATATTTTTATGCAAAGCAAGGTCGTTCATCCGCACGCGATCACCTAAAAGCGCGCCGCCGGAAAACGGGGAAGTTGGATCGACCGCGATTATGCCGATTTTCTTTTTTTTCTCCATGAGCACTTTGGCCACAGCATTCACAAGGGTCGATTTTCCTGCTCCAGGAGGTCCGGTAATACCGATATGGTACGCAGAACCGGTAAAAGGATAAACCGCCTCCATGATCTTATGATCATGATCATTCTCAACCCTCGAGATGAACCGGGCTATCGTACGTTTATCACCCTTGCGTAACAGGTTGATTGCCATCTTCATGTTGTCTTGTTCCCTGCTCGCTTGACTTTTGCCCATGTATCCCTCAATGTTACACTCCGGTTAAATACTAGGTTCTCGCCGCATGTATCCGGATCAACACTGAAATATCCCAATCGTTCGAACTGGTAGATTCCTCCACATTTCACCGGCAGAATCCCGGGCTCAATATAGCATACAGCGCGTACCTCCATGCTGTCACGGTTGATGTTTGCCGTGAAATCCTGCCCTTCCCCTACGTCGGTTGGATCGTCCTTAATGAAAAGATAATCAAAAAGACGCACTTCTATCGGCGTGGCATGCGCCGCAGAAACCCAGTGCAGGGTCGCTTTAACCCTGCGTTTATCCGGAGCATCGCCACCCCGGGTCGCAGGATCGTAGGTACACCTGATCTCGCTGATTTCACCCTTTCTGTCCTTGATAATATCCTTGCATTTCACGAAATATGCATAGCGTAGGCGAACTTCCCGCCCTGGTGCAAGCCGGTAGAACTTCTTGGGCGGGTTCTCCATGAAATCATCGCGTTCGATATACAGAGTTTTCGAAAATGGTACCTTACGTGTACCGGCCGAAGGATCTTCGGGATTGTTGATCGCGTCCAGCTCCTCGACCTGCTGCTCTGGATAATTCTCGATCACCAGTTTTACTGGATCGATCACGGCCATGACACGAGGTGCTTTGCGGTTGAGATCCTCTCGCAAACAATGCTCGAGCAGAGCGATATCGATCGTCGTTGCCGCTTTGGCGATACTGATACGGTCACAGAAATCTCGTATCGCCTCGGGTGTGTATCCCCGCCGTCTCAAACCAGCAAGCGTTGGCATGCGCGGATCATCCCAACCTTTAACATAACCCTCTTCAACAACACGTCGCAGTTTGCGGGTACTGGTAAGGATATGCGTTATATTAAGACGGGCAAACTCGATCTGTCGCGGATGGTACACTCCCAGCTGGTCAAGAAACCAGTCATAGAGTGGTCGATGGTCTTCGAATTCGATCGAGCAGAGTGAATGGGTGATCCTTTCGATTGAATCAGACTGCCCATGGGTCCAATCATATGTTGGATATATACACCATGTATCACCCTGACGGTGGTGTGGTGTATGGATGATCCGGTACATGATCGGATCCCTCATATTCATATTTCCAGCCGCCATATCGATCTTTGCTCGAAGCACCTTTGCTCCATCCGTAAATTCACCGTTTTTCATGCGCTCAAACAGATCAAGGTTCTCCTCGATACTGCGGTCACGATAGGGGCTCGGTTTGCCAGGACTGGTCAGAGTGCCGCGGTATTCTCTTATTTGCACCCCACTCAGATCATCGACATAGGCTTTACCCGCTTTGATGAGATGAAGTGCCCACTTGTACAGTTGTACAAAATAATCGGATGCGTAATATTCGCGATCATCCCAGTCAAATCCGAGCCATCGTATGTCTTCTTTGATCGCATCGATATACTCCTGTTTTTCCTTGGTTGGATTCGAATCGTCAAAGCGCAAGTTACATGAACCGCCATATTCTTTTGCCACCCCGAAATCAAGACATATGGGTTTTGCATGACCGATATGCAGGTACCCGTTGGGTTCCGGGGGAAAACGTGTACAGACGGTTTTATGTTTACCGTTTTTCAGGTCTTCCTCGATGATCTCGCGGATGAAATCTCTGTTCGTCATTGCTCTTATTTTATTTGGTTTTTTCTATTACAGGTATGTAGATATCGAATTCTGAATCCTCACCTTCGCCCTTGAAGCGATGATCGTACCATTCAATATCAGTTGCAGTCTCATGATAAAGATATTCAGAGTTCGGTAACCATTCCATGAAGATATGATTATACGTATCCATTAGCTTCTTGATCGACCCTTGATGTATGAATTTCGCATACCTGTGCGCGGGAATATTCTTGAACGTAAATCCTTCCGGTAGATCTCCCAGACTATCCACCGGTGCGCCGACCATGTGAAAAAACCGCGCACTACTCATATCTCCCTTGGTCTGCTCCTGGTAACCCCACGATACTCCGAAGTAGACTCCCGGTATTGTTGGATTCTCGATCTCACATCCGGTTTGCTCAAGACGTGTCCAGAGTTCAGAAATGACGTTATCTTTCATGCTGATCAAAGACTGCAATCCCACAACCACCATGCTGTTCAGTTCAACGATCTCTGGTTCGGCAGCCCATGAAATTGACACCAATGCAATGATGCAAAAAGGAATAATACTACGTGCAACCATTTAACCTCCCCTCTTTGACTACTACTTGAAACGGAACCGTGCTTTGAAGTGTCTTAGGGCCAGATCGCGGCCGTATATGACCTCCACACCCGGTATCTGTTCTTTATGCTCGTATAGTGATGCAAGGGATAGAACAACCGCATCGAGATCCTGCTTTTCATAACGTAAGCGGGGCACGGCAAAACGGACAAAATTTACGCGTGGAAAGATCTCCTTCTTTTTTTTCTGATCATACTGACCGAATGTAAAATAGCCCAGTTCACACGCCCGATGACCGTATGCGGCCAGCAAAACCGCACATAGACCGATACCACCGAATTCCTCCGGTTTCATCTCGGTTCCGTGATAAAACCTGTTCACATCCAAATACACAGCGTGTCCGCCTACTGGTTTAAGTACAGGCAGACCATTCCTGTCCATATTTTCCCCGAAATCCTGAACTTGTCTGATCCGATATGTTAAATATTCTTCCCTTACTATGGTATTTAATCCAACATAGAGTGCCATGATATCACGGCCCGACAAACCACCGTATGTCGGATGACCCTCAGTGAGTATCTGGTGATCAAGGATCGCTTCAGGCATTTGGGGGTATTTCTTCACAAAATAGCCGTTGTTCTTAAAGAACATACCGCCACCCATATTGACCAGGCCATCCTTTTTAAAACTGATCGTGAAACCGTCCACTTTAGAAAACATTTTTTGCACTATCGTCTCAATCCTCTCTTTGTTATACCCTTTTTCATAGTGTTTTATGAACCAGGCATTTTCGGCAAAACGACATGCATCAAAAAAGAGGGGAATATTGTAGTCGTGAACCAGCTCTGCAACTTCCTCGATATTTTTCATCGAAACCGGCTGTCCACCACCGGTATTATTGGTTATCGTCAGGTATACCAGGGGTACCTGGTCATGGTATTTGTCCATCAGTTTTTTCAATTCACTTACGTCCATATTACCCTTGAACACTTCGTCAGATCGATCAACCGTCAATGCGGGTGAAAAAAGATTTACTGGACGTATCCTGTTCGCAATGATATTCGCATGAGTGGTATCAAAATGACCGTTGCTCGGAATAACCATCCCTTCACCGGTTCTTCCAAGATGCACGAACAGAGCATTCTCACATGCACGTCCCTGGTGGAAGAGAAATGCATTGGGATTCCCTGCTTCCGGATGGTTGAAAAAGGCTTCTCCAAACACCTCCAGCACGCGTTCCCTGAGCAGGAAATATCCCCGATTAGATCCATATGCCTCATCCCCCTGATGGAGTGCTGCCCATTGGTCATCGGTCATGGTTGTCACTCCGGAATCCGATAACATATCACATCCGGTGATCATATCACTCGGGAAGAAAAAGACATTCAAACCTACCCGATCGAGCATGTCGGCTCGTTCTTGTGGAGATATTGTCTGGTTAAAAGATACTGAATGATTATAATACGGACGCGCCTGTACAGATAGACTGTTCTCGCACGGCAGTTGCTTAACGATCTCACGCAGCTTCATCAATTTTCTCTTGTTCCGGTCCAGCGACTGATGACCACAGGATCTCTGCGATATCCATTATCTCGATACTTGCATTTAATGACTTCATTGTCTCTTCCAGCATTTGCAGACAGTAGGGGCATGCGACAACAAGGACATCCGCTCCGGTCTTCAATATTTGCTGGGCACGGAAATGAGCAAGCCGTTCATCCTGGGGCCAGTCACGCCACAAACCCATCGCACCGGCACCGCAACATACGCTGAGTTCCCGGTTGAAAACAGGTACCTCGACGAGTTTCAGCCCGGGAATACTCTTGAGTATCGCACGCGGTTCATCATATATATCCAGTTGTCTGCCCAATGTACAGGGATCATGATAGACCACTTTTTTGTTGATCGGATACTTAGGCACTAACCTTTTTTTAATGATAAGATGGCTGAATAACTGAGTAACATGAACGCTCGCGATATCCGGATCTTTGTCCGTGTATTCTTTTGTGAATGTAAGTTGGCAATGCGGCGATGTGGTCAATATTTTTTTCACGTGATTTTTGTTGAAAGAATCGATGTTACATTTCATTGCTGTCTGAAAGACTTTTTCCGCGCCGACGCGGCGCACCGCTTCTCCGCAGCAAAATTCCTGCTCACCCAGAATACCAAAACTTACATGCGCCTTTTTAAGAAGTGCAGCAGTCGCTTTTGCCACTATCTGAGTACGACTATCATATGACGGAATACAACATGCGAAGTACAGGTATTCATAATTGCCGTCGAAACGAGGTACACCTAATTCATCCGCCCATGCGCTACGTTGTTCAGCAGACTCACCCAATGGATTTCCCGTACTATAGAGACGGGAGATCACACTTTTCAACTCGCTTGGATAGGAATCGTAGTCAACCAGGATCCGCCGAACCGCACGCAGGACATCGGACAGACTGACACCTCTTGGACATTCCCGCCGGCAACTATCGCAACCAACACATCGGAATACGTCGATCGTATCCGCTGCGATGTCCTCTTTTTCCTCGCTATCAATGATCGCGCCCAATCGGATACGCTGGCAGAACCGGTAAGTAGCATATTCAGTATTTTCCAGCAGGTTCCAGGGACAGGCAGCCATACACCGACCGCATTGATAACACTTGATGACATCCTGACCACCCGATTCAATGATCGCTTCGCGGATCTCAGGATTGAGTTTGATCACATTGCTCATTACATCATCCTTTCGCCTGTTTGAGTTCCACGATCTTGTTCTTAAGTGCGGGAACCACCTTGAACAGGTCTTCAACAATGCCATAGTCAGCCTCGTTGAATATCGGTGCATTGGCGTCTTTGTTCACTGCGATGATCGTATCAGCGCCTTTTATCCCCACGATATGCTGGAACGCCCCGGATATTCCAAGCGCAACGTACAACTTTGGTTTAACGGTTTTGCCGGACGAACCAACCTGTCGCTCTTTGGGCAGCCATCCGGCATCAACAATCGGACGGGAGCATGCGACCACTCCACCAACTGCATTCGCAAAATCCTTGACCATCTCAAGATTAGCCTGCTCTTTAATTCCCCGACCAACGCTGATAACAACATCCGCCTTCGTGATATCGACTTCGCCTGCAGCAGCTTCGATGAATTCAAGGAATTTCCGGTGTTCCGGTTGCGTGCTTAAAGGGGCATCGATAGTCTCAATCTGTGTACTCAATGAACCTTCTTCAGGCACATAACATCCGCTTCGCAGACTGATGATATATGAAGGGTGGTCACGGAGACGCACCTGGGCATTCAGTTTTCCATCATACATCTGTCTGATCACACTTACATGTTCTCCATCAAATGAAATCTCAAGACAATCGGTCGTGTACGGAACCGCTAACTGGGTGGCTAATGCGGGACATAGGTCATAGCCGCATGCAGTATGACCGATCAAGGTAAGGATCGGCGACCTTTGGCCGATCAGTTCACTCAGTGTGATCTGGTAAGTTTCTGCATTGAAATCCTTATATACCTCATGGTCAACAACGAGCACTGTATGTGCTTTGCCTTTCATTTGATCGACCATGGATCCGGCATCATTCCCAAGCAACACAGCAGTAAGCTGCGCATTCCGGTCCGCTGCTAGTTTTCTACCGCATGTCAGTAATTCGAACGTAATATCACGTATCGTTCCCTGACGGTGTTCAACAAGAGCAAAGATCTCTGCCATGGTGCCTCCTTTAGAGCAATCCTTTTTCTTTCACAACATCACCGAATTTCGCGCTGATCTCGTCCATTCCGCCACTCAGGATCTCTGCACGTTTGCCGACCGGAGGTATATAGAGTTTCTCAAGCATACAATTCGCTTGTATGCTATCGGGTACGATGGTTTCCTTACCCACAACGGTAATTTCCTTCTTTGCTGCCCTGCGTATCGCGATCAAGGATGCATATCGCGGTTCATTGATCCCGGTTTGGATTGTGAATAGAGCAGGTAAATCTATTTCAAGGTGTTCGAGCAAGCCACCTTCGAGCTCCCGGTATGCATGTGCTTTCGCATCCGCAATGTCGATCTTTGTAACGAGCGTTGCGTGGGAAATGCCAAGTAATTCAGCAATTGTTACGCCTACCTGAGAGTAATAGTCATCCGTTGCCAAACATCCGCACAAGACCACATCATGTTTGATGCCCTTGATAACCGAAGAAAGCATTTGAGCAGTGGCAAAACCATCGATATCACTGAAATCTTCTTCCTTAATTCGAATCGCATGATCCGCTCCCTTGGCAAGGGCGATCCGTAGTGTATCCTCGGCTTCAACCGGACCACAGGATACAGCGGTCAATGTACCTCCAAATTTCTCCTTTAATAGGATCGCTTCCTCTAGTGCATAAGTATCAGATTCATTCATATCAAACGTCAGGCGGTCCTTTATGATATCCTTACCAGTATTATCCACTTTGACATCCGCCTCAGCAGTCTGCGGTACACGTTTTATGCATACAATGATATCCAAATTACCTCCTTCCTATTGAAATTCTAAATTCTAATATCGAAATCCCAAACAAGTCACAAATTCTAAATACCAGAGATCCATGTACTTCAAGTTTGGAATGTTGATCATTGGTATTTTTTGAGAATTCAGAATTTAGTGTTTAGCATTTACTTAGTTAGGTCTCTAGCAATAACTAGCTTTTGTACTTCTGATGTGCCTTCATACAGTTCCAGGATCTTCGCGTCCCGGTACATTCGTTCAACTGGATAGTCTTTCGTATACCCGTATCCCCCGTGGATCTGTACCGCCATTCGTGTCACCTCAACCGTGATATCCGATGCATAATACTTGGCCATTGCCGCTTCTTTTGAGACACGTTTGATCCCTTTATCTTTAAGAAAAGCAGCATAGTATACGAGCATCCGTGCTGCCTGGATCTTTGAAGCCATCTCGGCGAACATATTCTGCACCATCTGGAATTCACAGATCGGCTGGGAAAAGGCCTTACGTTCCTTTGAATATTTCACGGTTTCATCAAGCGCTCCCTGGGCAATTCCGACCGCTTGTGCGCCAATGTCGATACGGGAAGCATCGAGTGTATTCATGCAAATCTTGAAACCATCGCATTCGTTGCCGAGAAGGTTCTCCTTCGGGACCTTCACATCCTCGAAGATCAACTCACAATTAGCAGTTGCACGAATACCCATAAGGTCTTCGTGTTTGCCCAGTGAGAATCCAGGCCAATCACGTTCCACAATGAATGCGCTAATGCCTTTATGTTTCAGATCCTTATTAGTATAAGCAAATACGACGAAGATACCGGCTTCACCACCGTTGGTGATAAAGCGCTTACAACCGTTAAGTATGTAGTGATCACCTTCCAATCGAGCAGTCGATTCTATCCCCGCTACGTCCGATCCGGCATTCGGTTCTGTGATACCGAAAGCACCTATCTTCTCTCCGCTCGCGAGTAATGGCAGATATTTCTTTTTCTGCTCTTCATTGCCGAAAGTCATGATCGGATAGGAGGCTAGCGTGTTATTCACCGCTACGATCACACCGGTCGAAGCACACACACGGGAGATTTCCTCAACCGCAATAGCGAGTGAAACGAAATCAAAACCTGCACCACCGTATTCTTCGGGAACAATTATCCCGAGAAGTCCGAGTTCAGCCATTTTTTTCAGATTTTTCCACGGGAAATCACCACTCTTATCGATCTCCGCAGCGACCGGCGCTAATTCCGCAAGGGCAAATTTACGCACCTGGTCCTGTAACATTTTTTGATCATTTGTTAGATCAAAGTTCATTACGTCCTCCATTTCCTACGAAAAATCTCATTTTCCGAGCACTTGCCGGGCAATGACGATCTTCTGCACTTCTGATGTTCCCTCACCGATCTCCATCAGTTTCTCATCGCGCATAAATCGCTCAACAGGATATTGTTTTGTCAGACCTAACATTCCATGGATATCGATCGCCGTTCTACACGCCTGCATGCCGATCCGGGAAGCATAATATTTTGCCATGGCAGCCTCCCGTGAATAGGGCTGCTCATTGTCTTTCAGTTGAGCTGCCTGGTATATCAGCAATCGGGCAGCTTCGATCTCAGTAGCCATGTCTGCGATCCTCGATTGAATCCACTGGTTCTTGTGCAATGGTTTCCCCGTCATCGTTACGTCCTTTACGAAACGTGCGGAGACATCAAGGGCTCCTTGAGCAATCCCCAAGGCAAGAGCACCGATCGATATCCGACCGCCATCGAGTGTTTCCATGAATACCCTGAAACCTTCTCCTTCTTTTCCAAGCAGGTTACGTTTCGGGATCCTACAGTCCTCAAAAATAAGTTCCGAGGTAATGGATCCACGTAAACCCAACTTATCCTCCTCGTTTCCAGGAGAAAATCCCGATGTGCCTTTTTCGATGATAAAGGCACTTATCCCCGAGTATCCAAGGGTTGGGTCTTTTGTTGCGGTGAATACGATGATATCGGCGATACTCCCGGATGTTATAAACCGTTTCGCTCCGTTGACGATATAGTGATCCCCATCAAGTTTTGCCGTAGTCTGGGTACCAGCCGCATCGCTCCCTGCATTCGGTTCGGTCAGACCGAATGACCCGATCTTCTCACCCCTTGCCATAGGAATAAGATACTGTTGTTTCTGCTCTTCGTTCCCGGCGACATACACAGGAAAAACACCAAGCGAGGAATGAGCCGCAAGAAATATGCCGGTTGAGCCACACACACGTCCCACTTCTTCGACCGCGATCGCATAGGTTAGAACATCCAGTCCTGCACCACCATATTTCTCCGGCACATACAATGCAAGTAATCCCAATTCACTCATTTTTTTGACAAGATCCCAGGGAAATTCGTCCTTGGAATCGATCTCGAATGCCCGTGCTAATACCTCTTGGTCAGCAAAATCTCGCACTTTTGCGCGGAATTTGTTATATTTCTCATCGAGTATCATGATAGAATCTCCTTTGCGACCTGTTCCTTGATCTCATAGGCATTCATGCCGATCACCTGGACTGATTTTGCATCACGGAAGTAACGCTCTACCGGGTAGTCTCTCGTGTACCCGTATCCGCCATGTACCTGCACGGACGTGGTCCCGGCAAATACTGCGGTTTCATCACTGAAGAGCCGGGCATTATTAGCGGGAACTGTAAAAGTACCACCGTTATCACACAACTGTGCTGCATCATACACCAAAAGACGCGCAGCATCGATACGCGTTCTCATATCAACAAGCATCTCGCGGACCATGGGGAATTCACAGATAGCACGACCAAACTGTTTACGTTCCTTGGAGTAAGCGAGAGCGGCCTGGAAACATGATTCTGCTATACCGAGTGATATTGCCGCGAGGCCAATATTATTATAAGTCATGACCGCTGCGTTCACTTCGACCTCTTTCCCATTAAAGCCGATTAGATCGCTGACCGGGATTGTAATTTGGGATATTTGCGTGCGTACGATACCGGCTGATCGCAGACCGAGCAGATTGTGGGTCTCAATGGTCATGCCATCGGATCCTTCATGGATCCCGATACATGCTTTGTCATTTATGATAACAGGGAACGCGAAAACACCTGCGTATGCGCCATTCATAACAAAATCACTGACACCGGAAAAATTTACTCTTGTATCGGCCACCGAAGTCTCGAATCTCCTCACCTTGTCCAGCGAACTCAGCATTGCATACCCACCGATCGTACTGGTCGCTAACTTGCCAAGAAAACGTTCTTTCAAATCAGTGCTTCCGAAGACTTTGAGTGGATATGCAACACAACAATTCTGTACCGCAATCACCATTGCGATCGACGCAGATGCCCGGGCAAGTTCTTCTATTATAACACAAAGACTTGTTGTATCCAGACTCGCGCCATCATACGCATCCGGTATGATGGCGCCAAGAAACCCGAGTTCCGATAATTTTTTCAGTACTGTGGAAGAAAATTCAGCCTTCTTATCATTGTCAGCTGCGATCGGTTCAACTTCTGCCTGGGTAAACTTTCTTATTTCATTCTGAATGATCTTTTGTTCGCTGTTAAGCTCGATCAACGCCATGACATTCTCCTTTTCCTCGATGTATCATAAAACTATCGCCCTAAATACTTCTAACTATATACTGATAGGTTATATGTTTACCTTGTATGTCTTTAGGATTTGCCCAGGCTACCGCCCTTGTCAGTGCAAGTGCTTGGCATACGACTGACCTCGAAATGAGATAATTGATTGCAGAAAACAAGCTAACAATTATACATAAAAAATGCAAAATGTCAATATTTTTGACTAAAACTTACAAAAAATATATAAAAAACATATATATTGGTATATTAGAGCTTATTGGAGAATATTAAAGTGGAAAATGAAGATTAATGGCGTATTCATGGCACGTCCCGATTCACGTCCTCTGTCAACCTTGCCCCCTGCGTGAAACGCTTTTGCATATAACGAACGCATTGAAATGGTGGTTACTTAGTCATAATCCACTCCGTGATAAAAATGATGTGATAGCAAGCCGAGAAATTCTTCTTTACGCTGTTTCTCTTTCCCGAGAAGATCAAGGATTTTGAGATTATTAAGGAGAAATGAGAAAATTTAAGGTCGTGGTAAAATCGATCCTACCATGTTAAAATGTGTAAGTGTGCCTTGCCGATCATGAAGACCTTGTCTTGGTCGCCTACATGTTGATAATTGTCGATCGCTGTGAAACCGACCATCACGTCTCCAGCAATAAATGATGTAAGGAACAAGCGTCCGCCGACACCGAATGATAGCGATTTTTCGATCGTGCCAGCGAGAAAATTATCCTCCGGGAAAGTGGTACCGGGAACACGTGGGTATTCAGGTATTGGCCATGGATCATTGATCCAGGTTTCGCCTTTTCTCAAATAGGTTACCTGGGTATAAAGATCCCAGGTAGCTCCTCCATGATACACGACTTTGCCAAAGATCTCGTCATGGTCAGGACCATAAGGGGATCCTATCGGTGTCATACGATAGTAGAAGCGCTGGTACGGGACAAAGTGAGTGTAGGTGAACCGGGTTACTGCGCTGTATTCGAACATCCAGAACGTCGATCTGAGATTGAAAGGATCAGCAAATTCCATGCCGATATTAAAGCCCAGATGGTGCGGCTCGTTATTCGGATCCACCTCGAGCTGGAAATCATCCATGATCAGTGTACCATATACACACCAGTTAGTGAAAAAGCACTTTGCATCGAACTGGAAAAAGAAATTCACGTCTTTGCCCCAGTTATATTGGTAAGCCTGTAATAGAACAACCGGATTCAAATGATACAACTCAAGTGAATAATGTTCTCCGCCAAAGATACCGACTTCAGTGAATCCCAGGTGTAACCACTTGAATGGAATAAAATCCAACCGTTTCATCGTCAAATAACGTTCCGCGGTGATGTACTGCGTGATCGTATCCCCGATGTACTCCAAAGGTTTAGTATAGAGGTCATCGAGACGGCTCAATAAAAATGAGAGTTTGAATCTCTTGCCCTGCAATGCATAGCCAACCCAATCCATTGGGGCTGAACATCCTGATATCAGCAGGTTATTACGCGACGAAGGGCCTGCTGCAAACCGTTCGCGACCGATAAACACATGTGCATACCGGCTTTCAAATTTGATAAACGCTCGCTCATAATGGGACGAGAACAGATCCATGAATTTTTTGTTTGGAGGCAGACTGTCCTCACCGAACTTCACGACTGGCTGTACCATCAGCGAAAACGCTTTCCAGGAATAGGCGAATGATGGTTTTAATCGTGCGGCTCGCACCGTATCAGCATACATTGTCATCGAGAAGACGGGTTGCCATAGTTTATGTTGTACTGCACTAAGTGCTGGATCATCACGATCGATCATATAGGGACGCAAACCGGGAAACAACGGCTGGTACTCCCCCCGTACCTGCAACTCCTCCAAGATCTCGGTCTGCCATGAATCGATCGGAAAATAAAATGAAAAAAGAATGATCAGGACAGACGGGGTTACCATTGGTCTTCACTTCTCCATATAAAGCCGTTATCGTTCCGTAATCCGCAATTCGAAATTCGTAATGCCTTAATCATCAATACGCTCCCTTGCCCAATAACACGGCTGGGATCGTCTGAAACAGAAGTTTGATATCAAGGGATAAGGATCGGGTACTAACATAAATCAGATCGAGAAATATTGACTTGTCGCAAGGCATTTCGCCCCGACCATAGATCTGCCACAGACCGGTCAATCCTTGCTTCACATGAAGGCGGTCTTTATGCCAGTCCTGATACATTTTCACCTCATGGGGGCGATGAGGTCGTGGACCGATCAGGCTCATTTCCCCTTTTAGTACATTGAAGAACTGCGGCCATTCATCGATCGATGTTTTGCGGATGATCCGTCCGATATCCGTGATATAATCATTCTCCACCATTTGTGTTTTCGGTACGGTTTTTTTCATATAGTGGTTTGATTCGCTCGCTAATTGCGTATCAGTTTTTTTGTGTTCACGCATGGACCGGAATTTATAGAAGATGAACTTCTTGCCATTTTTGCCACATCGTTCCTGTTTATAGATGATCGATCCTGGACTATCCAGTTTTATCGCGATACTCACCAACAGAAACAAAGGAGCAAGAATGATCAGACCAATGACCGATATGATAATGTCCAAACATCTTCGCAGGAAATCACGCACTCTGTGATTGTGCCTGGGTTCGAAGGTGTATACGGGAATATCGTTGAGTGTACACCACTCCCATCCCAATCCAAGGTGGGAGAACATTGGTGATGCAACATGCAATTTTTGCCCACCATTCAGATACTTTTTTATATCGGTATATAGACCATCATAGGTATCAGCGGTGCTGTATAAAAAGGCCGCCTTGTGTTTTACCGCTTTTTCATCAGCAGCATGTAATCTAATACCACTCACCCGGTTGGCGTTAAAAAACTGCTTATATTCTTCATAGTATTCAGGAGGTCCGATATACTCACATGTATTATTGCCTATTGGTAGCCGGTAGCACCATTCAAGCAATACCTTTAAAAAAACAACCCGGATAACAAAGAAAAAACCAAAAGACAGGGAAAAAAAGTATGCGATGAAAACACGGCTTTCGATGAGGAACACGAATTTCGTCATGAATCCTGTTACCACATATAACAATAAAACGATTAACCATGCTTTGACTAAACGAAAGAAAATACGCAATCTCTGGGTGTAATACTCGGGTTTATATAGATCATAGAAATAGAACAGTATTGGGATGACTATTATAAGGAAAGCGATCGTGTAACACTGGTTATTCACAACACCTATGATACCCCGAAAGCGCAATAAAAGTGCAATTACATAGGAAAGAATTATGACACCGAAATCATTGATCAAGAGCAGATATTTGCGCACAGATCAACATCCCCTTGCCCAGGCTGATATACGATCACAGATATACTCTATTTCCTCTTTGGTTAATTCGGGAAATATTGGCAGACCAATCACTTCACCGGCAACATGCTCGGCGTTGGGGAAGTCCCCAAGCTTGTAGTTCAAAGCGGTATATGCCGGTTGCAGGTGGAGAGGCACAGGATATGCGATCGTGTATCCGATCATATTTTCCTTTAGGAATTTTTCCAATCCGGATCTATCAGGAACGCGGATCACGTACAAATGATATACATGCTCCCGATCCGGCATCTCCTTTGGTAAGCCTACACGGTCATTATCAGCCAATCGTTCTGTATAGGTTTTTGCATGCGCACGGCGTGCGGCATTCCATGCATCGAGTCTTTTCAATTTTGCATCAAGGATTGCCGCCTGGAATCCATCCATCTTGAAATTCCATCCTTCGAATGCATGAAGGTACTTATCATTCTGCCCGTGGTTAATGAATTTTCTTATCATACTGGCAAGCATTTCGTTGTTGGTGGTTACCGCACCGCCTTGACCATAAGCACCAAGATTCTTGGTTGGATAAAAGGAAAAGCATGCAAGGTGACCGAGTGATCCGGCTTTCCTGTGTTTGTACAACGCACCATGTGCCTGCGCAGCATCTTCGACCACAGACAGGTTATACTGATCCGCGATCATCATTATCTCGTCCATATCCGCTGCCTGCCCGTATAGATGTACGGGAAGGATAGCCTTAACTTTCATACCCAACGATTTGTCGACATGGATCTTGTCGGACGCACGCCATTCGCATTTTATCTCAAGATACTGCTTGAGAGCATCTGTCGATATATTGAAGGAATTCGCATCGATATCAACAAAAACTGGTTGCGCACCAGACAGAGTTATCGCCTCAACCGTTGCGATGAATGTGTATGGCACAGTAATTACAATATCACCCTGACCGATACCAAGGGATTTTAGGGCAACATAAAGCGCACCGGTGCCACTGGATAAACCGATCGCATGATCGCATCCGCAGTAGGCTGCGAAATGTCCTTCTAATTGCTGGACTTTCTTCCCCGCAACGAAGGCACAGGATTCGATGGTTTCCTGCAGGGCCTGGTCAATTTCCTTTTTTATTGACATATACTGGCGCTTGAGGTCAATATAGGGTACGTGCATCATCACTCCTTTTTATGCCCATACGCAAGGATGTTTATTATAATACTGTCCTCCTCTTCCCAATATGTATAACGATAAATGGTGTAGTTATTATAAAAAATATCAATATCTTGTCAATACAGAGATGATTTTTCTAAAAATTAAACAATTATATGAAAAGGATCTAAACACCTGATTTCCTCAGTAATGCACAGGTGTCACGAGCAATAATATCCCAGTTGTAAACCTCTGTAACCAGCCGCTTGTACCTTTCCCTCTTCACTTCGGGACAGGGCGCTATGAGTTCTGTTTCAAGTTTCATAACCAGTGCCTTGATATTTCCAGGGGGGAAATATACATCTTCATCCAGTGCTATTTCACGGGTGGCTGGGATATCACTGACCACAACAGGACACTCGAAATTCAATGCCTCAAGAAGCGTGATCGGCAGTCCTTCGTAGTAGGAAGGTAGCACGAATACTCTCGCATACCGGTAAAGACATTGCAGCTCTTCGTGAGTACGTATACCGGTCATTACAATATCAGGATTCTCTCTTGCCATAGCCTGCAGCTTTCGGCTATACCGGGTCTCGTGATCCGCACCCCCGACAATTACCAGTTTGCAGTCACGCCGTTTCAAATTGCTGTAGGCCGTGATAAGATCATGAAGTCCTTTTTCAGGAACAAAACGTCCCACTGCCAGCAAATAGGAATCCGCCTTCAATCCGAAAGTATCAAGATATACACTGCCTGGCTCACATGTTGCCTCATCCACCCCATTGGGAATGAATTCGAGATCATGACGGTTGAAACGGTTCACAAGATGTGTTTTTACATTCTTCGAGACGACTATCACATGACGCGCACAACGCAACCCCAGCCATTCCCCTAATTTAAGCATAAAGCGAGCACAACATCCCCACTTCTGGCGCTGATAATCAGGTCCGTGATGGGTCATGATCACTTTCAGGCCAAGTAATCTAGCAAGAGGTGCCAGGAGGGCGGGTCCTATTGCGTGGATGTGCACAAAATCCGGTGAATGCAGACGTGAAATGACTATACCGAGAAAGGTATGCACGATCGCTTCGAGATACCTGTTCCGCGGGCTCCACAGGTGGTAAAAACGAACTCCCTGCCATTCCCGCAATCTTTTTTCATGGGGTACATACGGTGTGCGGGTAAATACCATTATCTCGCATTGTTCATTTACGAGCCGCGGATATAAGCGCTCACCGTGACGCTCTATCCCTCCCTGAATATCCGGGAAACCTCGTGTTCCCAGAACGAATATTTTCATGCAGGAGTAAATGGTCGTCCAAGCATCGACCTAACCTTATTATGCAGAACCCATGTAAGTGGTTTTATCAGCATTTTTTTCATTGCTGGTGATGCCGTACCGATCATCCAGCAGTTCTTTGGACACCTTTGGACGGATTCACGAACCTTAGCTGCCTTTTCCCCATTCCATATCTCGTCGAATGATTGCTCATACATATTCCCCATGCACAGGTCTCCGGTTTCCCTGTCCTGGCCATTGCATGGGCGCACTTTGCCCCACGGATCAAGAAAGAACATGTCCGTACCCGCGCCACAAGGCAATAAACGTTCTTTGCCGTGCAGGTAATTGATCAAACCGTAGTTGAAATAAGCACGGAACCAGTTCTTTGAACGCCCTGATCGCAATAACTCGTTGATCAACTCTATAAAATATGCAGTTACTGCTTCTATATCATGTATGGCGTTATCGTATTTATGAAAATAATCCGAATTATGAACGACCGCGGTTGCGAACTCGACGCGCATTGCTTTTGCCAACTGGTACAATTCGAGCATCTCTCGTGCATTCTTGTCCGATATGGTTATGCCGAATCCGATATCCTTCATACCTCTGCGCTGCAACTCAAGAAGTGTCCGCAGTCCATGATCAAAACCATTTTCTACACCACGCAGAAGATCATTTGTTTCAGGCAAACCCTCAATACTGATGCGAATACCTATAGCAGGATGTTTTTGTGAGACCTGGAGGATCCGCTCAGTGAGATATCCATTGGTACTGATCACTATGCGTTGTGCTTTTTCTTGCAGGATTCCGATTATTTCATCGATGTCCTCACGCAAAAATGGTTCTCCTCCTGTGACATTCACGAAGTCCAGCTTGGGTAGTTTCTCCAATAATCCGGGTTTGAATTCCTCCTCAGACTTAGTCGGGAATTTCCATGTATGGCACATGTGGCATTTGTTTATGCAACGGTAGGTTGTGATGATCGCTGCTTCCATGCTATGCATTTCTCGCCGTCATGTATACCTCTATAAGGCTCTTATAATATTTTTTTGGATTATAATTCCTCTCGACATATGTTCTAGCATCCATACCCATTTTCCTGATGTTATCTGGATGGGAGATGCAATGAATGATACATGCCCGTAGTTGTTCTTGATCTCCCGGCGTGAAGAGCATACCATATTGACCACCTCCTATTAGTTCCGGGATCCCGCCAATGTCAGCACCGATCACCGGTTTTCCGAATGCAAACGACTCAAGAATACTGCGTGGATTATTTTCATACCACTCTGATGGAAGAATAACACAAAGCGCACCGGTGATTTCCTGATAGAGTGCATCCCCACGCAAGTAACCACGAAAGACAACGTTCTTTAATCCCAGCTGATCGGTTAAATCACGCAGCTCCTGCTCAAACGGACCGGTTCCTACAATGTGTGCATGCACATCAAGATTTTGCAGGGCAAACAGGAATGTTTTTAGACCTTTTTCTTTGGATAACCGGCCAAAATATAACAGATATCCCTTATTATCGAATTGCGGCTGTAACCGGCTGGTATCGATAAAGTTAGGTATTACTTCTATTCTCCGTTTGAAATCCATTGAATGCAGCATTTCCTTAAGAAACATACTCGGTGAGATAAAAATGTCAATGTTATCGTAAATATGAAGTATTCTATGATGTAAGTACATTTCAATTGTATTAATAACACTTTTCACTAATGAACCTTTAACACATCTGTTCGCCAAGCAATTGTAGTATCTTTTCCGAGCACATGCTTGGCATGGCTTACCGCTCTGATACATCAAATATGACGCACAAACAATTTTATAATCATGCATTGTCATAATAACCGGGATCTGGTATTTCTTAATAGCGTCAAGGATGGAAGGTGATATCTGATGTGCAAAATTATGGAGGTGTACGATGTCAGGGTGATAACTTTCCAGAACTCGTTGGATTTTGTAACGTGCTTCCAGAGAATACAGAATATCCATCGCAAAACGCATTCTATTGAAAATACCACCAGGTTTGTTCAAGTCTCTAAAAGATAGCAAATGGTCACTACAAAAAACGTGGGGATTGTTCGGGTGGTCCATACCCCAGTATTGAACCCCATGACCCATTGAATGCAATAACTTTCCTGTTTCGAGGGTTACTATTGCATCCCCGCCCTTTTCATACAACGACTTATTGATCTGCAGTATTTTCATGGTGAATTAACCAAGCTGTATCATACAATCAGCAACATTATTGCTCATGCTGATATGCATAACCATGAAGAAAGGCAGCAAAAAAATAGAAGATCAAGTTCGGGGAATCGTGTCGCCACACAAGATCATAAAAGGGTCCAAGCAATGCATAAAACACCCACATACCGATGAAGGCTGCAGCCATGATACGAATATGAGTATCCTCAACAGTACGATTCAAGAATACAACTCTGCGCAATAAACAGAATAACATCAGGAAAAATATCAGCAGTCCCACTATACCAGTTTCCCCCAGAATAACTGCAAGTTGATTGAGGTAAGGGACCTCCTCAAATATACGACCTGGTGTACCCAGAAAATTACCCGCCAATAACGCACCCGGTCCCAAGCCCATGAGAATTGTACGGGGATTTGTACGTAAATAGTTCCATACAAAAGCGCTTCCAAGAAATCTGGAAGATGATACATCAACACGCTCAGCTTCCACCAGGATTGTAGGCTCACGGATAAAAAATGATATTCTTTCGAGATATTCTGCCAGTGTGTTCCCGCTATAAACGTGCACCTTATCCCACATCGATAGCGCTCCGTAGATCATGACAATAAATACCACCGGGATGAAAATCATAAGGAAATATTTTTTCACTTTCTGCTTCCGAAACGTTGCATAAATAGTAAGTATTGATATAATAGGTATCGATATTGCGAGCGCTTTGATCTCGCCGATCAGTGACACCATCAACAGCAACGCCACAAATACGATCAAATACCATTTAACTCCCAGCAACATATTCCGTGCTACCACAAATGCCGCTCCATAAATAGCATACACCCCAAGATCAAAATGGCCCCATGGTCCCAGCGTAAATGATATAAAATCACCGTGTACTCCCATCACAAAAAATCGATATAAACATTCAGGTATTTGAATAGAAAGTAAAAATAAAAATAGAACAAGGAATTTTTTCGCAGTCTCGATTTGAATATCCATATTAATTAGAATAATAAATAGAAGAGGGTAACGGATATACAGTATTAGACTACCCAGCAATTCCACCGCACGCACATTATTCACTATCCCTGATATAAAACTGAATATCATGTATAATACCAGGGGAATAAAGATCGCCCCGAGACGGATGTTCTTTTTACAGATCGCCATCCGAATCAACTGAACCGCACCTACAAGAAGAATGAGTACGATACTCATCCATCTAAGAAAAACAAAATCCTCCAGAAGTCCGTCCGGGACAGTCTGTCGTGGAATATACCAAAGCAGAACAAGGAGGACGAGCGGCATGTAATTCCATTTTTTGATCACAAAGAAAACAATGAACAAGAAGATGATCAGTGCGATCATTAAAATAAGAATTGCTGTTATCATAAACGCTTCTCCCTACAGCCCTGGCGCGAATTCCAGGAACGACAGAAATTTCCAGGTAGGTTATACCCAGGTTCTACAATTTCACGATCGCCGAACACAGATGCTGGCGGTGCATTCATACTGTTTCTGCCCCTCCTCATGGTGTCATTCACTCTTGTAACTGGACAGCCATACATTCAGACCTCGATTTTTAACATAAAAAAATGAAACACTCGCGACAAATAATTCAGTTAACACGACAGCGATCGAAACGCCTATATGTTTATAAAATACCGCGAATATAAAAGCAAGTAGAATATTGAGCAGGGCAGCAAAAAACAGTATGCGCGAAAACACCCGTTTCAAATTGAATGCAAACATTGTTTGAATTCCGAAAATATTGCTGATCGAAATAATCAACGGAAGAACCGATAGGATCTTCAACACGATCACTGATTCCAGATATTGCGGTCCCAAAACTATTTTCACGAACACCTCGGCAAGCAAGTATATCAGAACAGAAACAACAAAAAAACCAGCGACAAATATAAATGAAATTTTCCTCAAAAGGGACAGCGCCATGTTTTTAGATTCTGTCGCGAGTTTGTTTATATACGGATAGATACTTTGAGATCCCGCCCACAGAAGACGCTGCACTGCCCGGATCAGTTTTTCGGCTGCACTATAATATCCAACAAAAACATCGCTCGCCACCAATCCAAGAATAAAAACCCCACTGTGCGTGTAAAGACTAATGGATATCGTAGATACAAAATAGTGCCACCCGGTTACCAGCTCTTTTTTAAGGTCATCGAATCGGGGCAAGATAAATCTCACCCGGAAAATCCTACGGATAATGATGAGGCTTATAATACCAACAATTATCAAACCCAGAGAATTCAGAAGCGGTACATAGGTATAATGTTCTTGAGTACGTATAAAAATAAATATCGATACAAGAAAAAATGATTTGGCGATAAGATACAAACCAGTAATATATTTCATTCTTTCCATGCCCTGAAAAAACCAGGTCGGGAATAGAACGTCTCCCAGGACACTACCGAAGGCAAATATGTAAAGCCATTTATCCGACCAGAACCTTTCGAAAACAAGAAGAATTCCAATCAATAGGAGGAATGACAAACACATGAAAATGGTTTTAAGGACAAAAATCCTGCTGAAGATTTGAGAAATTTTTTCCACATTATTCCTGTTAATGGAAATGTACTTCGGACCGGCAAGGTAATAACCGTAATCGGTGAGTATCACCAGGTAGGCAATTAATGCTTGAGCGAACGCAACAATCCCGAATTTCCCCGGGCCTAATACTCTCACCAAATATGGGAGGGTGAATAATGGCATGATATAATTTACTACTTCAAGCGTCGAAAGACTTAAAAAATTGCCAATGATACGCCCGTGAGTTCTGTCTTTTATTTTCTTATCCCCTGCCGTTGTCATTTGAAGTGTATCTCTACCCCTTTGTTTTTTTATCGCACATTGAATTCATGCATAAAATAAACCATCTCAGGATCTCCTGATCGCAACACATCAAATTCCTGTACTCTTACACACCCAAAGCAATGCCGCGTCTATATTATACTCCTATAACGATCCTTGACCATAATACAAGTCTTACTCCTTCTTGTCAAGATTGTTTTTCTCGCACAATCTCTTTTCTTTGTTAATCGCAATGTTTTCTGAAAATAACAAATGTTCAATGCCCTGGTTCACTTGACAAACACTGCTTTAAGATTATACTTATAGTTTATTTCGCTTACTGGCGTATGTTGCTCCCGGTAAAGCTAAAACAAGGTACATTTCCGGTTATTGAAAAAGAAGGAGTGTTACGGAAACTTGCTTATAAAAAATCAAATTTCAGTGATCATCTCATACAAAGAACCAACCCCCTTTATTCAGGAAACTATCAACTCACTTAAGAATCAGACTATTGCAGGGGAACTTGAAATTATAATGATACAGGATACCGGTCGTGGGGTTTCAGCGACAAGAAATCTGGGGCTGGATAAAGCTCACGGCGAATATATTTTTTTTCTTGATGCCGACGACATCTTCTATCGAAACGACACGCTGGAAATGGTCCGTGCAGTTATCCAGGATAATGAACAACTATCATTCGTTTATGGAGATCTGGTCATCGGAAACGAGAAGTTAAATCCAATTACCTACCATATGACACCACGCTTCCACGCCAGTCATATCAATACTTTCCTATCATCCGGAGGAATGATCTTATTGTTATCGATCCTGTTCCGCAATGATGATAACATTCGTTTTAATGAGAATTTGCGGTTTGGTGAAGATCTGGATTACATATTGCGAAAAACAATCGGAAAAGATGGAAAATATATTAGGCTTCCTATTGGACTATACCGTCAACACGGCGAGAGTCTCTCGAGGAAAAGAACGCCCGGTAAAGCACAAATGATCGCCCAGATTGCAGATGTTTATAAGAATTTTCTTGAAGGACATCCGCAGTTGGTCAAAAACAAAATACATTTTAATAAGATCATGGCCAGGCAATATCTGAATGTCGCCCACATGCTTCACCATATTTACTACCGCAGAGAATCATTTGTTGCGATCCTTAAGGCGCTGCGTCATTTCCCATACCTTTTCACTAAGAAATTCTTTCGTGCGATAACAGAGTTCATTCTACCGGTTTTTATTGCACGAAACCTGAGGGCGCATTTAATTGCCTGGAAAATTCAGAGATTCCATACTTCTCATAATGCATGCCAATAATCAAACCCCCCCGTACCTCAATCCATTATGATGTTCGTATCCATTCAGATCAATAATAAATTTTCCAGATGAAGAACGGAAGATTACCTGAGGTCGAGTGCTGTATTACTTCAAAAATATCAATGGAAATTTCATCGTGCGCCGCTAAGCAGGTCAGTTGGCACTAAAAAAAGTTGAACATATGAATCAGTACCGAACATGACCGGATTGGCGATAACGAACACATCAACTTCTTTCTTTTCAATGTCAAGGATTTTCACTTTTAGTGGTGCTGCCTTGTTATCGAGTTGCTGCACGATATTATTGATCACGGTTTCACGTAAAGACGGTGCAAAAAGATTCTCAAGGTCGATATCAGCGAGTTGCTCCGGGGGGTAACTGAAAAGTTCAATCGCACGCTGATTCGCATCGGTCACTTTATAATCGTCAGTACTAACAACGAGCGTGGGTATACGCGCATCATCGAACAGATGTTCGTATTTCACCATGGTTTCAGCCTGCTGCTCGGCATTGACAATAGGTTCTCGCATATAATGTACGAGTCCACCACCACCAGCAAATACCTGTGGGTATACGCTGCAGGTCAAACGTGATTTAAGACCGCGAAACGACATCGTTTCGGTGGCTGGTTCACCGCTATCCCGTGCCTGTTTCCCCGGGCAATCATTCAGGGGTTCGTGTGCACAATGGAACACCTCGTAACATTTGCGTCCAATGATCTCCTTGACTCCCTTGCCTAATCGCTGGAACGTTTTCAGGTTTGCCCGCAATATCGTATAATCGAAATCAGTTACGAAGATCGGATCCTCGATCGCATCGACTGTTGCTTCCCACTCCTTTTTTGCTGCTGTTACAGTCAATAATAATCGCCTGTTCTCGCGCGTAAGTTCACCATGTCGAAGAGCACGCTTGGCCGCAGTTCTAATCTTATCTTCAGTTAACGGCTTGATCAAGTAACTGTGGATGTCTAATGTCTCGGTTTTAACCATGCTTTCAGGAAAGGCGTATGACGTGATAAGAACGATCAGTGCCTCAGAACATTCATCGTTGAGCTGTTGAATGATCTTATCATATGGAACATCACCAACATGAGCATCGATGAAAACAAGATCGGCTTTTTCATCTTTGCATTTCTTGACTGCAGTACCCGGAAGATCGCATGATACCACCTTATGTCCTTCTCCCTCAAGTGTACTGCTCATGAGTGAAACAACGTCGGAATTCTGGCTGACCACAATGATCTTTGCCTTCAACTCCTCACCTCCTCACCATCCTGTCCTAATATGCAGACCGCCGGTTATCAGGTTTTGCCCGAATCGCGCGCACTATGGCAGAACCCAAGTACTTGTTAAGTATAATCACATATAAACTACTGTCAATTGCGCTGATCTTGCTTCTTTACTCGTTCTCTATCGCATCGTTGAGCCGGTTGATCAGTGTATTTGACTCTTTGTCCGGGATCCTGTGGTGAATCCTGATCGCTTCAGCTTCCAAAAATCGATGGAAATCCGCTTCAGCTTGCAGGCTTACGAATGATCCAGGATACCGCTTGATCATATCAATAAACAAAAGGGAGGCGGCCGGATATAACGACCAATAGCCATTCCATAGTTCGGCCGTACTCTTCAATATGATCGTACTGATGTAATCATTCAATTCCATACTATAATCATATCGAGTGGAATAAACCAATCTCTTGTACAGAGAATACAACATTGCGATATCCTGCTCATCCTCTTCGCGCTGAATCCTTGCCTGGAGTACCCTGACTTCGGTCACCCACGTATCTAGATCGATCTCCCTTAATTTAAATTTGACCGGGATAATAACCGATGCTTTGATCGGTTGCTCATGGAGCATGGCTGGAGAAAATATAAAAGTCTGGGCTGTCTTTAATGCGGCTGAATCGAGCAATGCATATCCCGACGATTTCTGCACCCTGGCTTGGTCCACCTTGCCTTGTTCGTTAATGAGTACGAACAGCGTACTGGTACCCTCCAGACCCCGCTCCAGGGCACGATCAGGGTAATATAGATCATACTCCATAAGGACTGGCATGGTTCCAATACTCGGGCGTGGCGCGCACCAATAGCACAATACAAGTACAAACAACGCGGATAATTTATATTTCAATATCTCATAATAGCCGAATTTAGAAAGTTAGTCAATAAAAAATCTCTTGCATTTTCGTTTCCTGTATATATACTTGATTGGAGGTTGTGTGATCGAACTAAGAAGTTTTGTCAATGATATAAGGCCATATAAACCAGGTAAACCTATCGAAGAGGTAGTGCGGGAACTGGGAATAACGCGTGAAGTAATAAAACTCGCCAGCAATGAAAATCCGCTCGGTCCTTCACCCAGGGCGATACAGGCGATCCAGAAACGTCTTACTGAAACCAACCTTTACCCTGATGATAACTGCTTCTATTTAAAGAAGGTCATGAGCAACAAGTTCCAGTTACCTAGCGAGCAGATCATTGTCGGCAGTGGATCGGTTGAACTCATTGAACTCATCTTCAAGGCGTACGTCAATCCTGGTGATGAGATCATTATGAGCGAACCTTCTTTTATTATGTATAAGATCGCATGTCAGATCTATGGTGGAAAACGTGTAGCGATCCCCCTTGTGGATTACTCTCACGACATCAATTCGATGGTGCGGGCGATCACAAACAGAACCAAAATATTGATTCTCGATAATCCCATCAATCCAACCGGGACAATAATCAGCGAAGATCTTTTCAAACGGTTCATCGAACAGGTTCCAGATCATATCATATGCGTTGTCGATGAAGCATACCGTGAGTATATCGAAAATGCAAATTACCCCAGGACCATGGATTACCTGAAGCAAAAAACCAATCTTGTGATACTCCATACATTCTCGAAAATATATGGCCTTGCTGGTCTGCGTGTCGGATATGGTTTTTCCAGTGATATGATCATCAGCGCACTTATGAAGGTTCGTCTTCCGTTCAATGTGAATCTGACCGCTCAGATAGGTGCCGCAGCCGCACTCGATGACACGGAATTCGTTAAAAAGAGTCAGAAAAATAATGAAAATGGTAAAGAGTTCCTGTACAAAGAACTGCGTCGTCTCAATTTTTCCCTTACCCCGACCTTTGGTAATTTTATCCTCGTGCATTTCAATGAGGATGCAAAAAGTATATTCATGAAATTGCAGGCCGAAGGAGTGATCACACGAACTGTTCTCGAATACGGACTGACAAATTCACTCCGCATAACGATCGGCACACCAAGTCAGAATGAGCAACTGATTAAAACGCTCACAAAGATCCACTAAGTGAAGTCCTTCAAAGAACTCATCGATCTTGCGAAAAAATCAGGCAAGAAACGATGTGTGGTAGTCTGTGCTCATGACGAAACCGTACTCGAAGGTATCCGTTTGGCTCAATCGCTTGATCTGATCCACGCGGTGCTGGTTGGAGATGAAAAACGTATTAAGGAACTTGCTTCCTCAATAAAGCTCGATCTGAAACATACTGAGATCATAGATACAAGCAAGGACGAACAGGCATTGGAAACATCCCTGAACATTGTGAAATCACAAGGTGATTTCATCATGAAGGGAATGCTCTCGACCTCAGCATTCTTGAAGGGCATCCTGCATAGAACATATGGATTAAGACAGGGAAACATACTCAGCCACATTGCGGTGCTTGAGATCCCTGGTTACCATAAACTCCTATTTATGTCCGACGGAGGGATGAATCCTAAATTACAGATCAAAACACGGATCGATGTAATAACGAATGGGATCCGGACCATGCATGCGCTCGGCATTATGGAACCTAAGATAGCGCTTGTCGCTGCGAGCGAAACCGTAAATCCGGATATGCCTGAAACGACTGATGCTGTCCAGATTGTTGACATGCACCGGAATGGCGAAATACCTGGGTGTGTGATCGATGGACCCTTCGGTTTCGATGTCGCGGTGTCGAAAAAAGCCGCCGAGCATAAAAAACTAAAAAGCACGATCGCGGGGGATACCGACTTCCTGCTCATGCCGAATATTTCAGCCGCCAATATCTGGGCAAAGGGATTGATCTATTTCGCCCGGGCAAAAGCAGCAGGTATGGTATCAGGAGCACAAACACCGGTAATTATGTTATCACGCGCGGATGTGCCGGAAACAAAACTACATTCTATGGCGTTGGGCGTTGCTATCTCAAGACCATTATAAACTGCAGAACCGTTTTCGTATTCTCGATCAATGATAATCCCGGCAATATGTGACATAACCACGATTATCGAGCGGATACGAACGTTCGGAAAGGTCTCGATCACCGGTTTTGCAGGATCCTCTGATGCACTTTTTGTTTCTCAGTTAAGCCGCGCAGTAGACCACATCCAGGTGATCGCAGCCGATGATACCTGTGAGCGTTTTTTCTCTGACATCAAGCAATTAGAGCCGGATACTGTACTGATCAAGGATCCATATGTACACTCTTCGCCAGCTCGTATATTCGTCACAACTGTTACGGGTCTTGATATTCCGATCCATGAGAGCTTTCCAGTCGAACTCCAGAGGGGCCAGGAAATCTCGATCCATGATCTACTCACCGATATTGAACGCTCGGGCTATGCACGCGAAGATATCGTCGAAGACATGCACGAATATGCTGTCCGTGGCGGCATTGTTGATATATTCCCCCCGGACAATGATCCATTACGGTTTGAGTTTTACGGAACAACACTCTATTCCATCAGGAAATTCAACACACAGAACCAGCGCTCATACGAAGAGATCGAAAGCGCAACTATCAATCTTGCCCGGACCGATCAAATCCACACACTTCGCACCCGGTACGCTGCTGACACATGGCGTATCGCGTTCACCGAGATCGAAGGTTTGGGATCAACAGTTGAAGTACGAGCTGATGGTGACATCAGGCTCCAATTCATCCCAGCGCTAAGATACTATGGGGACCTCAAGCGTCTTCGTTCGGATATGGATCGTGATCAATACACCTACTGCTTCTATGTATCATCCCGGGGACTTGTAAAAAGACTCAAATCAGTGCTTGGTGACATTACTGCTTTTCTTGCGCCGCTATCACTTGGTTTTATCGACCAGGATTCCAAGACAGTGCATATCACTGAAACCGAACTGTTCGGCACGCCGATCAAGCGCAAACAGGCTTTTAAAGGTTTGTTCATTGATGATCTCATGGCTCTTAAAGAGAACGACTATGTTGTCCATGCAGACTACGGAATCGGCCAGTTCAAGAGATTAACCTTCATTACCGTCGAGGACCGCTCGTACGAATGCCTGCAGATCGATTACGCCGGGGAAGATAAAGTGTACCTTCCGATTGAACGGATCAATCTCATTGAACGGTATATCGCAGCCCAGGACCACCCCCCGACCTTATCCCGGATCGGCAGCGATGCATGGATAAAGACGAGAAAAAAGATAAAAAAGGCGACGGAGCGCGTGGCGATCGATCTCCTGAACCTTTATGCCCAGCGAGCTCAACAAAAGGGTTTTGGTTTCTCACCAGATACCATGGAACTACGAGATCTTGAAGTATCGTTTCCATACGAAGAGACACCTGATCAGCAACAAGCGATCATCGATGTAAAGAAGGATATGGAAGCAATCAAACCTGCTGAACGTTTGATATGCGGCGATGTTGGTTACGGTAAAACTGAAATTGCACTCCGTGCCGCGTTCAAAGCTGCGCTTGACGGCAAGCAGACCATGCTCCTGTGCCCCACAACCCTCCTTGCTTTTCAGCATTATAATACTTTCAAACAACGCCTTGCACCATACCCGGTGGAAGTCGCCATGATCTCTCGGCTCGTTGAACGGCATGAAATAGTAAAGCTATTGAAGAGAATTGCCATGGGTCAAATCGATGTAATCATCGGTACCCACCGGCTCCTGCAGCCCGATGTAGTATTTAAGGATCTTGGCCTGCTGATAATCGATGAAGAACAGCGGTTTGGAGTAGCACAAAAAGAAAAGATCCGGCATCTCGCTCCTAATATAGATACGTTCTCATTGTCAGCAACACCCATTCCCCGGACATTATACATGGCATTGTCCGGGCTCAAGAACATATCAACGATCCATACGCCACCACCTGGACGACAGGATATATTCACCAAGATCATATATTATGATGAAGAGGAGATACAACGAATAATAACCCACGAGCTCTCCCGTGGCGGTCAGGTTTTCTTTGTCCATAACCGCATACAGACGATCGATACGGTACGCCAGAAATTGCATCACATTGTACCCGATGCCCGTATTTGTGTCCTCCACGGGAGAATGAAAGAAACGATCACGGCACAACGCATGGTCGATTTCATCAACCGGCAATACCATATATTACTCTCAACCGCGATCGTTGAATCGGGTCTTGATCTTCCGCAGGTCAATACCATTATTGTTGATAACGCTCACACTTTCGGTCTCGCTGACCTTCATCAGTTACGCGGAAGGGTCGGTCGCAGCAATGTTCAGGCATATGCATTTTTCATTGTCCCATCCCGTGGGCGCATGACTGACGAAGCACATAAACGCCTGAGTGCGCTGGCTTCCTATTCATCACTAGGATCCGGTTTCAGGCTCGCGCTTCGTGATATGGAGATACGGGGGGTCGGTAATCTCCTTGGACGGGAACAATCAGGTCACATCAACTCGATTGGCTATCATCTCTACATGAAAATGCTCAATATATCGATCAATGAGTTGCAGGGTCGTCCGCCAGTACGCGAACCTGTTCTGGATCTGAAGCTCGATGCATATTTTCCGCAAGAATACATGGAAAGTGGCTATGAACGTAGTGCTCTGTACAAACGTCTCCTCGCCGTGGAGTCGCAGATCGAGCTTGATTCCATACGTGAGGAGATCATAGACCGCTTTGGCAAATATCCCGCAGCGGTCGCAAACCTTTTCAAACTCTCCACGATCCGTATCAAGGCACGAGAAATCGGCGCCCACGAGGCCACACGGCGAGGAGAGAATATCCTTTTTTATCGAGAAGGGATAATTATTAAAACAGAAAAACTACAATAACACGTCATGCTCGTTAATTGCGTTATTTTCGTTTCCATTGCAGCCTAGATTATTGTTCGTTAAAAAAATCTGCCATTCGAAATTCATTGTCATACCCCACTTGACTTTCGTCTCATACCTGCATAGACTCTAAGGAAGGAGGTCGCATGGAAAAGAAATTCAAGGCCTTAAGGACGATATCTATAATATTCAAGATCATTGCCTGGCTCATTGCTGTAGTCACGGTTATTGGTTTTTTTGGCATGCTTGTTGGTGGTGCAGCTCTTTCTCAACTCGGCAGTAAGTACGGGGGATCCTATGGACCGGCTATGCTGGGTCCGATGTGGGGCATTTTTATGGCATTTTACGTGCTCATAGTAGGAGCGATATCATTCATCAGTTTTCTCGCTGGTGCGGAAATGATCATGGTGATAATCGCGATCGAGGAAAATACGAGAGCGCTGACGGCCAAATCAGCATAGTAACAGCCACCACGCTCCTGATAAATATTCAGTCCGTTTTTCATTGGGTATTCAATCGACTTGGTGGTTACAACCTTCGGTTCACGGCTGTAAGCAGCGTCTAGAGCTTAGCGTATAGCGAAGTAGCGCGATTGGTTCCCGGTTCTTTATATCCCGAACTCGGCTCTCAGGGCAGCTACTGCATCCATTACCTGATTTTTTTGTACCATTAGATTCAATCCAGATAAAGATGCATTTATCATCTCGATATTGATCTTACGCTTCGCAAGTATGTCGAAAATACTTCCCGCAACACCCGGGGTGTGACCAAGAAGCGGTCCGTAGATGTTGATCAGGGCGCAGTTTTGATCGATAAGGATCGTATTTTTGCCATAGCGTCCCCTTATTCCCTCAAGTATCTTACTCACTGCCTTGACATTCGATTTGAGCACGGCAAAGGATATATCGGAACGGTTTCGGCTGGTCTGGCAGGTGGAGATGAGTTCGATATTACATCCGCGATTTCCGAGGGTGCTGAATATCTCAGCGGCAACGCCGTGCCGGTTCACGACACCTTGCAGTGTGATTTTTGCCATGTGAGTCGTATACTCTATATTCTCAATCAGTCGTTCCATAAGTTGCTTGTTCTTCTAACGGGCGATGATGAATTTCTCAACGATCTCATCCGTGCCGTTGGTACCCTGTACGAACGCTTTAACAAGGTATACACCATTGCTGATGTCATCCTCATATTCATCCCGACCATTCCATGTGATCTGGTTGTAACCAGCAATGCCCTGGACATTATCAATTGTTTTTATCAGACGTCCGGCGATCGTGAATATCTTCAACGATACTGTTCCTGCGTTGCTGAGGTCGAATGTGAACCAAACACTACCTGCATCAACCACGGGATTGGGGTACACAAGAAAATTTGCGATGCCGATATTTCCATATAATTCAGTATTAAGGATCAAGGTTACGGTGGTCTGGTTAAAGTGATTGTCCGTTACATTGAAATGAATGGTGTCAGTCGCTTCCGGTAAACTCAACGGGACATTGAATTCCCCGGAGGTATACGAATTACGGTCATAGATAAAATGATCTCGAAGATCGATCTTATTTTCATGATCCTGATTTATGTAGAGGAAAAATCCCCGGGTATCATATACTGAATTAAGCATGTTGATGCCGCTCTCATCCGACACCCTGCCGGTCAGTATGAACTCTTTGGTTACCCAATCACCGTCGCTTAAGCGCCGACCACTATCATAGAATACCAAATCAGGACCCTGTTCATCCGTGGTCGGTGAAGCAATACCATACACACGGACTGAATCCCTCAAACCACTCAGGTAATGGTAGTAGGTACTGAACTTCATAACGGGCAGGTGTGTAGTGACGATCTTGGGGGTGAAAAGTGTCGCTGTATCATCCCAGAAGCCATGATATACATCCTTGCCATCGATCCGGTAGGAAAAAGTCACATAAGATGGTGGATCGCTCACCTGGATCTGCCGGGACACATTGCCGCTGATACGATCGATCGTAGTTTCATCAAAAAACGCTATTGTGGTGGAATCCCGGACAAAAGCCCTGAGATAATAGCGATCGCTCGGGGGCATGACCGAGATCGGTTCAAGCGGCCGGACTGAATCGGGTGTCACAAGCAAAGAAACAAAAGTATCCGGATCAGGACGATTCAATTTGACCGCAGGATCACCGAGCAAGAGGTACTCACCGAGTTTAGCGATATTGAAACACTCCCCCATGGTCATATCGGTTCTGGTCAGGAGGGCAAAAAGTGTGTCACCGATCGTTTTATTGAGCCAGGCACTGCACTTTCCGGTTTCCGCCATCGTGCCTATCGCGCCTTCGCGTACACGTACCAGTTGTTCGGCAATGCATTCGTAATCTGAATCATTGAAGCGCCCCACTGTGCACGATCCGAAATAAAAGAAGAAATTCCGGCGACCGCTTTTCACGCTCGGTATATTGGTGTCGAAAAATAATCCTTCATCGGCCAGCTGGTGGGTATTTCCATGACCGTAGTACAATCCGGCAAAAGCGCCTTTGCTCAATTCAACAATGAACGCCTTCTGGGAATTGATCTTTTGGCACGGGAATGTGAATGGAGGGTATGAAACCATATATATCTTTACCAGATCATATAATGAATCAGGTATATGACCGATCAGTTCCTCGCAATAACGGCAATGGGCGGCTGAATTCCACTCCCACCTATATGAACCGCTCCATTCGTCGTCTCCGGCAAGAATGATCCGCTTGTTCCACATCCCCTCGGTGTTCTGCGTCTCGTAGGTAAGAAGTTTGTCGTAGTAGTCGCGTACTTCCTGCTGTGTCCGTGCCGTCAGTCTACCCAGCACCATGCTTTCCCCGCCGGTGAAATTAACATACTCGCCTTCATGAATGAAATTCGGCGGCATCCCAGGATTACCGGACAGGATCGTGCCCGATTCATACATCGGGATATAATTCGGCGGATCGGATTTCCCCAGATTGTTACGGAAATCATAGGTCGCATCGCCGATCACAAAAATGAATGTCGGGTAGGCAGTCCAGTTATTCAAGGTGTAATATAAAAAGTGTTTGATCGCGAGTGGATCGTATTTGCCAAAGGAAAAATCACTATAAATATCATCGATTTCAACTATCTTCACGCTATAGTCTCGGCGCCGGTAATCAGCGATAGGTTGAACGGCATTGGAGAATTTTCGATGCGTTATTATCAGGTATTCACAACCGCTCGAAGGCACTCTTAAACGTCCTGGATTCTCTGTCACCAGTACTGCCTGATAAGCGTTTGAATACCGGGAAGTATAAAGCAGCAGGATTGAGTCACATTGGGCAGTGAGTCTTATTGCATTCCCCTCCTGGGTGAATCCGGTGAAGTTGCGCGGCGACCGTGCATCAGAGATATCAAGAATAAACGGCGCACTCGTTGCATCGCGACACTCGATGGTATATTCCTGATTTCCCTGGAGATAAATATGGAAAGGTTCTGATAAAGATGTGATCCGTTCGTACTGGAGATCGACGGTATTTAAATAAGCAACCAGAGTTGGCGGTGATGTTGCGGTTCGCATGATTTCAATAAGTATCCTGGAACTATCGCCGGATAATACAGTATTTGCCGTGATATAGTTGGGCGGATACTGACTCCGTACCGGAAGGGACATAATACTATCGAAAAACACAATGCCATCAAGGGATAACCGGTATCGGAACGGACCGGTATGCAAAGTGTACAGACCGATCTTGATTTCCACCGTGCCCTGAGCATTCGGATGGTACATTGATACTTCGCCACTGCCCAGATTACCTTCATTTGGCGATACATCGAGCCAGTACCAGTTAGTGCCCGATCTTGTTGGATTACCGAGGTCGATCTCGTTATGCACGATGTCGGTCACGATCGTATCCGGCTCAGACCCGTTCCAGACCGCACTCACGCTCACCATACGCAAACCGTTCAAGCCACCGAAAGTGAACCAGTATACGTTTGCTCTTGTGTATCCGTTCTCATACCAAGCGATCGTATCGCCCGGGACAAAATGATCAGCGGCAAATCCATAGAAGATCAAATAGTCACCCTGGTCGAATGACCCATCATCTTCCCCTGACACATAAACCGGCACCTCGACCAATGAATCAGGGAATGTATCTACTACATTTCGCGGCAGTAGATCGAATGCTGCGGTATAGATCTTCATCGTTCTCGGATCAAACTGTGCAGGATCTATCCCCGCATCGGTGAGTTCGTCATGACCTATCCGGTAAAGGCCCTCAGCCTGTACCTGGATACTATACCATTGCCCGGTCTCGAATTGCTGGATCTGTCTTTCCGGAGCAGGTTTGCGCCGCCAATTCTTGCACTGTGCATAGTTTATGATCCTATTCTCATAGATGCGTTCGAATAATTGATCAAGATTTGGACGGAGGACCGGTAATGCGGAAAACAGTACATGGATTTTAATACGATAAAAAACCCGTGCTTCATTGGTTACGGGATTGTAATGCATTGGATTGACCGTGAGCAGCACGGTTTTAATATCGCGCAGGTATGCGGGTTCGGTAACTGCGTACAAATCAACCGGATAAAACTCGTTGCGGCTAAATGCCGGTCCATAGGGATCTATATCCTTCGGATAAGGTGGTTCATAAAGTACATCGTACACCACCGGCGGGAGTTCAATATTCGACACAGTATAGTATTGCTGTTCAATAACCTCTACTCGAACGCCACCCTGCTGCGGTATGCCAATAAGGTATTGCATCGACGGGATATTAGGTGCACCCTCCGGTGCAACATACACAGCGCCCGGTAACGATACTTCCTCGCGCTGGTTGATATCAAGCGTGAAAGTGATCTCAACGCCTGTGTTAGCCATCTCTCTGACCTGCACTGCGTTTATAAAGTAGAAAAGAAAAATATATTCAATCATGCAGCTTCCTTGCTTCATCGATCAACATAATGGGAATATCATCTTTCACTGCGTATGCGAGCTTGCATGCATGGCAGATCAATTCTGACTTTTCTGTGTTATATTCCAGTTCACCCTTGCATTTGGGACAGACAAGGATGTCTAGGAGTTCTTTCTTGAGCATACTATCTCCTGTGAACGCACCGGAAGGATATCTTCCTTCACGGAGGAAAGGCCCATACCTAAGAATCCGTAACAGTATAGCAGAAGAAAGGGAACCAGGATCACCTGCATGTTCACTGTAACGTATATGATCGTGACCGCTAAATAGATCCCGAGTACGATCTCCAGGTATGGCATGAGCGATTTAATATCAGGATGGTAGAATCGTTTCTTCCCCCCTGATTTCGGGGTACGGGTGAAAACGTGTTTTTTGTAAAACCATCCCTCAAAGATCGCCTTTGTATTGGATAAAGATAAACCCATGCTGTACGCGATCACACCAAGAATGAACGGGATCCTCCGGCGATAATCCCGATATGATTCCTTTTGTGACAGGTAATACAGGAATGGGTAACCGAATGCTCCGATCGTGAAAAAGGAAATTCCTATGTAATATATATTCGACACCAATCCCTGTACCTTGAAATAAACGATCGGCAGGGCAAAAAGTGCCAGCCCGAGCATTGCCAGAAAATTGATGTGACAGGTCAGATGCACGAAAGCCTCGTATTTCTGCATAATGGTCAATGATGATCTGAAAATTCTGGGTAGAAGTTTTCGCGCCACCTGTATCGTTCCTTTTGCCCACCTGTTCTGCTGAATACGATAACCATAGGCACGTTCGGGTAATTCGCCGTTAACGATAACATCACCACGGTATTTTATAATCCAGCCATTCAACTGGACCCGGTATGATAGATCAAGATCCTCGGCAAGTGTTTCGCCTGACCAGCCACCGGCCTGCTGGATCGCCTTCTTGCGCCACAATCCGCACGTGCCATTGAAGTTAATAAAGAAGTTTAGTTCGGAGCGCAAACCTTGCTCCATAACGAAGTGATTGTCAAGACCAATCGCCTGGGAGCGGGTAAGGACTGAATGATCGTGGTTTAAATGTCCCCATCGGGCCTGAACACCACCTACTCCTGGCTTGTCGAATTCTGGTAAAAGGTCTTCCAGGAAGTTGACAGGAGGCACGAAATCAGCATCAAAAATAGCGATGAATTCGCCGCGTGCCCGCTGTAAGCCATATTCCAGTGCTCCAGCCTTGAATTCGCTTCGTGATTCGCGCCGGATATGTTTGATATCATGGCCGCGAGCTTGATACTCCCTGACCAGTTCGTCAACGATCAAACTGGTTTCGTCATCAGAATCATCGAGTACCTGAATCTCAAGATGGTCTGCTGGATAATTCATTGACGTCACACTCTTTAATAACCGGTGTACAACGTATTTCTCATTATATATCGGCAGTTGGATCGTAACCTCCGGAGTATGCAACATGGGTTTTTTGCCCGAGTTCCCCCGATCCCGATTATGACGATAATAATAAAAAATCAACAAATATGAATGGATCGCATAGAAGAAAAGAACACATAAGAATAATGTGTATAGTATAGTGACGATCCCGATCAACGGAGCTCCCCGGTGAGGGCTTTGATTTCCACTTCGGGTATAATAACGTGCTTAATGGACGCTTTTATCAACTGTAATTCAAAATAGTACATGTCTGTATATACCTGTAGTGTATTGATTTTCTTGTCACTGTCAAGTATCACCACATCCTGGATCACACCATCAACCGCAACTGCAATCTCGGACGGTAGATAATCCTTGTTTTTAAGCTTCAAGAAGAGAACCGGGCGATGAGCGGGATCGAATTTAATATCCACGCTTTTAATATCCGTCTCAGTAAAAAGCGTTTCAGCACAATACAACGGGGTGTTTTTGTCCTCGCGCAAGTAAGCGATCATGATCGCTTTGTCTCTGTCGCGGGTAACACTGTACACTGTTATTGAATGATTCACAAGATATGTATCGATATCTTCAAGGGGGATATATTCTGGTACTTCGAGCCGGTATCCTTCCTTATCTTTATGCAAACGGTGATCGATATCAAGTTCCTGTAACCGTTTCTTGATCAGTTTATCCTTACCCTTTACCGGATTGATCACGAGGAATGTATGCCAGGGTACACCGGGAGCCTTGATCTTTTTTATTTTGTTATAGTCAAACAACTCAATGGTCCATGAAACAGAGGAATCCGGCAATCCCGCCCATATCATCACTGGTAGGTAAGTCCGCTTTGACACCTTCATCACCCCAACCATTTCCTTCCATCTGCCCGGGGCAAGGAACGGAATATTGGCCTTGAAATAATATTCATAAACGCCATTGGTTCCCTGATATTCAAATTTATCGAATTGTAAAAGGCGCTCGATCTGCACCAGAATATCTGATTGTTCACCCCGTGATGTCGAAACCCATATTTTATCTGGTTTGTTGTACTCACGGTCATAGAGTCCGATATATTCGAAGGAGAACTGTTGGCCTTCTTGCTCCCACGTACCATGTACCTTCTCTCCCCGATCAATGACACAGTTACCTTCACCCAGGGCATTGACATAGGAAGTGTGCATCGAATACCGATAGGAGAATGAACGCTGCTGGCTGAAGTTTGTCACCCAGAATTCAACGTCTTTTTCAGGATCGGGTATATATTTACTATAATGGATACATCCTATCATACATAATATGGATAATAATACCATGTTTTTCACTGCTATATTCACCTATCTATTCTACTCATAATGCAGCCAAAATCAAGTACAATATCGTGCTTTTCCCTATTGACAAATTTCTGTATATCATTATAATACTAGTCTGTTGTAAAAAAATACATTGAGTACTTCCGTGCCTGGATAGCTCAGTCGGTAGAGCACGTCCTTGGTAAGGACGAGGTCGTGGGTTCAATTCCCACTCCAGGCTGATATATACCGTGAGTACAAAAATGACAGTGATATATTCGGTTTTTATATACGTGATCTTTTTTCATCACTGTAATCGAAACGAAGTAGAACGGAGTTATTAAGGAGGATTTGCATGGCAAAGGAAAAGTTTGATAGGACCAAGCCGCACGTGAACATCGGGACGATCGGTCACGTGGATCATGGGAAGACGGCGTTAACGG
>Ga0180437_10000265_pt1 | contig 104933 bp, 141 predicted proteins | sample SS_ome_4_FD_132410 | JGI IMG/M metagenome (GOLD analysis project Ga0180437, IMG submission 132410) | Hypersaline lake sediment archaeal communities from the Salton Sea, California, USA - SS_3_D_1 metaG | ecosystem: Environmental > Aquatic > Non-marine Saline and Alkaline > Hypersaline >...
AATCAGGACACCGAGAATATCCTCACGGGCATCTATTGCGTATGGGGCGATCCCGAATAACCAAGGGGGTCACCCATGCGGCTACGCTTTGAAGCCACACCACAAGAGTTGCAGGAAAAGGGCGAGGAGCTGATCAAAGCTCTCGTTGAGGAATTCCATGATGTAGACCATGACCTGGCCGAGCGTCTGGAAAAGTCTCTCCCCTCCAAAGAGCCCGTGTTGAAATACCCGGTGCTCCGAGCCATTCACAAAAAGACCACCCAAGCCTATGAGGCCATGCTGGATTCCATGCTGGTCGAGATTGGCAAGGTGCTGGACGAGTCTGTGGTGGAGCCCAAACGTCTCAAGAAATCCATGGATCTCAAAAAGGCGATGGATGAGGCAGCATCCGAGTTGGAGGAGCCGGTCTATGACCACACTCAGCCCTTGGTCGAAAAGGATGAGAAAGCGTACAACAGGGTCAAAGCCATTCTCAAAAAACGTGGATACCAAGACTCGGATTTTGAGCGTGGTGGAAAGCTCTTTGGGATGAGCACCAACGAGTTGATTGACTTGGCCAGGGACAACGATGCTACTGACAGATGAGCAAATCCATGAGATTCGACGAATCATTGAGGAGCACCACTCTGCATTCGTCGCCAATGTGATAGACCCCAAGGCCATCGCTCCCGAGCTGTTGGAAAAGCTCAAAGCCAAGGGAATGATCAATCCCCAGATCAACTCCACCCAAGAGGCGTACCTCTACGGGATTGTGTTGGCAGTTATGAACGAGCCCAAGGCAGCAACCATGGGCTACGATCAATTCAAGGAATACGTCCGAAAGAATCCCATCCCGTTGAGCCCACCCGAGGTGCGTGCCATCGAAATGGCCCAGCATCATGCGGCCGAGTATGCGGTGGGGCTCGCCAACAGAATCAACACCTACAAGACTGAGCAAGTGGATGATTTGGATCGTTCCCTTGTGGCTCAAGAAATCAGGGGAGAGATTCAAACCGCTACGGCCGAGAACATTGCCAAGCGGGAGAGTGTGCGCAAGCTCAAGAGTGACCTCGGGTGGAAGCGAAAAGACTGGTCCCGAGATTGGGACCGCATTGCTGTGACTGAAAAGAACACGGCCATGCAACGTGGAGCGGCCAACCACTACGCCAAAGAGTACGGAAAGGACGTGCTCGTTTTCAAACGGCCCATGCCCGATGCCTGCAAGCATTGTGTGAAAGCCTACCTCGTTCCCGGGACCAACCGGCCCAAGGTGTTCAAGCTCTCCGAGCTGGAAGCCAACGGGACCAACTACGGGAAAAAGGCAGCCTTGTGGTTGCCCACGGTGGGCTCTCTCCACCCCAATTGCCAGTGTCAGCTTGGCCGGGTGCCCAAGGGTTGGGGATTCGATGAGGATGGTGAGCTGGTCCCAGGCGGGGAGTATCTGGAGGTGGTGGAGGACTTGGAGCGCTCCATTCAAGAGGAGATGGACCTCCAAAAGGCATTCAAGCTCCAGGGCAACGTCAACATCCAGGGTATTCCCATTGCTATCGAGAACCGAAAGGGCTCCAAGCGAAAATGGAAGGATGCACAGGGCAACACGGGTGAGACACGAATGCAGTACGCCTATGGCTACGTGAAGCGCACCCAGGGACTCGACGGGGATGAGATGGACGTTTTCGTGGGGCCAAACCCCAAGGCTGAGAACGTCTACATCGTTCACCAACAGAATCCGGACGTGGGCACCTACGATGAGGAAAAGGTGATGATTGGTTTCTCCGATCCTCACCGAGCCCTTGCAGCGTACCGAGCCCACTATGACCGAGATGATTTTGACGTGACGGTCACTCCGATGGCCGTGGACCAATTCAAACGGTGGCTGGCTGGGACAGCTCCCGAGGTGGGCGAGATGTTCCAACTCGGAAAGCCTGTCACCAAGTTGGTGATCCCTCTCAAAAAGTCTCTCGGGAGTGGGGGCAAGCTCCTCCCCGAGGTTGCGGCTGCCCATAGTCCGGCTGGCAATAGAGCCCCCGGGCCATCTAGTGCGGCCAATTTTCTTTTCAACATCCCCAAGCGCAAGCCGGCCAAAAAGGTGGAGGATGAGGGCATGGACCCCGAGCCCCGAGAGGTGCTGGACGTTGCAGCGAGGGGACGGGAATCGGTGAAACGGGACAAGAGCGTCTACCACATTGAGGAGCCCCTGGGTGACAAGACTCGTCCCATTGAGATCCCGGAGCGGTTTCAAGGGGAGCCCCGAGACTCAGACGAGATTGAGACCAACAAAAAGCTCGTTGAGGATGAGGGGAAAAAGAATCTCCGACGCCCAAACAACAAGGTTGAGGTGGGATGATGTTTGTCATTTACGAGGATCTACTGGAGAAAGCTGACCGTGGCCCCAAGGCTGGCCATCTCTACAAGAGGCGTTGGAAGGGTGCGGACGGTAAGTGGCACTATGAATATGACACCATCCCCAAGGGGCCACAGGAGCGCAAGGCTCTCCAATCGAACAAGGATTGGAAGCCACCCACCGAGCGTTACGATGATCGTGAGGCAGTAGACACCCTGATCAGCATCGGGGATTGGCTCTTTGGTCTCCAGGCTGGAGCTGAGCACCAAGTTGATTTCGCGGGTTTCAATCGTAATGACATGGACCGTTGGCGTTTCATGGCTGGCCAGTTGGATGGCAAGCCGGAGAATCTGAATACCCTCAAACCGTTGTTGTCCAAGTACAAGAGGCAAATCTCAGCTCAGTACGGGCTGGACGAATTCTACAAGCTCGGTCTCCAAGACTGGATCATTGAGGCTGAGGCGCGTGCCGCGTCTGCCATGCAAGTGGAGCAACGTTGGAAGCAAACCACAGGGGACCTCATTCTCTCGCACGGGCGCGTCCCTCGCAAAAAGTGGCAGGACTATGTGGCCACTCAACGTGAATTCAAACAACACGGGCTTGCATTCGATGGTGCATCACAGAGCTGGTACATCCGAGCGGATAAGCTCGCCACGTTTCCATGGGACAAGTACACCGAGGCCATGGGAAAGCTCGGGTTTGAGTTTGGTGAGCGTCCAGACCCACCCGATTTCAAGCAAAAGGCCAAAGAGGAAAAGGCCGAGCTGAAAGCCCAAGGCACCGATGCTGTGATTGAGGCGATCAAGAATCGACGGGTCAGGGACACCATCGCAGTGACGGTGATCAAAGAGGGGAAACACAAAGGCAAGGTGGCGTTTTTCTCCACCTACTCCCCCGAATTCAACACCATCTTTTCCAACAAGACCGGAGTGATCTCCGGCATAACGGAATACAACCCCAATGATCACTCACGTCTCACCACGGACATTCGGTTGGCCAAAGAGGCGTTGGAGCGCATCAAAGAACGGCTCCCGAATTTCGAGGTGGTGGTAGACCAGAGCATCCAAGACCGTGAGCTGGAGCTGGAAGCAGAGCGGGTAAAGGATGAGGCCAAAATCCCCGAGGTGGCGTCCAAGCTCTCTCCCGGGATTGATCTGTTCCCATTTCAGAACGCTGGCGTCCGATTCATTGAGAGCACCGATGGCAACTGTCTCATCGGAGATGAGATGGGTCTGGGCAAGACCATCCAAACGCTCTCCTACCTTGTGGCTCACAAGCGCAAGGCGTTGGTGATTTGTCCCAAGGTGGTCCGAAAGAATTGGCTCAAAGAGGCAGAGCATTTCTTTCCAGGGGAGTTTGTTGGCAAAGAGCTGATCTCCTCTGAGCTGACCAAAATCAAGGCGGACATCAAAGGGGTCAAAGAGAGGTACGTGGATTATCTCTCTGCCAAGGGTGACGATGGTGACCTCAACAGTCTCCGGCTGGCTGAGCACTACTCGGAGTTTCCGGACGAGATTCCCGAGGACACGGCCATTGCGCATGAGCTGGGGCTACTCACGGGCAATCTCGCATCCATCAACTATGAGAACGTTGAGAAGTTTCTCCCGTACATCAAAGCGGCTGGTTTCGATACGATGGTGGTGGACGAGTCTCATCGCATCAAAAACCCCAAGGCCAAACGCACAAAGATGATCAAGGCGTTGGCCAAGACGGTGCAACATCGCATCCTCTTGTCCGGTACGGCTGTCAAAAACAAAAAGGTGGACCTCTACGAGCAAATCGAGCTGGTCTCTCCCGGGCTGTTCTCCTCCCCACAAGCTCTCAAAATGTCCACCCACGGGGAAGCGTGGCACAAGCTCCAGGGTGTCTATCGGGCACGCACCAAGCGGGAAGTGCTCCGAGACATGCCAGAGAAAACCAGTGCCATCCTCAAAATGGATGTCAAAAACCTGCCCGCTCCCCCAGCCGATTTCGGGGAGATCAGCAAGGCCAAGTCCGAGCTGGCGCAAGCCAAGGTGCCGACCACGGTGGAATTCGTCAAAGAGATGTTGGAAAGCTCGGACTCCAACGTGTTGGTGTTCACGGACAGCGTGCCCGCGGCCGAGGAGATCACTCGCCAGCTAGGCTCGGTGGCTGTGGTGCACCACGGCCAGACCTCGGACAAGAAACGAGAGGAAGCCATCTCCAAGTTTGATCCCAAGTCTCGAAAGGACAACGAGACGGTCCGGGTGTTTGTTGCTACCACTGGCTCGGCCGGTATTGGCATCAATCTCCAGACAGCGGACAAAGTGGTTTTCAACGATTTGCCATGGACCCCCTCAGACCTCAGACAGGCTGAGGACCGGGCGCATCGTGTGGGAATCACCAAGGGTGTGAACGTCTATTGGATGGTGGCCGAGGGGCATGAGTTTGATGAGTCCATTGCGGACATCCTCAAACGGAAATTTGATCTGGCCAAAAAGCTCCAAGAGGGCAAACAGCTCACTCCCGAGGAGAGGGAGTGGATGGACAAGGGCATCAATCCCGCGGACGTGTTGGCTCAGATGCGTGGGGAGACAGTGAAGCCCAAGGCCAGTGCCAAGTTTGTGATCAAAGACACCAAGACCGGGGGCCAAACCAAAGAGCCTGTGGAGCCAGTGGATGAGCCTGACTATGGGCCACGTCCCAAGCGTAGGTCCAAGCCCAAGCCCAAGCCACAGGTGACGGCTCCCGCTCCCGAGCCTACAGTTCAACCAAAAAAGGCTGAGGAGCACACGGGCGCGGGTTCTCAGCCACGTCAATTGACGTTGGGTGGCGAGTCTCAGGCCACGGGTAAGCCAGTACAAATGGCCCTGTTCAAGTCATTTGTGATTGCCGATGGATGGGGTGCGGAAATGGAGCGCGTTGATCGGATGATCAAGGCGTTCGATTTCGATGGTGCGTTGGACCTCATCAAAGCGGCTGGCCACAAGTATCTGAGGCGCATCCCTACCGGGAAGCAAAAGCCCAAGTACCGCTACATCTACCGGGAGACCTCCAAGCATCATCGCAAGGAATACAAGGTAGGCGAGAAGTTGCAGATCACTCATGGTGAGCAAAAGGGCCACTATGAGGTGACCGAGGTGCACGCCAATGGCTACGTGACGATCAAGCATGATGAGTCTGGTCACTACCTCAGCATGAAAGCCGATGTGCTCCATGAGATGTTTCAAAAAGAGCACGATGCCAAAATCAAAGCTGCCCACAAGCGGCTCAAACAAACTGTGGAGGCAGCCAACAAGTATGGAAGTGAGAAGCAAAAGGCCAAGGCCCGTATCCAATTGGCAGAGTTTGAGCGCAGGTGGGGTGTGGGGCGATTCGCAGAGAAAGGCCCAGCTCCAAAGATGGTGGTCAAAGAGCCCGAGAAAATGGCAGCTCGGGTTGAGGCCCCAACCCCGGAGCCCAAGGTTGAGGACAAACCTGTAGACCAACGAGTGTTGGAGCTGGCCAAACAACCACGTAAGACGTTGCAGGCTCGGGTGGATGAGCTACGGGCCAAGCACAAACAATTGGTGGCCGATGGCAAGGCCGTGCTCGTTTCGGAGATTCGTGAGTTGCGGCTGTCCGAGGAAGCTCTGGCCCTGGCCACTACCATCGTGGTGAAGCCGAGAGGTGAGAAGCGGACCGAGCTAAGCAAAACCCGGTTCCCCAACAAAGAGGCTGCCTACAAAGAGTTGATGGCAGCCAACAGCCGGATCGATTTCGGCCAATGGGAGATTCTGGACGGGGAGTACAAGCGCAAGGGTCGCAAGGGCATGAGTCCGGCCGAGGGTGTGGAGGGATTCGATTATCTCAACCACACGTTGGATCTCGAAAAGCCCACCAAGTTTGAGAAGCGTCCGGACAACCGGGTGGTGTCGCTACAGGATTGGTTTGATCGCTACATGGCGAAATTCCACCCCGGGGAGACTCAGTGGTGGGCCATGGAGGACGTGTGCCATCATCTGTCCAAGGTGTTCCCAGGATTCAGTCAGCCCGATCTGGTCCAGAAATCAATCATGGAGCGGACCGTGGCCCAAGAGGCTGAGCAAGCTCAAGAGATGGCTGAAAAGGAACGTCAAGAGGCCGAGGATGATGCTCGGGTGGAGCGTGACGCTATACAGGCTGTGGAGAACGCGGACCCGGATGAGGTGGATACCTCGTTCGATTTCGGAGCCAACATTGAGCCCGAGCCCGAGACCACGGACGTTGGGGAGGAGATGGCCAAGGTCAAAATCGCGGCCGATGCTCCTATCCCAGGCGAGACCGATCAGCCGGAGCCCAAGCCCAAGGCCAAGGCTAAGGCCACGGGTACACGACAGAAGCGGCCAAGCTCCAAGCGTATTGAGGCCACGGGTGATCACATCTGGGGAAGCCGAAAGGATCTGGAGCGCATCGAAAACATCACAAGCTCCAAGCAATTGGAGTCCATGAACTATGATGATGCTGTCCAATTGGTCCGGAAAAAGAATCTGGTCCCAGCGCATGACCTCCAGACCTTGAAAGCTCTGGGTATGTCTCCTGGGACGGCCCACATGACCTTGGCGTTGCTCGCAGCTATCGTGGCCAAGCCTGGAGACAGCAAAGAGGCACGATCCCGATATGTGGATGAGGTGCACGCCATTCTTGGGTCCATGAAACAGGTGAAAAATCTGGATGATTTTCGTGCACTCTTGAACGAGATGGATCGGCGTCAACGCACGTCTCCGAAATGGGAGACTGTGCACAAAGCGAAGATGATGAGCCGTGCGGAGATTGGGGCGAAGATTGCAGAGCTGCAAAAGGACAACCCCAATGTGGAATACCGATACCGGACCAGCTACTATGATGGTTCCACAGAAATCGTGACTCGGGCATCACGTCCCTACGATTGTTTGGGGCGCTCGTTTGTTTCGTTCATTTCTCAACGCGGCAAGAAATTCAACGATGCATTCAAAGAGTCTCTGACCGCGGACAATGCTTTGAGCTACGACAAGAGTGGTGGTGTTGGCGACGGTTGGAAGTATCTGGAGGAGCGTGGCTCGGCCAAGGCGGCTGATCGGAAAGCCAAGTCTGAAAAGGCCAAGGCCCGAGGCAAGACCAAAAAGAAGTGGACCGGGGCCAACATCGTTTCTGAGACAGTGAAACGTGAGGGGGCCAACGTTCAAGTCAAAGACGCGAATCCGGAGCGTGTCAAAAAGGCATTCAACCTGAGAGAGGTGGACTACGGCCAAGACGGCTACATGAGCCAAGCGGATCGGGAGGAGCACACCAAGGCTCTTGAGGGAGCGCTCCATGATTTCTCTGAGGTGCTGGGCATCGATCCAAAGATGATCTCCCTCAACGGCCGGCTGGGCATCGCTATGGGTGCCCGCGGGCGGGGGAAAGCTGCGGCTCATTACGAGCCCGGACGGTTCGTGATCAACATCACGAAATTCCGTGGTGGTGGCTCGTTGGCGCATGAGTGGGGTCATGCTCTGGACAACCTCATTGCCACCATCAACACCCCCGGAGACACCACGGGTGAGCGTATGCATCTGAGCCATGCTCCGGAGTCCAGCCAGTGGCCGGAGTCTGTGCGCAAGGCATACGTGAAAGTCCACAATGCGATGCACAAGCATCCTGATCCGGTGAGAGCCAAAAAGGAGCACCAAGAGCGCATCAACGCTATTCAGAACGAGGAGACCAAGCTCATTCTGAAAAACAACGAGTTGGTCCGGGAGCACAAAGCGCTCAAAGCCAAGTCCAAGCCCGAGGATGTTGAGAAGCGGATCAAGCTCTACCAAGAGCGCAACGTTGATCGATGGCAAAAAGACCTGGATGAGTTGCGAGCCAGGAAAAAGGAAAAGGGTAGGCTCTCTCAAAAGGACATCCAGCAAGAGTCCAACCTTGAGTATTGGATCGAGAAAGAAAAGAAAAAGATCGCTGGGCTCAAGTCTGGAGAGCTGGTCCGCACCAAAAAGGATGAGGAGCGCATGGCCAAGATCGAGGAGGAGATTGAGGACATTCGACTCCCGACCAATAGGCTGCGAGACCAGATCAACGCTCTCAAGAGGGTGGACCCAACCGCGTCTCGGTTTGCCAAAGACTCGGCCATTCTCGGGCGTGCCTATTGGGGCACTCCCCATGAGATGTTTGCCCGAGCGTTTGAGACGTTCGTACAGGACGAGCTACACGGGGAGGGCAGGGACAGCACCTACCTTGTGGATGGACCTCAGTACGAATATCCAACAGGCAAGCCATCTCCTCATGGTGGTGAGGCTCAACCGTATCCGCAAGGTGAGGAGCGGGAAGCAATCCGAGCGGCCATGAGAGAATTCATTGATGCCTTGAAAGGTGCTGAGCAATTTGAGAAAGCTCTCCGTTTCTTGGATGATCTCAACACCCGTTTTGTGATTCCACTGGAGTTGGCCAGGGTTCATGCGTTGCCCACAGTGCAAGAATAAGGTGATCCGCAAAGTCGGGGATGACATTGAGGTGCGTCCCGGGGGCAAAATGCGGTTCACCAAAGATGGGGTCTGCAAGACCAAGTGCCATTATTGCAAGAGTGAGGTGACCCTCCCGATCCAGATCGTGGAGGGTACAGAGATTCCCACCGAGAGGTACGTGGCCAAGATCAAAGGTTGACGAATCTCTGGAATCCGGCTACGTTCGATTCCATAGAAAACGCACGGTCCAGAGAAAAGGACCGAGGCCCGTTTGGATTTTGATCCGGTAGGGGCGAGCGCATTGGGACCAATCCCGTGTGCTCGCCCCTTTTGTTTTGGGAGATTGAGGATGAGCCGAGGGTTGCCATTCCAGTTTGAGACGCCGATTTGGTTCTTTGAAAAGGCTGGAGCCCCCAAGGGTCAGGAGAGGCGCATCGGGGGAATCATCTCCACTGAGCTACCGGATTTTCAAGGTGAGACCGTCTTGGCGGACGGGTTGGACCTGTCCTACTTCGGAAAAAATGGTTGGTTCAATGACAATCACGAAAAGGGCATGGACGGGGTGGTTGGTTATCCCGATGCCCCAGCTATCCGGAAATTCAAAAAAGGGGAAACGCTCCCCAACGGAAAGCAAGCTCCCTCCAATGGAATCTGGGCTGAGGGGTATCTCCTCGGCAACAAGCGAGGCAACGCAGTTTGGGACCTTGCGCAATCTCTCCAAGGCACGGGACGCCAGCTTGGCTACTCTGTTGAGGGGAAGATTCTCCGGAGAACAGGCCCCAAGACCATCCTGAAAAAGGCTGAGGACGGGACCCCCAAGCTCGTTGGCAATCGGGTGGCCAAGGCCATCGTTCGCAACGTAGCGATCACGCATTGCCCGGTCAACGATGCGACGGGGATGGAAATCCTGGCCAAGTCCATCCAAGCGGTGGAGCTGGCGGACCCGGACGATCTTGAGGAGCGTTTGGACCGTCTCGAAAAGGCCCTGTCCATGGGTCAGCCTCCAGCCGGGAATGCGGCCCCCACTGGACCAGTGACCGGAGAGGGAGCTGGGCAAGTGATCACAGGTCAGAGTTTGGAGAGCAAAGACAATCCTCCCAAGAAGTTGAAAAAGGGACCGGCTGGTCTACGACGTGGACCGCGTGATGGGTCGGGACCAAATCCAGAGTGTCCTCTCAAAGATGATGATGAGGATGAAACCAAGAAATCACTCACGGACGCCGAGGCCGTGGCTTGGGTCCAAACCGTGTACCCCAGCATGGACGCGGTAACGGCAGGGCGGATCGTTGAGATCACCAAAACCCTAAAGCGGCAAGGCCGACTGTGAGGAGAAACGGATGACCAAGAAAAAGAAAGACCTCACCAAGCAGATGGAAGAGGGCGAGGAGCCCGAAAACGGTGAGGGCGAAGAAGAAGAAAACGAGGAAGAAGAAACCGAAAAGGGGTGTGCCATGAAAAAGAGCGAGGAAGGAATCACGGGCTCGGACCTCCAGAAGTCTTTGGACCAACTGGAGGAGATGACCCACAACCAGGACACACCCTCTCGCAAGGATGAGCTTTTGAGCAAAGCCTCAGAGGGCACGCTCGAAAAGTCCGAGCGTGAGGAGCTGTTTGAGATCCTGGGCGGGGCTCCGGATTTCTCGGCTGAGGCTGAGGACGGACCCGGGGACAACATCGTCAAGAGCATGGAGAGCAACGAGGAGCTGGCCGGAGCGCTCGACGTTTCGGACTACCTCAGAGAGCACCACACCGAGCTGGTGAAGTCTCTCCACGCTGTTGGTGAGGAAATCGCCAAGAGCGACAATCGACGCATGGAGTTTGATCTCGTGATGGCCAAGGCCGTTCATGACATCGGCACCATGGTCAAGTCCATGAGCGAGGCCATGGACGGATTTCTCGGACAGCCAGCCCGAGCCCCCAAGAGCAAGGGCATCCAAGGCGCGGGACATCTCGAAAAGAGTTTTGCGGGTCAGGCTCCCGAGGGAGACCGTCTCACCAAGTCCATGGTGCTGGATGCCTTGGACGGGCTCATGGAGAAGTCCATGGCCAATGGTGGTGAGGGACGGCTCAGCAACGGTGAGGACATCGCTGTTGCGGTCTCCAAGTATGAGCAGACCAGCATGATCAGCAAGCCGATGCTCGCTGCCGTGCACGAATGGCGAAAGGAACACGCTGCCCACTAGGGTTGGCGTTTGAACAGGCAAGAAAGCCAAAAGAACAAAGACCCTAGACAGGAGAAAAAAGATGAGCGCAGCAAATCTCGTTTCGTGGCGTGATTACGAATCCGTGGAAGGGTTCGCAGCGACCACACAGCAAGATGTGGACGATTTGAACAAGGCCCTCCAGGCTGGACAGGATCGCGATCCTCCAGGCGCAGTGACGGCCGGTGATGGTTTCGCTCTCCGAGTTGAGAGCTTGGAGCGGACCCTCAAAAACGTCACCTACAAAATGGAGCACATTCGCTTTTGGCGAAACGTGCCCAAGCTCGCCGCGTACAACACCGTGGAGGAGTTTAATCAGGTGCAGTCATATGGGGACAACCCCGATGCTGGCTGGATCGATGAGGGTGATCTCCCCAATGAGGATGATTCGACCTACGAGCGCAAGTTCAGCATCGTGAAGTACCTCGGCACCACTCGCCGGGTGACCCACGTGATGAGCTTGGTGAAGCCGGCCCACGGCAACGTGCTCGGGCAAGAGGCCGTCAACGGGACCATGCATCTCCTCCGGATCATTGAGCGTGCGCTGTTCAAGGCTCGCTCGGATCTCAGCTCGTTGCAGTTTGACGGGTTTGAGAAGCTGATCGAGGACAACGCTCCTGCGGCCAACATCGTGGACCTGAGAGGCAAGCCCCTCAGTGAGGACGTTCTGGTTGATGGTGCCCTGACCATTCAAGACGCCCCCAACTACGGTACGCCCACGGACCTGTACCTCAACCCCAAGACCAAGGCGGATTTGGTCAAAACGTTCTTCCCCAAAGAGCGCTATGACCTGTTCTCCAAGACCGATCAGGGGCTCGTTGGTCTGGACATCAAGGGATTCACGTCTCCCGCGGGTGACGTGAGATTCCAGCCGGACGTGTTCATTGATGACGGTGGCGCTCCCAACGCGGCTGCCCGAGGTGACGCATCCAAGATCCCGAGTGCATTCGCAGTGACCACGGGACCAACCGCGTCTGCGGACGCTGCCTCTCAGTTTGAGGCCGAGGATGATGGGGACTACTACTACAAGGTGGTAGCCTGCAATCGGTTTGGCCGGTCCGCGGCCCAGATTGCCCCCACTCCGTTGGCGGCAGTGACCGTCAATGCCGGGGACAAGTGCTCCATTGGCGTGACTCCAGGCGCGATTCAGCCCGAGTGGTGGGAAGTCTACCGGACCAAGGTGGACGGAGCGGCCGGGAGCGAGCGTCTGATTCTGCGCATCCCGCACACCACGGCCGCGGCCGAGGAGACGTTGGTGGACTACAACGCCAACCTCCCGTACTGCACCAGTGCGTACCTGTTTCAACAGAACATTGAGAATATGTCTGTGAAACAGCTCGCACCCATGGTCAAGGTGCCCCTCGCCACGGTGGACAGCTCCATTCGGTTCATGTTGCTCTGCTACATGACCCCGGTGCTCTACACCCCGGGCAAGAATGTCCTGTTCAAGAATGTGGGCAGGGCACAGGGGTACGTTGGACAGCCCTAGTCTGAGCTGACCAACCGATGTAGTGTGACCTGAAACGAGGGGAGGCAGGAGACCCCTGCCTCCCCCCTTAACCCCCGAGTGCTGTTTGAGGAGAGCGAGGATAGGACCATGTTGCTGAGAAATTTGCTGCCCACGAAAAAGAACACCCGAGTCCTGGTCAATGGGACCGCGTATTTCATCGGAGAGGACTTGGGGATTGTGGATGAGGAAACCAAAAAGCCCAGAGACGTGCCTCAAGAGGACGCGGCCAGGCTTCTCAAGAATGAGCGAGCATGGCGAGAGTGGGACGGCAAAGCTCCGGAGAAAGCGGCTCCGGCCCCCAAGGCGACAAAGCCCAAGGGGATGCAATTGCTGGACGCGGGTGGAAACGCAATCCCGAAACCAGAGGATGCGACCAAGCCCGTGATGGATGTTGAGACCAAGGCCAAAGACGCGGACAACGCGGCTGCTATGCAAGAGGCTCAAGAGAGTTTCGAGACCAGCAAGCAAGCCGACGAATCGACCGAGGAGAGCGATGAGGGTGAGGAGTTGGATGAGGACCCCCCGATTCCCAATGAGGGGGAGGAGTGGGCGGACCCCGAGCCTCACTATTCACGTGAATGGTTGGAGGCGTGTGCAGAAGCCTATGAGGTGAAGTACCGCAAAAACATCTCCAACGAAAAGTTGTGTGAGAAGATCAAGGATTCCATGTACGAATAAGAGGCTCAATTGAGCCCCTTTTCACTTTGAGGAGAAACCCATGCGAAGCAATCCAAAGAACAGCCACCTACCGGAGATGTCCGGTGACATCGTTGGAGTGACCGGAGAGCTGTTGGTAGACACTGGCCTACGCAAGGTCCAGAGTTTCAGCACAAGTTTGGCCCAAGCATCTGTGGCGGCTGAGGCTACCGTGGGTGGCGTGCTCCAGGCTCCCGAGCCGGGTGGGACCTACAAGCTGTTGCTCCAGGTGTGGAACGCCGATGGGGTGACTCCGGGTGTTGCCGAAACGATGGTGGCTTGGACAGCCATGGGCGAATAGGCTCTCCCGAGCTAACCTAAGCCAGGGAGGTAGCCATGAGCGTTGCAACTGTGAGGGGCGGTATCCCTACCGTCCGACGATTGGCCGTGACCACGGGAACGGCTCCAGCGGGTGGGACCAAGGTGAGGACCCCATCCGATATTTGCTACATGATCATTCGGGTGACGGACAATGACTGCAAAGTCTATTTCACCCAAAAGGATTATGAGGCAGATGAGAATTTTGTTTTGGTGCATGTGGCCAGCACCACCTATCCGTATGGTGAGTGGCGTGGACCCGTGGAAACGATCCAAGGGAGTGCGTATTCTGACATTTGGTTGCGTGGAAGCGGTGGAGCATCAAACGTGGAGCTAGTCGTTTTCCAACGTCGCGGGTAAACTGCAACCGCGCAATGTGGTTGCGGTAGCTCGGAGGACGTTGGAAATGAACGGACCAGATGTAGGCACCCTTATCGAATCAGCCGGATTCCTAGCCGTCTTTGGGCTGGTCATTTGGGTGGTCAAGCGAGTTTTCTCCCACACCATTCCCAGGCTGGCTCAGGATTTCAAAGAGGCGTTGACGAATCAGCAAGCGGCTTCCATGGCCCAGCTCGAAACCCAGCGCAACGATTTCAAAGAACAGCTCGCCTACCAGCGCAACGATTTCCGTGAAGCTCTGAGAGAGGAGCGTGAACAACTCGGCAAGAGACTGGACCGTCTCTCCTCGGCTGTGGAATCCCTCTTGATCCAAGCTCAGAACGCGAAAAAAGATGGAAAGCGAGAGGAGCTTGTTCCATGACCGAGGCCATCACGGCAGCACTGTTGATCGTGTGCGCGGTGGTACTCATCGGCTGGGACATCTACGTGGCGTTTTTCAATGACATCCCCAACGAGAGAGATACCGAGTCCGGCATTCTCAGGAGAGCTGGACGTGCCTTTGTGGCGTTCCCCATCGCATGGGGAGTGCTCGGTGGGCATTTCTGGGGACCGAGCCATGACCTTTTTGGTCCATGGTCCCCCCTCTACCTTGTGGGTGCCACGGTGGTACTCTCAAGTGCCCATCTCATCCTTAGACGTTTTTTGAAAATTCCGGCATGGTCGGCATTGGTGTATCTGATTTTGGGGATACCGATGGGGGCCATGCTGTGGCCCCAATGAGGAGAGGCCATGCAACTAGCACCACCTGTTTTAGACGGACTCCCCAATAACTGCATTGGTCAGATCGGCCCAACCCTCATCACATCTTTGACCTATGTAGTAATTCCCGGACTGACTTGGACCCCTGGACGTGGGACCTATCTACTCATGTTTTCGGGGACCGGATCGATGTCCAACAAAGCCTACACGGGAAGTGTGGAGTTGTTTGTGGCCGGAGTTGCGGTCCCTCATACGAGGAGACGCATCCAAAAGAACAACGCGGGCGATGAGACCACGTTGGCGTGCCAATGTCGGGCCACCATCAATGACGGTGAGGCTCTGGAGCCAAGGTTTGTCACCGATGGGGGCACGATGTCTCTTGAGGAGCGGACCTTTACCGTGGTGAGGATTGGGTGATGGAATACACGTACACGATCAGCTCTGATTTCTCCAACGGTGTGGCTCCGGATCGTTTCGCGGCTGAGATTGAGGCTGTGTTGGCTGCAAAGCCCACGATCATTTCGGTCCAGCCTGAAACCGATGATTGTGTGGTGGTGTTTGAGGATGAGGTGGACAAGCCTACGCTGGATGCAATTGTCTCGGCTCACAGTGGACAGAAAATTCCCTCGGTCATTTTTCAGGCCAGCTCTCTTCTCGTTGGAAAAGAGACCGAGGTGACTGAGACTGATACGTGGGAGGACTTGGGTGGCGTGGTTACCAATCCTCTCTTTTTCATCCCAGACGTGGCTCACATTTTGGCTCGGGTGGTTGGTCAGATCGCAGTCCAGGGGACGGGTGCCAAGTTTCGGATCGTCAAAGAGGACAATACGCCAATCTCCGATGAGTACGATGCTCCCGACACGTCAGGAGCGTGGACCGCGTTTGTGTTTCATTCGCACCAACCCCCGGACGTTGGGGCCGGTGAGCAACTGTTCCGATTGCAAGCCAAGCTCGGAGCTGCGACATCGGCCAAGGCTCGCTACACGTCCATGACCTTGCTGGAGATTAAGTGATGGGTCCAACGCACGTACTGACAGGGGCCACCGAGCCCATTCAAGTCTACGCTGTGAACGCAGTGGGGAATCCCCTGACCGGGCTCACGGACCTTTACGTGCGTGTGCGCCGATTCTCGGATGGTTTTTACCTCGATTGGAATGACATGACGTTCAAATCCTCGGGGTGGACAACGCTCAACAAGCTCCTCACAGAGCTGGACGCCACGAATGCTCCGGGGCTCTACAGTGTGACGGGTGGGCTCAACACGGGCTCGATCACCAATCCAGCAACGGACGATACCTACACAGTGATCTCTCTCCAGACCCCGGGCGTGACAGCTCGGCTCCCATCCCCAGCCGAAATTAAAATGGGACGCTGGGTGGACCAAATGAATGTGATGTTTGGGAAGCTCCCGGACAACAACATCATGGGCTCTGGGGTTAAGACAGACAAAGACGATGAAATTGATGCCATCCTCACGGACACGGCAGATATGCAGCCCAAGGTGGATACGATGTACGGGAAGCTCCCGGACAACTACATCATGGGCTCGGGAGTCACTACTGACAAAGACGATGAGATTGATGCCATCCTTGCGGACACCAATGAGATGCAGGGCAAGCTCCCCACCAACAACATCATGGGGAGTAGCGTCAAAGACGATAAGGACGATGAGATTGATGCCATCCTGGCCGATACCGCGGCTATGGATGCACGTCTCCCGGCTGATCCAACATCGGAGACCAATGCCACGGCCAACACCAACACCATTGTTGGCGAGGTGAATGATGTGGTGAACGATGTTTGGGACGAGGACTTGTCCGCTCATACGTCTGGCGGGACCATGGGCTTTGCTCAGAATCGGTTGGATGTAGATGTCTCCTCCCGAGAGTCTGAGGCGGACGCCGCGGCACGTGCGGCCACGAATCAAGCTGAGCACGATGCTACGCAAGCGGCTCTTGCTGGTTTGTCCATTCCATCGGCTGGCGATATAGCTGATCAAGTTTGGGATGAGACCCTTTCGGAGCACCAATCCGTGGGGTCTACAGGGGAGGCTCTTGGCAAAGCCGATGCCCCCACCTTATCTGAAATCGCAAACGGTGTGTGGGATGAGCTGTTGGGCTCGCATGTGGTTGCGGGGAGCGCGGCTGTTGAGCTGAAAAGCAAGACTGAGCCGGGTGACCAGATGGATCTAGTTGCGGGGGCTCTGGATTCCAATTCGTTGGATGTCACGGCTGTTGGTGAAATCGCGGACGGTGTTTGGGATGAGTCTGCGGGAGATCATGTGGGGTCTGGCTCAATGGGTCAGCTCCAAAATCATTTGGACGTGGACATTTCATCTCGATCCCAACCGGGCGACGAAATGGATCTCCAGGCCAATGCGTTGGATGCCAATGCTGTGGCCACTTCGGGCGCTCAAGAAATTGCGGGGGCTACTTGGGATGAGTCTTTGGCTAGCCACGCTGGAGTAGGATCGGCCGGAGAGGCGCAAGCTCGGATAGACGTAGCGGTTTCTACTCGGGCAGCCCCCGGAGCACAGATGGCTCTCACGTTGGCTGCCAACGATAAAATCGTGGACGATACTTGGAGAGAACAACTCTCCGATCATAACGGTGTGGCTGGCTCCATGGCTGAGGCTCTGGATGATGCGAAAGCCACGGCTGACCCCGATGTTGTTGCCGCGGCTGTGTGGAATGATGTTGCGTCCACGGGTGGCGTGGGCAGCATGGGTGAGCTGCAACGGAGATTGGATGCCAACGTTTCAAGCCGAGCCCAAAACGGAGCGGCTATGGATCTTGTTCCCAATGCGTTGGATGCTAGTGCTCTGGATAGCTCGGCTGTCAATGAGATCCGTGATTCCATTTTGGCTGACTCCACTCCGTTCAACGGTGCCAACGTTGACGCGGCCATTTCGTCTCGGGCTCAGCCTGGTGATGCAATGGACCTTGTGACCGATGCTGTGGACGCCAATGCGTTGGCAAGCTCGGCTGTGGATGAGGTGGTGGACCAAGTTTGGGAGGAGCAGATCGGGGATCACAGTGGGACCTCGGGGTCTACGGCTGAGCAACTGGCTGCGGCCGGTGGCGGCGCTACCCCAGCCACAATTGCCGCGGCTGTGTGGGATGAGGACATAACTCTCCATACGGCTGTGGATTCAGCCGGTGAGGCTCAGAATCATTTGGACGCCGATGTCTCATCACGCTCGGACCATGATGCAGCGGACGTGGACACCCAATTGACGGGCTCTCATGGGGCGGGCTCTTGGAATACGGCCACAGGTTTTGCAACTCCAGCGGACGTGACGGGCGCTCATGCGACCACGGACGCGGCCATTGCGGCACTCAACGATGTTTCGGCCAATGATGTCCGAGACGCAATCCTCTCGGATTCCACCCCGTTCAATGGTGCGGACGTGGCATCCATTCTTGCGGATACCGCGGCTATTGATGGGAGGCTGCCATCTGATCCGGCCGATGAGTCCAATCAATTGGCGGCTCATGCGGCTACGCAATCGGCTGTTGCTGGAGTGGCAAGTGACGTTTGGGATGAGCCGTTGAGCGGCCATCCAACTGTGGGCTCGGCTGGTAAAGCGTTGGCGGACGCTGCGGCCGGTGGTGATCCCGCGTCAATCGCGGACGCTGTTTGGGAGGAGCCACGTGCGGACCATATTGATGTCAACACGATGGGTGGAGCCCAAAAGTTGGCGGCTGAGACGGGAACGCAAGCGGCAAAGATTGACTCGGTTGCCACACTCGATCCGAGTACGGCCGTCCCGGGCTCTTTGTTGGATCGCATCTGTAACAAGGATGCGGGACAAACCTACGATCAAGAGACAGATTCCCTGGAAGGAATCCGAGATAGGGTGGGCTGATCATGGCAACGATTCCACAAGGGGGAGCGGGTGCGGCCGGGGGCTCTGGCTGGGTACGCATCGTGGACATCGCCACCCAAGACCCGGGTGGGGTTGTCACCAACAAGGTGTACCAAGACGGCCCCAACAATACGGTGCTCCAATCGTGTGAGGTGTCCCATCTGGACATCACGGTCACGGTCAAGGCGAGCTACCCCAAGGTGGAAATCGGGGGCTCATTCTACACGTTGGATGAGGCTCCGGACGGTGGCCATTACGAGGGTGACGTGGATGTCACGGTCACGGCTGGCCCGGTTTCGGTCCAACTCCAGACCCCAGAGAACGCTCCAGGGGCAACGGACACGGTGGACGTGGCCTACGATGCTCCCCCTGAGTTGCTGACCTTGGAATTCACGGGAGGCTATCCCGGGACTCAGACCGAGCTGAAAGCCGGAGACACATTCCAGCTCACAGGCACCACGGATAAAGACGCCGATGCTGTGGAGATTCAAGACTACGGTGCCATGGTCCAGTCCGTGGAGACGTTTGTGGCCGGCACCAGTTTCACGGTCACGGGGACGATTGCTGATCGAGGCACCACCACTCAAGACCTGTCCGCACGTGTGAAAGCACGCGGGCTCACGGGCGCGTATGGGAGCGTGCGGGACACCAACGAAAGTCTGGGAGGTGTGGACGGGACCAATCTGGTCAAGCTCAACAACACGTATCCCACAGCGAGTTTTGGGCTCATCACGTACCCCGGGGGTCAGCAAGCTCTCAAGGGCTCTGAGGCTGCCACCATCGCTGTCACGTTGGTCAATGCAACAACAGTGGTTTTTGATTCCCCCAACGGAGACCTCTCGATTGCCAATCCCACTACAAACGAGCCCACCAAAACGTGCACACGCATTTCAGGCGGCTACAACGTGAGCACCAACAACGTGAGGGTGACGGCCAATAGAGCTGCGAATGATGCGACCACGGTGGACCAAGAGGTGATCCAGATCGCCAACACTCCGGCCACCATCAACGTTTCGGCTGCCTCCAGGCTACGCTCGGGGGGCAATGATGGGACCGCGGCACAGAACCACACCATCACGATTCAGTCCAACCAACAGCTCCTCAGTGCTGACATGGATGAGGACGTTGGAGGCGGTACGTTCCTTGGGAGCTGGGCTGGAGGCCCGTCCAACTGGACTCGGACCCTCCAAGTCCATGACAACGATACCAAGGGGACGTACAACTGGCAGAATCTATCAGCCACCAACCTGGCTGGGGTGGTGACAACCAGCATTTCGGCTGGGGGCTCGTATGTGCTTGGTGGTTTCGTGGCTCGGACCGTGACGTGGAGCGCGTACCAAACGGTTTCGCAAAACGTCAACGTGGCCATCTCGGACTACAACAAAGTCCAGGCTGGTCTGTTCTCTGCGACCAACCAGCAATCACTCAAACAACCAATTGGGACGCCACCCCCTGTGACCAATGGTTATGCCTCAAGTGCAACGGGGGCGAAGCCTCACACGGTCAACTGGCTCGATACGGCCGCGGCTGGTTCCAACACGGGATTGGCGTACCTCTACAACTATGAGGAGACGGTCTAATGGCTACCCCCTTTGAGGAGTTTGTCAATCGGGAGTTGCCAAGGCGTGCGGCTCTCCTCACTGTTGAAATAGCCGGCTACGATGGGGACCCCAACGATGGTGGGGCTCCTGCCATCCTCCAAAACGCTCCGGCCGGGACTCAGTACCAGCGAGGCTCGGGGACGTTCTATCGCAAGCGGACTGCGGCTCCGGGAATGTGGAATGAGGATGAGGGTGGAGAATCTGTTACCCCAGCTCGGACAACTGGCAACATCACGTTGGCGGTAAATGGTAGCTCGGGAAGCGATGATCCTACACCCACAAGACCGGAAATAGTCACTGAGGGGGATCACAGCTCAGAACCTTTTGAGACCATTCAAGCGGCTGTGGATTCTGTTGCCAGAGACATTTTCCATTCTGTGATCATCAACGTGGTGGCTGGGGACTATGCAGGTTTCAACATCCGAGGTTTCAACGCGGGAGCCGGTAGTTTTCGGGTGAACGGAGCCCAAGCTCAAGTGACCCCGACCACTGGCCCAGCCACGGGTACTGCCTCCAGTGGCTCAGTCAATACTCTGACTCTGACTGGAGCTGGGTGGACTGCGGACGATTTCGTTGGGAAGTTCTGTAGGATCATCTCGGGTCAGGGAGCTGGCCAGCATTTCATCATCGCCACCAACACAACGGACACTCTGACCTTTGCGGCTCGGATGAGCCCAGCTCCAAACAACACGTCTGTTTTTGAGATCACGGAGCCCACCACACGGCTCATTTCCAATGACAGCTATTTCTACTCTGGGTTTCATCATGGCGGGTGCATCGGATCATTTCGAGTGGAGGATTTCCACGTGGAGGGTCCGTCCTATGGTGTGACTCAAGTGTGGTCCAACAGCATTCTCACCCTGCATCGGGTGACCACCAAAAACTGTTACTACGGTTTCATCGGGCAGGAGTCTCAGAAAGCGGCATGGAATCAGATTGGCTCGTTGGGCTCGTACTATCATGGCATCGGATACCTGGCCATGGCGTTTGCGGGCAACGTCTCCTACGACAAAGGGTGGTTGGCTATCAACGCGGGTGCTGGCTATGACGGTGTTTGGGTCAGCAATTGCAAGGTGGCTGGGTGCCAAGGCATCTACGTCAAAGGCTGTGGGAACAATGGGCTTGGCATCTGGGGAGGCTCGGATGCCAATTTTTGGTACGTGACTGCGGACAATAACGTGGATGGTGCGTGGGTGAGTGGTTCCAAGGCCATCCTCAACTATTTCAGTGCGAGCAACAACACCAAGCGAGGCGTTGCCACGGACTACGGTGGACGAATCGATTTGTCAGGCACGATAGCAGGGACGGGAAATGGTGAATGGGGAGCCAATGCTGGTACAGGCATTGATGGGTTGATCACGTTGACCTCGTTGCCCACTCTGACCGGCACCCTTGGTGATGCCACAGTGGATGGGACCGCGGCTCTCACGTGGGCCACCGATTTCGATGAGGTGAATGAATACGCCTACAACATTGAGCGTGGGTCTCGGATTGTGAGGGCGGCATGATTCTTTTCCAAGGCTCAGTCAAAATCAAAAATGTGTCTGGGTCAGACTACCCTGTTGTTGAGTTGGGTGGTCACGTGATCGCGGATCAAGAGGTGGTGGACCTCATGGATGGGGCATTGCCTGCCCACTATGACGATTGGGACGCGGCCAATCGAGCTGCGACCGAGGGGGCCACCAAGTTGTACCAAGACATTTTGCTGGGAGAGGTGGAGCTTGTTGAGTCCACTCCTCCGTTGCCGAGGTAGCGCATGGCCACCAAGAAAATCTACGGGGACGTTTCATTTTCTGGGAACATGGGCTCCCCAAGTGGCGTGGGTGGTTTTCGAGCTGGGTCGGTCACTCTCGGCACAAACACCGATTACGCGGTGGCCATTGGCGACGTGACGATTGAGGATGATCACACCAATGGAATCTGCCTTGGTGCGGGAACATTGTTGGCTGGAGCCCCCGGTGAGTACGCCTACGGCTATTATGCCAGCTCGTACAGTAGTCTCTATGACCTGCCCGAGGATGGGGACACTCTCACGATCAGTGATGGCATTCTCCCAAGTCCTGTGGTGTTTGAGTTTGACGATGATGACTCGGTTGTGGAGACAACGTATCTCCGAAAAATCGATTTGACTCTGATCGGCAACAACATTGTAGCGTTGCATGAGGCTGTTCGTGATGCTGTGAATGCCTCGGCTCTCTCGATCACTGCGACCTATAGCGCTTACAGCTACGGGCGAATCCCAACGATCACCTACATCAAGATCAATGAGTTTTTCCATGATTTGCAAGGCCCGTACAACTACCCCATCGATCTGGTGACGGTTTCTTGGTGCCAGAGTGTGGGCGGCATGGAGGGCGGTGTCAGCCCAGATGCAGCCTACAGTGGAATTTGTCTGGGGGATGGGGATGCCCAAGCCACGTCCTACTCATCGGCAATGGGTCCCGGGGCTGTGGCGCAAGACCTCTACTCGATTGCTCTTGGTGCGTATGCCGGTGTTTACGCAACGGCTCTTGGGGATTCTCAAGACAGCATTGCGATTGGCGATGAGGCGATCATTGAGGACTCCTACTACTCATTTGCGCTCGGGGCATTCTCCTATGTGAATGGCGCACAGAGCGTTTGCATCGGTGACTCGTCCTATTCCTATGTTGCAAAAACGGTTGCCATCGGAGTTGGTGCTGGAGTTGATGACGGTGGGGCGTATGGTTCCGTCTCAATCGGATTCGATGCCTACGCGGGTGGAGATGGCAATGTGGCTATCGGTCCCCATGCTTCATGCAATTCGGGGCATGACCATGTTGTTGCAATTGGCCACAATGCCGCGGGTGATACTCAGTCAGTGGTCATTGGCTGGGATTGTGTGGGAACGGGTTGGAACAATTTTGCGGCTGGCGTAGATGCACAAGCGAGTGATGAGAGTCTGGCTATCGGGCTTCATGCGGTAGCGGACGCCAAATCATTTGCTTGGGGTCGGAGTACGTCGGCCACCAACTATGCCGTGGCTCTTGGCTATCAGGCGAATGCAGATCACGGATTTGCGATAGGCGTCAATGCCCAAGCAACAACGTATGGGACTGTTGCTCTCGGCTACTCTGCCTCAGCCACCCACACAGACTCTTGTGCTCTCGGACGAGACGCCGCAACAACGGGCACCAATCAATTTGTCATTGGGGAAGTTGGCACCCATGGGATGGACGTGATTTGCTCCCGGGGTGTTGTGCTGGGGGACACCGAGCTTGCAACGGCTGGAACTCTCCGATGGAACACGGGAGCCATGCAAGTGCACAACGGGACCTCATGGCTCGGTGTGGGCGCGGGCACTCAGGTTGCCAAAATCGATGACCCGTCTGGCGGGCTCACGGTTGATGCAGAAGCACGCACGGCCATCAACAGCATCATTGATGCGCTGGAAGCCTACGGGCTTTCAAGTGCTACATAGGGGAAGCCATGCCAAGACGAGAACGAGACCCATACGTGATCAAACGGCCCGCTCCATTGGCTGAGCGAATTCCAGAGGGACAGAAAGGTACGGCTCAAATTACCCATGAGGCCGATGGTGACAAGACCATCACGAACCTACTCATTGACGGTGAATCGGTGATGACCGACCGGACAACCGAGTGGCTTTCTCAACTGGAGGCTTTTCTGGCGCAAGCGAGCGGACGGGTGTTGGTTGGCGGGCTTGGGCTCGGGCTCATCATCAAACCCTTGTGGCGCAATCCAGCGGTATTGAGTGTGGACATTCTGGAAATTTCCCAAGACGTGATCGATCTTGTTTGGGAACACGTCAATCCCGGTGATGGAAAAATTCGTCTCCACCAAGCGGACGTGTTCTCATGGGACCCGGAACCGTTGAGGCTAAAATGGGACCAAGCCTATTTTGATTTGTCCACGAAAGTAGGCGATGAGGATTTTGCGACTTTGACAGCGAAGTACACTCCCTTTTTGAAAGAGGGTGGAGAGATCAAACGGTGGGAGCCGCTTGGAGGAGAGCCACAGCAATGACGAAACGTAAGAGAGTGCCAGCACCAACAAAGTTGAACGGCACAAAGACCATTTCTCAAGAGGCGCTCACTGAGATTCGGATGCTGAATGAGAGGGTGGCGCTCGTCTCAGCCGAGTTGGAAGCGGCACGGACAGCCATGCGCTTGGTTGTGGCCAAGAGGCTACAGGAATTGAAAATGCCAATTCAGACCTCGGCACTGTGCCTGGATTGTGGAACAATCCGGCCAAAGGCAAATATGCCATGCCCTGGTTGTCAGGCGTTGCATCGTCAACAACGAGGTGAGAGGCAGACATGAGCAACAGCTACTACAGGTGGAGCCCGAATGACGATATTTCGTTGTTCGTCCAATTGGTGAGCCCCACAGGGCTGGGCTCGGCCGGTGGTAGCCCCGAGGTTGCCATTCGACGGATGCGAGCTACCCACGGTGGGGCTCTGGACGGTCACTATTGGGATGGGGTGGGTGCGTTCACCAATGTCCCCACGTGGCTACCCATGACCGAGGTGGATGCTGCGAATCAGCCCGGTCTCTACACGTACCTTTTTCAGCAATCGTTGGTGGGCTCTGAGTGGGTCTATTTCGTCTACTTTCGGCACACGGTTGCTCCTCTCGGTTTTGCAGTGGAGGAGCATCTGATCACCAACGAGCTATTCATTCCAACCAGCTCTCCGGCTGTTCCGATCCTCCCAGGGGATACGGTCATGGGCCGTCTGGCTGCCATGGAGGACCCGAATGAGGCTGTAGCCCAAGCCAACGCGGACGCGGTTTGGGATGAGGCAGCCAACCAACATCTCACCCCGGGCACCACGGGGGCTCTCCTAAATGCGTGTGCGGCTGCCCACGCGGGCGCGTACCAAATTGAGGTGAACGTCCAAGACCAAGCTCTGGACCCCATCCATGGTGTCCAGGTGGACATCTACGATGCTGGCAACTCTGCATTCTTGACTCGTCTCTGGACCAATGTGGACGGCAAGGCCAACGTGGCTCTGGACGCTGGGAATTACAACGTCCGGCTTTTTGCCTCGGGCTACTCGTTCACGGTTCCCGAGCCTCTGTTGGTCACGGCCGATGGCTCGGTCACATTCCAGGGGACGAGCTTGATCATCATCACACCCCCAAGCTCTCCGGACCTCTGTGTGATTTTTGGCACCATCCGGAATGCCGCGGGCACCCCCATTGCGGGCGCGTGCGTGAAAGCCTACGCCGAGACCCCACAAGTGGTTGGGGGCACCCAAGGGTCCGAGGTGGTTGCACAGACCTCGACAGATGCCAACGGATACTTTGAAATAGAGTTGATGAGGGGAGCGGTGGTGAATTTCACGATTGAGGGGACAGATGTGGATGTCACAAAGACTGTGCCTGACCAAGCCAGCCAGGACATCACAACCTGGACCTAAGCTGGAGGCAGCAATGACAACGGAGCGGCAAGCAACAATCGGAATGTGGGTGGCCATCGCCACGTTGGGGCTCGGCATACTCACAGGGGGGACAGCTTGGCTCGCTCATGGATTCGCCAACAAAGATGATCTCCACGCGGCCACGGACGGCAACGATGTCCGGGATTGGCGATTGCACACCTTGGAGGTACGGGTCACCAACCTGGAGCTGAGAAGTGAGCGGATTGACAAAAACGTGGAACGGCTCAACGAGCGTTTCCGGGTGACCTCAGCTCCGGAGCCAACGTACCAGCCTCTACCACCCAAACCGGAGCCGGCTGCGCCAAAGGACGAGTGATGAGCTGCAAACAGCAAATCCCGATCATTGTCGATATTCTGGAGCCCGATGTAGACACGGTGCTCCAGTCATTTGACCAAATCCAAGTCTTTCGGAGCACCAGTGGGGAGGGTGGCCCCTACGCAGAGATCACCAACATCTCCACGCGGCTCGATTTGGAGGCGGGGCTCACGGAGTATCGATACGAGGACAAAGAGGGGTTGGCGGACTACTGGTACAAGTTTCGATACTACAACTCCACCACCCATGCTGTGGACTCGTTTTCGGACGCGGCTCCAGGCGAGCCTCACCCAGCTCTGAAAGTGCTCTCTGTTGAGGAGCTACAGGAAATCTACCTGTTTGGTCTGGACCTCACAGATGACGCGGGCAACCCCTATCCACCGAGCCTGTGGGCTCACTGCATCAAAGCGGCTGTAGATTGGGTGGAGAAACGATTGGACATCCCGATCATCCCCCGGACCTACGAGGAGCGACAGGACTACATCAAAGAGGACTATGACAAGTACATCTGGCTCAAGACCGATGTGAAACCTGTGATCGGTGTTGAGGAGGTGAAATTGGTGCTCCCGGGTGAGCAAGTGGTCCAAATCTTTGATGCGAATTGGATACATCTCCAAAGGCTGAGCGGTCAGATCAATTTGGTCCCAGGGACGGGGACCGCGGGCTCCATTTTGTTGGGAGCCAGTGGCGCTTTCATCCCGTTCATTTACGGGGCCAACAAAATGATCCCGAGTGCATTTCGGATCAAGTATGAGGCTGGTTTCGGTCGGCCCAGCAACAGGGACGCAATCTCTCCCCGAGACCCAGACCTGGACGAATTGCCAACGGCCATCAAAGAGTTGGTTGGGAAGGTGGCGAGCTTTGGGCCGTTGAATATCGCGGGCGATTTATTGGGGGGCGCGGGTATCGCCAGCGTTTCCTTGGGAATCGATGGCCTCTCACAGAGCTACAACACTACAAGCTCGGCAACCAACGCGGGCTACGGTGCCCGTCTCGTCCAGTACAACAAAGAGATCAAAGAGTGGGTGCCCACTCTCAAACGCTACTACCATGGCGTGAGCTTGACGGTGGTTTGATGCCCACACTCATCAAAAACAAAAAAGCGGGAGTGGTTGGGCTCCCGGCCGGAGTCAAAGAGGCTGGGCGTCGTGTGGATTTTCGTGTGGACGATTTCACCCTCATGGTGGAAACCAAGGGGTATCGTCTCGCATGGACACGGACAGCTCTTTGCCCGTGCGCTCCCGTGAATGATCAGACCAAGCAAGCCGATCCCAACTGTCCCATCTGTGAGGGAGCTGGTTGGATTTTCTTTCGTCCCGAGGAAGGAACGATCAACGAAAAGACGGTGGGCAAGCTCACGGACCTCCAAAAGAAAATCCTCGGCACCGATGCCACGGTGATTCGCGGCATAATGACGGGCATCACGGGAGAGAAACAACCGTGGGACCCGGTGGGGCCAAGGCTGGAGGGCATGGCGTCTTGCACGGTCCGAGCTGAGAACAAGCTCGGCTACTATGATCGTTTGACCAACCTGGACGCGGTGGTCACCTATGCTCAGCTCATTGAGGCTGCGAGCCCGTTGGTTCTCCGGTATCCGGCCGCGGCCATGAACCTGTTGAGGAGCACGGACACCACCTATGTTGCGGGTACGCATTTCAATTTGGTTGAGGGTGACGTGGTGTGGGAGACGGGTATGGCCCCTGCTACGGGAACGCTGTTGTCTGCACACTACCTTTGCCATCCCACGTGGAGAGTGATCAACCATCCCCACATGCTCCGGGTGACTCCGGTGAAAAAGAAACAAGCGAAACCCCTGACCCCGCAAGGTGAGCCCGTAGACATGCCCATCAATGCGGTGGTGAAATACGAGTGGTTGCTGTGATCGATATTGTGGACCTTGTGAAAATCATACCGCCAGAGATGGCGGCTTTGATGGACGAGAGGATCGCAGAACCAATCCTCCAAGACATTGCAGAAGCGGCCCGGGATAAGTGGATTCAACTGGCAGGGCGAACCTTCAAAACAACAAGACAAGACTACATCTCTGGCCTACAGCCAGTTGAATACACTCCCGGCCAAGCTGTGATTGCGCTGGTAGGCGTGCTCCCTCTGATTCTTGAGGAAGGAATGGAGGAGCAAGACCTCTACCAAACGTTGCTCGGTCCCAACGTTCCGTTGGTTCCCCTCGGGGAAAGGGGCAAGCATCCAGCGGCCGATGGTGGTGAGTACAGGGCGATCCCGTTTCGCCATGCAACACCCGGGACGGCTGGAGTGGTTGGTCAGCCGATGGGGCGTGTGGCTGCAAGACTCCGAGAGACTGAGGCAGGCAAGCGCATCAAAGAGCTGGCCCGTGATGTCTACAAAGAGGCCAAGAAATTGGTGGGCTCACGGACGGACCCCTACGGCAACACCGAATGGGGTGGGCGGTTCGACACGTCAAAGATGGACATCCCCAAGCTGGACCCGAGACATGCAACCAACATCTATGAGGGGATGGTCAAGAAAACCAAATTCTATCGGTCTCAAGTCCAATCGCAGTACATGACCTTTCGCACCATCGCCACGGGGCCAGATGGGGCTCCTCGGGGAGGTGTGATTTTCAGGCGTGGTGATCGGGTGATTCGTCGCCAACCTGCCAAGTGGCATCGGGGGGCAACCGATGGGGCTCACCTACGAGACCAAGTGGCAACCTACGTGGCGCGTGTTGCTCCTGGGGCCATTGCGCAATATGTTGAGGGTCTGAAATGATCCAACGATTTCTCTACAAGGCGCTCCAACTCGGACTGGAGCAATTCAAAACTCAACCCGAGCTGATAGACGATCTGTTTGGTGACCTCTACTCGTTGGAGCAAACCGAGGTGGAGGCCATCCACACATTCTTTCGTCAAAAGACTCCGGGCATCGTTCACAACTATGCTCGGTCAGACACTCCCATCCCGGTCTACTCAATCGTGTTGGCCGATGAGAGAGAGGCCGAGAATTTCATTGGTGACGTGGCTGGCCAAATCACCGATGAGGACGATCCCGATTTCGGAGCGGACGAGCTTAGCTCTGTGTGGCAGCACACCTATCACGTGCTCTGCTACTCGGAGCACCCGGACGTGACTCAGTATATGTATGAGGCAGCCAAGAGCATCTACATTGCAGCATTCAAAATGCTCTCCGATGAGGGGCTGTTTGAGATGCATTTGATGGGCGGGGATTTGGCCCCAGACCCTCGGTACATTCCAGAGCATCTGTTCGTGAGGCAGCTCACGTTTGCCTGTCAACGAGAATTCCAGAGAACCGATTTTCAGTCCAAGCTGACCAAGGCGTTCAAGGTGGCTGGAATACACGTTGACAAAACCGGCAGTCCTAGCGATGTTGGCGGGGTGAAAACCCTTGTAAAAGCCTACGGTACGGGAGGCGAAGATGGCCAAGCGTAGATTTGGAGACGATGACAAAAACCTGGAATCCTCAGAGGAAAAATCTGTAGCTGAGGACACCCCATTCACTCCCGAGCCAGCAAAAACCCTGGAATCAGCCAAGCCCACCGAGACCAAGAGCGCAGCTCCGGCCGAGGAGAAAAAGCCTCCGGCCCAGAGTGTGCCTCTCAGGGTCTTTGTGAATGTGTCCGGACGCAAGCCGGACCAGATGGCTGGTTTCGTTTACCACGCCAAAAAAGAAAAACTCGGGCCACGCTCCGTACCAGAGTGGCGAGCTGAGTTTGAGAAATTCTTGGCCCGACCCGTCAAGTGAGGAGTTGAGCAATGGCAGCCACTACCATTTTTTTCAACGGCAGAGTGATCAGTGTTCCGGGCTCGTACTCCGAGGTGGATGCGTCCGGCTTGGAGCAAGTTGGGCTAGGTGCCGCGGGCATCGTTGCGGTGCTCGGCACGGCTGAGGGCGGAAAACCCGTCTCGGCTATCGAGGAGCCCAAGGATTTTCTCCGGTTCACCAAACCGGAAAAAGTGAGGGAGACGTTTCGCAGTGGTGATCTCCGAGAAGTCGGGGACATGCTGTTTGCCCCGTCCACTGATCCGGCTGTGCAGGGTGGTGCTCAAGAAGTGGTGGCGATGAAAATCAATCCTGCCACCCAATCGGTTGCCACGCTCACAAATCCACAGGGCGATGCTCTGGACCTCACATCTCGGGACTATGGTGCGTTCACCAGTCAGATCAACGTGGATGTCCAGACGGGGACCAACAAGGGCAAGCTCATCACGATCATCTTTGAGGACCAAACCGAGAGTGGGGATGACATCGGCGGGGACGAGCTGTTCAAGCTCTCCTACGAGAAGCCCACCAACGGTTGGGACACCATGCGTGGTCAAGTGATCACGGGTGGGAGCATCAAGTGTGATGCAACCCGGGACGTGGCTGGTTTGGACGGGGACATTGGGACCGGACTCGCAGCTCCAGGTGAGGTTGAGGTTGTTAGCAGCAACGCGGCTGACATCGGGATGCAAGTGACGGTCTACGGACTCGACGGAACAGGCGCACCCAAGAGGGAGCTGTTCACCCTCAACGGAACCACGGCTCAAGAGGGCTCCCAAATTTGGGCGGCTGGAGACGTGCTCGGTGTGAAGGTGATCGGCACCACGGCCGGAACGGTCACGGTACAACCCAAGGGGGGTGGCGCGGCCATTCTCGTTGCAGCGGCCGGCACGGACCAAGTGAAGGGTATCGTCAAAGGCGTTGCCATGTACGTGTCAGGCAGCGAAATCACGATGGCTCCGGACGCGGCTGTTGCTGCGGACACGGACATCATCGTCATTGGCACCGATTCGTCTGGTGCCGTTCAACTCGAAAAGATCACCATCACGGTTGCGGGCGGGACCACTCCGGAAACGGGGTCCGGTTTGTTCTCCGGCATCACGGGCATCGTGCTCGGGGATGTTGCGGCGGCTCGCACCATCACGGTCTCGGCCGAGGCTGCAAAGGCGAGCCCGCTCACCCAGACCACTCTCCAAAAGGCATCGGACTATTTCAACGGCCGGCACATCGCTACCGTTGGTGGTTTCGTGCTCGATCTGGTGACCTCCATGCTGACGTTCCCGTTGGCTGACCTGGATGTCATGCCCGCGGACGTGGACATTCTCGACCCAGCCAATCCGTCATTCTATGCGGACCTCTGGGCAGCGAAGTATTGGATCAACCAGAACAGCGTGCTCGTTTCGGCTGAGTACGCATCTGGAGCAAGTGGTGGAGCCCTGGACAACACGGTGGCTCCCGTTTTCTTGGCCAACGGTTTGGAAGGCACCCCGGTCTTTGATGATTGGGTGAAGGCTCTCAACCTGCTCAAGAAAACGCGCATCAATACCGTGGTGGTGTTGACTGCGGACCCGGCTGTCCAGGCGCAGTTGGATGCTCACTGTGCCTACATGAGTGGCATCGGGAGAAGCGAGCGAGACGGTGTTGTGGGAATCGCGGACACCATCACAGGTGACGTGGTGAACAAAGACACGGTGAAATCTCGCATCGTGGACCTCAACACGTTCCATCTCAGAGCGTGTGCCCAAGCCATTGAGCGGTTCAACACGGCCGGTGAGCGGCAAGAGTTTGGACCGCAATTCCAAGCGGCCATCGTGGCAGGAATGCAAGCGGGCTCTCCAGTGGGGACCTCGCTCACGTTCAAGTATGCCAACGTGCTGAGCTACCGGCAGCACAACACGTGGAATCCCACGGATGATGCTGAGGAGATGGTCCAGGCTGGGTTGATGTTTTTGGAGAACGTGGAAGGTGTTGGACGCCGATGGGTGCGCAATATCACCACGTTCCTGCAAAGCTCCAACATTGCCTACACTGAGGCGAGTGTGGCTGAGGCGTGGAAGTACAGCACATTCCAATTCCGGACCAACATGGAGTATGCCGTTGGTCGCAAGGGATTCTCGGGCACCATCAACGCGGGCAAGAGCGTTGCCATCAACACGCTCGGGCTCCTCGTTGATGCGACGATCCTGACAGCCTATCGGTCACTCGACATTGAGTTGATCGTGGATGTCATGGAGGTGTCCGTGGAAGTGGCTCCAGTCATTCCTATCAATTTCGTAAAGAATACAATCCACTTGGTCACCATTCGTCAGAGCGCAGCTTAACAAATGGGGTCTAAGTGGTTGAAAGTTTGAAAGCGCAACCAACGGGAGCGTAGTCATGGCAGAAAAAGGCAGACTGTTTACAGGCGCTCGGGCGCGTTTCAGCATCAACGGTGTCAAAGTCGGGTATGCGAGAAACGTCAATGTTTCCGAGGAGATAACCTACGAGCCAATCGAGGTCATGGACAATATCGAGGTGGAGGAGTACGTCCCAACCGGCTACCGGGTGACGTTCACTGCCTCCATGTTCCGGATCATCGGTGAGACCCTGAAATCCCAAGGGTGGTTCCCACAGAACGGAGCCAACACCGAGGAGCATTTGTCCAACATCCTCATCACGGGTGAGCTGACTGCCACCATTGAGGACACCAAGACCGGGAAGCTCTTTGCGACTCTGGAACAGGTGAAAATCCAATCTCACAATTGGACCCTGGATGCCCGAGGAGTGGTGGGCCAGGATGTGACGTTCAACGCAATCCGCGTGAAGGACGAAAGCGAAATCTAGCCAACCGCCAATCCTCCCGTTGGAGTGAAAGGCATACCAAGGGCCGTGCTCGCCACACGGCCCTTTTTTTCGGCCCGTGACCATTCCAAAAGATTCTGCCAGTATGCTCCCAACTCAAACCAAGGGAGCGACCCATGGCAAACACAGACCAGAGAAAACTAGATCCCGAGGCTCTGAAATCTCGACTGGAGCCAGCTCATCTCAAACCCAACATCGAAAAAATGAAAGAGGATGTGGCGACCAAGGCCACTCCCGATGAGGATGATGAGAAAAAGGACAAAGAGGCAGCCAACGATCCGAGGAGCAAAACTCCCTACACGTTCCAATTCAGTTGGAGCGATGAGCGTGGCAAGCTCTGGGAGGGGACGTTCACCACCAAGATCCTCAACGTGAATGAGGAGCGCATGGCGGGCATCATGCAAGCTCAGCTCTGTGGTGGTGTTCCCTATGACAACCTTGATCCATACACCTTGGAAATCGGTTTCGTGATTTCGCATCTGGCGTTTTCCCTGACCGAGAGACCCAAGTGGTACGAGAAGTTGCTGGAGCGTCCTGATTCGTTCCTGGTTCTCCAGGCGATTATGAGGGAGGTGCGCTCTTACGAGGAGTGGTTTCGGAAGCACGGAACGTTTGAAACGGACGGCTAGGTTCAACGTAGCCAAAGGCCGTCACCATCTGAAAGGGTGGTGGGTCCAGAAGTACAATCGGCCAACCTCGGACAAGCTCTACACGTCTCAGTCCGAGGCTGAGCTATTGCTGGAGATGTATGAGGATCTGTACGCTAGGAGACTGGAGATTGAGGCGCAGTTGGAAAAGGGTGGTGTTGATGCGCAACAAGCATTGCAGCGAATTGCAGACATCAACCGAGTGCTCGGAGAGAGTGAGTCCGAGGATGACGTTATTGACGAGTGGGAGGCTGAGCTGGAAGCCGGCCGCATTCCCGATTTGAACAAGTAGGAGCGAGGATGCCAGAGAACAGAACGGACCTCATCATCCGAGCAAAGGCCGAGGGCTTTCAACAAGTCCAACAAAAGGCAGCTCAGATTTCCGGTGCAGCGGCTAAGGCCGTCAACGAGCAAATCTCTGGTTTCAAGCGCATTGAAAAAAGTACCTCGGCTTTCAAAGCAGAAGTCAAAGAGCTGGAGGGGGCTCTGGATGGTTTGGCCAAGCAACAGTTGGTCACTGTCCGAGCCATGGAGCAAGTTGGCAAAGGGACCGATGAGTACAAAAAGCTCAAAGAGGTGCTGGATGATCTGAATGACCAGTACCAAGTCCAAGAGCGACGGCTCCAAGCCACCAACCGAGCGCTCAAAGAGCAAGCTGTTACCCAACGAGACCTAGCCCGTGGAAGTTTCGGGCAAGGGCTCCTCATGGGTGCGGCCCCCGAGCTTGGTTTCATTCAACGTGGCCCGGGGATGCGCCGACAAGTTGCCGGCCAAGTGATGGGGCGAATGGGGCGTGGTTTTGCCATGGCCCCATTCGGTGGTGTGGGTGGTCTCCAACAAGCTCTCGCCGGCATTCCCGTGGTGGGTGGGATGCTCGCTGGTCAGCTCGGCACAGCCATGGGGTTCACCCAGGGAGCACTCGGTCTCCAGGGACAGCAACTCCAAGCTGCCTCGCTCATCGCAGGCGGGGGCGCGGCTGCCCGCATACGTGCGGCTCGGGCACGTGGGATGGCTGGGGTGAGAGCTGGGGAGTTTGCTCCAGAGGGTGGATTCCTGACTCAGGCAGAAATTCAATCCCGAGCTGAGGCCATGCGTCGGACGGCTGAGGAGCAAGCTCCAACACTGACTGCGGCTCAGCGTGAGGAGATTGCTGAGAACGTGGCCGAGGCACAGGCGGCGCAAGCTCGGAGCCGAGCAACCGAAAGGCTGGCTCAATTTGGTCCGGAAGGCCCCACGGAGTTTCAACGCAAGATCGTTGAAATGAATGCCCAAAATGAGGCGAAGTACGATGCCCGTGAGCGGGAGAAATTCACCAAAATCTGGGAGGAGGATCTTGTTGGAAAGGCTCGCCGGAGAGCCGGTGAGGAAGCGGCCCAAGAGACCCAGAGAGTCCTGTCAGCTCCCGAGAGACGGTATCAGGAAGCCAGGAGAGCGGCCGGGGGTCGGGCGGCTGCCAGGGAGCGGCGTAGGCCCTTTGAGGGGCTGTATCAGGCTGGGTTGGAGTACGGGGCTTTCAGCCAGCAAGAGTCCCTACAGCAAATCACAGGCGTTTTGCAGGCGGGTGGCGGCACCATGGCCGATGTCCGCCAACAGGGGATGCTGAGGGCCGTTTTCGCGGCTCAGAGAGCCTATGGTGTGGGTGCGGACGTGTCCGGGGCATTTCTCCAGGCTGGACGCCGGGGAGGGCTCGTAGGGGGCATGGGACGCGGTGGAGAGGCCATGGCCGAGTCCATTGCGGACGCCATGAGCATGGGCTTGGAAGGTAGCGAAATCAATGACTATTTGGCGCAAATGGCCCAAGGGATTCAGCAATTCCAACAGACGGGCATTCCCATCAACCCCCGTACATTGGCAGCTCTGGGCCGTGAGGTGGCCGGTGCTGGCCTTGGCGGGGTCAGGGGTCGGGTGGTGGCCGGGGGCATCCAAAGAGCGGCACAGGGGCTCACACAGAGGGGCATCCAATCGGCTACCGATTTGATGATGGCCCAGACCATGGGTGGTTTCCGTGGTGGGGGCATGGAGAACTATGAGCAAGCCATGATGAAATTGGAGTCCGGGGAGTTTCAGGGTCCCGAGCTGCAAGAATTCGTGGGTGGGCTCATGCGAGCTGGGGGTGGAGGAGCTACCGGACGCCAGGTGGTCCGTCAAGCATTCCGGGGTCTCGGGGTCCAGATGGGAGTCCGGGAGACCAAGGCGTTCACCAAGAGCATCATGGGTGGTGAGCTGTCCCCCGAGGAGATGGAACAAGCTGAGGCGGTCCGGGCTCAGATGAAACGTGGAGCCCGTGAAGCTCCGGCCGGAGTGGCGGGGCTCACTCAACAGGCCAAAGACATTCTGGACGCATACGGGGGCTCGGTGAGGCGTGCGGCTGCGCTCCAGAACAAACAGAATGCCATCGGGGCTCAGATGTTGCCCACGATGCAAAACCTCCAAGCCTCCACACTCTCGATCAGCAAGGCATTCACCACCCTCGCCTCGGGCGGACTCTCGGATGTGACTGGCAAAATTGAGGACTTGGCCAAAAAGCTCGAAAATGTGACAGCGAAAATGGAAAAGTTTGGGATCTGGCAAGGCTGGTCCGAGGCGGTAACGTTCTAATGGCAGACGATCTACAAAGCGCTCCCGGCTTTCAGGGCTCAGAGACTACCTCGGCCGAGGTGATCATGTACGGCCAAGGTGAGGACCCCATCATTCTTGGTGCGGACGATTCAGCCATGCCGTTCTCTGGACGGTATCGGACGGACCCGGACCCGGCTCTCATCTCGGTCTCAACATCGAAACCGTTGGAGGGGACCGGGACGTTCACCATCCAATGCAAACCCCCTCGGGGAGTGACCGAGGACTTGTTGGACCGAGTGGTGGACGATGACTGGATTGACATCGTGTTCAAGAGACACGGGCGCGTGTGGCACACGATGAGAGGGAGCATAGACAACATCCGACGTAGGAGAGCGGTGGGGGGCAACGGAGCAACGTCCCATCTCTACACAATCTCTGGACGCGATTTTCAGAAAATCTTTGAGATCACTCCCCTGTGGTTCAATCGATTCACGGCTGAGAACGTGGAGGGGAGCTACGCCTATCGTGTCTACTCGGTTCTCAACACCATTGGTGGGGACCCGGCTGAGACCGTCCAAGCGTTTCTCATTGGGTGGCTGGAGTTGTTGGAGAGTAAAGGACGAGCCAACTGGCCTATGCCAGTCACCATGCCAAACACCCAAGGCCGTTTCATCACGGACATCCAAGCGGGATTCTCATTGGAGAATTTCTCTGGAATACCTGAGAGGCTTAGCATCTCCCCGAGTTTGGCCGAGCCCAATGGGACGGTGTGGAGCTTGGCCAAAGAATGGTCAGACCCGGGATTCTGCGAGCTGTTCTGTGACCTCGGGAAAAGTAGCGTCCAGCCAGCTCCAGGTGAGGAGCTGTCCATTGATGACTCGACCATGACCGTCTACTTTCGGGACCGTCCATTCCCACTGACCACAGGCATCACGGATGATCAGGGAAACACTCCGAGCATGGGGCTCGGCAAGGATTCCTACTGGTTCGCTCTCCCTCTCCACATTGTTCCACGTCAACAGATTGGTGAGGATGACCTCGGGCGCACGGGTGAGGAGCGCATGAATGCGTTTTTCTTGGCTCCCCAAATCACTCAAGAGCTGGCCAAGAGCGGCACCATGGATTTGGCGCAACCTCTTTGGGATACGGCTGACATCGAACGCCATGGTCTCAGGCGATACGATGTGGCGAGCCATTACAAAGCCAAAGGAGCCCGTCTCATCACGATGAGCACGCTCCAACGGGAGATGGCTCGGGACTGGTACGCGATCAATCCGTACCTCTTGAACGGTAGCCTCTCACTCAAAATCGGACGGCCAGACATTCGGGTGGGGACGCGGGTGAGAGTACCGGGGGAGGCTGGAGAGACTACTGAGGATGAGACGTTCTACGTGGAGCAAGTGGACCACAATTGGGTTTTCGGCTCTGGTCTGAAAACCACGTTGGGCGTTACAAGAGGATGGAAAGGAACCGAGGACGATTTGATGAGAGCCATGGATGATTTGGCGGCTCGATACGCCAAACCACCACGGCCGGCACCATCGGATTTTGCAGCGGCGTGACCATGAAACGATTGCAATCAGGCATACAGCGTTTTCCAAAGTCCAGACGGCCAGGCATGGGGCTCAAAGCCAATGGGCTGTTGGTTCGTGGTGTGGTGGTCGCAACCTACGTGGTTGATGACCCCAATCATCCCGAGCAACCCGAGGACCCCGATGGGGAGGAAGGCTGGCCACTCGCTGTCTATTGTGACGTGCTCTCCTATTCGTTTCGGCGCAACAATCGATTCGTAGCGTTCCCCGCGGTGTTGGTTGCCCAAGACCGAGGCAACATGCACAGCGGGCGCATCTGGAAACCGAGGGCCAGCACTCGGGACATCACAACCGATGATCTATCTGCGGACGGTGTGACGGACCCTGCCAATATGGACGGGGACCACGTGCTCATTGGTTTCATGGATGATGACATGACTCAGCCAGTGATCATCGCTGGCATTCCACACCCCAACGCGGACTACGGAAAGCGAGACCTCCAAGGCGTGGACTTGGAGGGGCAAGGCCGTCTGAGACAGTTGCGATTGGCCGATGGGGACGCGGATTTTTTCAAACACAATGGAGGATTCTACGGGATAGACCAGCTCGGCAATTTCGTGATCGATACCACGTTTGGATACTCCACTGAGACGTTTGATGGGGAGGACAACCAAGAGGCCAAAGAGCCCGAGCCCCAGACCGATGGCTCTGGCTCTGTCACGATCCGATTGCCACAGGATGCTCGGTGGAGCGTCCAGCTCCTCGATATGACTGACCCAGCCAATCCGGTTCCTGTGATGAAACGGGACCTCACCAAAGACGGCAATGAGGACTATTTCAGTGAGGACAGTGAGTACAAGATCATCATTGCTGATTTCTCTGATCCTGAAAATCCAGACCCCTTGGCCACCATGACCTTGGCCAAAGACAAGTTTGAGATGGACATTGTGGACGCGGGTGGATTCGTTCAAGCGCTCATTGACGGTGGCGCGTGTTTCAAGGCTGAGGGCAAAGACGGGGATGCTCTTTTCACGGTTGGTGATGGTGCAGTAGCGGTGGCCATTGCTGATCATCTGGAGACTCTATGGGGAGACCTCAATACGTGGTTGGATGGCCATATCCATCCAACTGGTGTTGGTCCTAGTGGGCCACCGAGCGCTCCCAATTCAACAACCGATGCTCCGTGGAATCCGGACATCAACTCAACGCATGTGACAATTCCGGACGTGTAGCATGGGACTGAGTGCGGACACATTGGCCACCGAGCTGAAAGCGGCCCCCGAATTTCCAGCGACCGAGCAAGACGTGATCGACAAGTGGAGTGCGGCTTGGCAAACCTATTGGGAGGAGTCCGAGGCGACTCCGGGACCAGTTGCGGCAAATTCGTCTCCGTCTGCGGCTGTCTCTGCGTTTGAGACAGCTATGATCGGGATTTCATCCACAAGCAATGATGAGGTAGCCGCGGCTACCATCATCAAAGATGCGTGCAAGCAATTTTGGACCGCGGCAACTCCCGTGCTGGCCTACCCCACAGTGCCAGCCCCAGCTCCAGGGGCATATGTGACTCCCCCACCATTCATGGTGAGCGCGGAAACGGAAAACGCATTTGTGGCAGCGTTGGCGGCTGTATTCCTGGCCAACAGAGTTGGCTCTGTTGGAAAAGATGATTCCATGGACGCGATAGCCACGGCCATTGATCTTGTGCAGGGAGGAGCCACGTTTTTGGATACGACAACCCCCACACCGATCACGTACACGGTGGGATGAGGTGAAGCATGGCAATCAGTCCACTCAATGTTGCCCGTGAGGAGCTGAGACAAGCGGCCACTGGCGATGACAAATACTTTCGCCGGATGCTCATGTTCTTTGAAATGACCGTGCCGAGTGAGCACGCATTGGGTGGAGTGATTGACGAGTTTCTGTTCCCCATCGTGATTCCCCCAGAGAGCTACACGTTGGAGGAGCCGTTCACGGTTGAGGCCACTCCCACTCAGGGAGGTGGGCTCTATGTAGAGGAGAACGGCATTGTCCAACGGATGATCAAAATCCGTGGGACCACTGGCTACAAGCCGAGACCATTCAAGGGGGAGGCGTGGATTCTCGATACCATCAAACCGGACAAGCGAAGCTGGACCCGAGAGTTGGACTGGTTGGTGTTGGACCAGCTCACAGGGCATGGCCACATAAAGTATCTCCAAGACTGTGTGTTTCGTTCCTATGCGGATTTGAAACGGGACCCAACCTCGGCCGAGGACACGATTCTCAAGTTTCACATCCCCAAGGATGATGAGCATTGGTTGGTGGTGCCTCAACGGTTCGCCATTGAGCGTTCCAAAGAGCGTTCCACGCTCTACAGTTATTCCATCGATTTGTTGGTGGTGGACAAAGCCGATGCTGAGGACGCGGATTTCTCTGAGGACAAAGGACTGTTGGACACCATCAAAGACGCAATCCGCCAAGTGAAAACCGCAATCGAGATGGTCCAGGGGGCCATCAATGACATCACAGCATTGGTGGCCGAGATTGAGGGTCTGGTCAAAAACATCGCTACCATCATCGATTCAGTGGGTAACGTTCTGGGAGCGTTGTCCGATTTCGTGGAAGGGGTCACGGACCTTATCCAGTCTCCATTGGCCGTGGTCGATTCCATTGTTGGTTTGGTGGATGAGGCCAAGGGTGTGATGGACACTTTGGAGCAGAGTGCTGAGGACATTCGCAAGCTACCAGAAAACATCAAACAGAAATTCGATCAGATCAACGATGGCATGGAGAGAGTAGCCTCTCATCCTGAGTCGTTTGAATCCTCAACGAGGCGAAAAGCTCGGGAGAACGCTAAGCGGCTCGACCTATTCCAGCAAGCTCTCCAATCTGAAATAGAGGCCGCCCTGGCAGCCAATCCCCCATCAACATTGGACGCGGCTGAAAACATCGGGACTGGTCTCACTCGGGGTGATGTGCAATCGGCCAAGGGAGAGCTATTCACTCGCAAGACACCAAGAAACTACAAGTCAGCCAAACAAGTATCAGTCACTCAGGGAGATTCTTTGGCGAGCTTGGCTGGCCAGTACCTCGGGGACTCTCGACGTTGGGAAGAGATTGCGATCATTAACGGTCTCAAACCCCCATTTCTGGATGAGCAAGCATCGGCGGACTTAGTTGTGGGTGACGAGCCCGTGTTGCCAAACGTTCTCGGGGTTGGAGACAAGATCCTCATCCCGAGTTTGCAAAAGGGTCCAGTGGATCAACCACTGTTGCCCGTGCTTGGGGCTCGTTTGGATGAGCCCTTAGAGAGCCAGCTCCTCGGCACAGATTTCAAACTGGAGTTGATTGTGGATGCCTCACGTCCAGGCAAGCCCCTCTACGATATTCCGATTGATGTGGAGGGGGGTAGCAACGATGCCAAGACTGTGACGGGCGTTGAAAATCTAGGGCAGGGGCTTACCAATCGATTGCTCACCGAAAAAGGCCAGGACATGCTCTACAAGCGCATGGGTCTGAGGAGAATCGTTGGAACCAACCTGGCAACTCTGGATTTGGAGACAGCTCGTTTTCGTATTGCTCAGTGCCTTGGGCAAGACGGCCGCGTTGGGAACGTGAGGCGCATTGTCTTTGAGGGACTGGAGAGAGGCACCACGGCTCCGTCCGGAACAGGACTTGATACATTGGTGGTGGATGCAGTGCTGGGGGTGCGGGGATTCTCTGAGGGGCAACGTGTCCGTCTAGCGGTTTGAGGAGCTTAGAATGCCGAAATTTACGCCAAGGTCTGAGGAGCAACTGAAAGCCCAAGCTATCGCCAAGCTCGTTTCGCGGACTGGTTTGAGCGACGTTGGGGACTCCTCAGTGATGAAACATCTCATTGGGGCGATGTGCCGACAGGATGCGCAGCAATACTACCAGATGACTCTGTTGCTCCAGCTCTTTTCCATCGATACCGCAACCGGGAACGATTTGGATGAGAGGGCCAAGGATATTCAGCCCGGGACTCTGACTCGATTGCTGGCATCCAAGGCAACGGGGACGGTGGTGTTTTCTCGGAAAGGCATCACAGGGTCAACGATCATTCCTGTTGGGACCAAGGTGAAAACCGGAGACGGTAAGATTTTCAGCACCACCACGGTCGGAAACATCACGCCAACCAGCGTGGAGCAAATCGCTGGTCATGGGACTGGCCGAGACTCCAACCTTGTGAGTGTGGTGGCCGAGGTGCCTGGCTCAGACGGAAATGTGGCGGCTGGTACAGTGGTCAAGTTTGGGTCCAAGCCCGCGGGTGTGGACGAGGTGATCAACCTCACTGCCTTTGCCAACGGTCGGGACAAAGAAACAGACGATGCTTTCCGTACTCGTCTTAAAGCCTACGTGGGTGGGCTCGCACGTTGCACGGTGGGAGCCATCAAAGCCTTTCTCATTGGACAACAGGACCCGGAAACGGGGGCGTCCATTGTCTCAGTCAACATTTTCGAGGACCCTGTGGATCGTGGAAATATAACGGTCTACGTGGACGATGGAACCGGAACGGCTGAGGCTGTTGACCGTTCATGGGTGGCGTTGACCGAGGACATGACCTGGAATGGGACTCTTACGGTCACCACCCTCATCACAGACGAGCCTGATTTTGACGTTGGGGATTTCATCAAATTCGCTATCACCGATCCTCTTTTCGAGGTGGTTAGCATCGTTCCCCAGGCATTGTCTGGGACGTGGACGTGGGATGGGTCCACTACAGTTTTGACCACAGACACGTCTGGTGTTTCCCCTGGAGACGAAATCAAATTTGGTATTGACGGGATACCATTCTCAATTGACTCAATTGTCCCCAATACCTCTGTGACCATTCTCAACCCTGAAAATGAGACGATTCCAAATGGTGTGGGCTCTACCTATCGGGTGGGAGATCCCAAGGTGGTCACCATAGACAATCCAAGCGCTGAATCCATCCCATCGGGAACGGGGACCTCGTACAAGGCCGGGGATAACGTGACCCAAGGATTGGCTGGTCCACCCCCGAATACCGCGGTGGGTGGAGAGACCGTTCTCTATTTGGACAATCCCCCGGTGAAAACAGCCGAGCCCTATGATTTCTACTCATCCACTCGGGGATTGTTGGTAGAGGACACGGACTACCGGATCAACCCGGCTACTGGACAGGTGGATTTCCTGACAGCTCTGTCAGCCGGTGAAAGGGTGGTGGCTGACTACACCCATTATGTGGGGCTCATTGCTTACGCGCAAAAGCTCGTTGATGGGGATCGGAATGATCGGATCAATTTCCCTGGACTGAGGGCGGCTGGGGTCTACGCGGTGGTGGCAACCCCGCAAGTGCTCCTCCAAAACGTGGAGTGTACCATCACGGTCAAAGAGGGCTTTGACTATGATGAGGCAGCGGCCAAGGTGCGGCAAGCCATCAAAGACTACATCAACACGTTGGGGATTTCGGGGGATCTCATCCGGAACAGACTCATTGAGAAGATCATGGCAGTGGACGCGATCTACAACACGATTGTCTCCATTCCAGCCAATGATGTGATCATTCTGGATGATCAGTTGGCCCGTACTGCGGACCCCAACATTGTGATCACGTGAGGTAGCACATGGCTCTCAGTTTGGATTTTGTGACTCCAGAAAAAAGCATTGCCAGGGGATCTCTCATCTCTGTGGTTGGTGATTTCTCCGAGCATGTTGGCAAGAAATTCAGAGCGTATGTTGGACCCTCGGGGGATGATTCTGATCACCTATGTTTGTCGGGGAGACCTGGAGCCCCGCATACGATCTACCCGCTCAACACGTACACCATTCGTTTCTACCTTCCTGACATTGAGGCGGGGGGACCCTACAACATTTTCATTCAGCGTGAGGATGAGACGGCCGAGGCGTTATTGGCTGCGGTCCTAACCATTGTGAAATCTCCGTACCAGTCTGGTGTCTTTGCCATACGTGGGCTTTTGCCCAACTACTACAAGGCTGGTCCACGGAGCATGGCTCTGTTGGAGCGCATACCATGACCACGTATCCGGTAGGATTGATCGAAGGGATCACAGAAGTCATTGGAGAGGGGGACACCGAGCTTGGCGGTCTCTACATGACTCGTCTCACAGCCCCCATTACCAATGGGGAGGAGCTGACAGCCGAGTTTGTATGGGATGGCACCACGGTCATTCTCAGCTCGGACACAACTGAGGTGGCTCCGGGGGATTGGATTCGCCTAGACGCGGACGGGCGCTACTTCCAGATTGTGAGTGAGGTGCCCAATGTGAGTGTGACTATCGAAAACCCCGAGGAGTTTCCGATTCCCACGGGTGGTGGCTCGGGGAGCCCATCCTCTAAGGCTGTGATCTCGTTTCCGGTGGAGACCACGCACGATTGGGCAGATAGCGGCCAAATCGGAATTGATGGTGTGCGGTACAACTATGGCTCTAAGACGGATACGAGTTTTGATGATGTCTCCTACACCAAAAACGGGGACTACGTTCCGGGTGCGGCTCGGCAACATCGGATTGAGTCACCAGTGTTGGACCTCAATCGGGATAGATCCGCTCTGGATCGAGCCCGTAGGGCGATGTTGGTAGAGTACGCTGAGGGGGATGATCTCAATGCTCTTGGTCGAAACCTCGGAGTGCTCCGTCTGCCATTTCTTGCCTCGGATGAGGTATTTCGGAATATCGTCAAAACGCTTGCCTACAATCCCAAGGGGACTATCTACGGCATTCAACAAGCACTGACTGGTCTTGTTGGTGCGGGGAATTTTGAAGTCTATGAGGACGTTCTCAATTTCCCCAACACGGTTTTCATTCGTCTCGTTGGCGCGGCTGCTACCGACAACCAGAGTGAAGGAAAAACGTATCTCACGGACACTGAAAACCAGCCGGCTACCGGAAACAATACGGTGGACGTGGATGAGGATTTGATCACCAATGGAATCGTTGGTGGCGTCCGATGGAAAGATGAGAACCACACCACCGATTGCAGATCAGCCTATCCCTCGGTGGATTCCATTGAGGAGTACGAGGGGGACCCAGGGACCAACCCATTTACGTTGGCTGGGACAGGAGTGTCCGAGGGGACCCACGTGACCAATTCTGGGAGCTACACCGAATTCACACAATCACCACCCACGGATCGCTGTTGGTACGAGCACGGGATGAGGATACAGCCGGAGTCCATGGCTGAGGCATCCATTTTGGCAACCGTGCCTGTTGGGGGGAGTGTTGACGCGGCGGACACCAATACGGTGATGCTCTTGGACGATACCGAGGTGGGAATCATCGTGGGCATCAAAGCCAATGACGCGGCTCATTGGCAGGTAGGCATCACGGCTGTTGGTTCATTCTTTGGTGGTCCGGCCGCTACGTTTCTGAGAGGCACATGGCATGAGATCACGGTCCGAAAGGACGGCCGAAATTACATTGAGCTTTTGGTGGACGGTGTTGTGGTCCAAGCAATGCCCTATGCCTCGTTGAGCCCAAGCTCTCTTGGTACACCCAATTTCGCATTTGGGCATTTCTTGGTGGCGGCAGCAAACAAGCTCCGAGTCAAGCAAGTCTCGTATTTTGCTCGTACCCTCACAGACTATTTCTCAGCTCGGGGCTCCAGTGGCGTTCTTTCGTCTGGTCCCGAGGTGTTGGACACCAATGTCTCTGGGCTCTTTGACAGTGGGGACATTGGCAAGAGCGTGGTGACGCAAAACACTACCCCGGGGAGCCACGTTGAGGGAGGCAACAACAACGGTCGATGGGAGGTGGTTTCGGTCCCAGCCAGTGACAGCGTTGAGCTGATAGGACCGACACATCCAAACGCCACGGTCCAGGCAGCTAACCCGACAAGAATTGTGGTTCCCGCGGGAGGAGAGCTTTTTCAGTACCCAGATGATTTGGGCAAAAAAGTGGAGATCCTAAACAGCTCTCTTGGAAACAACGGCTCTTGGGTGATCGGTACACTCCGAGAGATGGGGACGTTGGTGGATCTCGATTCCTACGCTACCAAGCTCCCCACCAAGACCAATGTGGCTGAGCTGGTTGGGGCGAGTTTTGTGACTGAGCCTGGTCTGAATTGGCGGATACTTCCAAATTTCCAGACTGAGAGCAACGTGGAGTGGGTAGTGGCTGGCATGGGGAGCATGGTAGGGAACACCATCACGCTGCCCCAGAATCTCCCCATCTCATCCTCGGATGCGCGTCGGATCTTGGCTGTGGTCTACAGTCAGGTATTATCGGCCCAAGTGCTTTTGGACGCATCCATAGAAAACGCGGTGCAGGGCGGTTTTCCTGTGACGTGGGAATACTACCCATTCTATTTGGCGGACCCGTTGGGGTACGTCCGACAGTACCTTGAGGAAATTACAGCGGCCGGAGTGATTGCCGATTTCCAGATTGTGTGAGGGACCAAAATGTCAACAGACCTACTCAAAGCGCAAGCCAACGAACGTGTGGATCTCGTGGATTTCGATTTCCTGGCAAACGAATGTTTGCAGGACATCGTGAACGAGCCCAACAGTGGCTTTCTAACCAATCCCTTGGGCCAAAGAGCTTGGATCATTGATGGCTTTGGGATCGATTGTCCGGCTGGGAAGCAACTGAGAGTCACAAGAGGACGGGCCATTCTCTCTACGAGACAAGCTGGCCAAGTCAAATACGGCTACGTCACCACCCTCGGGGATGCGTCCAAAATCGTAGACCTCGCTTCCTACAGTCCGGGCACGTACAACGTCTATATCCGGTTTGAGTACGTGGACGGGGACTCCTCAAGTCGCGTGTTCTGGAATCCGGCTGGGGGTGGTGGTGAATTCGCCACCACAGTTTCCACTCGTATCAAAGCCAACTGGTCCATCCGAGTAGAGGCAGCCTCCCCGGGAGGTGAGTGGCTGAAAATCGGAGAGGTGGATCAGGCAACGTTGGCGAGTCCAACCACAGGCATCACAGACAAACGGCCACTCTACTTTGAGGGCTCAGTCCACAACAGCTATCAGAGTGGTTGGAGTAGCGATGGGGGTGGTGGAGCCAATGATCGAAATGCGGATCGGCAAGCGTATGGGGTCAAAGACCTCCAAGCCTTCACGGCTGCCATGCGCCAATGCATGGAGGACATCAAAGGCCGCGGACTCAGACGGTGGTGGGACCGGGACATTGGCGGGCTCAACGTTGGTTTTGATGCGGACCCTGTGGAGGACCGGATAGCTCTTGCGGACGCTGATTTCAATCTGAAATGGGTTGACCCGTATTGCTACCTCAATTTTGACGAGACCGATGGGGATTATTTCCGTTACCAACGGGACATCAGTGAATTCGCTTGGGCTGTTGGCGGCTCCTTTGAGGCGAAGCTCAAAACATCGGGACTGTGCGTTGCCAATGGTCTCATTGTCGGAAACGTGACCGGGACCCCAACCGACAACGAAATCTATGCCGAGGGGGACATCCAATCGGGGAGTGGTCGATTCAAGCATGATGCAGACGACTATTTTGACATCACGAATGGCGGTCCACAGGATTGGGTGATCGGTGGAAACACCGAGATGAGATTGAGTGCGAATGGCTTGGCTGTTCACAATGGCATCTACGTGGGCAACTACACGGGCGCACCAACAGACAATGACATCTATGCCGAGGGCTCTATTGAGTGCGGCACCACGATTGACGCGGGTGGTGACGCAACCTTTGGCACCATCACAATGACCGGCTTTTCCGTAGACGCCGATGGTGACATGATTGCGAAAAGTCTGAGCTGTGGAGCTGGGGCTATTGATTGCGGCTCTTTGGACGTAAGTGGTGGAGGCATCACGAATGCTGGCTCCATTGGGGGAGCAGTAAATATCAGTGCGACAGGATGGCTCACGGGTGCCTCGCTCAATCTGGGATCAGGAACGGGGCAACTCGACTGTGGGTTTATCAACTCCACGGGAGACATTCGTACTACGCAAGGGCTCCGGATAGGCTCGGGCAGCACCAATCCGGCCGCGGGCATGGGTATTTTTTCTGGAGGCTTGGCCGTTGGGTACGATGCTGCGCCAGCGGCCGATGAGGTCCGAATAGGAGACGCGACATTCAGCCTCAAATTCAATGGCGGGAATCCCAGGATTGAGGGTGAGTCAGGTTTGCATCTCCAATTCAATCGTGCCGCGGACACGATTGATCTTCTGGCGGGCGGCTCAACCTGGACGTTTGATGCCGACAAGATCACCATCCCGGATTCCAGCTACAAGACCAGCTCGTTGCTCACGTCCTATCTATGCCGGAGAAATTCGGTCCGGACGTTGGTGCGGTGTAGCTCCTCGGGCACGATACGGACCACCAGTGATTTTGGTGTGGAGTCTGTGACGAGTCCGGGGACGGGCCAATACGATATTGACGCCACGGGAATTGGAAAGGATGACTACTCAGTGAGTGGTTGTTCCTGTCAGGCTACCACGACAAATCTACAGAGAGGGTGTTGGTGCACGGATGTCAACATTGGGACGTTTGACGCTGGTTTCCGAGTGACGATTTGGAGCTACAGCCTTTCCAACAATGTGAATCAGGAATTTGCTTTTTGGCATATTGGTGCCTCATAACAGAGAGAGGAGAGCGAAATGCAGACAATGTTGGTCAAGTTGGACGATGGAAACGTTCTTTTTCATTTTGAAAAAGGCCAGGTGTATCCGAGGGAAGGGTATGAGGGTACGCTTGCTGATTTCATTGTGTGGTTGGTTGAGGGCCACGCACCAGGGAGGACAGCCGTGGAATACGGATTTGTGGACAGTGATGCGCTGGATGCGTGGTGCGATGATGAGGCCCATGTGGACCGTTCACTGATCACAATTGATTCAGAGCACAATGTAACTTTGCCAGAGTAGGAGAGCGACAATGAGCAATGATTTGGAAAAAGCCAGAGACCGGGCCAAGACACAAGGCGTGATTCGTCCGGGAAAACCGTTGGACCCAGAGGACGTGAAAATTCTCGTCCAGAACGAGGATAGATCGCATCCCGATCCGATGATCAACTACCTCATTGGTGAGGCAAGACAGCTACGCAAAGACCTGGACAAGCAACAAAAGACGTTGGCTATTGGTCTGCGTAATGTCGAAAACATGCGAAAGATGATCTCCATGACTGAGGGGGCGATTCAAAAAACGGAGAGTGACATTTCTCACCTCCACAAATTCGCGGTTCAAAAGGACACCCCGAGGCCCGGTGAGGGTGAGAGCGGAGAGATTCCCCCTGGAGAGCCAATGAAAGACCCAGCCAAAGAGGAAAACCAGGGAGCCCAGCTCCACAAGTTGAATCCTGGTAGTAAGAGGGAGAAAGGCAAAAAGACATGACCGAGGAAACCAAAAGCAAGTTGACCGCGGCTGCGGACGCAACCAAGCACCAAGCCTGGAAGTGGCTCGGGGCTCTGGTGATGTCCACCAAAGAGAACGCCCAAGGCGAAAAGCATCTGGCGGTTTCGTTGACCAAGGTGCAAAAGCTCGTCTCAATCATCATGGGGGTGGTGCTCTTTGTGGTGATGGTGGTGCTCTGGGTAGTGAAACCCGAGGCCGTGGCTGAGACAGCAACCGTCACGGACCCGATCCCGGATTCCATGCTCTACACCCTTTGGGGGCTGTTGGGACTCCAAGGCGTGAACATGGCGGCTGGAGCTTACTACGGGAAGGGCAACGGGAATGGTAGCTCCACATGAGAGTGCTCCGTTGGTTGGCGGACTACTGGTACATCCCGGTGCTGGCCATCGTGGCTGTGCTCGGGGTGCTCTGGTTTCGGACCAAAGATCCCATGAAGTGGATCGAGAGGGAGCTGAGAGCCATCGATTCAGCCAGGGAGACCCGGGCCATCCAAATCGAGTTGGGAGCCGAGCAAGCCACGCAACACGTCAAAGACAAGTACAAGGCCAAGAGGGAAACGCTCGACGCCAAGGATGAGGCCAAGGTAGCCAAGCTCGAAAACGATCCCGTGGCCCTGGCCAAGTTTCTGGAAAAGGTGACCCGATGATCGTAAGCCTTTTGGTGGTTGTGAGCACTGTGCTGACAACGCCCCCAACGCTTCCATCTCAATGTGACCCCGAGGACAAAGCCTCATGTGTCCAGCCTCTCATTGAGGGGGAGACGGCTCCATTCTCTGGACAGTTGATGACCCCGAGACGGGCAGCCAAGCTCGGTGTCCGGGCAGCCAGTGTGGATGAGCGAGTGAAGTTGGCGATTGAGGAGACCGAGGAGCTGTGGCGAATAAAGCTGGAAAAGGAACAGGCTCTCCGGAAAAACGACAACGAGACCAATGCTCTCAAACTACAGCTCCTCGAAAAGGCTGTGGACCGTCCGTTCTATGAGCATCCCCTCTTTGTGGCGGCTGCCACGGTGGCTGGGTGTGTGGCTGTCTACTTTGTGGCAGTGGAGACCGTAAAAGCCACCAAGTAAGGGGCTCAATTGCGCCCCTTTTTTCTGAAAAAAAGTTTGCCAAAAACTGCCAGATGGATCGTTCTATCTAGTGAGGGCATTGGTCGCCCACCGAAACCCCACCCATACCCCAATTAGAGACGATCACAGATCGTCAGGGGTGGGGGTGTATTAGGACTTGATTGATCACTGATCTGATCTGATCAGATTAGTAGTCTAAAGAAGATGGACACAGCCTGTGGTGGTGCTTCGCACCACAACAGGCAATGAGCCTATCGGCTCATTGTTTCTGAATTTGAGGTGAAAATGTCTGGGCAGGTTCTTTTTGAAGTTGGGAACACGTGGACCAACATTCTGCAATGGGACGATTTCATCATTCACGTCCTAGATCGAGAAAGCCGATACGCCACGCCCCAGGCGTTAGCGTATGAGGCTGGTTTCCAAAATCCAGAAGAGGGGGAGACCAAAGGCTGGGACGGTTGGATTCGTCTCCTCAGACAGCCCAAGACCATGTACCCCTACTTTCCAACGGGGTTGCTCCCGAGATTGGTACGCATCTGTTACAAAATGGGCTACCAGCCCATGGTCAAAGATTTGCGGGCGCGGCCCGAGGAGGGCTTTCCAGAGTTTCCCGTTGTTGAGTTGAGGGACTATCAAGAGGCAGCGGTGGACGCTGGCACCAAGCTCGGCCGAGGTGTCTTTGACATGCCACCACGCTCGGGCAAGACCCGGGTGATGTGTGAGCTACATCGGAGAATCAGTCTCCCCACCATTTGGATGGCCCCCACGGATCGCATCGTTCAACAGACAGCCCGGGTGATTGAGGGATTCTTTGGCAAGAATTACGTGGTCCACCAAATCGGCCAAAAGGGACTGGAGCGAGCTGCCCACCACAAGGTTGTGGTGTGCACGGCCAACACTGCGGCTGTGCTTCCACAGGAATTCTACAACACACGTCAGATGATCGTGGTGGATGAGTGGCATCATGGAGCGGCCAAGACGTACACCCATGAGATTTTTCCCAAGTGCGATCACATCTACTACCGCTATGGAATGACCGGGACGTTTTTTCGGTCGGGCTCGGATGACATGGCGATGCACGGGATTCTTTCGGACACTATCTACAAGGTGACCTCGGCCGAGTTGCTGAGGCGTGGTTTCTTGGTGCCAACGCATGTGGCGTTTCTCCCGATACCGGAAAAGCCCAAGGTCCGAGGGGCGGGCAACAGTTTCAACGGTGGTTTCGGTCGGGCTGGCATCCATGAGCACGCCTACCGAAACCAGCTCGTTGCCCATGCGGCTTTGTTGCTCCACCAACTCGGACGTAAGGTGCTCATTCTCGTTGGCACCAAAATCCAGGGGAGGGAGATTGCTCACATCCTCTACCAATTTCTACCCGAGGCCCCGTTGGGGTGTCGGTTCAAGTCAGTGGAGTTTCTGTCCACGGACCGAGACCGGACGGTCCAGACCGATGTGATCGATTCGTTCCTTGCCAACCAAGAGGTGAAAATCCTGTTGGGGACCTCTCTCCTTGGGGAGGGGGTGGACCTCCCAGACGTGGATGCTCTGGTCTACGCCAGAGGAGAAAAGGCTGAGGTGAGCCTCACTCAGAATGCCTACCGGGTGTGCACAGCCATCCATGGAAAGCCCAACGCGATCATCGTGGATTTTGCGGACCGTCACCATAGGCGGCTCATGGAGCACAGTCAGGAGCGGCTGGCGGTCTACTACAACGAGCCCACGTTTTCGGTCTCGATTCTGGACGATGTGGGCCAACTCGCAATGTGGGCACAAAATCTTGCCAAAAAAGCAGCCTAACAACGTTAGAACAGAATGAGAGGGGACGTTCCCCTTTTCGAGCCGAGAATAGCGTGGTACGGTGCGTGGAAATCGCGTACCACACGCACAGACCGGCCCGGTTGCAGCACCCTTCCCGTTGTAGCCGGGCGTTTTTTTGTGGAGGAGAGCGATGTCAGAAGCGGAAATCCCAGAAGTCCGAAAGATGGGTGATCAGCAAAGAGCTGAGGCGCGTGTCCAGGTGTCCATGAAGGACCCGGAGCACATGAAACGTTGGCTCAATGAGTCGGGACGGAAATACATCATCATCAAAGCGGACGAGCTGGTAGACTCGTTGATCTGGCCGTTTGGCCATGAGGCAGCTCAACAGATTTTCGATGCCATCCGTCACCATCGGGGAACTATCTCCACGGGGAGGACACGGACTGAAAAGGACCCGATAACTGGAGAGAGCGTTGAGGTTCCCGTGATGAAAGGTGAGCAACTGGAGCCCGAGGAGATGGTGGACGTGATCAGGTGGCTCAATGCTACCCTCTCGGAAAACGATCCTCAGTGGAGCTTGGAGAAAATCTGAGATGTCACGTGAAAGAAATCCCGAAAGCATTGAATTCGACAAGCTAAAGGGGGAGATGATCAAGCTCTGGCCTACCGAGGATTGGAGGGAGGAGCCAATCGTTGGGCGTCTGATCTGGGTTGCCACGCACACGATAGGTGTGGCATTCGGAGATGGCACCCCTGGAGCAGATAAAAAAGTGAGTTTGGTTTTCAAACGTGGTGGTATGCGAATCGATCCAGCGTGACCCCGTTGGACGATTGGGAAGGGAATGAAATGACAGACAGTGGGCGGGCATTGTCTTTGCTGAGAGAGTACAACGACTATCGGCGCTACACGAAACATTACCAGGACCAAGCGGCCAAACACCCTATGCGGGATTACAAGCTCAATCCCGAGAGGCAACGGTTGTTGGAGGCCCTGGACCAGTGGTGCCAACGGAATGGGGTAGATGTCCATCGGTGGGTCTACTCCAGATTCAAAATTGGCAAGTGGCTCTACGCTCCCAAGTTCACTGTTCTCAAACCATCCAAGCGCAATGAGAAAAAGGCTCTGGCCTACTACCATTCCTTGGAAGAAACCCCCCTCTACTCCCAACGCACCCACCAAAGAGTTGAACAGCAAGCGATGGCCGATGGTCGGTCATGGAATCCAGACGTGTCTCTCAACCACACGGTTGAGCTGCGCAAGCAACGATACCTGAGACTCGACCAAGCTCATTTGTGTTTGATCAACATGCACAGTGAGACCTACGGCTATCACCCACAGTCCAACGTGTGCGTGATGTGTCCGCGTGCGTATGACTGTTGGGCAGCCTTGCAACGATCTAATCCGAATGTCGCAGCGTTGAGGAGCGGTCTGCCCATGGCGGTCAGGCCGGTGTTGAGTAATGGGGACCAGTGACAGGAGCCAGCCACAGCAATCTCAACGATTTCCTTTTGACGCTGAATTCCAAAAGAGTCTGTTGCGGCTGTTGTGTGAGGACGGGCATTTTGCCCATTCGGTAGAGACCTACCTCGATCCCACCTACTTTGAAAATGAGGTGCTGAATTGGGCGTGGTCCTACTGCAAGCAATTCCGTGAGCAGTACGGTGCCATCCCCGCGGTCCAGACGATACGCCAACAGGTGTTCAAGCTGGACCCCAAGCTCCAGCCTCTCTACCAGGCTGTGTTGGAGCAAGTGGGCCAGTCTCCTCTCAGGGACGAGCAATTCATGCGGGACGCGGTGCTGGATTTCGTGCGCCGCAATCTGTTCGTTCAAGGCTTCCATGAGAGCCGGCAGCTCTACAACGCGGGCAAGGTGGAGGATGCGTATGACACGATGATGCAGCGCATGGAGAAAATCCATGCGACTGTTTGGAAGTCCGAGGATGATGAGTGGGTCTGTCAAAATCTGCCTACTCGTCACGTCCATCGGATGTGCGATGACTACGGCTCTAACACCATCACAACGGGTTTCGAGTTTCTGGATCATGTGCTCGGTGGTGGGGTGAGCAAGGGTGAGCTGGCGGCATGGTTGGCCTATGCCAAAATCGGAAAGTCCACGATGCTGGTCAACCACGGATTGTCCGCGGTCAAGCTCCAGCTCGCCAAGGTGGCTCATTTCGTTTTTGAGGGGTCACGTAAACAGGTGGTGGACAGGTATGAGGCCGGATTCACGGGCGAGCTGTACCGGACCATTCGTGAGCAAGGGCTCTCCTCTGAGGCGTATCGTCGGGCGTTTGAGGAGTACCAATACTATGGGGACCGTCTCTACGTGCGTGGTTTCACGGACCGATGGGACTACAGCGTGGTGGATGTCCACGATTCACTCAAAGAGCTGAAACGTCGGCACGGGTGGGAGCCCGATTTGGTGATCGTGGACTACGGGGATTTGCTCACAGGGCGAGATAAGCACTACGCGGGTGAGACCGAAAAGCAAAAGGCGGCTTGGAGAGACCTCAAGAGCTTGGCCAACCGAGGCTACGCTGTGTGGTCCGCCTCCCAGGCCAGGCGTCCGGAAAAGGGAGCCGAGGACCGTCCCCATTTTCTCTACTCCCGGGAGATTGCGGATTGCTACGAGAAAGTCCGGGTGTGCGATTTCATCGGGAGTCTCAATGCTACCAACATCGAAAAGAGCCAGCGTGTGATGAGGCTCTTGGCTGAGTTGTATCGAGACAACGCGGCCAACGTGAGCCGGGTGGTCCGGGCTGATTTTGATCGGATGGTGATCAAAATGGACCCCGAGGTGCGGTCTGAGGTAATGCCTCACGTTCTCAGCTCTCCCAGGTTGGAGGCAAATGAGAGAGCGGCTGAGGCTGCCCGGGTGGCTCAGACACAAGTGCAGCCTCAGCAAATGACAGCGAGGTTCACGTGATCGAGCTGGCCATAGAGCGGTTTGATCTCCTCGGGTACATCCGAGACCTCGGAGCCAATGAGGAGCAATGGGGTGAGTGGGTGATGGCTTGCCCCATCTGCGGCAAAGAAAAGCTCGTTGTGAACATCCGAAAAAAGACGTGGCACTGTTGGGTCTGTCAAAAGATGGTCCGCGTACAGACTGAGACGGGACCCAAGCTCAAGGCCGAGTTTGGAGCTGGGGGAGTGTTGGACCTCATCCAGCTACTTGAAAACTGTGACAGGAAACGAGCGGTCTCCCTGTTGTTTGCGGGAGCTATGCTCACGTCCAAAGACCTAGACCAGATCACTCATGCTGATTTCTACAGCATGTTGGTTGGGCCGAGCTTGCAACCACCACACATCGAAGCCCCACCGAATTGGAGACACATCACAGAGCCGTTGCCCTACATGCAGCATCGTGGAATCAGCATGGAGGATGCCAGACAGTTTGGGTTGTTCTGGTGTGATGGTGGGCGGTTTGCGAATCGGTTGGTGTTCCCGGTTTTCGAGGACCATAGGATGGTCTACTGGCAAGCCCGAGCTATGTGGGACGTGAGACCGGGAGAGAAAAAGGTACTCAACCCGAGAGCTGAGGGAGCCTCGGCAACGTCGGGTGAGGTGCTAATGAATCTCGACGTGGCCAAGGGCTACGGGCGAGTGTGCATCACAGAGGGTCCCATTGATTGCGTCCATGCTGGCTATGATGCTGTGGCCACATTCGGCAAGCGCATCTCCCCAGTCCAGATCGCCAAGTTGGTGAGAGCCAACATCGTGGGTGTGGATCTCATGTGGGATGGACCCTCTCCAAAAGAACCACAGGGCGCATGGCCGGACATGGTGAACGCGGCACAACTGTTGGCCCCATTCTTTGACGTGAGGTTGGTGAAATTACCGTATGGAGACCCGGGAGATTGGCCAAGGGAACATCTCAATCAGTTTCGAGCGATGGCCCAGCCTTTTCGTCGGACCTCCATGATAGCGAGCGTATGATGGACAAGAGAAAAATCACAGCGCACATACCGTTGACGTTGGCGATGCGAATGGATGAGGTGGTCCACAAGCATCTCGGTATCAAGCGCAACGCATTCATTACGATGGCCGTGGCTTTCATGCTGACCAAAGTGCTCCCGATTTTGACTCCAAAAAAGAGAGCACAGGTGTTGAGGGACATCGAAAAAAGTTTTGAGGCGACGATGGCCGAGGCCAAGAAAAGTGTCTGAGACCCGCATGGAAAGCGGCTTGGAGCGATACAGAGATTTTCGTGGGACAAATTCAATAAAAGTATTTGAAATTTGCTCCACGTTGGAGTAGAGAGGCATTCTTTTTTAATGGATACAGGGTGTTGAATATCCCTGTACTAGCAGAAGTCGGGCGACCACCCGGCTTGGGAAGGAACGGACATGAATCCTGTGGTAGCCCAACAAGCGTTGGACGAATACGATGATGCAGCACAAAGAATTTCACGGCACGTTGAAAGGCGCATTGGTCGAAACGTGATTGATGCGCAAGCTCGTACCCAAGACGATTACCTCCAAGACCTACGGCTCCGAGCGATTGAAACGGCCGAGACGTTTCAACGGGTCAACGGTTTTTGTCTCCCGGCTGAGCGTCGATACGTCCACAAGAGTCTTTGGAATCGTGCACGCGATTGGACACGATCCCACATTTTGGAGAGTTTCAAACGCCACGATACCTCGGTTGAGTTTTTGTCAGAGGACAAGACCAACCAGTGGTATGACCCCGAGCCTCAGTTGGAGGCCATTCATGCTCTACGCCAATTGGAGGTGAGGTTGCCAACTGAGCAATGGCATGTGCTACGTGAAGTGGCTGAGGCCGGTGGTTGCGTTCTTTCTGCCTACAATGCCTCGCCCCACAGTTGTTGCCAGCGGTCTTACCATGATCGGTTTCAGGCTGCCCAAGAGGCTGCCAAGAAAATTCTGAGGCCGTGATTGCCAAAAAGCGAGGGGTTGATCGTTATTCTCTGTAGAGGGAGAGCGACCCCTTTGATCGTCTGCCTCGGAGTGTCAGATGGGAGCGAAGTATGAAAACGGGACGTGGGTGATTGAGGGGGACATCCCTCATGCAATCACTACGGCCCAAACAGAGTCCGGGCTCGTTTTTTTCTCGGCCGAGGGTGAAGCCCAACCAGAGTGTTTTGGAATTTGGTGGGAGGGAGTTGGCTCACCCAATGCTGAGTGCATGGAGTGTGTGTTCTCCGATTTGTGTCTGGAGAAAATGTCCAAGACGCTACTCCCCGAGGCCAAGGCCAAGCTCAAAGGCAATTTGAATCTGGAGAGCTTGGCGCGTGTCTTGGATGTGAATCAGCAAGCTGTGTTGCTCATCATGGAGCAGGCCAGTAGCGGCACCATTCCGAAAAAGAAAAAGAGAGCCCCCGTGCATTCGTCCGGTACAGCCAAGGCTGTGAGCCTTGGGGAGACGGGTCCTCCAGATCCCATGGAGGAGCCCGACCGGGACCCTTGCCAAGCCCCGTCTGCCAAGTCTGCGGTGGGTGGGGCACAACGAAAAAAGGCCAAATCTGCGAAGCCTGCGAAGCGACGGGGCGCACCAAAGAAACCGTGGGGGGAGCACACATACCTCAAGAGGTTTCTCAGGGAGCGGATTCGCAACGAGCTGATAGCCAAAATCCCGATTGGTCACACACTGGAGACAACGTACAAGGGGGACACCTACCAAACGACGTGTCTCAAGAATGGATGGGAGTACCAGGGACAGCGGTTCCCTACGCTCCAGGCAGTGACCGAGGTGATAGCGGGCAAGGTGGTCAGGCCGGGACAGGTTCGCAATGGCAAGCTCCTCAGCAAGACCAGGAAAATATGCAATTGGTCGGCAGCCAAGTTTTGGAAGCTGGCCAAGGTGACCGAGGAGCTTGGGCTCTCCAGTGTGTTGGATTTTCCGGGCACACAACGGAGCAAAACGGGGTGACCTTGTATTGGGCAGCGCACCACAATCGTTGGTTGACGTGGGAGCAAGTTTGGGAGGCAGCGAATGGCCGTCCAGCTTAGATGCTTTCACCCCACCTATGACACGGACCCTCGCAAACAGATCATCACAACTGGTGAGCGGTTTGAGAAATTGGTCCGGTTCATTGCGAGCCGAGACAAATTCGTTTTCGACTATGAGACATCCGGGACAGCATGGTTCAAACATGCTGAGGCGGTTGGCATCGGATTGGGTGCGTGGGATGACAACGGGACACTGTGGTCAGCCTACGTCCCATTCCGACATCGGACCGGGGAGCAACAGTTGGACATCGGACTCATTGGTCCGGCCATCGGTATGCTCCTACGGTCTCCCAACGTGATGAAAATCTGCCACAACATCAAATTCGAGGATCATTTTTCGCGCAAAGAGGGATGGACGTTGGCTGGGCCACGGTATGACACCATGGTTGCGGCACGGCTTTACAATGACAACGAGGCGTTGAAATTGGAGCACCGAGCTGAGGTGGACCTTGGTGTTGAGGGAGCCAAGCGCTGGGAGCAGGAGCTACAAAAAGAGGTGCGGCAATTGGCTCGGGCCAATCGCATGGGTGTCAAAGAGTACAAGTATCTCCACGGCTACTCTGAGGTGAACATCGGGCTTTGCGGGGTCTACGGTTGCACGGACGTTCTCCACACAGGCGGTCTCCATGAGGTGTACGAGAGATGGGGTGTCTCTCAGCACTACCCGAGGATTTGGCCTACGGAAATGGCGCTCACTCGGATTCTTTGTGACATGGAGCAAACGGGGATGCCCGTGGACGTGGACTACCTCACTCAGCTCCGGCACCAAGTCCAGACCGAGAAATTCAAAATCCATGAGCAGATCAAACAGCACCTTGGGGGCTATGACCTGTCCATCGGCTCAGATGATGAGGTGCGTGATCTGTTGACCAGGACCATGGGGCTCCCGTTGGAGAAGCGGACCGAGGGGAACAAGCTCTCAGTGGACAAAGAGGTGTTGGAGCATTTTTCCACGCACAACATCGTGGTCAAGCTCATCCTTGATTGGCGTGAGGCGGACAAAATCGACACTACCTATACCGCGTCCATTCTCAATTTGTTGGATGGGAATCACGTGGTCCACGGGAATCTCAAACAGGTAGGGACCAACACGGGACGGCTGAGCTGTGAGGAGCCCAACTACCAGAACATGCCGTCTGAGAATGATGATCGGGCTGTCCGGTACAGCGGAAAAAAGGTCAAAGAGGGAGGAGTTGATCCTTGGAGCATCCGGAGAGCGTATCCGGTTCGTGGTGCGGATTGGGTGCGGCTCTTTTTGGACTACAGCCAGATCGAGTTGAGGGTTTTGGCCCACTACAGCCAAGACCCCATTATGGTGGACTCGTTTCTCAAGTCTGAGGACTGTCACGCACGTACCGCGGCTGAGGTGGGTCAGTTGCTTGGGAAGGAATGCCCGAGACGGATCGCCAAGATCGTCAATTTCGGTCTGTCCTACGGGATGTCTGAGTTGGGACTCCACCGACAAGCCAAAATCCCATTGGATGAGGCTGAGGTTTTCTTGGATGCGTTTTTCCAGAGATATGCTGGCATCCGTCAATTCAAACAAGAGTTGTGGGCACAGGCCCGGAGACAGGGGTGCCAGTGGAATAACCTGTTTGGCCGGACTCGACGGCTCCCGGACTTGAGGAGCGCAACGTTCTGGCGCAAGAAACGAGCTGAGAGACAGATGATTGCCAGCGCTATCCAGGGCACAGCGGCCGAGCTGACCAAAGAGAGCTTGGTGAGGATCGCGGATTTTTTGGCCGAGGAGAAAATTCCGGCTTTTCTGGTCAACACAGTCCACGATGAAATCCAAATTGACACCCCCCGGGAGTATGCTCCCCGCGTTGCGATGGTGAGCAAGACTCTCATGGAAGCCTATCCCGAATTCAGCCCCATTCCTGTGATCACCGATTGCGAAATCACGGAGACGAATTGGGCCGAAAAGCATGGCTACAAGGTAGCAGCATGAGGAGAGCGATATGAGCCACACCCTGTTGGATCAATACATTCACCGAGTCCAGAACATTCCGAGTTGGAACATCAACGCAATCGCGGACGATGGGATGAGCGTCTATCCCTGGTATGAGGTTACGAGTGACCAGGCGGTCCGGGACCTCGTTCTGGATGAGATGCGTCTCCATGAGCAAGTCTCGACCGTCACGGGAGAGATTCAGAAGTGGGGGCGGCTTTCCGCATTGGCCAGGCGCGTGTGGGAAATGGAGGAGCGTGCCTACCGGACGTGGCGGTCCGCGTACATGCTTCAAAAGATGGACCCCGAGGAGAAAGAAAAAGGCTGGAAGCGTCCGACCAAGGAACAGTTGGAGGCGATGTATCGAATGGAGCCAGCCTATCACCAGTATCAAACGAGGATTGAGAGAGCTGAGGAGGCGTTCAACGCGACCGAGGTGATGTTGGAAGCAATGCGAGCGAAAAAGGACATGCTCCTCAAATTCGCATACCGGAGACGTGATGACGGCCTACCTCAATTGTCAGTTTGAGTTGCCAAAAACACTGAGGCAAACCGTTAAAACCCTATGAGGCAATAGCCCAAACGAGGAGAGTGACATGACAAGTTACCAGCAACCCCCACCCCCACCCGGCTATGCGCCGCAACCACAGGCACCACAGCCAGGCTACGGGGCTCCACCCCAACAGCCCCAATACGGGGCTCCACCCCAACAGCCCCAATACGGGGCTCCACCCCAACAGCCGGGGTATGGTGCGCCACCCCCGCAACAGCAACAGTTGCCCCCGGGACAGATGCCCGCGTTTCACCAAGCCGATGAGCAAGCCACGGCCGCGGCTCTGGCTACCGCCACCCAGAACATGGGCGGTCAGGGCGGACCCTTCCCTCAGTACCTCAAAGTGCTGGGTCCCCGAGGAGAGACCAACTGGAAGGATGTCCATTCGGGGTACGAGGGAGCCACGATCATTCGCATCTGTCCCCCATGGGCGGCTGGCAAGCCGGTTTTCGTGGAGACGAAAACCCATTTCTACAAGTCGGCTCAGAATCCCAAGGGCAAGGTGATCGGATTCACGGGTGAGGATGGCTTGTTCATGCAAGCTATCCAGATGGCTGCCCAGAGTCCGGACCCGAGACTCCAGAGTGTGGCGACAAACTATGGAAAGGTGCGCCGCCAATTTCTCTGGAATGTGTTGGACCTCTCCAACCCCGCGTCTCATTACGGGGACGATGGGATCATGCGTCCGTTTCTCTTGGGTGCAGGAGCCCAGCTCCAAGGTGACCTCAAGAGATTGATCGAGGTGCGTGGTGGGGTGAATGCGATCATCCATCCCCAGAGTGGTCGGCCGTTGCGCATGAGCAAGAAAAAGACGGGAGCTGAGGAGCGCAACGTGGAGTACGGGATTATGGATCTCGATCCAGCTCCACTGGACCCGTATTTCTATGCGGCTCTGCAAAACCTGTGGGACTTGGAAGCTCAGATCAAGACCCCGACCCATGAGGAAGTTGTTGCGGCCATTCAAGAGCTGGGACTCCCCATGCCGGCCACGGGACAAGCGTTTGGCCAAGTGCCAGCGAGCTACCAGGCTGGGCCACAGGCTCCCTATGCCAATCCGTACCAGCAACAGCCACAGCAACAGCCACAGCAACAGCAACAGCCACAGCAACCCCAATACGGTGCGCCACAGCAACCACAGTATGGGGCTCCCCCTCCCCCGGTTCCGGGTGGTGGTGGAATGCCTGGTGCTCAACCGGCTCCGATTCCTGGTTACCAGGGACAGCCACAGCCTGGGATGTCTCCAGGTGGTGCTCCCCCTCCCCCAGCTCAACATGCTGGGCCACCCCCGATGCAACCACCCCCGATGCAATCAAATCCGGGGGCGGCTGCGGGGTATCCGGCACAAGCTGGGGCTCCGGGTGGGGCTCCCCCTCCCCCACCGATGGGAGGACAGGGAGGACCGGCCCCTTTTTGAGGAGTCCCCGGAGAGATGGACGCGATAGGTGCTTTGGTCGTTTCGAGTTGGATGACCGTTACTGCATTGAGTGTCCGTCCAACGTGAGAAACCGTTGCATCGTGGCCACCCCGGGGGCGCAAGAAAAACTCCGGGGTGGTGATGCAACCTTGGAGGCTTTGAAACAGAAGCTCAAAGGCAAGTGATGGCAGCCCGCAAGAAACCGACAACCAAGGCCAAGTCAGCCAAGCCGAAAGGGTCTGCAAAGAAACGGACCAAGACGGCTAAGACGCGGGTGAAAAAGAATCCCGAGGCTGAATATGCGGCCACGATGAAAAAACAGGGTGTGGCCACCATTGCCAGTCTCAGCAACGATGAGGCCGTGGTGAATATCCGTGGGAGGATTTCCACTCAGAGTCTTGCGTTGGATGCGATTCTAAGAAATCCGAGAGAGCCAGCCGAGTGGAGGGGAATACCGTTGTCTCGGGTGACTGAGATTTACGGTCCCCCCTTCATTGGCAAAAGCACGTTGTTGGACCTCATGTTTGGATCGGTTCAACAAATCGGTGGGACGGCTGTGCTGGCTGACACAGAACACTCTCGGGATCGGCACTACGTCAATCGGTTGGGCGTGGACTTGGACCGATTGCAGTACATGGAATTTGTGGACGGTGTGGTTCACATCGAAAACGTGATCAAGGCTTTCATCTACACAATCGAGTGGTGGAAAACCAACTACCCAGGGCATCCAGTGGTGCTCGGGTGGGATGCTCTTGGGTCTACGGCCACCAAGGATTCGTGGGACAAGGGGATGGAATTCGACAAGGCCAACCAACCCGGTGCAGCGGCCAGAGCCATGAATGAGGCGAGTCGGCACCTATCCCCGAGGTTGGCGGGCACACACATTGCTTTGGTGATTATCAACCATGAGTACGAGATGATCCGGACGGGGATGGCTGCCAAGTTTGGCGGTAAGAAACGAGAGACCTACGGTGGCCATGGTGTACGCCACATGGATAGTTTGAGAATCAAGCTCTACTCGGCTGGCACGTACATCAAAGACTCGGCTGGGAGATTGCTCGGGAGAGTGGTTGCGGCCGAGCTGACAAAAAATCGTCTGGGTGATTCCAGTGTGACAGCTCACGTCCCCATCCTCCAGGGCGTTGGCGTGGACAACCTGTGGACGATTTTTGAGGAGTTGAAAAAATCGAAAGTGGTGGCCACCAACGGGAGTTGGTCGGCTGTGAACATAGATGGACAGCAAATCAATTTCCAAGGTTGGGCTGGGCTCAAAACCAAGTGCGCCGAGGATGAGACGCTATACCCACGTTTGTTGAGCGTGTGGGGACAGGTGACAGAGAATGCCTTTATACACGTACCAGTGTCAGACGTGCAGGAATGAGGACGAGCATGTTGTGAGCTACGAGGAGAGGGATACTCCGTTCGTGTGCTCCAAGTGCGGTTCTCCTACTGAGCGTGCTGGCGTTGAGCAATTCGCATTGGGCAAAGAGCCCTATCAACCTGGGGCTGTGCTCAGTAGTGGCGCAAAGGTGAAAGGGCATTTTGGCAAAGAGGCACCATTGAGGAAAAAGCGATGAGTCAATTTGATGCGAAAGAAGCGGCACGATTGAGGGATGATGGCTGTGCACGTGTTGAGGAAAACGCCAGCGATTTTTTCAAGCACATGGCCATGGAGGCAATTCAAAAACTCGCCAAGGCGCGGCCACAACTCACATCGGATGATGTGTGGGCTGTCTTGGAAAAACAGGGGGTGCCGTCTCCGCATGAGCCAAGGGTGATGGGTGCTTTGTTTCGGACGGCTGCCTCATACGGGTGGATCAAAGACACAGAGACGTTTCGCAAGAGCGCAAGGAAAGCGTCTCATCGTCGCCATATCCAGATTTGGGACAGCAAACTGTTTAGGCCAGAGCAATGATCGTTTTCAGTGACGTGCATCTGAGAGAGGAGTCAGCCGATGTGGTGCTGGGGGAAGTGTTGCCCGGTTTGCGTCAAGCGGCTCTCCAACATGGCCGTGACCCGGGTGGTCGGCATGAGGCTGTGTGCCTCGGGGATTTTTTCCATTTCCGTTACAAAGTGGATGCGCGAATTCAGAATTTGGTGGCGGACGAATTGCGAGCTTGGGCCGAGGCGGACATCCATCTCCGAGTCTTGCCCGGTAATCACGATCAATATGATGTAGCTGGCCGAAACGCTCTTGAGCTGTTTGATGAGATTCGTCTCGTTGATGTCTACACCCAACCGTGTGTGGATGGTGATGGGGTGTGGATTCCTTTTCGCCGCAGTCCCGAGGATATTCTCACAGCTCTCCAGTCATTGCCTCGCAATGTGAATCTCAATGGCAAGCTCGTTTTGTGGATGCACCATGGGGTGAGGGGAGCGTGGGCCAATGACAACATCCAGAACAAAGAGGGGCTGGACCCCAATCGGTTCTCAGAATTCCATGCTGTTCTCTGTGGTCACTACCACAAGCGTCAAACCATCGGACGTGTTTCTTATATCGGTTCCCCCTATCAAACCCGGGCAGACGAATCGGGACAGGCTAAGGGCTATTGCACGTGGGACGGTGAAAATCTGCAATATCTGGACACCATCTGGGGACCTCGATTCCATCGAATCGAGTTGAAAGATGGGGAGGCGTTGGACCTCTCGGGTGTAGCTCCTCGGGATGAGGTGCGAGTGAAAACGGTTGGTCCGGGTGCTGAGAGGAGAGCTGAGGAGCTGGGCAAGCAACTGGCTGCCTCGGGCATCGAGAGGCATACCGTGACCCCCGAGGTAGAGCCCATGGAGCAACGGTTGGACGTGGACCAGTCTGCAACCGTGGAGGATTACGCTCGGGCATACGTGGCCGAATTCGGTGGTGAGCTGGACCATGATCGTCTCGTTGCCGTGTTCAAGGATTTGGTGGCGGCATGAGGATCGATGCGATTGAGATGAGGGACTATGGCTCGTTCAACGGTGAGCACGTGTTCCCGTTGGCCAACCGTGGTCTGACCATGGTGCTCGGAAAGAACGAGGATGAGCCACGCATGAATTCCAACGGGGCGGGCAAGTCCACCCTGTTTGATTGTTTGGATTGGACTCTGTTTGGGATGATTCCAAAGGGGGACCACGTTGACAGTGTGATCAACGATGAGGGCTCGGAGGCGCGTGGGGTAGCCCGTTTGTTCGATGATGAGCGCGGGCTACCTCTCGTTGTAGAGCGCACCAAGAAACGAAACAAAGCGGGCACTCTCCAATTCTGGGTGGGTGACCAGCACGTCCAAGCCCAAGACATCAAAGAGACGCAACGGCTGTTGGAGTTGGAGCTGGGACTGGACCGGGACGTTTTCCATGCGGCCGTTCTTTTTGGTCAGAATGACATCAAACATTTTGCGGACGCTACAGGTGGTGAGCGCATGGCGATGCTCACCAAAATCCTGCCCGAGCTGACTGAGATTGATGAGTGGTTGGAAAAGGCCAAGACCGTTGCCAAGGATATTGACGGGCAACGTCAGAGAGCTGAAATGGAGGCTCAGAGTCTCGCCGGCCAGCAACAGAGCTTGGAGCAGACCTACTCCAGCAATGATGTCCAAATCCAAAAGTGGGAAGCGGACAAGGCTCAACGTCTCCAATACATCCAAAAGGACATTGAGGCGGCTCTGGCGAAGTACAACGCGGTCAAGGCTGAGCTGGTAGATGATTCTCAAGCCAAGGGGGAGCTGGCTGCCTTGGAGGCTCAGTTTGAGCAACGTCGGGTGGACGCGGACCGTCAACGGAATGAAATTGATGTGAGGCTGAGGCAGGCGTTGGAGCAAGGGACCCGGGCTCGGTCCATGCATGATTTGGCTGCGGCTGCGGTGGCTCGGCTCCAAGGGGAGCTGACCGAGTTGCAGTCCAAGGTGGGGATTTGCCCAGAGTGTGGACAGCCTGTGACTCAGGAGCATATGGCAGGGAGGATTGCTGAGAAGCAAGCTGAGCTAGCTGCCAGTCAGACAGAACACACCCAGCTCCAGGCTGAGGTGGAACGGTTGCGGGGTGTCTATTCAACAATCGATCAGGAACGAAAGGCGTTTGAGGAGTCCATCCGTGTGGCCAGCCAACAGTTTGGGGAGACCTTGCGGCAAGCCCGAGATCGAGTGGGTTACATGGATCTCAGACGTAGAGAGGCTAGTGAGCTGGAGGCTCGGTGGCGTGGGGAGCAACAACGATTGCAACAGGCACAAGAGGCCACCAATCCGTTTACTGGTGAACAGTGGAAGCTCCACGACCGTCTCCAGGGAATTTCCCAAGGCGTGTTCCAAGAGCAACACAAGGCAGCCAAGCTGGCCGATGAGTTGCGCTACTTTGATTTCTGGGTGCAAGCGCTCGGGAGCAAGGGGCTCAAAAACTACATCCTAGACAATCGGCTCCAAGAGATGACCGATGCTGCCAACTATTGGGTGAAGCTACTCACGGGGGGCACCATCTGGATTCGTTTCGAGACCCAAAAGATGGGGAGGAGCACCAAAAAGCTCTCCAATGATCTCAATGTCCGGGTGTTCCGATACAACCCCAATGGCTCGGTCACGGAGCGCAACTACAAGTCATGGTCCGGGGGTGAGAAAAAGAGAGTGAGCTGGGCCATCGATTTCGGTTTGTCTAGGCTTGTGGCTGCCCGAGCCCGAAAGCGGTATGACCTGTTGGTGTTGGATGAGATTTTCTCCTACGTGGACGCGGCCGGTGGAGAGGCTGTGGTTGAGATGTTGACCCATCTCAGACAGGAGAAAAGCTCGATTTTTGTGATAGAGCATGATGCAGATTTTCAGGCTCATTTTGAGAATCACGTTTGGGTCCGTCTCAAGAATCGGCGCAGCGTGATCATGGAGAATTGGGATGAGCGAGAGCGACAACAAGGGATTCAAGGTAACGGACAAACGGGGCAACAAGAATTGGCGAAAAAGAAACCGCCGAGAAAGAAAAAACGCGGTGGTGTACGAGCTAAGGCCCCTGTTCGCAAAAAGCGACCGAGACCAAATCCTACTTGAGGGACCTCCACACTACGTTGAGGGTCAGATTGGGGACTATCTCGTTGTGAGTGTTCCCGAGACAACGAGCCACAACCAAATGGAGATCATCAAACGACAGGCCATGGAGCTGGCGCAAAAGCCCGTGATTGTGCTGACCCACAACATCACGTTGCTGGAGGCTGTGAAGCTCTCCCCAGCCGAGGCCGCGGCCAAGGTGAAGGAGGGCGAGGACTATGCCGAAAAGCTCTACTCTGACAGCGGTGGGCGTAGACCCCGGGCTGGCAAAGATGGGGATAGCAGTAGTGGAGAGGAGTCCGGAGAGGACCAAGCTCCGGTACATGGATCTCCTGGTGACGAAAAAGGGGAGCAAGAAACAACTCAGGAATCTGAGGATAGCGGACGATGATCAGAGGCGCATCAAAGAGCTGTATGACGCTACCGTGGCCACGCTCAAAAAGTACAAGGCTCACGGTATCGGGGTGGAGTCCTACACTCCACATGGCCCGATGGGTGGGGGCGCGTGGAAAGTCGGCAACGTTGCACAGTCAATCGTGTGCCTTGGTTGGTCTCTCGGATTCAGACCGATGTTGTTCCGTCCGGATGATCTCAAGAGGACGTTTCTTGGCAGGAACAAAGGGACCAAGCTCGACGTGCAAGTTGCATTGTACGAGCATGTTGATGGATTGGAAAAGGCTCTCATGCGGTTTCCAGAGACCAACAGAGAGCACCTTGCAGATGCAGTTGGCCATGCGGTGTTAGCCCTGGACGAAATGGAGGAGATGCGCCGAATGGCCGGCTTTTTTCGAGGATGAGGAGAGCGAAATGCCACCCAGAAAAAAGAAAACAGCGAAAAAGACAGCTACCAGCAAGGCTCCGGCCAAGCGTGGTCGCAAACCCAAAGAGGAGACCGAGGCAACGGAGACGGCTGCCCCCAAGAAAAAGCGCAAGGCTGTGAAGTCCGCGGCCAAGAAAACTGAGGCAGCTACCGAGCCCCCGGAGCCCGCACCAACAGCATCGGGGCACAAAGATCCCAACGTTGGGCGTGATGGGTTTTCCGCGTGTTGCGCATGTGGATGGTGGGGACCGAATGGGGCCACCCTTTGCCATCATTGCGGGATGCCACGGTCTGGCCGTCCCCTCTCGCCCGAGGAGAAAGCGGCTCGGGAGGCTGGCAAGACAGAGCCCGTGCCCGTGCCTCCAGGCACCAGAGAGGGTGAGGAGCCCGAGGAGCCAGAGGAGACCGAGGTGGAGGATGAGGGAGAGCCTGATCCCGAGCCCGAGTATTACAAGATCACCTTGTCTGTGACGGCTCCTCTCCATGATGCGTTGGTGGAGTTGGCTGAGGCTGCGGGCAAAACAGTGGAGGACATCCTAGTCCGAGCTGTGGAGCTGGGAGCCATCCAGATGAGGGACAGTGGTGAGATGACAGACCTGCCAGAAAAAGAGGAATTGGCATACGATGATGCTGAGGACCCAGATTTTCTGGAGGCATTTGAAGCGGCTGCGAGAACGGGATGATCATCGCATTGAATAGAGCTGTGGTGGCCAACGAGGTTTTGGAGCTGGCCCGGTATCGGATGGCCCAAACCTTGTCCGCCTCCCCCCGAGCAATCAAGTCTGAGTGGCGATTGGGAGAGCATGGTCTGGAGCCCGCGTTCCAAGTGGACACAGGGCTCTGTGATTTTGATCTTGCTGAGGTGAGAACGCTCTACCAACAGACATGGGGTGAGGCGTTTCCCGAGGAGCTGAAAACGAGAGAGGACGTGGTGGTGGAGATCACCAAACAGATTTGGGCTCGCTACAAGGATGTGCTGGCCGAGCGTTTGGATGATCTGAAATCACGGTGGCATGGCTACACGAAAGAAAAAGACCCCGGGCAAGCGGAAGGCTAAGAAAAAGGCTCCGGCTAAAAAGCCGACCAAGAAAAAGCCTGCCCGCAAGAAACGGCCCCCAACCAAGGCCATGGTTCCAGCTCAACCACAAGAGGAGCTGGATAACGTGGACCTCAGACGGTTGGCAGGGGAGCGTTACATCTACAGCGCATCTCAGCCATCCATTTCGGAGTTGGCCGAGCATCCTTTTTTCAAGGGACGTATTACGATTCGGACTCTTGAGAGGTGGGCAGTAGAAGATCGCTGGGCTGAAAACAGAAAGCGTTGGGGAGAGCAGTACACCACCAAGGTCCAACAACGTCTGGGCACTGAGCTGATACGGGCTCGGGTGAATGAGTTGAAAGTGGCGACCGAGATACAAAACGCAATAGACGCTAAGCTCCTCAAAAAGAAAAAGGGCAAGCTCGTCATTGAGGGAGAATTCCGGAGCCCAGAGTCAGCGCTCAACACCAGACTGAAAAACGCACAGCACATTGATCAGCTACGGGGTGAGTTGGCCGGTCAGATCATGCCACAGGCAGCATCGGCTATTGAGACCACGGATCGGCAATCCAAGCTGCATCCGAATTTGAAACCAAGGCTCAGTGAGGAAGAGATGTTCCAAGCGTCCAACGTTGTGCTCCGAATGAGGATGAGATCACAGCAAGCGGACTTGGAGGCAGAGCGTGTGGAGCGTGGTGAGCCTAAACCCCCGTTGCAAGTTGTCGATGGCGAAAAAGAATAGCAAAGAGCCTTGGGATGAGGCGGAAATACGTGTCCTGTTTGATGGGATTGGTATCTCTGGAGTGGCTTGGTTCAAGTCTCGGTGTGGTCGGTCTCGCAAGGCTGTCTACAACAAAGCTCTCCGGATGTATGGCCAAGGTGGGCTCACTCGGGGCTCGTTCACTCTCCATGAGATTTGCGAAACCACGGGGTACAACTATTCCCACATTCGTAGAGCCCAAGCGGCTCTCAACCAAAAGTGGAAACGGTTGGGACCTCGGGGAGCGCATCTCGTCACAGAGGAGCAGTTGAGGGACATTCTCGAATGGCTCAAACACGATTTCTGGAGCAAGAGCAAAAAGCTGTATGGGTGCCAGTGGTGCACTACCACCACTCGTCCCCATGTGGGGCGTGGGTTGTGTTCAAGGTGCTACTACCGGCACATCTATCTGTGTGAGCGGCTGGGGCTCCCGGTCTCAGGACTCAAACAGATCGCGCTACTGAGAAAAGCACTCCGTCAGGACTGTGCCAATTTGGAGGCCCATGGTACGTTTATCCAAGAGGCAATGGCCAGACTACAATCGGGACTGGCTCTGAGTGAGAATGATTTGGAGCGGGTTTTGGTTGTATCTGGGCACGAACCATGATTCTGGAGCTGACAACGAATGAGGCGAGCTTGGCGATACTCGCAATTGGGCAGGGGATGAGCACGGGACGTTTCACAGATGAGGAGCGTAGCGTGCTGAGGGCGTTACTCCAGAGAATTGGTGAGGGAACAAAGCGGGATGGAAACAATGGATCGTCTGACACCAGAGAATCTGATCCGTCTGGCCGAGATGTTGGCCAGTGATCTGATCGATGTGGGTCGGAACAACCGCATTGCGCCCTATGACCTTTTGATGGCCGTAGCCATGGCTGAGCGTGTTCTCCAATCGGCACTGTGTCCCGATGATTGGGACCGTGTGCGTCAAATCCTCCAAGAGGCGGACGCCACGTTTGATGCAGTGACAACCGATTTGGAGGCGAATTGATCCATGGAGCTACACAAGGCGATTGATCGCGTGGCCAAGCTGGCTGCGAGGGGCAAAAACTCCCCACATCTCTACCAAACAGTCCGTCTCATACCGGCCGAGGTGAATCTCCCGGACCGGGTGTTTGCAACGGACGGGCTCGTTTGCTCCACCATCCCTGTGGACCAGCCGGTTCCCGATGCGCTCCTCCCTGTGGATGTGATGCGCAAGGTGGCCAAGCATGAGATGTCCAGTGTGGAAATGGGGGATGATGGGGAGGTACGGTTCAAGCTCGTTGCGGGTGGTCACTACCGCGTGAAAGCGTTGGACCAGCGAGGCTATCCGTTTCCCCCAGCGGTTCCCCACGGGCTGATCAAGCTGGACTACTGGCAACACATCCAACGGGTGATTCATGCCGCGGCCGATGAAAAGGGCAAGTCCGGTTTCCAGGGAGTCCGTTTTGGTCCGAGCTGGGTGGGGGCCACGGACCAAGTGAGGGTGGCTGTGGTGGATGTGCCTGGGTGGGGAGAGCAACGGTTGGTGCCGTCCGGTCTATTCAGAGCATGGCCGGCTGGACAGGTGGAGGCAGCAATCACCCACACCCATGCTCATTTCAGGATTGGGGAGGAGACTCGCTCGGCTCCAGTCCATGGCTCCTCGGGATACCCAGACCTCAAAGGCTACACGGACAGTGAGCCCGGATTGGGAGAGGCGATGGTGTTGGCCACCAAATCGTTTCTGGAGTGTGCCAAGCGAGCTACCCAGGTGAGCCCTACCAAGACCGTGGTGTTGGAACTGAGAGCCCCCGAGTTGAGGCTCAAGTCCTGGTCCACGGTGGAGGGTGGAAAGGGCTACTCGGCCACGTTGGTTGGCCCGGGGAAATCGGCCAGTGAGAATCCCATCACGGTGGTAGTCAATGGAAAGATGCTCACGGACTCTTTGAGCCAGTGTCTCACTCCCAGGGTACGGGTATGCTACGTTGCTGCACACAAGCCAGTCCGGATTGAGTCCGGGCCATTGGTGGAGCTGATCCATCCTTGGAGGGTGTGATGGGAAACAAGGTACAGGCAGTGGAGTTTTTCCGACAGTTGGACATCTTCTCAGACCGTTTCGTCAAGGCTGAGCTGGGGCTCTCAACGTCAACGAGTCCGTGGGGCTCGTCCATGAGTAGCGAGCATGGACCCAAAGGGGCGATTATCCACTACACGGCCGATGATGACATTCTGAGGGTGCTCCGGTGGTTTTTGGACGCCAAGTGGAATGCCAAGTGCTCGGCTCATGCGGTGGTGGCGGATCGCAAGCTCGGGACCTCCCAGGAGATGACCAAAGACCTCCCGTTGGTGGCTGAGCTGCCAGTCACGGTGGTCCAGTGTCGGCTCCCAACCCAAGAGGCGTGGCACGCAACCTGGACCAACGATTTCACCTATGGAATCGAGAATGTGAACGTGGGGGAGCTGCGCAAGTCAGAGGACGGGGAGAAATTCGTCCAATGGCGTCCACGGGACAAATCGAGCCCGGATTGGACCATGCCCTGGACGAGCCCCTACAAGGCCCCTGTGGGGCTCTACGGGAGATTTTGGGAGCCGTACACCCAGGACCAGATTGCGGCCAATGTGGCGCTCTTACGGTACGTCAGGGACTATTTTGGAGAGGGGAAGCTCCAGAGACCTTGGATCGTGGGCCATGAGGCTGCCCAGGGGGTGGATACTCGGAGCCGAGGGGGCCATGGACAGCCCATGAGGACCGAGAAACGGGACCCTGGCCCCACGTTTCCGATTCATGGGGTGCGCTACGCGGTATTCGATAACTGGACCCCTGTGGGGCGCTATGACTGGTACAACAACCACGCTGGAGACCCCCGATTTGGCCAGTCTGACCGGGATTCCATGGTGGTCCGGGTGGTCCGAGCTGTGGCTGGGAGACCGGAGAGCCCGGGGGCGGCTGACCCGACCCCTGAGACGGCTTGGGCGCGGTTCAAGTCGGGATTTCAGGCCAGCATGGTCAACGGGGGGAGTTTCGGGGTTTGGGGCAAGCTGGCCCTGTGGCTTCTCGGCTACCACGTTTCCAGCATCAAAGAGGGGGAGCTGGCGGACGGGGGGATGGACTCCGAGGACATCCAATCCGTGTGGATGTTCCAGAGATTGATGGGCATCACGACAGACGGAAACCCTGGAATCGTGACCCGAGAAAAACTCTGGAATCGGCTCAAAGACCGTGGATTCATTACGGAATAAAAATTCCATAAAAAAGGTGTTGACCTCACTTGAATGGGGGTGTACCGTTTCAAGTGAGGAGAGCGACCATGAACAAAAGCCCGATCAATGAAGTCCCCCCGCATTGTCACGAATGCGGCCGTCCGTTGGACCCCAACAAGGTGGTGTGGTTGGAGCTGAATTGCTCGACGGGCGAGATTGCTCCGGCCGGTGAGGCTGAGTGGAGCGATGGGCCGGAGAACCAAGGGTGTTTCGAGTTTGGTCCGGATTGCGCTCCCAAGGTTCTCAAGACTCAGAAATGCAAATGGAGGTGAGTGTGAAAGCGAATAGACGAAGGATGCGCGTGTTGGTGGTGGATGATGACCCGATGGTTCTCAAAGCCACCACACGCCAACTCCAACGTCGCCATTTTGACGTGGTGAGCGCTGGGGGAGTCTCCGAGGCTCGGACAGTCTTGGAGACTCAAAAGATTGATGCAGTGGTGACGGACCGTGACATGCCCGAGGGTGGTGGCGCGGTAGTTTGTCAGATTGCGGTGGAGCACAACGTCCCCTCTGTTGTCTACACGGGAAACCCAAACGGGCTACCGAGTAGGCCGTGGGTGCTGTTGAAGCCTGCGACCGAGCAAGAGTTGACCGCGGCTGTGTGGTGGGTGTTGCACGATCAAGGCAAGGTGTTTTGAAAAGCGGCTCAATTGAGCCCCTTTTGAGGAGAGCGACATGGCGAGCAAGAAATCCAATTCGTGGTTTGCAGTGGACCGGGACGGTTTGGCCAAGCTGTTGGAGGCTCGGGGCAAAGCGTTTGCCATTTTCGAGCTGGTCCAGAATGCATGGGACACGGACACGGGCTCGGTGGAGATCAGTTTGACCAAGCTCCCGGGGAGACCGTTGGCGAGCTTGACTGTGATGGATGAGGACCCCGAGGGATTCAAAGACCTCACCCACGCATTCACGTTGTTCGCACCATCGGAAAAGGTGGCCAATCCCGAGAAGCGTGGCCGGTTCAATCTCGGTGAAAAGCTGGTCCTGGCTCTTTGCAAAGAGGCCATGGTGCAGTCCACCAAGGGGACCGTGCGGTTCACTGAGGATGGGAAGCGACAACAGACCAAAGAGAAGCGAAAGGCCGGCACCGAGTTTTCGGCTACCATCCGAATGACCAACGAGGAGTACGATGAGGTTTGTGAGGCTGTCCATTCGCTCATCCCTCCCATGATGGTGCCCACCTATTTCAATGGGGAGACGATTGAGCAACGGATCGCTCCCGTTGGTTTTGAGACCACGCTCCCAACATTGGTGGCGGACGATGAGGGAATCCTCAAACGCACCAAGCGCAAGACGAGTGTGGAGATTTTCGAGCCATTGCCCGGGGAGGAGCCCTACATCTACGAGATGGGAATTCCCGTGGTGCCTACCGATGGCAAGTGGCACGTCAACGTCCATCAAAAGGTTCCCCTCAACATGGACCGGGACAACGTGCCCCCGAGCTATCTCCGGCTCCTCAGAGCTGAGGTGCTGAATCATGCCCATGAGCTGTTGGACAAAGAGGATGCAACCGAGGCGTGGGTTTCGGATGCTCTGGAGTCCGATGCTCTGGACGATGAGGCATTGGAAACCGTGGTCACCCAACGCTACGGGGACAAGCGGGCTGTCTATGACCCGAGTGATCCCGAGGCCAACAACAGACTCGTCTCTCAGGGCTACACTCTCATCCATGGTGGTGCGTTCTCCAAGGGGACGTGGGGGCGGATCAAAGGCTCGGGGGTTGCTCGCCCCTCGGGCCAGCTCGCTCCCACTCCCCAGCCCTATTCCACGGACCCCAATGCGGACCCGGTGAAAACCGTGCCCGAGGAGAAGTGGACCCAGGGGATGAGAGAGGTGGTCCAGCTCAGCAAGCGGCTGGCTACCAAGCTCATGGGTGTCCATCTCAACGTGAGCATCGTGCGGGCTCCGAATTTCTCAGCCTGTTTTGGTAGCGGGGTGGTGAGTGGTTCTCATCTGGATTTCAGTCTCCAACGGCTGGGCCATCGGTGGTTCAACAACTGGAGACAGAATCGAGCGGCCGTCTTTGATCTCCTCATCCATGAGTTTGCCCACCACTATGAGGAGAACCATCTCAGTGAGCATTACCATGAGGCAGTGTCCAAGCTCGGTGGCAAGCTGGCCGAGCTGGCTCTGACTGAGCCCGATGTCTTTGACGTGGCGAAAAAAGGCAAATGAGGTTGCCAAAAACCCTGGAATAGAACGTTAGAACCAGAGAGGAGAGCGACCCATGGGATTCAGTTGGCCAATCGTGGACGGGCTCGGAGACTACCTCAAGTTGATGTTGGACGTGGGCCGGACGGCCATCCGGCATGAGCTGGAGACCGATGCGTGGGCTCTCCAAGTGGAACAGCTCCAAAACGAGAACAAGTCTCTTCGGGAACAGCTCAAAAAGCAGTACGAGGAGAATTGTGCTCTCAGGCGGTACACGTCCGAGCTGGAGGACCGAGCCTATTTGGTTGAGGATGAGGAGCTATGCGGGGGATGAGTGTGCGTTGTCGGCATTGTGGGTGGAAATTGCCATCACGGGAGCGGGCTGTGGCTCATCTGTTTGAGCATCATCCCCAATTGGTGGCCCCTTTGGTGGAGCCTTTTCTTGAGACGTGTCCCCCCTTCCCTAAAAGGGATGAGGGTCCCCCGTTGTTTGATCGTCCAGCTTATTGGCCACCACGGCTGACCCCTGTGATTGGGGAGTACGATAGGCACGATGACCTTGGGGACATGGCCATTGGGTTTCACGAAATCACCATTGAGGATTTGAGAAACGAGAATTGGGAGACGCAACGTGTTTGACACAACCATTCACAAGACGGCCGCACCATATCCTCAAGAGGTGCATGAGCATCGTGCTCCTACGGATGATTCGATCCGTATTCTGAGGGAGATGGAAGTAAAGGCACGCCAACAAGTGGCGGACTCGTTCGTGTTCACGGACAACCGATTCAACGGATCGGTCACGGTCATGCACAACGAGCTGACCCCGGATCGGACGGTCTACGTCCGATTCACTCTCAATGGGAGAGAGTACAAAGACCATTTTGTTGTCCAAGACGTGTCTCTCATGTTGGATCGTCACGCGGCTGAGGAGTTGTTGTTGGAGCGGCTGTCCAAGTTGATCACGGGGATGTTGTTCTCTCAAGGCGCGTCCAAGGGTTGGAGGGATCGATGAGTTATTGGAAAGACAAAATTGAAAAACGAGTTGGCTCTTTAGTGCGAGCCTCGGATGCTTTGTGGGAATCCAATCGTGGACCTCAATTCGTTGAGATGATCAACACCCATTTGGCACCAATGCGGTTGTCTTACGATGCTGTTTTGGAGGCCCAAAAAAACGGGTTTGAGTATTTGGCTGAGCCTCCCATTTTTGATCAGTACGATTTTGAGGATCTTGAGGATAGGGAGCGCATCAAAGAGAAGTATCGAGACCAAATTCCAGAGGAGCATTCGCCTTGGTGCCTCATGGTCAGCACCACTACTGAGCGCATGTATCTGGCTTGTCGATTGGCTGGCTCTCTGTTGGACGTGCCTTGGCAACTCGTGATGGCTTTGTCGTTGGATGTAGTGGCTAAAGCTCAGTTTGAACAGATATTTGGGTTCTCCCAAATTGCCTACAATCCTCCACACGTGGTCCCCATTATTTGTCCAACAGATGGTCCGTGGGTTGGGTCCACGTGGAAAGAAGTAGAGCGACAACTCAAAGCCGATGGGGCTTGGAGAGGCTAATGCCGGGAACGAATGCAGGCACGGGCCATCCTCTCACGTTTCGTTGCGCCAAGTGCAAAGCGGGTGGGCTGGCCTACGATTGGGATGGCCGATGGGTGGGACTCCGGGACATCGGGACCCGTTGGGAGACCACTGGACGAATCAAAAACGGTGGTGCCTACGGGTGCCGCATGAGTGGCAAAAAGGTGGAGTACCGTTGTTTGGACTGCGGACACGTGGGGTGGTCGAGTCATTCCACGGTCTATGCACGATGGAAGATGGACCATGCCCACAACCAAAGATGAGTTTGACCGAGCTGTTTGCCGGGCCACGGCCGCGTTGCTCTCTCACAACATCAACAAGGAACAGTTTGAGGAGCTGTGCAAGCAAGCGTGGATCGATCACTGCGGTCCAGTCCCCGAGGGACGTGAGCTTGTGGTGGGGCTTTGTGACGGACGGGTGATGATCGGCCATCGGTTCAAACAACCGTTGCAGTCAGCCGAGTCCATGGGAATCCGTTTTCCAAAGAGGAGTGAGTATGCCGGCCGAGATAAGTGAGGAGCGTTTCGTTCAAGCCAACACCAACCATGAGGGGTGGTGCACCAACTGTCAGGATTTCACCCATGAGTGTGCCGAGCCCGATGCTGAAAACTATCGGTGCCCGGTATGCAGGGACATGACTGTGATGGGAGCTGAGAACGCTCTCCTCCAGGGGGAGATCACGTTCCATGAGTAGAGACAATCTGAGGGTGGTGACTCGGGTGTTGGATGGCAGCAACACCAAAGAGGTGGAGCTGGACGTGGACATGGGCATTGAGATCCATCTCCCGGGTGGTGACGTGATTGTGATCGATGCTCGCAAGGATGCGTTCTTTGGCAACGATTCGATGGTGGGCGTCCGAGCCAAGGATGGCCGTCTCCAGTTGCGTCCCAGCTCGGCTAACGAGGTTTTTGTGGGCATCCAAGGCACGGTCACTGAGATACGTCGGGCCAACGAGATGCAAGCGCTCACCAAGGCCAGGCTGTGGGAGCATCACAAGGATTGCAAACCGTTGTCCCGTGAGGGGTGCAAGTGCGGGCTGTGGCACGCTCAAGAGGCTGCGAAAATCTACGAGGCTCAGAAAAAGCACGATGATCAGGATTGATCAACAGCTCCACTATGAACAGCTTCACGGGATGCTGTTGCGTAGAGATGGAATGCTCCATTGGCGTTGCCCAGACTGCAAGGCTGAGGGAGCGAGCAAGTGGCCGTTGAAACGGTGCCTCAAGTGCAAAGGAAAGAAACGTGGCTGAGGATGGACCCAAGCTCTCTCCGAGTTTCTGTAGACGGATGCGACCACTCAACGGGGTGTGCTTCACGGACCGTGAGCTGTGGTCCAGGCGGACGGGGGATGCTGAGGTGTATTTCCAAGAGGTGGAGAGGCATCTCAAACGTGAGCAAGCCAAGAAACGAAAACGGTGGTGGTAATGGCTGAGGAGTGGGTCAATCCACATGATGGATCGCGGCACGTCTACATGGGGCGCTACAAAGAGCGTTGTGAGTGTTGCGGCACCAACGTTGTGTGGTTGGAGTGCTCCAAGTGTGATGCGCGTATCCCAGCTCCAAAAGCTCGGGAGGCCGGGTGGATGAAATACGGGCATCGGAGAGAGCGACAGTATTGGGACCGAGAAATCCCGGACACCATCCACAGCTACCTTTGTCCGGAGTGCCAGAATGACTGAGGGGGAATTCTACGTCTGGGGGGACGGGAAAAAGACTGAGCACGAATCGTTCAATGAAGCTCTGTGCTGTGGAGACATGCCTGACATGCATGACCGTGAGGGCGGGGGCTGTGGGGCTCGGGATTGGGAGATTCTAAAGCCCAACACGTGGCCACCATGGACACGGATACTCCGATGCAAGAAATGTGGGCGAGACACCCCGGTAGAGATCCCGGGCTGGAAAAAGCATGGTTGACCCGTGGCAAATGGAGGAGCCCTGCCAGTGTGAGTGCGGGGAATGGTTTGACCTCGGGGACGGGAATCCATGCCACAACGATGAGGAGCATAGGGGAGAGCCCAACGTGTTCTGTTCAAGTTGCGCGACCCACACCGAATTCGGTTGGCTGTGCAAACGATGCTACCGGAAAAAGAGAGCGCAAGCCCAAGGCCGTTGTCCGGACTGCGGGTGCTTTGTGTCTCCGATGGCCAGGCCGGACTACTGCAAACGATGTGAGGGACTGAGATGAGTCTGTACGAGGATTGGGAGTGGGCAAGCTCCAACGAGCAATTCTTGGTGATCCCGGACGTGCGGGTGCCGTTCAAAGAGCATGAGACGCTACTCAAGAGGCTCAAGTGGGCGGCTCAGTACGTGCCCAACGTGCGAATTGATGAGGACCAGCCCAACAGGATGGTGGCGGTCCATTTCAAAATGGCTGAGGAGACTCTGAAATACGCCAAGCAACCAAAATACGTGTTGGAGTCTGTGGTCAGTCACGTGAGGGAAAAACTCTGGAATTGGTACAACGGAGTGGGCCAGCAAAATGATGAGTGGGTGGTCCCATGGATACGTGGTTGATTGTCGGGGGGCTGTGGTTAGGTGCCGTGGTTCTGTTCCTGTTGTGGTGGTCGAAATGGAGGCGATGGTGAATTTGATTGAGGCGTTGAGCAAAGTGGCCCAGCTCCAGCACCAACAGCAACAAGGCCCGTGCACGTGTATCTATTGCATGTTGTATCGGGCCAACTGGATTGAGAATGTTGAGGTGGAGGTGGAGGAGGCCAGGTTTTTGGACCCTGACAACAATCTCACAACTGTTGCCACTCATCATTTCTTGGTGGAGCACAGCTATCCCAAGGGTATCAACATCCGAAAGTGGATCTCGGACATGATCTCACGTTGCGCTCCAGATGGTGCCAACTGGACACTCACCACCAAGACCATTCCCCACGGTAGTAAGCGAGGACAGCGCAATGAGTGACGTGCTGGTCTGGCCGTGCATCGAATTGACGGTTGACCGTAGCCATTTCTCGGTTGAGCGGTACACGTTCCCGGATGGTCACGTTGAGGAGATTCAGCTCTATGACACGTATCCGTCACCAATAGATCCGTATCGGAGAGCGATTGTAAGAAAGCGGTTTTTTGATGCGATTGAAACCATAGGTGAAAACGCTACAGAGAAAAGCGCACCAAAGAGGGGAAAACCCTGGAATTACATGGGTGAGTGATTATCTCTGGAATGTCGGTATCGTGTCGGTATCGTGTCGGTGAAAACGGGGGTTTTGCATGTGTTTGGAAAAGATGCTGGATGAGGCTAACGCTGAGATTGCTCGGTTGGAGGTGTGCTGCAAGGTCAAGGATGAGGAGCTGGACGTTCTCCGGAAACGTGAGGACCAGCTCATGGCCGAGGTGGTGGAGGCCAAGGATGCGCTACAGAAAAAATGGCACGCATGGGAGGATGACATCAAACGGATGAAAGGCCAGTTAGCTGAGCACGAAAAGCAAGCTCAACAGGCTCATGGAGAGATTCAGCAACTCAGGCAAGAGCTGTCTCTCACGATGATCCGCAACAGTGCGCTCCAAGACCTGTTCGTGAGAGTGCAACGGTCACTGTCCAAAGGAACGCCAGCGGGAAAACTCTCGGCCCAGCTCCAGGCGATGCTCCAGCAAGTGGACTGGCACGGACCCGAGGGTGATATTCTCCGTTTTGCAATCGAGCGTATGGAATCTCTGGAGGATCTGGGACCAGAGAAAGCGCAACCCCGTCTCCCAGACCCCGAAAACATGCATGGGGCGTGTGACGGTTTTGGGGGGAGCGATTTTGATGACACGTGGAAAACGAGATGAGCCCCATGAGCCCCCGATGCCTCATGTGCGGGGGCCGGATGGGGAATGGATCGATGTCATGCCGTGGAGCGTGGAACCGTTGGAGGATGGTGAGCCGTGCGACCATCCAGGCTGTCTCAACCATGTGACCCACCCTTGCGAGGGGTGCGGGAGGATTGCGGGCAAAGCCCCACTACCAAAGGGATGACCCCATGCGCAAAAGAGGAAAGCTCAAGTCTCAACGATTGAATGCCCCCAAGGCTGAGCACGCCAAAGAGTCTACTCGCCGGCATGAGCTTGGTTGGGCCAATGTCCGGGACGTGAATCCCAAGCTCCAGACCAAGCTCAAACGAGTGCGGAAAAAGATGGTGGATCGGTACAATACCTCACCGATGTCTGACCTCATGCCCGTGGAGGATGTGCCCGACATGAAGCCCACGGGGAGAAAGTACCGTGTGGCTGAGGTGAGCGCGTCCAACAGTTGGCAATTCTACAATCCGGCTGAGGGAATCGCCCAAGCCATCCGAGACAGCATGGACGTGGACAAGGTGTACGCTCAAGCTCCCAGGCAATGCGAGGTGGAGGGGGACGTGGAGCCCAGAGAGAGCGGTTTCAAGATCGCTGTGAAATACGTGATCGAGGAGCGGGAGACGGCCAAGCTCTACATGCTCCAGTCCGGGAGAACGATGTGGCTCCCCAAGGGTGTGATCATGGATGAGGGACGCTACTTTGTGGTGGTGCCAAAAAAGTGGCGTTGGAAAATCGAAGCTCTGAGGATACCACCTAAACCGGGTGGCTCGGGGCTGTCCAAGGATGAGGCCAAACGTAGGTTGTTGGCCATGAGGAAAAAGTGATGCCAAGTCATTGGGACACGGATGTTCAAGAGTACGATGTTGAGGAGCTGATCACTGAGACAGACAAGGCGTGGCTCCTCTCAGTTGATGGTGAGGAGCTGTGGCTCCCAAAGAGCCAATGCGAATTCGATGAGGATGAGATGGTGGTGGACATCCCGGATTGGCTGGCTGAGGAGAAAGGATTGCTGTGATGCCTGACTACTCCCGAGGATGTGTGAGTTGTTGCAAGCCAACATGGGACCGGGTGAACGGTCTCCAACATGCGGACGATTGCCCGTTTGGCCAGGCGGTAAAAGCGATGCACAACGATGAGCCAACCGTGATTCTGGTCCATGCTCTCCATGAGGGGCGGACTCTTTGTGGGTACGGGGACAACTACTCAGCTCCAGGCGAATGGCCCAAGGGACACGTGTGGGCTCCAGTCCGGGAGTTTTCATGGGAGCACACTGAGAGTGTGAACGAGGAGCGCAAGCGGTTGCTGAAAGCTCACAATCCAGGCCAGATGGTGCTGTGCTTCACACCCTATGTGAATTGTGAGAAATGCGAGGCTCTGTTGCCAAAATCCACGGGCTCGGACGTTAGAATGGGTATGGACAGCAAGACACGTATCCAAGAGAAACATGCCGCGTTGGTGCGGCAATTCATTCGGGACTTGTGGGACGTGGAAGGCTCACCCCAAGACAAGCGGGAATCTCTCAAAGAGGTGATTGCCTCGCTCAAGAGAAGCCTCCACGCAACCGTGGGAATCGGGGGGACGTGATGGCCACCATTCGATCAGTGTGGGGGCGCGTCTATCTCTCTGGCGAGGACCAGCCCCTAGACAATGTGCACGTGGCTCAGACTGTGAGGGGCACGGTGCAACTGTCCGTGAGTTTTCCAGGCGTAATGCCTCACCTTGATTCTCGGGTGACCGATGAGGTGGTGATCGAGCTGGCCAGGGACCAGGCCATCCAAGTGGCGCGGTCCATGTTGGCCTACGCTTTTGGTGGCAAAGAGTGTGAGGAGACCCGAGGCTGTGACGGCCATCCTGTATGGGAGTGCACCGAGGATTGCCATGAGCGCAAGTGACGAGTGGACTGAGTGGCATCTCACTCCCGATGGATGGGAGCGTGGCTCAGAGAAAACGGACGTGGTGGGGGTGGAGAACAAAGAGCCACCCCCGGACCGTGTGCTCACGTGTCGATTCCATGAGTATCTGGGCTCGGTGATGGGCAAGCCTCAGAGATGGCACGATACGGTTTGGATGTGCACAGACGCGGGCAAGGTGGCCGAGCTTGTGATCGAGCATGGGACTTGCCCGTTGAGGTTGTGATGCCCGAGCCTGTTCTCAACCCTATCGATGAGCGCAACCGTTGGCACCATTCCAATAGCAGACGGTTTCGGTGTGAGTGCGGGCGCGTGCATGAATGGGGGCGTCTGGAGTATGAGAGGGACTACTGGAAACCGCGGCACGGGATTCATTGCCCGTGTGGCTTGTTTCATGTGAGGGGAGACTACCGCGGGCCATGGAAGCAACGCGGACCATGGTGATCGAGATTTGGACTCACTACGGGACGGTGGTGCCCGGGTGTGGCCCCAATTTCGTGATGAGCCCGGAGACATCGGACGATGAAAAAGAACAGCTCCGACAAGCCGGATACCATTGGACCCACAAGGGGACCGTTCCCGTGGACACACCCATTGCCCAGCTCTACGAGTGGTTTGACCGGGTTGTGGAATCCTCGATACCTAGCCGGTTTCGATCCTGCTACCGGAGAGGACAGTTGCGTTCTCATGGAAGCATCTCGGACGTTATCCGAGCCCGGGTATCGGATTACCAAGGTGACCGAGATGGTCCGGCTGGAGGTGAGTGAGGCTGAGCTGGAGCGGGCTCGCATTGACATTTTGAAACATTTGCGATGGTTGGAGGATGAGAGGATGTGGAAAGCGATACGAGGAGAGCGATGACCGGGCCAAGCGAAGCGTTGAAACGCATGACCACCAGAGAGCTGGTCTTGTTGTTGGCTGCCTCACAGGAACACAGAGAGGACCAGTGGTTTCGGGACCTCATTGTGGACGAAATCAAAACGAGAGATGAGGTGCCCCATGGGATTCTGGAGAACACTGAGCAAGAAAATCACGGACCGGGTGATCAAGCCCGAGCTGGACGCGATCCGTAAAGACCTCGGGGGCCGTGTGTCCGAGGCTCTGACCAAGGCCAATGCCGCGGTCAAAGAGGTGAGGGAGCTGCGCAAGCAACTGACCGCGCTCCAGGCCATGGACATCGGTTTCCGTGAGATGGGAAAGGTGATCATCCTGGCTCGTATCGGTGGCAAAGACCGTGTGCAGATCATTGATACCAAGCGAGAGATGACCCCGTTGGAGTACAAGCATTTGGCTGAGTCCATCCGTAGGGATTTTGGGGCGGACCTCAGTTTTGTTGATGCACCCCAAGGTGCTGACATTCGTGTATTGTGAGCTTGGAGCCGGGCTGGGTGCTTAGGGGAAATCCCTCCCCCCACCCTGGCATCTGGTCCGGCTCCATGGCAGGAGAGCGACATGGAGAAAATCGAGAGTCAGAAAAAGATTGCTCTGCAACCGATCCCGGGACAACAACACACCATCACGTTGACGGCTCAATTCAACGAGCAACTGTCAGCCTTTGAGACCACGATTGACCATGATGATGGGATCTGTGGCCAAGAGCTGTTGGTGTGTGCGGCCACGTTTCTCAACCATGTGTCCATGGTCTACGCCCAAGCGCTCGGACCCACGTTTGCCCAACAAGGGCTCCATGACGTGGCCAAGGCTGCCCTGACCAATGCCCACACGCTCCAACAGATTGCGAGCGTGCTCGGGGTGATGGCTGGGAGTGACGATAGGCATGTGGACCTCTCAGAGCTGAAAGACAAATTGGTGTGATGGCCAAGTGCTACGTGTGCCAAGAGGTGGAAACCCACAGAGGCGGTTTGTGCGGCGATTGTGGTGATTCCTATGATCGGGCACGCCGAAAAGACATCACGATGCGAGGCGCAATCAAGTGGGCAGCCAAGCGAGCGAGACGATTTGAACGAGCAAGGGGAAAACATGACAACTCCCAAAGGAAATAATTTGGACGCGGCTCTCAAAATGGAGATGTCTCAACCACTCCAGTTTTCTGAGATGAGAGAAATCATTGAGGCCAACTGGCCCCAACGTCCGGACCTCAAAGAAAAGACCATGAGGGAGGACGCGATTCTCAATTGCCTGTTGTTGGTGATCGAGAAGCAAGCCCAACGGCTCCAGCTCTGGTCCGAGCAATTGGTGAAGCTCGCAAAGATGGGATGGCCACCACCCAGGCCATTCAATGAGGTGCTGGAGATTCACCATGATGGGGAGGTGGCGAGTCAGATGGGATACGTGATGGACACGGCTGCCCGTTTGTTTGCGGCTGACCAGACCAATGCTCTCACGGCTGAGGGGGCTGTGGATGCTGCCATGATGCTGTGGGAGGCCGTGGCTGCGAAGTATCCCGAGGGGTGTACTAGAGACCTCACTGAGGAGCCGGACGGTGAGTAGGCCGGCTCGAAAGGATGAGGTGCTATTGGAGGATGGTTCTGTCCATGATTGTGAGGGAGCTGTCTACTGTCCGTTGGCTCTCATTGATGCCAAACGCTACTACTGCCGAAAGTGCGGCCGGGTGTTTGTGGAGCGTGATGGTGTGTTCAAGGCCAATGGTCAGGTGATTGAGGAGAGCGACGATGGAAATCCTGTCTCTGAGTGATGCCCATTGGAGCCATCTCCGGATTTATCTGTACGGGATGGCTTGCACAGCGATTGGTTTTGGAATGGGGATGCTCCTCGGTTGGTACGTGTGGGGAGGTTCGTGATGTCCAAGCTCAAAGCACTCCCTGTCAAAATCGAGCATGAGCCCCCGGACCCCGAGTTGTGTGGGTGTTGTGGTGCGGCTCCCATGGGAAACAATTGCCGAGGGTACGAGACACCATCCTCACCAAACGGTCCGGCTGAGTTTGACTGTGATGCGATGATCAGCGGTCTGGAGTGCGGGCCATCGTGTCCCTACCTGTGGTGTGATGCCTGCAAGCGAGACCTCATTGAGGACTTGCTACCGGGTTCCACGTCCATGGAAAAGGTGTACGTGATTTTTGACGGACCTCCAGGGCACAATCCTGGGAGATTCGTTGAGGTGGAGGATACGAAAGGACGTAGCGTGTCCCTGTCTGGGGTGGAGTGGAAGCAAAGGGGACGCTACTGGATGTTGGGGCCGTTTGTGGCGGCTCCCGAGGAGAGCAAGCATGTTGAAAGGAAAGAACGAGCTGAGGTTCAACCAAAGCACCATGACTGAGGCGGTTCAGTGCTACCTCAACACCCAATTCAAAGAGGGGCATGTGCCCAAGGTGGAGCGTGTGACGGCCAAGAATGACGGCCATCAACGTGAGGGGTTTTTGGTTGAGCTGAGTGAGGAGAGCGACAATGACGGCCAAGCAACCAACCAAGGCTAAGGGCACCAAGCCCGAGCCCCCGCCACCCCCACCACGGAGAGAGGACCCACGGGTGTTTCCACCCGAGCTGTTGGAGCGCAACATGGTGGAGCCGGAGATCCGGCTCAACGTCCAGCCATGGAAGTCTCACAAGGTTCAATTCTTGGTGCTGGGGAGAACCATCGGGCCATACGACCGTCAAAAGTACGCGGTGGTCACCAATCTCATGCTCGAAACCGTGGACGATGGGGACATGCTCCCCGGACCCACGTTTGAGCTGACCCGTTCCAACTGTCAGGGTCTCATGGATGAGCTGTGGCGGATTGGATTGCGGCCGAGTGACGTGGACTCCCCGGGTGAGCTGAAAGCCACCAAGAGCCATCTGGCGGACATGCGCAAGCTCGTCTCTCAGGCGCTAGACGTTTCGTTGTGATTCGCCATTTCCATGCGACTCCCTATGGTCCAACAGGGGAGCAAGAGAGCACTACCCCCGAGGGATTGAGCCGGCCAGGGAGGTGGCACTACCACCCAACGGCCACGGGACCGAGCCATCCCGTGTGGGGCTGTGCTCCAGGCCACACGCACAAGGTCCGCAACCATGGGACCGGGGAGCTGTGGGAGACCGGAGAGATGTTGGGGGAGAGTCCCATGAGCTACGTCTACATGATCAACAAGAGGGGCACGGTCCATGCTGTCAGTGCTGTGCACTACAACGATGTGATGTGCTCCACTGAGGACCAAGGTGAGTTATCCACAATCTGTGGAAAACCTGTGGACAACTCTTGGAAGCGTACCAACGTCCGATTGGGGATGTGCGGGCTGTGCAAGGCAGGACTGAAAGCGAGGGAGAAACGTGGTTGGCGATAATCAGGACCCTATCCGTCTCTATTCTGTTCCGTGGGATTCTCGGGGTGTTTTGCGAGCGTTGATGTGCGCGGCCGGTGGTGAGCGTGTGACTGTATGGTGCTTTGACCAAAAGGCGGCTGACTCGTACCGAGAGGAGCTGTTGAAAGTGGCCGAGGAGTACGGGGTGGACCCGAGCTTGATCACGATTCACGTGAGTACGGGTGAGGTGGCTGGCAAGAAACCGGATAGCATCGTGGTGGATGAGGTGGACCATGAACGGTAAAGACCAAAAGGTGGCTGAGGGCATAATGAAAGAATTGCAGCTCCTACCGTGGGAGCTGTGGGAGGCCAAGGCCATTGCCAGAAACCTGGACGTGTTCCAACCCCAGCTCGGAGACCCATGGGACCCCAAGGTCAAACGGGAGCTGACCACCCGAGGTATAGGACGCACCACACGGATTCTCATCGGGTGTCTTGTGGAGATGTTCAAAGGCCGGGAGGTGTATTTCTCGGCCAAGGATCGGACATGGGAGCTGAGCTGTGTGGGTCAGATCAAAAAGTGGGCTGAGCGATTGCCAGGAATTGATCCCGGGCTCATCCGTCCCCACAATCGCGGGAACGAGCAACATACGCGGGCCAAGGGCTCCAAGCTCTACGTGGACCACTACGTCTGATTCAGCGGTTGACGAATTTTGAAAAGAATGATCAATTGCGGGCTCGCAATTCTTTTTTCATCTTTTTGAGGAGAGCGTGCTATGGCACTCCAAACGAGACACACGTTGACCAAGGCTCAAATCACGGCTCTGTCCGCGGTCATTGCGGGCAAAAAGGTCCCCGAGGGGGACGTGGACGGTAGGAGCTTGCGAGCCCTGACCCGTCTCGGTTTCGTCACCACGGTCAAGCAAGCCAAGGGCATCTTTGTGAAGCCCACGGCCAAGGGCCGAAAGGTGCTCAACTAGGATTGGGGGGAGTACGAGCAAGGCGCGGGGGCTGGTTCACTCAGCTCGACTGCGAGTGGCTGGCGGCTCCCCACCCATCCATTTCATACGAGGAGAGCGACGTGAGTGATTGGGTGCTAGACGTGCTGGCGTTCCACAGTGCGTTTGAAATGACGATTAACAGAAAACCAACTGTGCCGAGTGCTGAGGATCGCAAGTTGCGCATCTCGCTCATCAACGAGGAAGCGCACGAATTCATGGACGCTACGATTGCTCAAGACCATGAGCAAGTGGCGGACGCATTGGCGGACCTCATCTACGTGGCCATCGGTGCAGCCATCACATGGGGAATTGACCTACGGCCAGTCTGGGATGAGGTGCAACGCACCAACATGGCAAAGATTGGCGGTAGAAAAAGAGCCGATGGAAAGTGGCTCAAACCAGATGGGTGGACTCCACCCGACATTCAAAGCGCTCTGGAGCGCGGGAGACTGTGATGAGGAGAGGTAGGGACAACAACCGTGATCGTGGCAATCGTGATCGTGGCAACGGCAATCGGGACCGTAAGCCATTGGAGTGGCACACGGCCGAGCGTTTCGAGCAAGGGAACGTGGTGGGCATTGTCCAGTATGCTGTCCAAGACAACGGCAATCGTCGCTACTCATTTCGGGTAGGCAAAGAGTCACGGAATGATCCGGACAAGCCTTTCCCGTTCATGGACCCGAGAGACATCCACAGTCTCAAACAGGTGTTGAGCGAGATTGAGACGTGGGTGGAGTGTGATCGGGAGGAGATGCGCGGCAACGATAACGTGAGGCAGATGAGAGCGTGATCATGTATGAATACCGAGCCAAGTGCGTGCGTGTTGTGGACGGGGATACTCTTGATCTGGACATAGACCTTGGGCTCAACGTTCACGTGATGGAACGTGTGCGCTTGGCCGGTATCGATACCCCTGAGACCTACGGTGTGAAAAAAGACAGTGAGGAGTATGCCGCGGGTTTGCGAGCCAAAGAGCGTGTGACTGAGTTGGTGATGGGCATCGCAGGGGTTGGCGTCCATGAGCCATCGTGTAGGACTGAGCTGACTGTGATCACGCAAAAGGACAAGGCTGGAAAGTACGGCCGTTATCTGGTGACAATCATCCTACCGGATGGGAGCTACCTCAATCAGATCCTACTGGATGAGGGTTTGGCCAAACCGTATTGACGTGCTACTTTTCGGTCCATGACCGAGACCCCCCAAGAAATGAAGCCCGAGGAGTCTGGAGTGTTCAAAGCGCTCCGGCTCGTTTCCAAAACCGATTGGCGTAGCCTGTTGCTACTGATCACAGCGCTCACAGGGGCTCTGGGATTCGTGTGGAACAAGGTGGAGCTGTACGTCCAGCAAGCCATGGCCGATGAGGTGGCTCTTGATACCAAGGCCAACAAGGAAGCGGCCGGGGGCGCGTATGAGGCGTTGGCTACTCGGTTGGATGAGCTGTTTTTCAAAGTGGAGGGGTTGGAGGCCAAGCTCAACGTCAAAGCGGATTACGTGCCTGTGGAGCCTACTGTCCCCGAGCCCAAACCCGAGCCCGATGCTGTGGCCGATGAGCCCGTGGCTACCGCGGCCGGGGGTGGTGTTGGTGACACAACGGCCGAGCTTGTGGGGTCGATAATGAAACGGGAGAAACCCCCGGAGCCCGTGTCCAAGAAATTCTCTCGGGCCAGGCTCCCGGAGTACAACTCAATCCAACAGCAAGCTCAGCAAGGTGAGCTGGAGGATTTCATCTCGGAGGTAAAAGCGAAATGACCAGACTCATCGCATCCATCGTGTGTGCTCTCATCGTGACGATCCTGCCCGCGTGCGGACCCAAGGCCCCCGAGCCCGAGGCTGCCCCAGCTCCGGCTGTTGAGGAGCATGGGAAGCCCGACAAAGAGAAGCCGGCCAAGGTGGACAAAGAGAAGCCTGAGAAGCCCGAGCAAGCTCAAGATCAGGTGGCCGAGGAGCAGTGACCCCCCGAGAGTGCTTTGTGTGTGTGACGTAGCAACCGGGGTGGTGCTCGGGTTGCTGGCCTACCAGTTGTCCATCTGGACCCTCAAAAAGATCATCCTGCCCACCATTCGCACCATTCTCGGTGCCATCAAACAATTGTTTTCGTTCACGTTTCGGATGCGTTGAAAAAAAGACAAAAAAGGTGTTGACCTCACTTGAACAGGGGTGTACCGTTTCAAGTGAAGGGAGACACCATGCGAAACACCACCAAGAAACAAATCAAAGCTGACCTCTTTGACCTGATCGAGAACAACGGTTCCAAGGATGCCATTGAGAGCACGTTCTCTCGGTTGGTGTTCTGGAAGGCTGAGCCCTACGAGTTTCGTGGTGTGCGGGATGCTGGGCTCACCGATGAGGAGCTGTCCAAGGTGTCGGGCGCGTTGGTCGGCACCAACTGGTTTGAGTCAATTTTCAACATTCTCTGCGGAGAGTAGGAGAGCATCATGGCGAGCTGGGAAAAAGTGGACACCAAAATCTACATCCTCGATACCCAGGTGTCCTACCAGGATCAGTGGAGCGGGAAAGCCCGTACCATCCAGCTCGTTTTCCGCATTGACGGACGTGAGGGGAGCTATCGCGTGGACGTGGCCAAGCCCCCTCTCCCGATCTGGGAGGCCATTGATGGTGGCGATGGTTTCCGGACGGTCCGGGAGGCCCAAGTCTATGTTTCGAGCTGGAGGAGTGCCGTGGTGCTCCAGGGCAATCTCACTCCGGATATGAGAGAGGTGCGCAATGCCTAGACGTAGGCTGAGCCGAGACCAGAAACGCCAGCTCCGTTGGGAGTGCAATCGTGAGGCGTGCATCCGTATCGGCATGGTGCCCGTGGCCTATGATGCTGGGCTCCAGAAGTACGTCCCCACGTTGGAGACTCGTTTCTACATGGTGATGTGCCCCCATTGCGGGCGGACCTACCATCCCAAATCTGGGGAGTACATTCGTCGGCACATGGAGCGCAAACACGGGATGAGTTTCAAAGAGACTCTGGATCATTGGTACGGTTTGAGAACACACAAAGAGGAGAGCGAGCATGGAAAATCCATTGGCTAACCTTCCCCTGGATCAAGTGGTCCGATTGCTGTCCGATGCTGGTCTCAATCTCATCGTTTGGGACGTGGACACCAAACAGCTCAAGACTGTGGAGAGCGTGTGCGTCAACGGCCAGTCCGTCCAGCTCAACGTGGAGGAGTGGGGCGATCATCATATTGAGTGCCCCTGTCAGAATTGTGCTCGGGAGCGCGTCAAAGCCAAGAGGAGCGCTAGACGGGCATCTCAAAAAAAGGGTTGACGGCAATTGAAAAGGGGTGTACCGTTTCAAGTGATGAGAGCAACCACCAACGAGGAGAGCGACATGAGCACCACCACCAAGTATGATGGCCCGACCCTCAACCAGGACTACAATCGTTGTTTGGCGCGTTGGCAGTCCAACAACACGGGCGTCAAGCCCGAGTGTGAGGAGTGCGGCTGTGACCTCACTGGCCGTCACGTGATCGGGGATGGCAACGGTTGGATGTGTGAGGAGTGCGCCGAGGATTTTGGGCTGGTTGAGCGGTTCGATGACTACGGCTACGAGGATGACTTGATTGACGGTGTTGGTTTCGCGGACCCGGGTGGCGTTTCGGCGCTCCGAGCTGAGACCCTGGACAACCCCCGCAACCTGCCCTGCCCGAGCTGTGGCCGTGAGAACATGCTGACCCCCGCGGACCGTGCCCGCGGCTACCAGTGTGACATCTGTGCCCGAGAGTGTGAGATGGGATTCTAGCAGTAGGGGGCTTGTGCCCCCGTCTCAACCACTCAACGGGTGGCTGAGACGATGGCACAAACCGAGGAGAGCGACATGACAGAGCCCAGCATTTGCCGCAACTGTGGATATGAGAAAGGCCCCAACGAGGACCATTGCTCGGACTGTGAGGCTGAGGTGCAAGCGGACCTGGACCAACACGTGTGCAAGCGGGATGAGAGCTGGGCCGAGTACGATGCCCAAGGGATCTACCTGTGCCGCGTGTGCCCCGAGTGTCGGGACGCCAAGCTCAGCCGGTATCGTCCGGAGATCCTGACCGGGTACTCCCAGGCGGACGTGGACGAGCCCATTGAGCCCGAGGATGACATTGGGGGTGAGTGGTGAGCGAGAATCCCCGTTGGACGTGTTGCCGGGTGGCGCTCGGTAGGGAGCCCAGAGCGTGGGAGTTTGCTCTTTGGAACGGGGATCAGTGGCGATGTTTTCGGGAGCATCTGGGGCTCAAACCCGTGCCCAATGAGACGGCCAGCACCACGGTATTCTTGGCGTTGGGTGCTGATGAGGCACAGAAAGCCTACGATGTGTGGCTGAAAGAACAAGTGGGGCTGTCAGATTCGTAGCTGTCAGACCGTCAGGGTAGACATGAACAGGAAGCTCAAAAAGATCATCGTGGCCAAGAGCCTGAAAGCTGCCCGGGGGATGCTCGGGGGTGATCTCCAAGAGGGCTCTTGCCTGTACCTTGCGGGGGCTGTGTGTGCATTCGCTAAGGAGCATGGTGTCACTCTCAAGTTGTACGCGGGGACTGCCTACTGGCCGTGTGTGGCTCGGGCCGAGGATGATGGGGTGAGCCCGAATGCTTTTGGATACCAGTGGGACCCCAACAGCCCGGAGACCATCGTGCGGGTGGCGTCCAATCTCATGCCCGAGATGCACGTGTGGGCCGGGGACCCGATCAACAGAGAGTGGGTGGACATCTCCACGGGATACTGGCCGGCTCAGTGTCTCAAGTTGCAGGGGAGACCGTGGACGGCACCGAGACCTCCCAAGTTCTATTGGGGCTCGGCTGATATTCTGCCCGCGGGTGTGGTGTACGAACCAAGCATTTCGGCCGGCTCATTGGCTGTGCGGTTGCTCAAATCCTCGTTTGGGCTGGAGGTGTAGGCCGATGAGCTGGCATAGAAAGGACTGTTGGCTGGGGCTTAATGGACGGCCAAATCTCCCTCACCGAATTCCCAGCTCGCTGGGTGCCCCGAGGGGAGAGCAGAGCCAGCGGGGGTGAAAGGCCCCGCCTCTCGGTGGCTGTCCGGTGCCAGCCACATGAGAGCAACACGGACATCGGGTATGGGGAACGTCGCCGGCACCTAGACGTGACAGCCGGGAGAGACCGGCACCATTTGGGAGGAGAGCGACATGACGGATCAGAAATTGACTTATGAGGAGCTACGCTCGATTGCCCGAGAGGCTGTCCAGTGGGCTCACGAACAACCTTGGTGTGGCAAATGCGGGGGAGTTTCGTGGCTGGACGTGACTCGCAAATTTCCTGAGTTGGATAGTGATCGTGGCCGTTTGGCGTACAGCATGGAGCAAGACGTTTTGTGTGCAAGGCTATCGGCATGAGTTTCCCAGAGACCGTCTACACAATCCTCTCAGGAGCCTCGGACGGGCTCACTGTGACTGAGATGACCCCCAAGGTACGGGAACGGTTCCCACAGGCTCGCAGTGGCCGTGTGGGGGCTGTTTTGACCCGTTTCTATCTGGAGGGGTGGGTGGCCATTTCTGGAGAGCGGTTTCTTGCCCCTGGACCACGGCCAGTCATTTGGGCAGCCTTGTCCGATGGCTGAGTTTTTCGTGGTGGTGGTCAACGGGGACGAGCTGGACTCCCATGCGGCTCCCGAGCTGGGGGAGGCGATCAAGCTCGCCAACCCGGACCAGGGGAGCCGGGTGGCTGTCTACTTGGTGGAGGCTGAGGACCCTGGCTCAGCTCGGCTCCAGTACAAAAAGGGCTCTCTCGTATTCGATCAGCACTGCTATCGAAAGGATTGACGTGGTACACTTGAAAGGGTATGTATCTGGCCCCTAACGAGGAGAGCGACACAATGGGAAAGAAAAAGCGAAAAAGCTGGGGTGGTGCACGTGAGGGAGCTGGACAGAAAGCCCAGCTTCCAGAGACGGCAACCCGATGGAACGTGTGGCTAGAGCAACGCCACATGAAATTCCTGCAAAAGGTGAGTGACAAGTTGGGGCTCGGTGGTCGGGCTCCAGCGCTACGTCACATTCTGGATTTTGAGATACGAGAGAGGAGAGCGACATGGGAGAAAGGCAAAAAAGGCCAGTGAGACCCGAGGTGCTGATCCCGGGACTCAACGTGGCCATCGATCTGCTAAAACGTGAGGCCAAGAATTGCAGAGACGCGGCTGGTCACTGCAAGGATTCTGAGGCCCACTACCACCGAGCCACGGGAGTCACGTTGGAGTATGCCGTGGACTTGTTGGAGGAGCAGAAAGAACGATTGACCAAACCCCAACCCCCCGAGGTAGACCCCCGACAGATACCGTTGTTCAACGGTCAATAGAGGAGAGCGACAATGACAACCCCGAAACCGAAACAACGATCCCTCCATGAGTATGCACAACTGTTCCCGGATATGAGTGCAGCGGAATTTGATGATCTGAAAGCAGACATCAAAAAGCGTGGTCTCATCGTTCCGATTCTGTTGGCTCCGGATGGGAGGATCGCGGACGGCAAGCATCGATACAAAGCGTGTAGGCTGGCAAAGGTGTCCCCATCGTTTGAGAAGTGGACCAAGACTGAGGCTGAGCTGTTGGACCACGTGGTAGCTCTCAACATCAAACGTAGGCATCTGAATGAGAGCCAGCGATCATGGGTGGCTGCCAAGCTCGTCACCATGCCGTCCCATCGGCCAAAGAAAACGGACTCAGAAAGCGGCGCAATTGAGCCCCTTATCTCCAGGGAGCAAGCGGCTGCCCAAATGAACGTGAGCGTTGAGGGTGTGAAGCGTGCCCGCAAGGTCATGGAGAAAGGCCACGATGATCTCAAAAAGGCTGTGGCCGATGGTGTGATCCCGGTTTCGGGAGCGGCCACGGTTTCCACTCTGACCACAGCTCAACAGAGAGCTGTGGTCAAACGAGTGTTGGACGGTGGTGCTCGCAATGCCAAGGATGCGATGCGCCAGCTCCGGACCGAAAAGCAGATCAAGGAAATTGAGAAGTCCAAGACCAAGCCGACCAAAGGCAAATACGCGGTGGTTGTGGTGGACCCCCCATGGCGGTTTGAGAAGCGTCGGGAGGATGAGACTCAACGTGGCAAGGTCCAGTATCCGGACATGAGTGAGGCTGAGATTGCCTCGGTCAAAATCCCTGGAGCTGAGAATTCGATCCTGTTGCTCTGGACCACCAATGCCCATCTGGTCACGGGGGAGGCATCTCGGGTGGTGCGAGCGTGGGGCTATGAGCCCAAGACTCTCTACACGTGGGTCAAGCCAAAGATGGGAGTGGGCGATTGGGGACGTGGTAAGTCCGAGCATGTGATCGTTGCGGTCAAAGGAAAGTACAAGCTCAAATCCGTGCCTCCCACGGTGTTTGAGGCACCAGCTCCCAAGGTTCACAGTCAGAAGCCGGACGAATTCTACAAGCTCGTTGAGAAATGCTGTCCGGGTTCCAAGTGCGAGATGTTTGCTCGCAAGGAACGCAAAGGCTGGAAACAGGTGGGAGCTGAGCTGGGCTCTGTGAAGTAGAATCCTTGCCAAAAACCCCGGTCTCAGACGTTAGAACAGGTATGAGCCGGGTGATCGTTCATTCCGTGGAGCCTGTCTATCCACGGCCCAAGAAAAAAGTCTCAGGATCGCGGAAACGGGCTCCAGAATCTTCGGCAAAAGGGGACTCCCTTTTTGCCGAGAACAGACACCCCGATTGTCAGTGTCAGCTTGTTCCCACATGCATGTTTTGTGGGGAGGCCGGGGGCTCCAAGGTTTTCACTGAGGGGGCTTTCATCGTGAAAGGTGGAAAGAACGGTCAACTCGTTGACAGGTATCGTGGGGTGGCCCATACCTCATGCGTTGAGAAACACCGAAAAGATTGGTACTCGAAAAACAAAGAGAGGGCACTCTATGTCCCACATGATTGACTTGAAACCGGACGCATTGGGCTCACCTATTGAGAGTGAGGACCAAGCTCGCAACTGGATCATTGAGCTGGTTCAAGAGGTGGAATATCTCAGAGTGCAATGTGACAATGCTCCGTTGGTCAAAGATCCTGACCGTCACAAAGTTCAATCTCTTCATGGCCCGATGGTGAAAGATCAACGCACGTGGTTTTTGCGTTGGGGTCATGCTCGTAGCAAAGCGCTCGGGGTGGTGGACTGTCTCAAACGTTGTCGCATGGTGTCCGATGTCACCTACCAAGAATTGAAAAAGCGCATCCTGGCCACCACGGTTCCCTCGGTCCGCAAGGGGATGATGCCCGAGGTGTGGGACCAATGATCGTTCTCTGGATTTTCTTGGGGGTGTGGTTGGCCCTGCCTGTTGGATCATGGGTCTACATCCTCATCCTCAAGTTGGCTGGGGACATCGAATTTGTGAGGTGGGAGTATTGGTGGGCGTCTCGTTGGAGTCTCATTTCTCAACATAGTTGGTACGCGAAAAAGTGGGCTCGGTGGAAAGGTGTGGGGCTCTGGCTGGCGATGATCATCAATGACCGAGACCTCATCGGGAGCCGGTTGGCCACGTGCATTCGGCATGAGGGGCGGCATTCCTACATCTGGTTTTTCTTGGGTGGCTGGGGGTACGTTGCCTATGTAGCCCACAGCGTTTTCATCTTTTTCTTTCGTCCAGACCAGCACACTCACATTCACAATTGGTTTGAGATTGATGCTCGGAAATTCGCGGGCCAACGTGTGGAGATTCCACGATCACAATGGAAAGATGGCCCCGATGACCGGGTGCCTTGGTTTTGAGGAGAGCGAATATGGCGTGGCTGCCGATTATTTGGGTTGAGGGGTTGATTGCCGCGGGCAAGACAACGTTGGTCAGAGTGTTGGCTGAGCTGTTGGGGTATCGAGCCCTGTATGAGCCCGTGACCGATGAGGAGCTGTTGAGGTTGTTCTACCAGGACCCCAAGCGTTGGGCGTTCCCTTTTCAAATCGAGATGGCTCGGAGACGTAGCACGCTCCATGAGCTGGCCATGCTGGAATCACAGGTGGTGGGCACTCCCTGGAAGGGGACGATCATTGATCGGGGGCTCCCGGGTGATCGTGTGTTTGCGTCACTCCACTACCGTAGTGGGAACATCACGGATGTTGAGTGGCGCATCTATGAGGAGCTGTACCGCAAGTGGATGTTTGTTCCCAACATCCAGCCGACCATGCTCCTCTACTTGGACGTGGAGCCCGAGGTGGCTCTGTGTCGAATCAAAGAACGTGGCCGAGAAGCTGAGCGAGAGGTGGACATCGGCTACTTGAGAGATGTCCACGATGCCTATGGACGATTGATGAGGGAGATGGAATCAGGAGCCCACCCGTGGGCACGTGGCATGAGGGTGTTACGAGTCCCATGGAACAAAGACAACGAGCCCGTGGAACCAATCGCAGAAACCGTGAGAGCGGTTTGCAGTGTTCCCGAGACCCACAACTAGGATGCGTGGTGCATCGATTCGCCATGGCACAGCGGACTTGTGCCTGTGGCCAGCTTGCTATTGGGGAGCCCGAGAATCGTGGCGGACGCAATCCGTTTTTCGGACGTAGGCGAAAGGCAGAGCATGGCGAGAGTGACAAACGGGGGGACCCACAAGACCAAGAGTAACGGGGGCAACGGGGACACTCACCATCCAGACAACATGGAAGCTGTGACGGCCGAGCTACTGACCGAAATGAACGTGATCCAGGCGGCTCTAGCCTCTACCCAAGAGGCGTTGGCAGCTACCAAGCAAGAGACCGCGTTGGCCAATGAGCTGTTGGACGCGGCCGGTATCCCCGAGGCTGAGACCATTCGGGACCGTTTGGTTTGGATCGCCAAAGAGTGGTTTGCCCACCATCCGATGGGGTGTCAGGATCACATCTCTCCAGGGATGCGCCGATTGCTCCGAGCGGCCGGAGAGGGACCGTGGATGGACTCCCGTTCCTAGTTCTGGCCTAGACACAATTCCCAAAAGGCGGCAAGTTACGGGGTGATGGATGCCCCCATAACGCCAGAAACCCCAAAGCGGAAAAAAAGACGGCCAGTTAAAAGCCGGGTTAAGTCCGTGGAGGTGGTCCAGGCCATGGGGCTCGGGAAGCTCCTCCAGAATCCCCCACGTTTCAAGGTGTCTGAGGAAGATTTGCGGGCCAACACTCGGGCCAGTGTCCAGGGGGATGATGCGTGGGACGATTTGACCATGCAATTCATGGAGGGCAATTGCGCTCTCTTTGCCCATGACGTTCTGACCGGACCCCCAGAGTTTCCCTACAACGGGCATTTCTTGGTTGGGGAGCACCATTTTGAGTGGAATACCCTGATCAATCAGTATGATCGTCTGTGCATCCTGGCTCCTCGGGACCATGGCAAAACGTTCTTTTTCGATTTCGCCTATCCCATCTGGAAAGCTGTCACGATGCCCGGAGCGTCCGGGTTCATTTTCTCGGCTACTCAGGATCAGGCGGTCCGGATTTTGGCGGACATCAAAGCCGAGCTGGAATCCAATCCGAGGCTGTTCCATCTGGTCCCAGACAAGGGGGCTGGGAACAAGTGGTCTAGCACTCAAGTCCAGCTCACCAATGGCCATCGCATCTATGCCCGCGGTTTCGGCACCAAGGTCCGTGGTGCTCACCCCCATTGGATTGTGGTGGACGATGGACTCAACGATGAGTCTGCCTACTCCGAGTTGGTCCGCAAAAAACAGATTGAGTATTTCTACACAGCCATTTCCAATATGTGCGTGCCCGGTGGTCAGATCATCGTGGTCGGTACGCCATTCCACCAAGCGGATCTCTACGCGGACCTCAGCAACAACGAGGAGTATTTCTTTCGACGCTACCAAGCGCTCAACGGCAAGGGTGAGAAACCGTTGTGGGCGGATCGGTACAACCGAGAGAGGCTGGACAAGAAACGAAAAGAGATTGGTTCCATTCGGTTCACCAGAGAATTTCAGTGTGAGCCGATTGCCGATGATATGTCTCTGTTCCCCTTGTTCCTGTTCAAGGGTGAGCAGGTAGAGCAACCAACGATCAAGCTCGGTCTCCCAAAGAAGTATTGGGAGGCGTTGGGCATCACGATTTTCATGGGCGTAGATTTCGCAATGTCCAGCTCGGTCCAGGCTGACTACACGGTGATCTGGGCCATGGGGCTCGACAAGTTTGGGAATCGTTGGATTGTGGACATCGTGCGTGAAAAGGGGATGCCCTATCAACAACAGCTCTCAGCCATCAACACCATGGGCAAGAAATACGATCCCGCGTTGGTGTTTTTGGAAGCCAACCAGATGCAACGCATCTTTGGAGATGAGCTGATTCGGACCACAGACCTCCCGATCAAGAAATTCACCACGGGAGTTGAGAAAAATTCGTTGGACAAGGGTGTGCCATCTCTCCGGGTGCTCCTCGAAAATGGCAAGGTGAAAATCCCAAGAGGCGATGCACGGAGCATCGAATTGACCGATATATGGATTGAGGAGATGCGTGCGTTCACGTGGAACGAGGGCAAGCTCCAATCGGTTGGGACCCATGATGACACTGTGATGGGATTCTGGATCTGTGACCAGGCTATCCGTCAGGGTGGTTTCTCGTTCGATTTCGGAGAGGACATTGACACCCAGCAATCGTTGGACGAGATGTTGGCTGAAATGAATGCAGAACCAGAGGAGCCCACGGAGACTCCCGAGCTTAGCCATGGGCTTGGAGAGCCAGAAATAATAGAGTCAGAGGGTGCAAGTGGGAATCTCATGGATGAGGACGATCCGTACTATCGGGGTGGAGCCCCGAGCCCGGATCAGATCAAGGATTGGTACTAAGTTGGGTCCGCGGTGGACGGCTCGGGGGTCGCTCTCCTCGCTAGAAGCCGTTGGACCCATTCATTTCGAGAGGACACGATGAGCAGAGACCTGAAAAAGTCCATCGTGCCTGGCCGTATGCGAGCTGGGAACCGAGTCCCAGGGCAAGTCCCATCCCGTGAGCGAATCGAAGCGATGCAGCTCACAAGGATGATGGGTGAGAGAGCCCCACGGTACACTCCAGCCATGCTCCTCAACCAGGGGGGCGCGTACCTGTCAGTGGACAGTGTGCTGGACGGGCTCGGTCTGGACAGAGCGCAAGAGAATGAGTGGAGGCAATTCCTGAAAAAGGCGATGTCCGGCACCAATGAGCTTGTGGTACGACAAGACATCATGGCCAAAATGTTGACCGAGAAAATGGACCCTGCATTGCGCAAGGCAATCTTTCAACGGTCCATGGGTCTCTGGAGGGATCAGCTCAAGAAAAGTCGGGTGGCTGTGGTTACTGTGGACGAGATGCGAAAATCTCTGGAGGAGCCCGAGCAACGTTTCTATCTCCGGAGTGACCTCCATAAAGCGGACCCCAAGGGTGGCAGGTATTTCAAACGAGCCATGACCAAAAGTGGGAAGTACCGCTATTTCTACGATGAGGACAGTTACAAGCGGTCCAAGGGTGCTCATGTTGACGGTTCCGAGGCGGCTCACAGCGCGATTCGTAAAGCTGTGGGGGAGCGGGTCAAAGCCAACGGCTCAGCCAAGCTCAAAGACCTCGGGGATCTTGTGAAACGATACGGCAAAGAGGCTGTGAGCAAAGCGCTCCAAGCTGAGTGCGGTGCTGAGGGTGGGCTCTCATTCAAAAAGGGATGCCTCACAGCGAGGAGACGGAACGATGGCAAAAAGTAATCTGATCGCGGGCGGGAAAGCTGACAAGCGCAAGCCGAGTGATTTCGATTCAGCGGCTCTCAAAGCGGGAATCAAGGTGGAGATGGAACACACCGACAATCCCGATCTGGCCCGTGAGATTGCCATGGACCATCTCACAGAGTCCAAAGACTACTACAAGGAGTTGGCGAAAATGGAGGCCAAGCTGGAGAAAAGCGAAAAAGAGCCCAACACCAAGGCCATTGCTAGTTGGTTGGCCAAGCATCCCAACCCGGACGATTCGGCTGTTCACGCATTCGCAGAAAAGAACGGCATGGAGGTGGACGATGTTGAGGAGGCCATCTACCGCATGGCCAGCTCCAAGGTGAAAAAGTCCATGAGCGGTTTGGATGCTCTTGGGGACATTCTCCAAAAGGCCGATGAGGGTGGTTGGGAGCGCGGTCCCCGAGGTGGGAAGCGTAGACGCAAAGGGAAGGGCTGGGAATACTACCGTGAGGGGCAAGAGGCCAAACCAAAGGGTCAAATGGAGCTGCCCTTGGCTGCCAAGAAAAAAGAGCCCACGCCCAAAGGCCCACCCAAGACAATCGCGGACGTGAGGACCGATGTGTTGGAGGATCGGCTGGCTCAAGTGAACAAGGAAATTGATCGACGCCAAGCCGATTGGGACGCGGGCAAGGTTGGGCCATCCATGAAGCAAGCCGAGACCGCGTTGGCCAAGTGGAAGCAAGACAAAGCGGCCATTGTTGCCGAGCTGAAAAAGAGAGGCGTGACCCATTCCGAGAAAAAAGAGGGTGGGGAGAAAAAGGGAGCCGATGCCTATCGGGAGGCGTTCCGAAAGTACCGACAGCAACGGCCACGCTCCGATGGGACCTATGCTCCAGGCACGCAATTGGAGCTGCCATCCTCTCGGGAGTTTGGAATCTCCAGTGAGGATGCTCGCAAGATCATGGCTGAGGTGAAAGCCGAGCTGGGACAAGGTGGTGAGGCCCAAGCTGAGTCTCCGGTCAATCACAAGGCTGAGGCTGACAAACACGGAAAGGGCCAAATGGAGGCCCACAACGAGTGGAAGCGGCTCCGAGGTGTTGAGGGCAAAAAGCCGGGGGACTTGGATGTCCAGATTGCCTCGGCCAAGGCTCAGTACCATTCGGCCATGAACGATTATCATATCGCCATGGATTTCGCTGGTCACAAAGATGAGCGTGCGGACATCCGTGAGAAGCACAAAACGTTTGCCGAGCAACGAAAGCGGGATGCAGACAAGTTCCAAAAGGACGTGGAGGTTCTGGAGGACCAGAAAGGAAAGATGGCTCCCGGTGAGGCCATCGTTGCTGGTCTGATCGCCAAGAGGGGCTGGCAGGGTGGAGCCAAACAATTGGCTGAGCACATGGGCCGTCTCAAAGAGGGTGAGGGGATTCTCCGGGACTATGACAAGATCGCGGCCCACTACAAAATCAGCCGACCGATGGCCAGTGAGGTGATGCATGAAATGAAGTTGGAGGGGCTGATCGAACAAAAGACCATGGGCAAAGACCAGGGCAAGCAAGCCGGCCAGGTGTTTTGGAATCGAACGTCCAAGGGGGTGGCTGAGGGTGATCGGCCACGGCCCGAGAAGCCCGAGAAAAAGTCTCCCTCGGAAATGACTCCAAAGGAGCAAGCCTCAGAGTTTCAACGTAGACGAAACATGCCCGGGGTTGAGGTGAAGTACATGACCGCGGGACGTGCTTCGGACGTTGTGCTCACACTCAAAGGCAAAACGATTGCTCAAAAGACCACCATCTCCACCCGAGGCAAAGAGGGGGAGCCATCGTTTTTGCTACCGGACTTGGAAAAGTCCATGGACGGTTTGGATGCGTTGGGTGATCTCCTCCAAAAAGCTCTCCCCAAGGCTGGAGCTGAGGGTGGCTCCAAGACTCCACCCAAGGAATACCGGGAGGGTGGTGCTACCAAGGGCAAGCACTACGCCGATCCCAAAAACTACAAGTATCCAATTGACACTGAGGAGCACGTCCGAGCGGCCATCTCGTATTTCAGCAAGCCGAAAAACGCGGGTGTCTATTCGGAGTCTGAGCAGAAATCGATCTGGTCTCGCATCCGGAGTGCGGCCAAGAAATTCGGTATCAGTGTCAGTGAGAAGTCCGGACCCCCATCGGTGGAGAGGATGGAAAAGTCTCTCTACGGGATGAGCTTTTCGGATCGTCTTGTGGGTACGCCTTATGAGGCGGCTGGTTTGAAGCTCTGCAAAGAGCGGGTCATGTTGGACAAAGAGCGGGACAAGGTGTTTCAGAAATATCGCATCCCTTGGGAGAAACGTCAGGGCATGGACCCTGTGGAATTGGCCAAGCATCGCAAGGCCGAGGAAAAGGCCATGGAGGGTTTCAGGAAACGAGCCCAAGACCTGGACATCCGAAAGGATGAGCTGGAGATGAAATATCTGGACTGGCGGATCGAGCAAGCCGAGTCCAGTGGGGAGATGAGGAAAGCTCTCCCATCGGCCAGTGCGGACATCTCTCCCGAGAAAGCTCGCCAGATTCTCCATGATGGGGAAGTCCACGGGAAACCGTTGACCGAGCAACAACGAAAATTCTTTGGTGCCATTGGGGGCCATCTCCCGGCTCCAGGCAAGAAAGGCAAGACCATGAAAAAGGCAGACGATGGGAAGCCGGGGGAATCCTTGGAGGAGACCTCTCTGGCTGAGCTGAGAAACACGTATCAGGACATTCAAACCCGGCTGAAACAAAAGCCGGATGACAAAGCGCTCCAGGCCCGAGCCAAGGCCATTGGGGCTGAGTTGAAACGTCGGGGAACCGACAAAGGTGAGGGGATGCTCATGCGAAAGTCAGACGGACTGGATGACCTTGGGGATGTTTTGAACAAGGCCGGACTGCCCACCCACAATTGGGCTGAGCTTGGCCACGCCAAGTCCAGCACTGTGGACGGGGGCTCGGCCGATGGTGGAGAGCTGGACCAAGTGGGCAAGACCTCGGGCTCCGGGGACTCGGCTCCTGGCCCGGGACAGAACACCCAAGGCCAGCTCACTGGTGTTCCGTCACCCAAGGGTGACAAGTTCTCAGAGGATGATGCTGAGGATGAGGACCAGATGAAACCCCACAAGAAAGCGTTGGAGCGTTCTCTCCAAAAGGGGATGACTCCGGCCAACCAGCGTGAATCGGTGGCCCATGAGGCGGCTGTGGTGGAATCTCAGCTCCGGAAAGGTCAGCCCGATGTCCAGGTGGGTGATGAGCCCCATCCGTACAGCATGAGCGCTGTGCACGGGAACACGGACCGGATCGCGGCTGGTCTGTTGGAGGACTCGTTCTATCATGGACGGCCCCCGTCACTGGCTCCCGATGGCTCGGTGATGCGCAAGTCCATACTCTGCAAGTCCTGTGGGGACGAATACTCGGCCATGCTGACCGCGTGCCCGGGTTGTAGCCATGGGACCACGGCCAATCGACTCCTCCCGGACGGTGGTTGGGTGGGTGACCCCACCATGACCATCGAAAAGGGACAGTCCCTACTCCGGAAACCCCCCGAGGAGCCGGACCTCTATATGCCGGGAGTTGTCGAGACCGAGGAGTAGGCCGTGGCTTGGCAAGAGCGATTGAGAAATGTGGCCCGCAACCTTGCGGGTGCCACAGGAGAGGCGTTGCTGGACTACGCCGAGTTTGATCCGTTGATCAAGGCGGATCAACAAGGTGAGCCCGATGAGAGCAACGAGCGTGCTCCAGGTGGTACTCAAGAGGACACGGCCGCGAATGCTCCGGTGCCCGATCAAAAGGCCACCGATGACCCCAAGACTCTGTTTTGGGACCCGTTCTCCATTGTGGAACAGCTCGGGTACAAAGACCGTCCGAGTGCGCTCACGTATGGGACCCTGAAAGCGATGTGCTGGAAAATGCCCATCGTCCAGGCGATCATCAAAACGCGCATTGAGCAGATGGCTGCATTCTGTTCCCCAGCTCAGAGCCGGTATGACCTCGGTTTCAAAATCCGAGCCCGTGAGTCTGAGAAAGCTCCCACCAAGGCTGAAACCGATTGGGCCAAACAGATGAGCACGCTCATCATGCGTACCGGGGTGACAGACAATCCACGTGGGAGAAATTCTTTTGAGGCGTTCGTCAAAAAGATCATGTGGGACTCGCTGGTCTATGACCAGTATGCGTTTGAGATTGTCCCCAATCGAAAGGGACAGCCGGCTGAGTGGTACGCGGTGGATGCGTCTACCATTCGGTTGGCGGATTCTGCCAGCACCTATCTGGATGAGGACTTGGACAAGGCTGTCCGGTACGTCCAAATCTACGATGGCATGGTGATCGCAGAATACAACCAGGAGGAGCTGTGTTTCGGTGTCCGTAACCCTCGCACGGACATCCGATTGTTTGGCTACGGGACGAGTGAGATGGAAATGCTCCTCGTTGTGATCACAGCGATGCTCTTTGGTTGGGAGTACAACGTCAATATGTTCCGACAGGGGACGGCCCAAAAGGGTCTCCTCAATTTCAAGGGAGCTATCCCCGAGAAGTCCCTACGCCAATTCCGGAGACATTGGTATTCGATGCTCAGTGGTGTGGAGAACGCATGGCGGACCCCCATCACGAATGCTGAGGAGATCCAGTGGATCAACATGCAGAACAGCGCTCGGGACATGGAGTACGCGGCCTGGTACGATTTCTTGATCAAGATCGCGTGTGCCATGTTCACCATGGACCCGGCAGAAGTCAACTTTAAGTATGGGAATGTAGGGCAGAAAACGGGACTCCACGAATCGTCCAACAAAGAGAAAGTCACTGAGTCCAAAGAGCGTGGACTCCGGCCGTTGCTTCGACACGTTGAGCAAGCGATCAACCATTTCATCATCTGGCCCATCAACGAGGATTTTGAATTCAAGTTCTTTGGTCTCGACGCTGGCACCAAGACCGAGACCGCGGACCTCAACACCAAGCTGGTCAAGTCCACTCGGACTGTGGACGAGTTGAGAGCTGAGGATGATTTGCCCCCATTGCCAGACGGCAAGGGTGAGGTGATTCTGGACCCGACCTGGCTCCAGTACGCCCAAGGGAAGGAAGCGGCTGAGCAAGGTGGGATGCCCGGGGCTCCAGGCGCTCCCGGGGGTGAGGGTGGCCCCGAGGATCAGGACCAGGGGGATGAGGACGAAACGGATTTTGCGGCTCTCCTACAAAGGGAATTTGGTGGACAAGAGGATGAGGAGAGCGATGAGGATGACAACAAACCAGCTCCACCACCCAGGGGCTCGAAATCAGAGACCACCCAGAAAAGCATGGTGGTGGACCTGAGACTGTAGGAGCCAACCATGCGAGTGCGGCACACTGTTCAAGTTGAGATTGCCCGGGATACGGACATGAAACGGAAATTGTTTTCCGATGATGCCCAGCTCTCTCAGGTGGTGATCGATACCTTCCAACGGCAATGCAACAGCCATCTTTCCATCAACCCCGCGTCCATTGAGACCCTGAGTTTTGGGGACGTGACGTTGGTGAAAGGGATGTACCTCGAAACGGACGCGGACTGTTTGGTCCGTCTCAATGGAAGCTCGGACGCTATCCCCATCAAAAAGAGCAATGGAGCGGCCAAGCTCTTTTTGGAGGCGGACATCTCTGAGGTGACGGTGGAGAATCAGGACACCGAGAATATCCTCACGGGCATCTATTGCGTATGGGGCGATCCCGAATAACCAAGGGGGTCACCCATGCGGCTACGCTTTGAAGCCACACCACAAGAGTTGCAGGAAAAGGGC